>OIWS01000093.1_pt1 | contig 117247 bp, 126 predicted proteins | sample 1587611 | NCBI WGS metagenome assembly OIWS01 (sample SAMEA3888919, study PRJEB22519) | human gut metagenome | biome: human gut; feature: human-associated habitat; material: faeces | place: Denmark | collected 2010 | reverse complement strand
AATAGTTTATTGCACCATTCTCTGCATAAAACTACTTAACATAGTTTCATGCCATTAGATATTTCTAATACGCCAAAATACCACCATAATTGTACCTCACTTTCAATCTAAATCCGTCATTAGTTACAATTTATTATAACAAACTATGTATAGGTCCACAACCAAAATACTATAAAACCTCATCCTTAACTTAATAACTCAAACTTCGCACTTGAATAAGTGCCTACTCACCTTGAAAATTCAATAATAACTGGCAAAAAAATAACATGAAACCATCAGGTTTTGGTATAATTGAGTTGTTCAGAAACAATCATACTTCCGGAGGCTCATGCTATGAATAAAAGTATAACACAAGCGACTCAAAATGATAAGCAGATTTCAAATTCTATCTAATATGTGTTTTATGTATCTAATTTTACTGTAAATATTTTTTATGCCAACAAACTGGAAGTTGTATAAGTTCTTTACATAGAGAAAATAACACTTTTCCTGTCTATCCATTACAAATACTGATTGGTGATTTTTTAGCAAAATTTGTTTCCATTGTCCATGTTACAGCCTCACAATTTTTCATTATCAATACTGTAAGTAGATCATCAATTCCTTTCTCCTTCCATGCTTGTAAAAACTTTCTTGTAGGATGTCCGAAAATTTCTTGGCGTAAAACTTCATCTGTAGACACCTCAATTTCTCCTGTCACCCGGATTTGTACACCATTTGCATTAAAGCACATTTCAGCTTTGGGATTAAGCTGAAGTTGTTTAAAAACATCTTTTGTTGAAGCTGTATGAAACACAATCCCATTTTTATCGGCTCTAAATAACATCATACCTCTTACCCTTGGTTGATCACCATCCATTGTTGCTAAATAAAATCCTAAATTTTCATTAATTAGTTCATATATCTTTTGTTCTTCCATAGTACAATCCCCCTAACATATTCCTTCATTTATCATTTCATCAAGTATTTCAGCCACACTTCGTACCATTGCAGGACAAAATGTTGTAAACAAATTTTCCTTCTTGATAATCTTCATATCTTCTTCCTTGGTCAAATCATATCCCAATAATTCACGGCATACGACGCTACCATTTTTCTTGATAAAACGATTCATAAATTCTTCAGATATACCATATGCTTTTCTTTTACTTTCCATATCGTTACTATCATAATGTCCACATCTTAATCCTAAAACCATCAGAGCCCCCGCCACAGCTCCACATAATTCACCTTTTCTTTCCCCACCTCCAAAGTTAGTTGCTAACATCAATGCCATCTTTTCATCCATTCCCATTTCCGTAGCATAAGTAGTAAATACTCCCTGGGAACAATTAAAATTATTACTATAATACTCAACTGCTTTTTCTGCATGATTCATCGTTCTCACCTCAATCTTTTAATTCATTTGCTTCGCAAGCAACATTATACAACTCAAGGGCCTCAATCACCTGATTTCTCTTCTCTTCTGGAATTCTATCAAGAATACTTTTAAATTTTATATTCATATTATTCTCTATTTGGTTAAATCTTTCACTTCCTTTAACAGTAAGATTCAATACCACATATCTTCTATCTTCTTTTGATGGCTTTCTTTCTACAAACTCCTTTTGAACCAATTCCTCAACCATCCTACTAATACCACTTTTATCAAGTCGCAATATTCCTGCTAGTTCTTTTACAGAAATATCTGGTTTGCGTCCTATTTCAACAAGTATGAAGCACTGCGTGTCGCTTATTCCACAACAACAGCAATCAGATTTGTTGATATTCCCAAGATTCATTTCTAATCTACGTGTATTCTCCCTAAATAATTTAACTTGATCCATAACATCACTCCTTATGCTTGAATAATACGTTAATTAGTTGCGTTTGTCAACTGTTTATTTTGTCAACTAAATAGAGTTCAATACTAAATGTACTGAACTCTTTCACAAACATATTATCAATCAACTATTAAATAGGAATTTACTATCCTTACAAATTCAAATAATCACCTGTGTTCCTATTCGTATTGTCTTGTCAGAGCATCCTTCTAGGTGCTTTGCTGTCAAAAACATATCCAGAAATTCTCCGTTATCCGTTTGCAAATAGTCAGCTAGATTATTTTCCGACAAACGGTTAACTAACACTTCCTGTAATTTCTGCATCTGTGATGCATTTAATACCTCTGCCATATCATTGATAATGTTATAAATCTCTTTACCCATAAGAACACACTCCTTTTTGAAGGAGTATATCGCAGAAAAATAGGCACAGCAACAGAGCGTATTACTGAAATTTGTGGGTGAGATTGAATATCTCTTTAATACTCAATTCCTTTTCGTCTTTACGCAAATGATGACTGCTACAATAATCATTGGAATCATGCTGATAATACCAATATATGCTGGACCTAGAATTGCCATATTGGAATATTCAGGTTTTACCAGATATGCAAAGATGGTAAATGCATTGATAGCACCATGCATAAGGGATGGCAACCAAATGGTTTCTGTCTTTTCATATACATAATCAAGTAAAATACCCATCATAATAGTAGAGATACAGAATACGATTGGCCCAAGTACCGGTGCGCCGATATATTCTTTTCCATACTCATAACCGGCAAAAATCATGATCGGCCAGTGCCAAGCACCCCAGATTGCACCACCCACAATACGGCCTTTGGTGTCACCAAACTTTTTCTTCAAATACGGATACAGTGCACCTCGCCAACCAACCTCTTCGCCTAATGCGACAAACATATTCAGAAATGGTGCAATTGTCACAGCTTGAACAGACGTAATCAGCAGATACATTGGTATCGTGATACCCTGTGCCTCGAACTGTTCCAACGCTCCCGCTTCCTCTAAAAGACCTCTTAACGTCATAAATTCAGAGTCAAATGTATCCGGGAAAATCACAAAAAACAAGACCCCTCCAAGGATACTTAATAACGCCGGCATCCAAAGGGCAAAGAATACATAACGAAGTTTCCCTTTTAAATGTGGTACCCATCCCATACCTTTTAGCGGGATTCTGGCTACCAGTACACCAAGGAACGGCATAAACATGGTAATCATCACTATAACAGTAAACACTATCTGATTTCCATTATTACTAAAAACACTTGCTATCATTTCTAAAATCCAAGCTAGTCCAAATGCGACTGCCATGTATATCACAAATTGTTTCTTACTCAAATTAATTGTTTCCATTATGCATCCACCTCTTTTCTATATACTTCCAAACTCCAAATTTTCCTCCTACAACTAGGACAAGTTAACTTTCTCATCTTTGGATTATGATTTGCCAACAGAGTTTCCATTTTCCTTGGTTGAAATCTGGTATGGCATTCCGGACAAATATACTCTATCCGTTTGTACCAATAGTTTGCTAAAAAGACAGCACAAATAGTATACACTGCCGTAGTTACAAAAAATGGTATCCAAATTTCTTGTAATATACCAATAACAAAAGTTACAATTCCTGTGATTTCTACAGGAATTCCTACGATCAGCATTTTTTTGTACATTTTCTTTCGCTTTTCTTTTTCCTCCATAATTGACGATATGTCATGAATTGTTTTTTGTGAGCCATCCTTGAAAGAAGTCAAAAAATTTCTTATATTTTTTATTTTTTCTAATTGCTCTGTTTTTTTCTTAATATCTGCCTGAAGGTTTTTATTCAGTTCATCAAGCAAAAGTTCAATTACTTTTTTAGACTCATCAGATTCCAATATTTCAGCAATATCTTTAATAGAGATATCTAAGTCTCTCAAAAAGCATATTGTTTCCAATGTAGCAACATCCTTTTCAGAGAACAGTCTTCGTCCTCCCTCTGTCAAATCCGTTGGCACAAGAATACCTCTTTCATCATAGTATTGAATGGTTCTTACTGAAACATTACACTTCTTTGCAAGTTCTCCTGTTGTATATAATGACATATCCTGCCTCCTTTCAAGGCCCATATTAGTATATAACGCTGCGTGACAAGCAATATATCACGCTGCGTTATTTTTTATTTTTTACGCAAATAATTAATTTCTCATATCAACCAGACAGTGAGAGAAATTCAAATTTTCATGTGTTCGACAAACTGGAATTTATCGTCTTGTTCCATTCTTATCAAAATTCTTTTTTAATGCTATTTCTGTTGGGAGAATAGACCCAATTAAAGGAATAAGTTGAACACCACAGATAATTCCTCCTATACTCCCAACACAATCTTCATTTTTTCCAATCACTAAAAGCATGAATATTACTGTTATCGGCAACATAACCATTCCACAGACATACCAGACTTTACCACAATATTTATGAGCAAATTCCCATGTGTCTTTGTTCTTCATAGACATCGAAGTCCGATATCCAAATACTGAATTTATTTCCTTTGGAGCCTTTTTCATAAAATATCTTCCAAAACCAATCATCGTAAATGGAAGAAGCAAATCCATAATCAACATAAAAATCCAAAACTCCATTGTAAATCTCCTTTACTATAACTTCCGCTTTGCATTTCCGTTTTTATTCTTTTTTGTGAAATTCTTTCAAATTTAATTCACGTTTCAATTCTTCCTCTGACGGCAGATAGGTGAAATATTTCGATGCAAATATCTGGTGATTATCTTCAGGAAGCGTATATTTTACAATAGAATCTCCCTTATCTGCACAAAGTACAATCCCAATGTCTCAACGCATCCTTAATATACTCCACCTTCTCCTGCGGACACTGCTTCACTTCTGGATTCTCCTTCTTAGACTTATTATAATTCTCGCCCATATCCAGACCACACATCCGTTTTACCTGTGCAATGTAAGAAGTATGCACATTCACACCATACTTGTCCTTCACATACTCCTTAATCTTCTGATAAGTAGCCTTTTCTTCTGGTGTGTAATTACTCTCTTCATCAGGCTCCATTGTTACCTCAATTTTCGGTGTATCTTTTTTGAGGGATAATTTAACAACCGTCTCCACATGCATTGAAACTTTAGTTTGCATTAACATTCGCGTACAACTTTGTGTTTCTATAATTTTTTTGCACCCCTGTTATCTTGTTCTAAAAAGTTGCACCATTCCGGCGGACAACTTTATTACAAAGAAGGAACCAAATACAGCATAACTATAATTGATTCCTTAACCTTCAATTAGCCCTTCTGCTTGCGAGTCAACTTCCTAGAAATAAAACTAAGAAATTTTCTCTGTTCTTTTTCTTCGCTTGCATTTTTAGCCTCTCTGCTAAACCCTTCAAAGTCATCATCATAGCCATAGAATGTTTGTTCTCTACGTTGTCTGTAATACTCCACTCTTGAATGATTTGTGCTATACATTTTATCACTCTCCAATTATTTAAGTATTTTTCCACTCAAAACATTATTTCTATTTTCTATTTGGATCCACTGTGAAAAATAATCTTCAACACCTGTTGTATGGTCTATTACGACAAGTGTCTTTTCTTTTTCTCTTATTTTATCCAAATATCTAGCTACCGCATCAATTTCTATGTTACTTAATCCTTTGAACGGTTCATCCACTCCAATTACCTTTGCAGTAGACTTAGAAGCTTTCATTATTTTTATTCTTATATTTTCTCCACCAGACAATGTACCGGTAGCCTGTCCAACATGCAAGTGACCTAACATAATCTCCGATGCTGTTACACATACCTTTGCAATCGACTTATCTGTATCACCAAAAAAGTCTGCAGCCTCATCAAGTGTCATTTTCCACACATCAAAAATAGATGCACCTTTTATCTTATACTTTTTAAGAATCTTATTAAAACCAGTACCTTCACATTCCCTACATTCAATTCTCATACTCTGGTGATAATCATCACCGTATTCAATATATCCGGCACCGGCACACACTGGGCACATTCCATCATTACCAGTTAAATTCGAGAAAAATTTCTTATCCTTCTTATGCTTTTTTGCATAAAGTTCAGATATTTTATTCGATATATCTAATACAGTTGCAACACACGAATTCTTATTACCAAGAAGTGGTTTCTGATTAATATATAAATAGCTTTCAAAATACTGCGGAAGATATTCTCTCAATAAAGTTGATTTTCCAACACCCGAATATCCTATAATCAAATTCATACAATTATCCGCAATTGAAATATCAACGCCTTTGTACTTATATATACAACTCTTTAATTTAATCTTGGTCTGATTTCCTACTGCAACTGGAGTAATCTTTTTTATTGAACTTTGCTTCTTAAGAAAACTATCTACATCAATTAATTTTCCACCAGCGCTACCTCCCTTTTCGCCCAACGCAATTATTTTGTCTGCGGCTTTATAGAAGGTATCACCATGATCAACAATAACCACTGTATGTTTCTTTGACAATGAAACCACATTATCATAAATAGACTTCTTTTCTTCACCAGATAAACCTGCCAATGGTTCATCAAGAACAATTAAAAGATCCGAAAGTTGTGTTGTAAATACCTGCACCATTCTCAATCTCTGGAGTTCTCCCCCAGACAAAGTTGGAATAGCACGATGGAAACACAAATGACCTAAGTTCAATTCGACAGCTTTATCAATAAATGCTTTTAAATTTTTAATTGTAAAAGCTAAACGATCGTCTGATATCTCCTTAGATATCTTATCCACTACTCCCTTCAAAGAAGCAAAATCACCTGTCATAAACTCGCCAATTGAAAGTCCTTGCACCTTATATTCATCAAATTGCTTTCCATATTTTTTCCCATGACAGCATTCGCATTCAAATTCAGAATAATACGACTTGCCAATGCCACAATTTGGAAGCATTGGGGTGCCAGTTAGGACTCCAAAAAACTTTGAAGTTCTTCTTGAAAAAGCATTCGTTTTCTTATAACGAACTGAATACTTTTCTGTACTCTCTCCATATAAAAGAAGATCCTTTTCTTTATCTGACAGTTCTCTAAACGTTTTATCACTATCTATGTTATTGTCATCGCAGAAGTTCACTATCATTTGCGCATAAAAATCTTTATACCTATTCCAGCATCTGAAAGGAACGTTCTTTAATGGAACATTAAAATCAACTATCTTATTGTAGTCAAGTTGACTAACATATCCAAGTCCATGACAATTCTCACATAAATTACTTTCTTTATTCAGAACAAAGAAGTCTTCGGATAGACCTAGCATCACTGCATAGATCAATCCGATACTTCTGTTAAGGCCAAAATATGTTCCAATGGTTGACCTCATATTATTATTGTGATTAGACTGCTTTATTGGAACTGCAGCCACCATGTTAGAAAAAGCTCTAACTTTATAGGAAGGTTCGCTCACTTCATCAGCAAACATGGCCATAAATTCATGCTGGCCAATTTGCGCAATGGTATCGTAAGCCAGTGAGGATTTACCACTGCCTGAAGGTCCAATTATTAAATTAACGCCCTTTTTCACAATCTGAACATCTATGTTTTTTAGGTTGTTTGTCTCAATACCTTCAATAACAATGTTATCACTCATGCAATCACCCTTCCTTTATTATTCTATATAAATCTCTAATCAAGAAATCCAATGTCATCTTTGAATGAGTACAGAAACGTTCATCCAAATCATGAATTGTATTTCCTTTCTTCAAATGCATAGCATTGATTGGACAACCTCCACCACAAATACCAAGCGCAGGACAATCCTGACACTCATCTTTATTAATTGGTGTTAATTGTGACCATTCAATAAAATCTTTATGCTTTGTTGCATCAAACTCTTCATCGTCAACAGTAGTTACGAAGTACTGCTTATTATGCAAACACCCATGGCAAATACCCACTTGACCATTTGGTGCGATAACAATCTGTCCGCCACCTGTTGCTGCACAATCTGAGAAATAAACTTGTGATTTTGTGAATGATTTAAGTTTTCTCATTATACGATCTTCATATATTCCACGTTTTCTCAATTCAACAAACTCGTCAAGTATAAATTGAGAAGCCTTTTCATTGTATTCCTGTGGAACAATAAAATTCTCATCTGACATCATGATGTTAAAGCCAAATGACTTCACTCCATAACTATCAACAAGTCTAAGTATATCTTTTGTATCTTTAATTGTCTCTTCACTCAATGTAACAGACAATGAAACATCAACACCAATTCTCTTACACATATCAAGCGTTTTAAGAATTTTGTTAAATACATTATTGCCTGCAACATCCACTCTCATTGCATTTGCTTCTTCAGTAAATCCATCAATTGAAATAGCAATAGAAACACCTAACTCTTTTAATTTAAGTGCTCTTTCCTCTGTAAGAAGCAAGCCATTAGAAACCATTGACATTTCCAAATGTTTTACACACTTTTCTACATCTCTAAGACTATTAATCTTCTCAGCAATATGCACTAACACATCATAATTTACAAGTGGCTCACCGCCGTAAAAAATAATAGCAGGCTTATTATCCTCAAAATCCATACCAGATAACTTGATCTGTTTAATAAAGAAGTCAACAGCCTTATCCGCTGTTTCAATTGACATATTTTCTAATGAAAAATTACTTCTCTTGCATGCATCATTATTTCCAAGGAAGCAGTATTTACACGCAAGGTTACACTGCTCACTTGTAATCATATAGCATACATTAATTGCTGGTCCAGGAACCCTACTTCTTACAAACTGTAAAACCTTATTATCATCTTCTTCTGAGTAATTTAAGATTTTATATTTTACTAATTCATTCACTTCATTCTTAATGTTTTCCGGTGCATCATCGTAATCATTGCAAAAAGGACCTGCAAGCCATGCCTGCAAGTCCTCGTAAGCCTTCTTATTCAAATACACTGGTTTCATTCTGAGTGAATGATATAATGCTATATCGTCGCCCAAATCAAAAGTATGAGCATAACGTGAGTATCTTACCATTCTATCTCCTCCATAGTATTCATGTCTCGGCACACGCGATAGCAATCATGCCACACATCTTAATTAGTTTTATATGTGCTGCTTTACATGCCTCGACCAAAGTAATTGTAAAAGCTGTATCACAACTTTTTATGTAATTATTCCCAATCAAGCTCGTCTAAATCTGGAATGTTACGACATGAGCATGCACATGTACATGAATTACATGCTACACAAGCACATCTAGCCATTACTACAGCTTCATCGCAAATTGCGCCAAACATCTTAGCATATTCTACATTATTTGCACTCATTTTACATTTCCTCCCAATCTACATCTGCTATAATACCACCTGAACAAGAGCAACGACAATTGCACATACAACCTGTACACTGAGACATGCATGAAGCAGCACTCTGAATTGTCTTTTCAGTAATATTACCAAGCATTTTACCATAAGAATCTACGTTGTAATTAATCATCGAAATTGCCTCCTCGTATAGTTTGATACACCTATACTACCCCCCAATAGTAGAAATGTCAATATTTTACCAATTATACAGCTTTTATCATTTTTGTTCAAAATGCTGTATATAGTATTTATTAATTTTAATAACTACTACATATTGTGTTTTATTGTCAAAACCATTTTTTCAGTTTTTCCCTGTTATTTTATGAAAAAGCCAGAAAACATAAGGGGTTTCGACCTTTTTGTATAATTGGTATAATGCGTATAATGCGTATAAAAAAGCCGGTAAGCAAACCACTCTCCGTTCACCTACCGGCTATTTAACATTATCCCTATTCAGTTTCTACTTCAAACTCTGTCCCGTCATAAAATAGTATCTGAAGCCTTCCATCTTCAAACACCGTAATGTGGTCCATCACCGCCATCATAAGCTCTGGCTCAAACCCCTTTATTTCCCCTGTTGCCACATGCTTCATTAGAAGTCTGGTTTTATATCTTAGAAGAACATCCTCGCTCTTGATATTCTCTTGCCAGCGTTCCTGGTATTCTTCCTGGTGCATGACTACCTCATTCCAGCTCATTACAAATAACTTCTTAAAGGTCTCATCCGTAACATACCTGTTGCTGCAAATCTTGTGTCCATTTGTTTTATTGCATGAACCGCAGCGCCATTTAGTTATTGCCGTACCAGCTCTCGTGGTGTACTTAACTCTGGAATAAGTGCTGCCGCAGTTGCCGCAGATAATCTTGGCATAAAAGGGATTCGTTTCAGTCTTTTGTGAATAAGCGTTGGTAAAATGCTCTGTACAGTACTGAGCCCTTCTGTCAAGTTCCGCCCGGACAGCTTTCCAAGTTTCAATATCAATAATCGGTTCATGGTCTTTTTTAATATGATACTTCGGAAGATCTCCATCATTAACAACACGCCTTTTTGAAAGGAAGTCTGCCGTGTAGCTTTTCTGCAAAATGGTATCTCCCATATACTTCTCATTTCGAAGCATGGAATCAAGTGTGCTTGCATGCCAGTTGTATTTTCCATCCCAGTTCTTTATCTTCTCGGCTTTAAATATTCTGGCGATATAATCAACGGTCTTTCCTGATAAAAACTCCTCATAAAGCCTGACTACAATCTTGGCCTGCTGCCTGTTTACAATAAGGTGTCCTTCCTCATCAGAATCATAACCCAAGAAGCGCTTGGTGCTCATTTTGTGCTTACCTTGTTCAAATCTTCTTCGAATCCCCCAGGTACTATTTTCAGAAATGCTGCGGCTCTCATCCTGGGCTAAAGAAGATAAAATGGTAAGAAGCACCTCTCCCTTTGCATCTAGTGTATTGATATTTTCCTTTTCAAAAATAATACCAATGTCTCATAATATCTTACCGCAAATTCTGATTATCTGAGATACTGCATTAAGATTTCTTGAATAGTATCCTGTCTGCCTGTTTATAGTGGTATCTCCATCACCATCTCTCCAATATCCAGATACTAACGTACCATCTCTTCGAGAATATTGTCTGACTTCATGGGGTCTGACGTAATGAATTGGTGTTATTTCCTCAAAATTCTTTCCCCTATGGCTGAATGTGTTTATTGCATATGGCTGAAATGATTGTTCTCCTAACATATCCATCCCACCTTTCCTTATAATCCAATCTAATATGTATATCGGTACTTTTGCTTCGTTGTTTAGCCTGTACCTATATAGATTATAGCACTGGATTATTACTCTGTAACTATAATTTCTTTATAATTTTTTACAACGCTTTAAGGAGGAATGGTGCAATGGATAATTTGGATTTTGCCCTTATCGGAAAACGAATTAAAGAAGTCCGTACAGACCGACAACTGACACAGGAATATCTTGCTAAAGTAACCGATGTTAATGTCAGCCACATCAGCAATATCGAGACGAACAAAGTCAAGGTATCTTTGACACTTCTGGTTTCTATCTGCAATGCTATGAATGTTACCGTTGATTATATTCTCGGCAATGAATACAAAGCTCCTACTACTGCTTTTGAAACAGAACTGCTCAACACTGTTGATAAGCTTGACTTTTCAAAGAAAGAACAGCTTCTAAGAATTGCAAAAGTCTTATAAACTGCCTATTCCTTTATTCTTTTGACATATCTGTAATATGTACTCTTACTCATGCCAAGCTCTTTCATCAGTTCAAACGGACGAATTTCTCCTGACACCACATTCTGATAACGCTCTGAAAATTCATCAAGCGACATCACCGCTGGTCTGCCGTAATCATCCCATTCTCCACGAGCCTTTTTAGAATCTATACCTTCACGCTGTCTTTTCTCTTTCTTCTCAATCTCTGCCTGAGCCATAGCTGCATATAGCTCTATCAGCATATTATTGATGGTTTCCATCAGCATACGAGCCATAGCATTATCCAGCTTTGATAAATCCATAAGCGTAGTAGGAAGCTCTAGTATTTTTACACGAATACCATTATCCCTGTAATACTGCAATTCCTTTAATGTCTCCTGCTTATTTCTGCCAAGCCTGTCTACCTCAGTAATAATCAACTCGTCACCTACTCTTAATACATCCTCTTTTAATACCTGATATCTTGGACGATTAAAATTCTTTCCTGTCTGCTGGTCTGTAAAAATCTTTTTCAGTTCCAGATTATTTTGCTCACAATAAGCTGTAATCTCCTTGATACCTCTGTCTAAATGCTGTTCTCTTATACTTGTTCTGTGATAACCATATCTCTTCATGATTATTTGCTCCTTCCTTAGTTCTGAAATGTACACTTTTTAGAACCACCTCCTTAAAAATGGGCAAAAAAAGAAGGTGTATTTCAACCTTCTGTTAAATATAAAACCAAATCTTATTTTTGGTGCTGGCTATGTGATACTTTACACCATGCTACCATTACACCACATCTCCGCAGCAGCATAGCCAGCTAATCATTATAACAGACATATCTCTCATAACGCATCCTCCTTTTAAGTCAGAAATAAAATTCCTAATAGCATCATAACAGATACCAGAGGTAACAATATTCAATAATGTCATAACAAATGAGGAGATGCTTGGAATCGAACCAAGTCCTGCTGCAAACTTATTTGCATAAAAATTATACCATATTAGGCTAAAAAACAAAAGAAAATATATTTCAACCTAACCTTGAAGTATTTTAATTACCTTTTTAGCAATCGACAGATTCATAAAAGTTCTTTTTCTTTGTTCCATCAAATCAAAATCAACTCTCCATTTTTCAGATACTTTTGATTTTTCTATAACCTTTTCAATCGAATAGTCTTGAAACCATTCTATATTCTTAACTGTATAATATTTGTGAGCATATTTCTCAAATGCATCTGTAATAGCTTTTTCAGCTTCTTCTGGATATACCTCAAACTCCATCTTAGAAACCATATCATTTACATATTCTTCAAGGAAATAATAATCAGGAGGATAATCATATGCTACTGTTTCTCCTTCATCGTCAGTAATAGGACATGGTTTAGGATTAATACCACTCTCACCTAATTTGAAGTGAAAATACGATAATATACAATCAGTATCCTTCTTTGACCTATTATATTGACAAACTATACTGTACTGTTCTATTAACAGCATAAGTGTTCTTCTTTCTTTTTTTCCTAAATACCTTATTGCATAGTTTGATTTTATTGCTAATAGCTCATCATAATTTTTCCTAGAATAACTCTTATTTAAAAGTTGCACCACAGGAAATATAACACTCATTAACAGTTCATCTCTATTTCCTTTTCGGTAATACATCATTGATATTAACAATGATATTAATGATGAAATGATTATAGCTGCTGAATTTTGATAAAGCCATTTCAATATCATATCTATCATCTAAAACTCCTTATATCATATTAAAGTTCTTAAATGCATCTCTAATAGCCTCTTCCTTTTCAGGTGTACACTGCGGCTCCTTTGACTTATCATTTTTCTTCCAGTTATTTCCAGTACGTTCTTTACCAAGACCACACTTATCTTTAATCTGTGCAATGTACAATGATGACACTTTAAATCCATATTTTTCAAGAATATAAGCCTTAATTTTCTGATAAGTTATTTTTTACTCTGGTGTGTAATTACTCTCTTCATCAGGCTCCATTGTAACCTCAATCTTAGGTGTATCTTTTTTGAGGGATAATTTGACAACCGTCTCCACATGCACCGTTTGTTAAGTGTTCTGTTTTTAAATCCTTGTACAGCTTTGTACATTCTCAAATAGCCTATAAAATCAAGTATTTTTTAATAGTTCAGACTTTACCGCCTTGTTCATCCTTGTGTTGTATGTCTGCAATGGTGGCAAGTCGGTGGCATTGCCACCGCTGAACCATCTGTTATACTAATTCGTTGACCCTTTTCTGTACAGCTGTAGGACTGTAACCTGCTGCTTTCAGGCGGTCAATTCGTTCTTGACCATTACCCCACTTACCAAGAATAACTTCTTTTGCGATAGCGGTCAAGTCTGTTGCAGCATTTCCTTTTAAGATCGCATTAACTGCATTCTGCACTTCCTGATAGTTGTAACCTGCTGCTTCAAGTTTTTTCTGACGATCAGGGTTATTTCCCCACTGACCATTGATAACTTCTTTTGCAACGTCCTGTACAGATTTTGAAGGTGTCGGTGTACTTCCATTTACCAGTTCATTTACAGCGTCCTGAACTTCCTGATAATCATACCCGGCTTTTTCCAGTGCTTCCTTTCTTTCCGGGTTGTTACCCCATTCACCTGCATATACTTCTTTGGCTACTTCCTGAACTGATTTCTTACCGGAAGGCTGCGGTGTAGTAGAACCACCTGCTGCATAATGCGGTGTGATGAATCCTCTGATGTGTTTACCGTTCACAGCAATGTCACGATAACCAACCGTATTACTCTTATTACCTTCAATAACTCTGATCGTAGAACCGTCACAAGATACTACGATACCAACATGATCACTCCAACCTGTACAATCTCCAACACCGTTATCATCCCAGTCATACAGGATGACGTCACCAACGTCAGGTACATAAGCATCATTTTCAACCCAAATTCCTGCACTGATTGCAAGGTTGATCATGTTTTCACAAGAGCATTCAACACAAGGGAAAATGCTGGAAAGACCAACTGCAATGAATGCTGCTGATACAGACGTTGCACACCAAGCGTCATTGACCGTCATTTTATACCTTGTACAAAGTCCTGAATCATTGAATACTTTCAGAATAGCTTTGTGCTGTTCACTACCTTCTGCAATACCTTCATACTGTGCAAGCCAGTTTCCCGGCTTCTGTCTGTCACTCACATTATCACTCTTTCCGCTGTCATACTTTGTAAGTTCGTACTGTTCAACCAAGTTCATATTGTTCTGAACGTATGTTGAACTTGTTGCATAACCGTCTGCCTTGATTGTTTCAAGGTATGTCTTAGGGTCTGTGATTCCCTTAAGATTCTGATACCGGGATAACTGGATAAATTCAAAGTAACCCTTAACCCCTTCTTCCATTGAATCAAAGACCCTGAAATTATCAGCAATCGTTGTCAATGTTCCCGGTTCATATTCTTCCTGTGTGTTCATGTTCACACTCTTACCAGTCCACTTTGTACCGCACTTAAGACCAAAATAGTTGTGATAGGTGGCAGCAAGTTTTGACTTGCCCCACCTACTTTCTAAGATTGCCTGTGCAATGATTGGACTGTGTACGCATATACCAAAAATTGCAGCGTACTTTTTAACGTACACTGCAACCTGATCAATAAATTCCTGATTTGTCATAGCTGATTACCTCTTATTTCTTTGGTTCTGTATAAGTAAGTGCCTGATCACTGTCAGTAATACCCTTAGTTGTTGGGTCTGTTACAACACCAAGAATCACAAGAACTGCAAATACTGCATTAACCACATCAAGCAGTTTGTTACCAAGATCGCCAAGATCAAGGGTATAGCCAAACACTGCTGCCACAACCTGAATCAACAGAAGTACAGCAGGAATCAGTGCAACCCAAAACGCTTTGTTTTTAATTCTTACAACCCAGTTAATATTTTTCATGTTTATACCTCTTTCTTTTTCAAATGTAATTCTTCAATTTCATGCATCATTTTTGTGATCATCCCATTACCACCTAAAGCGTGGTAAGCATCATACATTTCCATAAAATTTTCATAAGCGTATGATGGAATGTCACCTAATCGCATATACTTATCGTGATATTCAATAAGTTGAACCCTAAGTAAAAGCATTGTACCTTTACTGTTTGCGTCCCTGTCTTTCTTCTGATTTTTCAGCAACCAAACCACATACCCCATAAGAGCAGTGACAATGATTGGTAAAATAATCGTGTACGTTGAATAAATAAATTGTTCCAATGGTCTGTTGTCCTTTCTGTACGCAAAAACAACCGCTTCTGACGTTATATAATCGTCATATGGCGGTTGTTTTCGTGTATGTGATAATTTCCTTGTCTGTTGATTATTCTGCTAATTCAGGACAATCAAGATCAACCAAAACTTCCTTTACTTTGTCCTTGATACGATCAGGAACATCAGCAAATGTTTTCTTACCCTTAATGATCAGGGTTGCATAGATAATTGCCATAGTCTGCACATCCTTTCTGAATAGAATTTTTATGATCAACTGACGTATCATCAGTTATCACCCTCTAAAATAGCCTTGACAGCTTCTTTCAGTCTGTCCGGTACATCGTCCAGTGTTTTAACACCTTTAATGATTAGTGATGCATAAATCTTTGCCACACTTCACACCTTCTTTCTTATCCCATCATTTCATAGATTTCACACATAGCAATCTGTGCCTGTGTAATTTCATTTTCAAGATCAGCATTCTTTTCTGCCTGAATTTTAATGTATTCGTCCTTGTCATACTCGATAAGGTCAAATTCATATCCGGTAAATCCCGGCTGTCCGTCAGTTCCATCTTCATTCACTTCCGTGATATTGGAACTGACAAATACTTTTGTTTCCGTCAGTTCCAGTTCTTCCGGTCTGACGGTGCTTTTCTGTTTTCCATAATCAATCATGCTGCATTCAATCCTTTCTTTGTGTTTGGTTTTATGTTGCGTATATAATAATCATCCGCATAAGGTAACAGCGGTACAACATACTTTTGATATAGCCGGAAGGTGTCAGCATATTTCAACCAACCTTTGTAAGAATTGATTGAACACCACTCTGAATAGTTCATCATGTTCCCGGCTTCCACTTTATTCCTGATAGCGGTCATTTTCTTTTCCATTTCCAAACAGGTGCTTTTTCTAAGTAATGTATACTTATAAAATGTTCTGTACCCTAAGAAGTCAACACCTCTTATGTATGATGGGAACACCTGCCAGTTTCCTTTTATATTCAATTTCAGTTCATTCCTGAAATAAATATCAATCTCTTTCTTCAAGGCAAACAGTTCTTCTTTTGTCTTGCCAAAGATAACCATATCATCCATATAACGGAAGTAGTATTTAACGTGCTTCTGTTCTTTTATCCAGTGATCAAAACTTGAAAAATAATAGTTACCTGAATACTGTGATAAGTAGTTGCCTATCGGTATACCAGTTTCAGGGTCAATATCTTCTTCCAACAGATAGATTGCTGTTAAGTCCTCAATCTCTGCTGTTTCAATACTGTCAATGATTTCATTTAACAACCACAATAGTTCATTATCATTGAACATTCTTGAATACTTCTCTTTCAGAAGATCGTGGTTGATTGACTGATAATAGTGTCTTGCGTCCAATTTTAAGCAATATCTGCATTCTTCCGGGTCATTCCACATTGCAGATTGTAATTTTGTCAGACCCTTGTGTATACCTCTGTTTGGTATTGCTGAATAAGTATCAGCAGTTAAATTATTGATGATACAAGGTTCAATAATCTGTAAGATAGCCCATTGACAAATTCTGTCAGGGAAATAAGGCAGTTTATAGATTTTCCTTAATTTCTTACCGTCCTGTTTATAAAACACCTCATAATCAGATGTTTTGTAAGTGTGGTTGATAAGCATTTCTTGAATCTGTTTCAAGTACTTGTCAGGGTCTTTGTCAATCTCCTGAACCTCTCTGTACCAACCTTTTCCTTTCTTTGCGTGTTGGTGTGCTTTTCTTAAATTTTCAAGGTCATAAATCTTTTCATATAAGTGATCATAGCGTTTCATTCCTTGGTATTTGCATTGTCCGAATTTCAGTCGGCATTACTGCCCGGTAAATACGGTTGACCTTTCCTTATTGTTCGTAAGTAAGACGGTATTCCCAGTTGGGTTGTCTGCACCGTCTATTTTTCTTTTTTGCCTAGTGGCATGGTTGAAAGAACCGCACAGTATTATAGAAATAGCCGGATGTTTCCACCCGGCTATGTTTTGCAATTATTAAGTGACCCCTGATATTCCGATTACGATTACCAACACTGTTATTCAGATTCCAATAGAAACTGCCTGCATTACTGCCATTATTCCAATTACTGCCTAATTGAGTGATTGTATTTTTTAATGGTTTCCGCTACAGGTAAATAACGAAAATATCAGAAGTTCTTTCAACCTAATGAATTAAATTTACAAGTTACATTTTAAGCTGCCATTTTCTGCTTCCATGCTTCGATTGCAGCGGTATAAGTAGCAGAATCACGTGTTGGAATATATACCAAGCGACCCCCGACATACCGATAACGACTACCAACACCGCTATACAGAGCCCAACAGAAACCGCCCGCAGCACCGCCAATATACCAATAACCGCCCAACCGAGCGATACGGTAACCGTTCAAGTTGACAGTGATATATGTGTAATCACCAACAGGTAATGAACTGTTACCAAGGCATTCTGACGCAATAAATAACCAGTCGCAAGCTGTTGAATATCCCATTGCTGAAATATAACCGTTTGCGTTTGTTACTGTGAATCCGGCAGGTTCATAGTTTCCACTGTTCTTTGATTCTGCAAAACTGAAATCAGAACAAATATAAGGCTGACCACCGCCCATTTTTCCATTGCCCCAAATATTGATACCATAGACAAATTTCCAAATGTTGCCCCAAAAGTTTTCTTTACCTCTCCAACATACAGAAGTCTTACCGTCAACAGTGTACTCTTTAGCAACACCACCCTCATAAGTAGTTGTTTTCTCTGCCCTACCTGTACCATTTCCAAGGCTTGCTGTACTTCCGGTTGCAGCTGCATATGAACTTGTTGTGTCACTTCCTGTAGTCCAAGGTAAGGAAACAATACCCTGTGCAATAGCGGTCTGTAAGTTCATCATACCCATTTCAATGAGCATAAGCATCTGTTCAGCAGATACCTGTTTAATCAGATCACCATGCCAGTTTGTTCCACGATTCTGTGCCATTGCTTCAATATTCGGTCTTGTAAGGTTCTGTGAAGAACCGGATGCAGGTCTTGCACCTGCGATTGATGAAAACTTATCTTCACCAGTGTTCATAACCTGTTCATCATTCAACAGATATGCACTTGCTGATGCATCGTAAATACTACCTTCGTAAGCACTTGTAAGGAAATAATCAATTTCATTTCCTGATGCATCGTAGAATGCCGGGTGAAGTCTGAAACCTGCACGTGGCTTTTCTGACACATAATAGTTTGCCTTTCTTAAGTGGTAACCAATGCCTGTATCAATAGGGTCATACTCTACAGGACACACCAAATAATAGAACTTTGGCTGATATACCATTACCTGACCCATTGAACCATCTTCTTTGTAATCTGCATCACCGTACCATGCTACGATAGAACCATCATCAGCAACATTACAGCGTTTACGACCACCAAACATTGTGAACTTGTCAAAATCAGAACCTTTTGTAAGGTTGGCTGCTCCGGCAAGTCTTTTGAATGTTTTATTTTTGTAATCGACCTGAATACCAACAATATCATCAGCAGTGATCCCCAAATAGGCACGAATATCTGCCACACCTGAAAGAATTTCTTGACTGTTGAAGTTTTCACTTTTCAGTTCATCAATATTACTTGCAGCACTTGCGTTTTCCGCACTTAGTGACTGTAATACATTATTAGCTGTTGCAACAGATGCATCAAGGTTTGACTTTGCGGTATTGGCTGTACTTATGACATTAGACAATGAAGTTTTAACTGAACTTGCACTGTTAATTACTTCCTGAAGCTGACTTTTTGCTACACTTGCATCAGAAATTGCAGAATCAAGATTTTTCTTTGATGTTACCGCTGTAGCGTTGGAACTATCCAACTGACCCTTAATCTGATTTGCATTATCAATTACACCCTGTAAATTACTCTGTGTGGTTGTTGCACTTGTAATTACTTTTTCAAGATTTGTTTTTGCTGCATTGGCATTGCTGATTGCTGTTTTTGCAGCATTAGTTGCTGCTTCAACATTACTTTTTGCGGTATTCGCTGTACTTGTTGCATTGGTCAGATTTGATTTTGCGGTATTGGCTGTATTCGTAGCGTTCTGCAAATTGGTTTTCGCTGTATTGGCTGCACTTGTAGCATTTTGCAAATTAGTTAATGCAGTACTTGCAGCATTAAGTTTCTGCTGTACTGCATCAACATCTTTATCAACCGCATCCTTTGCAGCAATTACTTCTTTTTTCAGATCAGCGTAAGAGTTATTATCATCATTTACTTTTTCAAGTGCATTGACAATAGACGATCTTACCTCTTCACCATATACTGCATTTAAAATCTGATCAATATAAGGCTGTATGTTTGCCATTATTCAGCACCTTCTTTCTTTTCTTCCTGTTCACTGTGTTCAGTCTGTTTCATTCTATTCATATCAGAAACCAATTCAAGGTTTTTCTGTTTTCGGATTTCAGACAGAAGATCAGCAACGATACCTTCCAACAAATAAGCCGGAAGGTTTGACTGCTCAACGATCTGATTAAATGCATCCGTCATTGCACCTTTTGCGTTCTCCATCATAAGTGACAAAGGCATATTATTTTCATTCATGGTAATTACTCCCTTCTTTTCGGTAAAATAATAGGTTCACGCTCATAAGGTTCAGATTCCAAATATTTTTGACTTGGCATCTTTGCAATGAACGTCTTTTTTTCTAAATAAGTGTAAGGGTCTTTATAAATAGGTTTGCTGTATCGCATTCCCTCTTTTTCACATAATTCCTGTATAGCTTTAATACAGTAGTATACAAGTTTATCTGTGTTAAGTTTCAAGTGTCCGTCAGATGCATCCTCTGAAATAAGTTCAGGTGCAAAACTTTGAATCTGCTGTGCAATGATTCCTATAGCCTGATGTTCACCGGACTGAATCCAGTCAAATTCCTTAAGGTCAATAGCGTTCACCACTTCCAAACCTCTGATTGCTGTGTCCTTGATATTAGTTTTCAATCGAACATCTGAATTATTGGTGTAGCCCCAACCATGTAGGTTTAGTGGACTGTAGAAATCAATACTTCTGTTGTTGTAAATCTGAAAAGATGTACCTGTGAATGTACAGCAAGTTGATGATGAACTACCAATGCTTACATCTTTATCAGACCATAGTTTAATACTTTTATCAGAATAATTATAAAATCCTGCACTTTCATTAAATCTCAAATACCCCCACACATAAGTGTTTGCACCTACGTGTAAGCCTTGTTTTTCTTTTCGGTTATTTGCGTAATATATGAGTTTTACATAATAGTTACTTCCGGGTGAATCCTGATAACCCCACCCCATATAGTCAGCACCGTTCTGTAAGTCGAACATCAGACCTCTGAAAGTTGAATCACCTGACCAACCGTTAGTACCGATTTTACCGATGGTTGCACCTTTATAGTAGTACCATGCACCTGTTGAGGTCATTGACATTAACAGTGTGTTACTGTTTTGTGTCGTACTCTCATAAATACGCATTTCACCATATTCAAATTGAATATATTTACTGATACTATTCCATGCAATTTTAACTGCATAAGAATTTTGCTGAATCTTGGTTGATAACTCTGAACTGTTCAGCTTCTTCTTAACTTCTGATTCAATCGAATCGGTCTTGACTTTAATCTGTGCTGACGTTGAATAATTTTTTAGTTTACCATCAACATACTGTTCAGCTGTTTCTTTGGCAGACAACAGTATAGAATCTTTAGTGTTTTTGATACTTGTTTCAACTTCACTTTTTGTATAGTACTTTTTCAACTCACCGTCAGTGTAATCTTCTGCATCTGATCTTGCTGATTCTTCTGCATCTGCTATTTCTTTTATAACCTGATTCCTGTAAGTAATATCAAGTTTTTCAGCAGATACCGAACCACCAACCAACCGTTCACCGACAATCTGACCGTCCATTGTGATGGCGGTCTTATATGTTCCGTTATACCCTGTACCTGAATAACCAAGACCGTTCAGATTCCACCGCCAAACCTTCCGGGCAGTATTCACATCGTTAGTGTCCATGATTAACTGTTCGTTGGCTGTAGTAACCACATGACCATGTGTTGCTGCTGTAATCAGTGCTGTTGCCTGATCAACCGCCTGTTTTACTATAGCAGACGGTACAGGTATTGTTTCAACTGCCTTTGATGCAGTATTTGAAATTTCCTGTAATCTTGTGGTAAGCCTTTTATCTATCACTGTACCAAGTGTGAATTTACTACTTGATAGATTGTTAAGCTGTATTGACATTTTCGACAATGGGAAATACCGATCAAGTCCATGCAGTGAAGAATGTGCCTTAATTTTATCACCAAGTTTAAACTGTTCTACATCTGCATCAGTCCAATGCATATCAACAGCGTTTACTTCCAGTGTCATACTATCCCACTGATAATCAGCAATGTACTTATTTGCCTTATATAACAACATTTTTGGTGTTGTAACTTCATCCCAAGTAATAGTTTTGGTTATATAACCAAATTTCTTCACAGCGTCCAAATTCACAAGTGAATCAGACCCATTATTTACACTTTCAATAGTCAACCGCTGTTCAAGTACAGCTATTGGACTTTCTTCCAGTTTTGCACCAAGTGGAATAAATACCGTTGCAATATCTGACACATCTGTATTTCTGCTGAAATCAAGCAGATTTTCACCAAACTCAATACTTTGTGTACTTACATTGTCATAATCACTTATATAGTCCAAATAAGCTGTTCCATTGACATTCCTTACACGTAAATAACCGCCAAGATCGTCAACCAAATCTTCCTTGATTTCTTTCATGGTACTGTTGTAATTCGTGTACCTGTACAATGAATCATTATTATCTGTTACCGTAACAATACCAACCTTGAACTGTCTATCTTTTTTTACCTGCTTATTATGTGATGCAATCAGTGATTCTAAATAACCCCTGACGGTCATATCATGATATTCAGCAGGTCTTTGTATACTATCATTCAGATATGCAAGCTGACCTTCACAAGTAAAATATTTACGATTATAAAAATCTATCTTACATTCTGTAATTCTGCCATTAAACACTTCTTCATCATCCTGAAATACCTGAATGCATGACAGCATTTTTTGCGGTAATTCATATTGTGGGTGCTGTGGTGGCATCTTAAAACTAAAAGACCCTGCTTTGTTGACCTCTAAATCAAGTTTAGGGTCAATCAAAACAAGGTTTTCATCACGTAAATCATAAATAGGCAGTTCATCACATAATACTCTATACATTACAATGAACCCCCTCTATAACTGATCTTGACTGTACCGTTTCCGGTAAATGTCACATAGTTATCACCTTCCTGTAAACGAATGTCATAAACTGTTGTTTCCCCAACAGGTAAACTATAAGTGTTACCTTCGTGTGTCACCTTCATAGCTGTTGAACAGGTAAATGTTGGTGATACAATCTTGACACGATTGATCAGATTTACTTTTTTGCTTCCGCTTACTTTCACTTCATTCACATGGATGATACCATTTACAAAACTGAAAACGTCCCACAACCACGGTTCACTTGCTGAATTTGTTTCAATCTTATACGGTTCAACATTACAATCAACTGTGATAATGGCAAGTGTACGATCTGTTTTGAATTTATTGATTGTACACCGTCCCCAGTAATAAAAAGTTTTATCAGCGTCCATAACTATACGCATCTTCTTACCATGCAGATAGTTGGAAAGATTGGAAAGTGTTGCAGTCCAATCTCTTGCACCATTTAACAGGGAAAAAGTAAATGATAACTTTCTGTTTTCAAACTTCACATCATCACCTAATGCATCGGTCAGGTCAAGGTCACCATTGCGACCGATCACACTGACTGATTCTGTTTTAGGTGTAGGCAATCCAATTTCTTTTGAAGAAAGGATAAGCCCAAAATCTTCATAACTGTGTTTAATTCCAAAAGTCACACCTTGAATCATGGGCTTTTACCGTCCTTCCTTATCAAAAATTCTAACCAGTTCTTCATTCATTGCCGGGGCAAGTTCACCTGCAAGCACTCCTGTATCTGTTACCAGTTTCAGGTTCGCAAGCTGTGGAATGAAAGGCATATAACTTTCAAGGATTGTAAGAATCCGGTCAAGTTTTTCCAGTAATGAAGCGTTTTCCTCATTAACCGCTACCCTGATCATATCCATAAGGCTTTGTGTTCCGACAACCGTTTCACTTCCGGCTTCACCACCTGCCAAGAACTGATTTGACTTAGCATTGTAACCGAAAATAGTCGGCTGATTCATGATCATACCATCGTCCATAGCTTTCTTATACCAACTGATTCCAAATGATGGAACACTTGGTGGTGTCAAGCTGAAAGAACCACTGATTGAAATATGTGGTAATTTCAAATGTGGCAATGACCACGAAAAATTGAAGAAACTTTTAATTCTGTTTATAGCGTTACTTACAATGTTCTTTGCACCTTCAAAGATGCTGCTGAACTTTCCCTTAATTGCACCAAGTACATTTGATACTATGGATTTTGCAGCATTCAGACCACTTGAAATAGTGGACTTCACACCGTTGATCACATTAGATACCGTTGACTTGATACTGTTCCAAACATTTGTAAAGGTTGATTTAATGCTGTTCAGTATACTTGAAATAGTAGACTTAATTGCATTGAATACACTGCTGATTACTGACTTGATCGAATTGATTACATTGGTTACAGTCGTTTTGATTGCATTCCAAATATTTGTAATCGTAGTCTGAATTGCGTTCAGCACTGTAGAAATGGTTGATTTTATCGCATTCCATACAGTTGTGAATGTATTCTTGATACCTTCCAGTATTGGCTTAAGGAATGAAACAATAGCATTCCATACGGTTGTAATAACCGTCTGAATGTTGTTGATTGCGGTTGATACCGCTGTTTTTATAGCTTCCCAAATCGCTGTAAAGGTGTTTTTAATACCTTCCAAAATTGGGGTCAGGAATCCAACAATAGCATTCCAAATATTGCTGATGGTGGTTGAGATTGCATCAAGGGCTGTTGATACAGCGTTCTTGATAAACTCCCAAGCTGCAATGATATATTCCTTACAGTTTTCCCATATAAACATCCAAGGCATTGTGATGATCTGAAATGCAGCACTGATGATTTCACCAATAAACATGATGGCAACCTGTACCGCATTCTTGATTGTTTCCCACACTGCACTTACCGTATCAGCTATTGCAGTAAACACATTGGTTACTGTTTCTTTTATGGCATCTATTTTTTCAGATATTGCCGTTTTGATGTTCTCCCAAGCCTGTTTAATTGAATCAACTAAGCCTGTGAAGAATCCTTTGATTGCTTCAATGGCGGTACTTACTGCTTCTTTTACAGATTCCCATGCAGTCTGTACTTTCTCCACCAATCCACTAAAAAAGCCTTTGATAGCGTCAATAACCGTACCAAAGACTTCCTTTATTTTTTCCCAAGCATTTGTGACTGCTTCTCTGAATCCATCATTAGTATTCCATAATGTGATCAGTGCAACCACAAGCCCTGCCACAAGCGTGACTATAAGAACTATAGGGTTAGCATTTAATGCAGCATTGAAAAGCCACTGTGCAATAGTAGCATCTTCGTTTGCTGTTTTGTATGCTGTCCATGCTGCTGTTATGGTACTAATCAATGATGATATTGCCATTGCAACCTTTAAGGTTACGAACCCGGCAGCAACTCCGGCTATAAGCGGTGACCAATCCCTGAACGTTTGAATAATCTTAGGCACATCTTCAATAAGACCACCTAGTTTTTCAAGGAAGTTTTCAACACCGTCCATTCCTTTTTCAAAGAATGTTGTAAAATCAATTTTTTGAATCCAGTCAAATACCCTTTGTAGGGCATTACCGACAGACGTTGCAAACGCATCCCAGTCTATTGTTTCCATCCAGTCTGACAACTGCTGTAAAAATCCCATAACAGTAGGTGCAAGTTTTGAACCTACTTTTGTAAGGATATTTTCAAACAATGCCTGTACTGAACTCCATGAACCTGATATTGTAGTACCTGCTTCAAGTGCTGTTGTTCCGGTTATACCTAAGTTATCCTGAATCTTGTGAATAGCTTCAATCATTTGGTCAAACGTTACGTTATCCAAACTTTCAATCTTTTCACCAAGTACACCTGAATCATTTATCAATCTGATCATTTCAGACTGTGTACCACCATAACCAAGTTTCAGGTTATCCAACATCGTATAATTTTGCTTTGCAAAACCCTGATAAGCGTCCTGTATAGAACCTATGTCAGTACCCATCTTGTTAGCGTTATCTGACATATCTGTGATAGCAAGGTTGGTCAGTTCAACTGCTTTTGCAGTATCACCGCCAAGACCCTGAATCAGTGAAGCAGCAAATGACGTTGCTGTATTCATGTACTGATTTGAACTCATCCCGGCTGTCTTATATGCCTTTTCAGCATAGTCAATCAGTTTACCGGAACTGTCTTTGAATAGTGTTTCAACACCACCAACCAACTGTTCATATTCAGCATAGTGACCAACCGCTGATTTTGTCACATCTGCCATTTTTTCAGCTAACTGTGTACATCCTGAAATTACTTTTGTGATTGCTGTAGATGCTAAATTCGCAAGCGTAGCTTTCCATGTCGTAAATCCACTGTCTGCATTCTTGGCAGCTTGTCCGGCATCTTCTACTGAATCACCTGCACCATCTGCCTTTTTATCAACATCTTCCAGTGTTTCAGCTGTGTCCTTTGCAGACTTTGAAACCTTTTCAATGTTGTTCACCGCATCAGCGTAATTGATCGTTATTTTTCCGACCAACGAAAAAATATCCAACGATTAGCCACCCCCTTTCAATGGTGGCACGAATCCATTCAGAATTTTATTTGCTTTTTCCACCTGTAACTTAATCTGTGCATTGTTCATTGTCGGTTCAGTTTGTTCAGTCTTTTCAACTTTCGGTGTTGTACTCATAAACCGCTGTTTAAATTCTTCAAAATTTCCAACATCATCAGCAAGTGGGTTTGCTGTGATTGCACAGTATAAGTCCCACTGTTTATCTTCATTGTCCTGTTTCAGGACTGTTCTAACAGTAGCGTCTAATTTCCCCCGGCTGATTGCTTTATCTAAATAGCTGTAGGGGTTACCATATCTACGGTTGCAGCATTCATCGAATCGTTCTGTTCCGTACCCACTAATTCGGCAACACCCTCGAAAAAATCCATAAGATCATCTTTCTTAGCAAAATCTTTCACCATGACAACAAACTGTTTCAGCTTGAATTTCTTCACATCATCAGCAGTAACCGCTGTACCGTTGTCCCACTCCATACAGTTAGCAAAAAACTTACAGATTTCATTTCTTGCCTTTGAAATGTTCTTGATCAGAATGCCACACACCTTCATAGCAATGACAATACCAACTTCTTTCATATCTGTACCGGATTCCTGCAACTGCTGAATCTCGTCTTTGTCAAATGCACCAATAACCTGTTCTACTCCGATAACTGCAAGAACCTCACAAAAGTCAAATGCGTTATCAACTGTTAAATCCTTAAATCTGAAATCTGCCATGATTATTTATCCTCACTTTCTTTTTTCGATCTGTTTCTTCTACCACCATTTGCAGGTTTATCCTGTTTTGGTGCAGATGTTTCTTCATGTTCAACAGGTTCAGTCTGTTCACTTGCTGTTTCCTGTTCCTGATCTTCTACCTGTTCAGCAGATACAGCAGGTGTTTCCTGCTGCACTACTTCATCAGAAATATCAACCACAAACATTCCTTTGTCCTGAATTTCTGCAAATCTTTCTTCTGTCATATCCAGTTTTTCACCGATCACATGACCTTCACCTGTGTACTTGTCTGTATATTCTCTTACTACTACAACTCGCATAATTCACACCCCCTACACAACAGCGTTTGGATAGTAAATAGCAATATCCAACTTGTTTAAGCTGTCGTTTTCAAGATCAGCTGTACACTCAAACTTAACAGCAAATGTTGTCTGTTCAGCGTTCTTTGTTTCCAGTTCAAATGCTTCTGTACAGAGTGCATTCGGTAAAATAATGATTACATTTTTACCGCTTGAAAGTGTTCCAACATATGCAACATTTTCAAGATAATCTGCTTCTGTGATATTTTCCTTAGATACATATTTGACATAGGTTGTATCTTCGGAAGTGGATTTTACAAGGTGTAATGCACTTACAAGAATATCTTCTGTAAGTTCTGTCATCTGACCTTCAAGTGTGGCAGATTCACCAACCTTCTGTTTACTGACACCTTTGATCAGCACCGTTGCACCGTCCACCTCAACATCAAGCCACTGTGCCTCATAGTTGAACTTAAGACCCCCGGAAGTTGCACCAAGTGGTGTACCAGTCCAACCATTGCTTGGTTTCTCATACTTAAGATTTTTGTAAATGACACCTGCACCCAAGATCATATTCTTGATAGTTTCAGATGTAATACCATGCTTTTTTAAGCCCATTCTTTTATGCTCCTTTCCACTCATTTGTGTTAAGTGTTATCGTAATTCTAAAAAGATCTTCTTCACCTGTTGGAATCATTAAACCGTTCCAATAGGTAATAAAAAAAGCAGTTCCTTCCTGAACTGCCCTTAAATCTTCAAATACTTTTTTTAATTTGTCATTTATTTCTGCAAGCGGTAATTTTGACCCCCTTGACCAACCGTCAAGTGTAAACACACCGCCTGTATATCCGTCCTCTAATCTGTGTTCAGTTTCATTGAACGAACCGACAAAGTAAGGATAGCTAATTTCACCTGTCCATTCACCAAATTCATAGGGAATACCAAGTTGATCAAGCTGATCAGAAATAAAACCAAGCATATCAACCATAATTAACCCCCTAAATTCTGTTTAATGACATTTACAAGCTGTTTTTTTATCTTTGGGGCTACACTCTGAAATGCTTTCGTGAGTGGTTGTCGTGGTGTTTTTCCGTAAGTATGGTAAAATTTACCGTCTTTCTTACTCTTATAAACCCAACCGCCTTTTCTTCCATCACCATGCAGTGCATATTCACCAGTACCAAATTCTTCCCAAATCGCATTTTCAAGGTCTGAACCTACAGCAACAGTTGATTCATCTTTTCCTTCATCAACCATATATTTGTAAGACCCTTTTGTTTGTCCGGTATCAACCCGGCTGTTTCTTTGGGTCTGTGCCTGTATTTCACCACCTGCTTCGTGAAGGAATCCAATAACCCCTTCCGATAATGCAGCTTTAATTTTTGCTGTGTTATCTGTAAACTCAACTGACATACTACTGACCCCCTATAAATCTTAAATAGATTTCTAAATGATCATGCATATTCATAGGGTCATCAATCAGAAGGATTTCATACACTTCACCATTTACAACCATTCTTGCATTGTCACTTGTCACATTAACGGTTTCCTGTTCATCCGTCTTATTGATCACACCTGTCAGAAAACTGAATGGATTCCAAACCCAATCAGTTGACAGATTCTTAAGGTTGGTAAAGTCACACAAGAAAATGTGTGTACTTTCCTGAACCTTGGCATAAAAAGTTGTATGCTTTGAATCACCTGTTGATAAGTCCAACCAACCTAAGATTGATGTACAATCAACCCATGTGTTTACACGCTCACCTATGGCATTTTTAGCACCGTTCTTTTTTACCTGTAACAATGCTTGAATGTTACCGCCAACGCTCATATAATCAGAATCTAGCCTTTATATAAGGCTTTAAGAATCCAAGTAGGGCAACAGGATAGCCCATAACCTGATTGTTAGCATCCTGATCAAAGTAAGTTGCACTGTATCTTGACAGCGTTTCAGACTTGACCCCGGTTTTCGGTCTGTTCTTAATATCCCACTTAAGCAGTTCAAGCACACCTGCACGAATATCAGCCGGATATTCCACCTTAGTGATCAGGTTTATACTTTTATACAACTCCTGATTAACTCTGATGAAATCATCACCAATTTCAGTAATGGTATACAGTCCATCATTCACCATTGACTGTGAAATCTGAACTGTATCACCCACTTTTAAGAAATCTGATGTTCTAAGCAAACGATTACCCAAACTATCAGCGGTAAAACGAACAAACCGATTCTGAAAATTGTTATTAGTGTATGCTCTGATCATAAGTTCAGCAGCGTTCAGTTTTTCTTCAATCACCTTTTCATTTTGCACAGCAAATTCAGGTAATTTCATTACATCATCAACTGCTAATATCATCAGATCACCCTTTCTTAGACAACTGCTGTACCAACCTTGGACTTGATAAGACCCATCTTAACGTTCTTTGTATTGAACTTAAGGCTGTAGTTTGCAGACTTACCAAGTTCTGCATAAGTCGGTGATTCTTTTGCAATCTGATCAACTGCTAAAGAAAGACCATTCGGATGCAGCACCTTACCCTGCTTTGTATAGAACTTGTCAATACCTGCGGATGCTTCCGGGTCATAGTTGGTTGTATACTGATTCTCATAGTTGTTCTTATCGCAAGATAAAAATGCACCTTCACCAAACAGATATGTGCTGTAAACCGCATCTGTACCTACCCCTGTAGCTGTAAATCTATCAGTTACAAGTACGTGTTTACCTGCGATAGTCGGCAATGTAATTTCTTTCTGAATTACACCGTTGACAACATACTTATCATAGTCAACCATTTCCATTTTCTTGTACTCTTTGAAGATCATGGAATGCATAACCATCAGACCAAGACCACCTGCCATATCACCAAGTGCTGCCTGTTCTGCATCGTAAATTGTACCTGCTTCAATGTTTGTCTTAGTACCTTTAGTAAGATCAAGTACATGATCACTAAGTGCTGCAACTGCTAACACTGCCTGTGCAATGTTCATCAGTTCTTTTTCCCAAACCTGACCATAATAACCTGCAATCTTATTTCTGATCAGTGTCATAGGGTCAGCACCAGTTAATTCCTTTGTGAAGTCTTTAGCCTTGAATGCTTTCATTCTCTGAATAAGCATACAAGTCTGTTTGTCACCGCTGATTTCAACAGGTGTGTTGTTTGTTTCACCATCGTTGTTCAGTGCTTCCATACCGCTTTCATTTGCGTCAATCGGTTTATAAATTGGAATTGTTGCCACGTTTCCATGCTCACCGATTAAGTCCATAATAGAACTGTCCTGCTGCACGATACCGGAAGCAATGATTGGTGTAGTCCAATAGTCGGCTTCCTGCATCATTCCGGTAAATACTTCTTCATCAAAAGCAAAACCGCCAAAATTTCCTGTTCTTGCCATTTAATTCACCATTTTAACCTTTCTTAGTGTACATTTAACTGTTTGAATAACTCCGGGTTTTCCTCTTTGAGTTTCATTCTTTCGTTGTAACCCATCTTAAGGAACTGTTCTTTGGTAACTGTCTTGTCTTTATCCCCACCCGGCAGGTTGTTTTCAAGAATTTTTCTGTTACCACTCTGCTGCTGATTGCCATTGGATGCTTCAAACATGGTAGGATGCTGTGTTTTAAGACCTGAAATCAGATCATCTTCACCCTTGATTTTTCCATCATCACCAAGTTTGATTTCACCTTTTTCCTTTGCCTTGAATACAAGATAATCAACATCAACCGCACCTGCTGCAACCAACGCAAATTTCAATGCATTTTCTGTTTTCAGTTCTGCATTCTCTTTCTTAAGGTCTGCAATCTCTGTTTCATATGCAGTGATTTTCTGCTGTGTTTCTTCGTCTTTCCCGGCTGACTTTTTCAGTTCTTCAATCAGGTTGTTTGCCTTGGTCAGTTCTGTAGTCTTACCGGAAAGGTCAGTTTCAAGGTTGGTGTATTTGTCCTTAGACACATAACCACCATCAGTAAGGTTGACCATCTTGATCAGCTTCTCTTTGTTCTTTTCATCACCGTTATAGGCATTGATAGCCTGTACCAGTTCATCATAGGTGATAGCCTTATCACCAAAAAATGCTTTTAAAAATTCCATGTTCTTCTTCCTTTCTCCGTCATGTTTTTATATCCGGTGTCACCGGGAACGGTCAACAGTTTATATCCCATGTTGCAGGGGTCATTTCAGCAGCAGTTTAAACGTCATAAGCCTTTTTCGGACAAAAGAAAAGACACCCTTGCGGATGCCTTAAAATACTATTTAACCCATAGTTGGGAGATAATCAGGATCACCATACCTTTCTACAATACCAAGTGAGGGTGCAACGCTTTCATGTTCCTTTTATCCCCCTTTCTGACCTTATATAGCGGTCATATAGGTAATAAAAAAAGCAAAGGTGCAGAATTGTATACCTTTGCTTTTTAATACATTATATCATCAAGTGACAAGTACCCAAGATCATAAACGTCTTTGTTTTCTTCAATACATTCATCAATAATGTCAATAATTTCTTCATCTTCCTGACTTTCAAACGGAATAGTTGGAAAATCGTCATTGAATTTTTCCTTATACCGTTCAAGTGCTTTCTGTAATTTCTCATTCATATTATTTTACCCCTTTCAGAATTTCAATGAATGCTTCATAGCTGTTTGGCAAGTACTTCTTCACATATTCCAATTCAGAACCACCGTTTACTTCTGCACCCATGATATTAGCCCACATTTCAGATGCAGATTCATAAACCCTACACTCAAAAGCAGTCTTACCTAAATTACTTGCATCAATACCAAGTTCTTTATATGCTGCCTGTATTCCCTTATGATCTTTCATTTGCTTTGCAGAATGATATTTACGGTTATAGTATTTGTCACCATGACCCCAACTAATCCTTTCTGCAAGAAGTCCGTCAATAGCGTCTTGTACACCTGCACTTGCGTCATGATCTCTAAGGTCTTTCTTGCTCTCATCAGTAAGTGTTTCTTTTAACAGTTCCCTGTCCTTTCTGACTGCTGCAAGAAATTCATCAGAAGAACTTGCAACCTTATCAAACATCTTTTCTAACCACTTTGTTTTGCTGTGTATAAGTTCTATTTCTTTGAAATGAAGCCCTTCGTATTCTGCTTTTTTATCAAAATAATGACCATATTCATGTGCTAATGTACTGTATTTACTTCTACCACCGTCAAGGTGTCTTTGTAGTGGATATGAAAAAACAAGATTATTACCACTCGGTGAATAATAACCACTTTTCCCATACGCTACACCGTTGATCTGATCGGCATACTTTGCATACAATTTTTGAAGTGATGTATTACTATGTTCAGTCAGAATCTTCATGTATTCATCATAATCTGAACTACTCATTGCACCCTTTAGCTTTTGGGTATGTGCCAATACATCATATTCTTTCACATTCATTGTATCAGCATTGTCAGGTAACTTCAAATATTTCTGTTTGAAGTCGTTGAACGACTGTGTTTTATCCAACCCAAAGAATGCTGCACGTTCTTGTAAGGTCTTTAGTTCATCATCATCTAAAGCCCATTTTGCACGTTGCAGCAGACAGCACCGACAGTTACAAACGTTCTTTGCAGAACCGCCAACACCAGGTGCTTGCATTTTCTCACCGCCAACATCAAACGGTTCATCAAGTTCCATGATCTGCCCATCTGCTTCTCTGTGTTCCGGTCTTGTCCTACTATCAAGTGTAGCATCCCATTGTTTTACAATGTCAGCACCCTTTTTCTTTGCCTCATGCTGACCGTCAAGGGTTGCTTCATTCTGTATTCTATGTCCTTCTGTCCGGGCAATCCGTATTGCATTGTTATATGCTTTACGAAAAGGGCTGTTCATACCCTTGGCAATTCTTAATGCCATTTCATTCCATGTTGAACCGCTTGCAATCCCTCTTGAAAGTTCAGCACGAATTGACCGCTTAAGGTAACCAACATCTTCACCAAGTTTTGTATACAAACCGCTTGACAATTTACTATCTGTACGAACTGCCTTAACAACCTGATCTTGATTGATTGGCACAACCAAAGGTATACCGCTAAGATGCAGGTCATAATACATACCAACATAACCATTGATATATGACTGCTGTAGATAATCAGCTATTGTTGTAAACTGTCCTTCATGCAAGTCATACAGGATTGATTCAATCTGATCAACCATAATTTGCTGATATTCTTTTTGGTATATGATGCTTTGCAGATTTTCAAGGTCTGTCCTTGCAGACAGTTCCCTGATTTTCTGTTCACAATCCTTTTTCGCCTGTTCATATACCAGTTCTAACAGCTTGATTACTTTCTTTTCATCGTTAAGCTGTGTCTGTTGTACTTCCTTCTGTGCCTTGTTCACCTATTCCACCACCTTCATCATCCGGTATAATAGAATCAAGATCATCTTGCACCTGCTGCACCTTATCAGCTTCATTATCCGGCAACTTGTCCTTCACATCTTCATAGTCAATATCAAGTACATCACAAATATACTGAATCGTCAGATCATCACCAAAAATCTGTGCCAGTGATAACAGGGTGTTGATTTGTACCTGTTGTTTCTGTGCTTCTGTAAGTTCATTCTGTTCATTTTCCTGTTCATTACTCATTACTTCGTGGGTGAACTCAAAATAAACATCTGTGATCTGATAATCTGTACCGTTCTGCTGATTGATTTCATCAATGCACACCGCCACGATCTTACGCAAGAACCGCTTGATATTCCTTTCAAGGTGTTTACATCTAAGATCAAGCAGTGAATAGGCTGCCTTGATTGCAATATTGGTTGTTGCTGATGTATCTTTCAGACCTGACAAGTTCAGACCCATACCAAAACGGTATATGTTCTTTTCATCCAGTTCCAACTTAACCTTCCGGGCTTCATACGGTACATCTACTGTATGTACTTCAATACCACCATCTGAACCGACACCGACAATCTTTTTTGTCTTAAGATTCTGCTGCAATTCATCAAGGTTATCACCTTCAAACCCTTTGACCGCATATAATGGATGATCAAAGTCAATCAGGTTGTTGGAAAGACTGGATGCCATAAGGTCATAATCATCAATCAGGTCTTTTACTGCTTTCAGATTGCTGATCTGTTTCTTGTTATTATCCAACCGGAAGAATGGCAAGAAACCAAGTGAATCAATATAAGTATTATCATCACCATCAACCTGATACAGTATATGTGGTCTTGGATTCACCTTGGCTTTATCGTCAAGCTGTATTTCCCCTTCATCTGTCTGAACATAATAAACAACCTGTTCATCATCCCAATCCATGATTTTCTTGATTCTGTGACCTTCCTTGTCAACCCGGTCAACGTACCAATAAATTACATGGTCTTTTCCGTCCTCTGCAAATCGTGCTTCTACTTCTACAACACCAATACTGTCAGCACACGTGAATTTCAGCTTGTCAGTGCTGTCTTTCATAGCGTACATATAAGCAAAACCTTTTGTCTGACAGTCTGTAAGTGTTTCTGACAGTTCATCAATAAAATCATCGTTATTATTGAATCTTGCATCAAGTTCACTCTGTAGTTCAGGCACATCACTGAATACAAAACCATCTGAACCTGAAAGGGTATACTGTGTACCCTGTTCTGTCAGTTCCTTAAAGAATGGGTGTGGTATTCTCACATTTGCCCGGCTTGTATCTTCCACAAGCTGACCATCAGAATTGAAGTAAAACATTCTGTAATTTTTAATGTCGTGATCACCGTCAAAATAGCGTTCACCTACTCTTGCAAAATGCTTTTTCACTGATGCAGCATCTTCATCAATGAACATTTTTATTTCTTCGACTGTAAGCACCTATCACCCCACCTTTCTATAATCTGATTTGTAAGGTCAATGATTTCATCCCCATGAACCCCGAAAAAGTCACACATTGCTTCTTCACCTTCAACAGTGTGACCGTATGAAAACATAAATGCATGAACCAATTCATGAATCAGTGTTGAACGTGTTACTGATTCAGAACGTCCGTCCATAATGCTGATCAGAAGTTCCTTATATTCGGTCAGCCCAAAATTATAGCTGTTTGGATCAGGGTTCATTTTTTTTGCATTTGCATCCACCAGTTTGACCTTCCATACATCATTGTGAATCTTTATTTTCATGATTTTAACCATACAGCTATTTGTATAACCAACCGCTGCCTTTCTTGATATATTTTTCTAATGCATATCGCATTGCGTCCATAAGATGATTGAAGTCATCAATAGGGCGGTTCAGTTTATTACCGAACTTGTCCTTGTCCCAAGTGTAGTTGCTGATCTCCGTCAGGAAGTTCACACACCTTGGATGTATGATGATTTCAAAATCCTGAATGAACTGAATACCACTGTTAATGCTGTCCTTGCCTTTTTCAGCACCTTTGACCCTAAGACCATAGCCTTTCAACTGATCAATAGACTTTGGTTCTGCTGAATCTGCTGTGATTCTTTCCTTCGCATAGCCCATATCAGTGATATTCTGATATATTCGCTCATTGGAAAGACCTGCTGCATACATTTCATCATACACGAATATCTTTTTGTTCTTCGTGTCAATGAATCCACAAAATAATGCAGATGGGTCATTTGTATAACCAAAGTCAAGACCAAAGGCTGAATCAATACTGTATTGCTGCCTGATCTGTTCCAGTGTAAAGGCTTCTTCATGCCAGTTCTCATATACAAGACCGTCAACAATACCCCAATCACCAAGACCTGCCACTGCATAACGTCTTGGGTTCTGTTTCCGCATGGTTTCAAAAACCTTAAGATCGGCTTTATCTAACCATTCATTGCACTTGTAATTGGTTGTAAGTGCAAGTGTTTCATCATCAGGGTTATCAAAAAACCGTTTCTTCAACCAATGGTGTTCATTCCAAGGGTTGAAAGTAACGGTAATCTGCTTGAACAGGTCTGAACCTTCCGGGATTGCACCACGAATAGATTCATCAAGCATATTGAAATCATCTTCACTGCCGATCTCATAGGCTTCTTCAATCCACATCCAACACAATACACCCTGATCAACGGTGATTGATGTTACTTTCAGTGGGTCATCCAGTCCTCTGAAATAAATCTTTTGACCTGTTGGCTTATACGTCATTTCAAGTGGTGATTCTTTTATATCCCAAAAAGCATCAACACCAAGTCGACGTATAGCCCATTTCAGTTCAGTAAAACAGGAATCCTTTAGTGTTCTGTAAGTTTTTCTGACAACTAAGGTATTCGCATCAGGGTACTTCATCATATTGGTGATGTACCATAATGCTGTAGTTTTTGACTTCTTAGATGCACGTGAACCTTTGACTGCCCGGTATCTACCTTTCCACCGCCAAAATGTACCGTAACCCTTACCGACTACTTCCGGTAATTTCACATTAACCTTACCGGACTTTGTAGCCTTGTAATCTTCCGGCATCAGAATGAACTTCTGATAACCAAATACATATTGACTTGATGGCTGCCTGTATTTAGTCCTCAAGTGCGTCTGCTCCTGAAATAACAATAGGGGCTGTCACATTCACATCTAACTTATCATTCCACATACCTAAATGTTTACCAAGCAGTTCAAGGGCTTTCATCTTGGAAGCAATCTTGACTTCTCTCTCAACACTTCCACCAAACTCATTATCAGATTCCTTATATTTGATTGATTCAATACAAGACAGATCATCAGCAGATGCATCTTGTTTGATTCTTCCGTTACTGTCAACAACGTCTGTCATTCTGACAAATGCAATCTTGGCAAGTTCTAAGACAACCCTATCCTGATTCACTCCGGTTCTTCGTGACCGTTCTGCCATGTGTTCAGCAATAGCCTGTTGAATATTAGGTTTTGTCAAGTTTTCACATCCGATTGCATCCGCTGTTTTTACTGAATAACCTGCCCTAATAGCTGCCTGTGTTGCATTCAGGTCAATCAGGTATTCATCAACAAAACGTTGCTGCTTTTCAGTTAATTTGCCTTTTTTTGCCATAACAACACCGCCTTTCTATCATTTTTATAACAAAAAGTGCTGCAAGGTAGGAGGTTTTAGCACCCTTGCAGCACATAAGACAATAATCAATATAATTTTGCATAAAAAATTTGCAGGTAATAATAAATTACCTGCAAAAATTTTTGTACAGCATACACTATAAAAGGTCAGCTTGTATTTGTCAAATATGAAATAGTTGGTTTTATGTCAGATATGTAAGGTTTTTATAGGTATCTTCAAACGCTGAAAGTGCCTTATTATGCAGTTCTACGGTATATGAATAAGATTTTTTCATTTCCTGTGAAGCAACCTTGACTGTTTTAAACTGCACATACACTTTTGTAAGAATCTGAATCATATTCTTGTCACGCAATCCCCGGATTTCCTTAATGATCTGCTTCTTTGCATCAACAAACTGATCTATTTCTTCATTGATGTGTTGGTCAAACATGGTATACCTTACTACATCCTTACATAACTTATCACCTACAGGTGAAGTCTGCACTTTGTCCCGGCTGTAATCAATACCGCCTGCACTGCATACATTCATTTTCATATCTGACAACGTGGCAATATCATCGTTTATCTGCATATCTAACACTTCAAGCTGTTTCAGATATTCCCTTGCACTTAATTTCTTCTGATCACTCATTTTTACCTCACTTTCTACGGTTGGTTACACTTCGGTTACGGTTAAAAATAGCATAAAAATTGCTTCAAACCCTTATAAATCAAGGAAGTTACGGTTTCTACGGTTACGGTTAAAACTCTATTCTCTATATATTCTTATTTTTACTAAATTCTATACTATCATAAAATACTAATTATTAAAGAATGTACTTTTAACCGTAGACAACCGTAACCGCCAGTATTTACAAGGGTTTCAACCGTAACCCTTAACCGTAACCAACTGTAACTTTACCGTAACCAGTACCACAACAGCACTGATTGGTGTATCGAACTAATGAAACACCTTACCTGATTTTTTATGTTTCAATGTCACCCTTCCAACAATTTCAAACCCGGCAATGTCAACAATGTTCCTGATTACTTGAATCAGTCTGTGGTTACGGTCATTTAGTTCTGCATTTTCTTCCCTTTTAACTGTTGCCATTGCTGCACCTGCTGTTGGGTCAACATATCCTTCACTATTTTTGTACATTTACATCTTTCCTTTCCAAAATATCACTTATGATCACTCTAAACATTTCTTCAAAAATAGGTACTACTATTGAATTTCCTGATTGGTGGTACAGTGTTCTGTTCATTTTTCCCGGTTCAACTTTGCAGGTTGACTCTGCTGCATAATAATCTTCGTCAGAATACCCCATCAACCGCCAACATTCCAATTCTGTTAAATACCTATATTTTCCATCCCCTAAATCAATGACCTGTGCCGGGGTTCTGTCCTGTCTTGTAGTTATTGTATTTGCATAATCTTCAATAACCTTTGCCCTTCTGATTCCTTTTTTGCCTATCGAATTGTATACGCTTGGTTGTGTCACCATGTAACAATCAGATATATTTCCTGATTCAAGAAAATTTGAAATATCACGCATTGGTCTTTTCTGCATCAACTCAAAATCAAAAGGGTGATCACCTAAAACAGAAACAGTAAAACATCTTTGTCTTGCTTGCGGTATACCATAATCACGTGCATCTAAGACTTTGTAGTTATTGGAATATCCAAGCTTTTCCATATACGACAGGTATCGGTTGAAATTGTGAATCATGTGTTTTGATAAAACATTCTTTACATTTTCCCACACAACAACAGTCGGTTTCCATTCTCCCATCTGTTCGATAATGTGTACTGTTTCCCACATCAATGATGATCTTGTTCCTGAACCTTCATCAGCACCTTTACCCTTGTTAATTCTTCCATCGGCTGCTGTTGCCTTCCCTTGATGTCCGGCAATACTAAAATCTTGACAGGGTGAACCATGAATTAAAATGTCAGGTTTTAAATTCCAATTAACAACTGACTGTGTTTCATATGACAGTTCATCAGCAAACATTGCATTGTACGATCTGACCGCTTTTTCATCTATTTCAACATAATCTATTGCCTTTACAGGTATACCCATATTTCTTAACGCAACCCTTGGTGAACCGATTCCACCGAATAATTCAATAATTTGTATCTTTTTCATCTTCATCACCATCCTTTACCGGGCAGTGATCACAATCACCATTTGCAGCACCAAAACACCACCAACAATCATCAATTTCTTTTGTCTTTGGTTTATACTTCTTAGCTGTTGCAGCTAATGCCATTACTACAGCACCAAGGATTAACCCAACCGTAAGACCAACGCAAAAACAAACCGTACCTGTTAATACTAACTTTTCCATACCGTCACACCTTTCTGAATATCCTGATAGACTTACCGCCTACCTTAGTCACTACTGTTTCAAATCCCAACCGCTTATTGATCTGCTTACTGAACACGATGTTTGACATTGGTTGCATACCACAATCAGCACAAAACACCTGATACCTGCTGTATACGTCACCTGTCGGTTCATCCTCAATCATTTCAACACCGCAATCATCAATAAATGCCTTGATTGGGTTGTTTTCATTTTCATATTCATCAATCTGTTCAGCCACTTTTTCAGACTTTGTGAACTCATTGTTTTCAATGATTCTTTTCAGTCCTTCTACACCTACCCTGATCAGATATTCAACTGAACTTTGTTCAACCAACTGATACTTGATATAAGGGTTGTAATCCGGGTCAATCTCACCACTTGGTAAATACTTTGTAAATCTTGCGTTGAATGGAATAATTACCAAACGTCTAAGAACTGCCCCTGTCTTATCTTTCATTCTTGGTATATCATTTGCTGAAAACAGCAGCTTTACATAAGGGTTAAACTCAAAAGGGTCTTGCCCTTTTCTTTCTGCTTTGATTCTGTTACCTGTAACTACTTTCTTGAATGTTGCTACCTGTGAACCTTGCAGGAAGTCATCACCAATATCATCACCGATATTTGCCAGTTTTCCGAACATCATTGATGTGCTGAACCTGTCCCCTAATTCCTTAAGGTCAAGTGCTGATATATTCCCATCACCAAGAATTGCTTTGACACAATCAAGGAATGTACTCTTACCATTGGACTTGTCACCTGTCAGGATGAATGCCTTACCAAGTTCATTCCTGCGATAAAAGCAATAGCCAATGCATTCTTCCAGTAATGCCCTGATCGGTTGATCACCGCAAGCTAATTTGTTCAGTGTATCATCAGCAAGTTCACTGTAGGCTTCCGGGTTATAATCCCAAGGTATTTGATTGGTTATTACCAAATCAGGGCTGAATGGTTGCATTTGTCCGGTCACAATATCCAACACACCGTTCCTGAATGCTATATAACGTGCATCTGCCTGTGCTTTTTCATCAGCTATAAGTTCCATATACTCTAATACTTCTCTTCGCTGTGTCTTTTTCAGGTTAGGTATCTGATTGATCATAGCTGTTTCAATAGCCTTGTACCCAACCTGATAAATCCCATCTTGATAGATATGTAACTGATTACTTATACTGACTACATTTTCATTGTTCTTAAGCCATGTTGCAAAACGGTCAAACAGGAATGTCTTATCACAAAAGAATACAGGTTTTTGAAATGCTTCATCCCTAAGAATCACTTCCAGTTCATCATCAGATAACGGCTCTTTCAGAACAAATCTGTTCAGAATCCTGATACATTCTCTTGTATCATCAACACTAAAATCATTTGATGTAAGTGTCAGGATATAATTGAATAATGCCTGATTGCGTCCGTCACCTGCATCCATATTAAGAAAGTCAACCGCTGTACGAACCGGGAACAACCATTTTGGAACTTCCTGATATGTTCCACCTTCTTCAATGTCCCACTCAATAAAGCGTTCTTCACCGTCAATCTTGATTACTTCATATGATGAACGTGTACCAAGTTTTATATCTGCTGTCAGACCAACCGCAAGCGGTACGTGTGTCCTGTTCCTTGTAATACTATGATTCTTAAATAAAAAATGTCTGCCCCGGCTTGTACAATACACCCGGCAATCAAGCTGATATTCTTCCACAATGTTCATTAAAATTTCAGACTGTTCAGCATCGTCAATATCTATCAGGATGGTATCATCAGCAAGAACACCACCGAACCCTTCAAGATTCTTCACTTCGTCATAAGTGCGGTATTTTGTCCGGTCTTTGAATGCTTCGATTGCTTTCTTGCCTTTTGTCTTTATGTACCCTTTGTACAACATCCTGTTTCACCATCCTTTAACTAAATACTTCTGACAGCAATTTACTGAAAAATTCTTTGTCCCTGATGCTGTCCTTATATTCCTTTTCGGCTGATCTCAAATCTGCCTTTTTCTCTTTCAATGTGTCCCGGCTTTCTTTTACATTTGTCATGTAATGCTTGTAACCGTTACTACCTTTCTTATGCTGTGACCGCAAATATAACCAGTGCTGCATGTTCATTTCAGCATCTTTCACTTCTGCCTTATTCCGGTCAATCCTGTTTTCGGTAATCATTGTAATATTGTCCAACCCTTCCATTCTGTACTGAATGTGATCTTTGATCTGATTCACAATGTCAGGGTTATCACTTCGATTGATTAACTTAATCAGCTTACGAACCTTTGAGATACTTCTACATGAAAGAAATTCTTCAAGATGAATAAGCATCTGACCATGATCATATTTGATTGTAATGTCTGTCATGTTCCCACCTTTCCGGTATTATGCTGCAATACCAAATTGTTTCAGTCTTTTTCTTGCTAAATCTATGTACCACTGCTTATCTAATTCAGGTGGTACTTTAACCCCAATTACAGAATCGTTATAAATGAAACTGTGATCAGGTGTGTTTCCAAATTTTTCACCCTTTGGTTTTACAACCTTACGTCTTAACAACCTACCGTCTGTAACACGATTGGAAGCAAACACACGATAAGATTTATAAGTATATTTTTGTGTGGTAGGATATGACCACACTTCTGTTCGTGTACCGTCCCGGTGTTTTGTTGTCTTAATGATCTGACCAGTTCCATGTTCATGCTCAACCCAGTTATAATTGTTTGACAGCTTCACTATTTTTTGGAACATAATCAAGTCATCACACTGATTGATTGTCTGTTCAACAGGTATCTTTTTCACCATGTAGTCAACCAACGCTTTATTCAGTATTGGTAAGTCATTATCAATAGCAGAAAGTTCTTTGACGTAAGCACCAATTCTTTCAACACCACCATCAGTACCAATCCAAAGGTAATTGTTTACGTCCTTCTGATAGATTTCTGATATATTGTCAAGTTCAAGTAATATTGAACATTGTTCAGTTGAACAACGCTGTTCCCACTCCCAACAAATATCATCAACCATTTCAAAGGCTTCATCAGTGTCAGGAATCCAAATTATCAGACCATCAGTGTTTGACTGAATCAGTTCAAGTCCCGGCACAACTTCCAAATGCTCAATCAGATCAAGCAACATCAACTGACCGTTGATACACATACAGTTGTTATTACGTGGATCGTATGCAGCATTGGTTTCATCTTTCATTGCCCCTGAAAGTGCATTCAGCATCTTCTTATATGGCAACTGTGCTTTTTTCCATTGCTTTGCTTCTGCCTTTCTTCCGGCTTTAGCTGCTGCAACCTGTTTCTTTTTCATAGCTTTTCTTGTGTCATACACCAGTTTGAAGTTGTTATTGGTTGCTGCCCTTGTTACAAGTCCCCACGCAATCAGCATTGACGGATAGTAATTATTTACGTCTACATGAAGAATCTGACCTTTCCGATGTATCGGCTTATCAGATGCACCATGCAGACCGCCAAAACCAAATGTGTGCGGTATTCCTGCAACAATCGTTTCAAAGTTCTGTGACTTATACCAAGTCTTTTTATCTTTCTTGTCAAAATCCTGTAACCCCATTTCAAGGGCTTCTTTTCTTTTCTCTGCAAACCATTCCTGAACATATTTATATTTTTTCAATTTCAGGCATGGCAGAAAAAAGAAATCAAATTCATCACCAAAATGAGTTTTTGAACACCCAAGAACCTTTGCTGTTATCCGGGCTTCACTATCTCCAATGTCATACAATGAAGTTTCTTTTGGAAATGCCTGTATAATTCCATGAACTGCATTGAACTCACTGACCTTTTCAAGAAATACCTTGATCGTCTGTTCTACGTCATGCCTACAGTATTTAACCGTCTGTTCTATTTCTTCCTGTGTCAGTTTCCTTTTGATACGGAAATCAACATCTGTTTCTTTAATATTTGAACCAAGAAAACCTTCCATTGTTTTCAATCCGACTGTTTTCATGGTTTCATCGTTGCTTGGCATTACATCATAGTTGATCATGGGTAATTTATTGAATGCTCTTGAATATTGCCAACCTTCTTTATTGTCAACGATAATCCAGTCATTGATCTTTTTAGGATTCATACCAAGCAGAATACCTTTCATGATGTACTGATCGTAGTGACGGTTGTTAAATCCTACCCATATATCTTTTCTATTTGCTTCATATAAGGCTCTTAGCTTATCAGGGCTATTTATTATCACGTGTTCTTTCTTCTTCGTCACATCAATGAATACAGCAAGCCAATCCTTTTCAAAAACCTCAAAATCGTAGAATATCATTTACTAAATCACCCACTTTTTTTTTGAAAAAGCGGTGTGCGTTTTACACACCGCCTTAAGTGTTATCTTACTGCAAAGTAGATGTTTTATCTACTTTTAAATTAAAAATTTTTACATATCGAATGCTTCATTGATAGTAATTGGATTGAAGTCATCAGCCTTATAGGTAACTGCTGCACCAACTTTACCCTGTACTTCCTGAAAAATATCAAGTACGCAATCAGCAAAATCACTGTAGTTGATAAATTCCGGTACTGTATCTGTTTCAAGTTTATCAAGCCATGTGCAAACAGATTTGATTGCCATGCCATTAGTCCACTTCTGTGAAGTATTGCCGGAAATAGTACGGTTGAAGAAAATCTTTCTACCTTTCTGATTACCTTCCAAGATGCTACACTGTACAGAAAACATCAGCTTGTCACCTTTCTTTGTTGGCTTGATCTCCATTTTATCAAAACTTACATCATAATCCCCATCCGGTACATCTTCAAACTGTGAATCGTCTGCTTCCTGAACCTCTTTCTGTAACGCGTTAAGATCAACCTGTTCATCGAATGTACTAAAATCTACTGCCATAATTTTTCACCATTTAACCTTTCTTAAAATAAATTTATGATTATAATTGCTATGATACAAGCAATACAAACCCTTGTATAATTATCCCTATTTTTCTGAATCCTGTCACCCACTGAACCGAATCCAAAGAATGCTGCCATGACTGCAAGAAAAATATTTAATGCAATCATGATCTTGTTCTTCTTCGTCTTTGACCTCTGACGTGCTGTTCAGGTGGGTTCATAGCACCGTCTAAAGGTTCAGCCGGGGTCTGTGCGTCAGCAGGTACAGGGTTGTTTTCCTGTGCAAGTCTTTTGATTCCTGCATTAAATTCTTCTCTTGTGATTACCTTCATAACCTCAACACCATCAACGATCAGGTCAACCGTATCACCCTTATGCTTCATCACATAGTTATCATCAGCCGGAACATAGAAATATGCATCTGCTTTCAGTGTGACAGATTCAGAATCAGTGTTCGTTGTACCGTCCTGAACAGGTTCAGACTTTTCAGCATTTCTTTCCTTACGTGTTCTTCTTGGTGGTTTCTGTAAATCCGGTTTCGGTACTTTATCGGCAACATCCATTGCTTCATCAAATGGTACTTCTTCCTGTCCCGGAAAAGCCTGATCAATAGCCTTGTCAACTTCATCCATGTGATCAGCAATCTTCTGTTCATTTTCTGCCTGAACTTCTGCCCTACTCTTACGTGTTCTTCCAGTCTTTTCTTCCTTTGCATCTGTTGGTGTTGCAGATTCAGCTTTTTTACCTCTTGTTCTTCTGCCTTTGCTGTCAGGTTTTTCAAGATCAGATGCAACCGCCTGATCAGCAGCATTCATTTCATCATCTGACTTGTAATCACCAAGTTCATAATAATTTCTGATCTTGTCAACAACATAATTCAGATCATTGTCAATAGCGTATGCAGTGAACATTCCAAGCGGTGATTTTACTGTATCTTTTCCGCTGTTCTGTGTGTAAAAGTAATACTTGGCTTCATTCACACCAGTTCTAAGTACAACGGTAAACAGTCCTTCAATGGTGATCTTCTCACGCAACAGTTTACCAATCAGCTTAACAGTTGTAAGACCGTTATCTAAAGTTTCCAAATGGGTCATATAAACGACTACAACATCATCAGGTAAGTCTTTGCAACAGTCAATGATTTCAAAGTAGTTCGCACCAAAATCATTGTACTTGTCCCACCCAGTTTCTTTGATACGGTTCATGTACGGTACTGCAAGAATGTACTGGAAGTCATCAACCACCAACAGCTTCTTACCTGCTGTACACTGTTCTTTCATGTACTTCACAATTTTTCTTGCATCTGTTTCATTGTTCAGCATTTCAAAGTGATTCTTGAACGGTAACGGTTTACCTACTGGATTGATAACCGCTGTTGTTGCCGGGTCACAATTTCTAAGGCTTGTACTTTTACCTGTACCGGATTCACCCATAATTAAAACTTTCTGTGCCATGTTTATTTATCTCCTTTCTTGAATAAGCCCATTAACTTAGTGAAAAGATTGCTTTTCTCTTTCATTGCTTTCTGCTGTGATACTTTCAAAATCTGTCTGTTCTGAAAATGTTCAGCGGTTGCAACATTGTTTCTGTAACTTCTGTGACTTCTCTGTTTGTGTTTCTTTGCACTACTCATTGATTTCATCCTCACTTTCTTTGATAACAACCTGTAATTTTGTATTATTATGCAGTGGTGTAACCTCTACTGTATAACCGTTTGCCAACAGGATTCCTACTAAATCCTGATATGCTGCTGTGATTCTTGTACCTTCGATTTCAATACAACCGCACAATCTTGACATTTCATTGAAAAAGTCATCATTTGCAGCATCAACAACACTATGCATATCATTCAGCATATATTTCAGTTCATCACGCTCGTCTTTCAAATGTCTATTTTCTTCTTTCAGCTTTGCAACTTCTGCTTCAAGAACTTCATAACTGTTTTTATTCTTCTTCATTATTTTCACCTTCCTTTTTTACTTCATCGGTTGTTTCTTCCGACTTCACCTGATCATTGAATCTGTCAAGTTTTCCGACCTCAAGAAACTGTGCTGACCAAAAATCTGCAAAATGAATGATCACCTGCAATGGTTCTTCATGACCTTTCAGATCATACGCAAGACTACCATAAGCACCATCATGATAGAAAATAGCGTGTTCTTCTTCCTCTGTCAGATCAATGTAACGTGCTGCCAGTTCAACCGATCTTAAAGGGTGGTCAATATGGCACAAATCAGAACTGATCTTGTACGGTTTACTTTCTGATCTCTTATACTTCTGTTCAGGGTTTTTCTTTGTTGGTCTGCCATCCTGTACCATGTTTGCAACATAATATGGGCTTCCATAACGTCCGCACTTGCCAAGATCGTGTAAAGCTGATGCAATAATCACGCTGCTGTGAATCTTGTTATATGCTTCACTTCCAAGCAGTGTAAGACCAATCTTTTCAGCGTACTGCATGACGTTTACTGTATGCTCTAACAGTCCACCATCTTTACAGCAGTGATTTCCACCGGATGCAGGGGCATCATAAAAACCAAGTTCTTCGATGAAGTCAAGTAAATCTTCTATACCCTCACGACCTGTTGCCATCAGACAACCTTTGAAATACTCAATCTGTTTTTCTCTTGTCATTGTTAAATCTCCTTTTCTTCTAACTTTATTTTCCACCGCTTCTGTTCTTCAATATTGGAAAGATACCAAGCGTTAGATTTTGATTTGTGTTCATTGAACCCTTTGAAAAGTTCAAAGTCCTTTGGGAAAAGTAAAATCCCATATCCACCGGATTCTCTTATTTTCCTTAAGTGATAAAGCTGTATCAGTGACGGTTCACCGTTGTCTGCCTTGACTTCAATACCAAGAAAGCAACCGTCTGAACTTACCAGTAAATCAGGAATACCGCTTTTTGTGTAAGCTGCACCACCCCAGTATTTGAGCCACCAACAACCGTATTCATCTAAGTATTTTTTAACCCGGTTTTCAAAATTCTTTTCTGCTGCCACATTAACCACCTAATTTCAGTATCATAAGTCCAACCATTTAATCACCTAAACAAATCATTCCCGGTATCATTAAAATCACACCTATTACAATTTCTTTCATGTGAGCTGTCACCGGTTCATATACATGCATTTCAACAGCATAATCAGATGCACCGACCGCACCAACAATTAAGAAAAATCCAATAATTGCCATAATTCCGAATACCTTATCAAGTATTGAACAATTCATCAGTTAGTTCCTTTCCTTCCTGCAATGCTGCAAGATTCCTTTCTTCAAAACTTCCCTTTACCAGTAGGTAATAGTAGAAACATGGTCTGTTCTGACCGATTCTGTGTATACGTTTCTTTGATTGTTCCCAAAGATCACAAGACCCTTTTCCGAGGGGCAGTGTAAAATACACAATCTTATTTGCTTTCTGATAGTTACCACCCATTGCCCCTGCTTGGTACTGAACAAATGTGACACTGTTATCTACACATTCATATGCATACATTGAACGTCCTGAACCATTTACAAAACTGACTTCCCTGTTAAGTGATTCACATATTTTTCTAAGTCTTGTCAGTTCTTCATTGAAGTTATAAAACACAATCAACCGATCTTCAGTTGATTCCAGTAAGTCCCTGAATGCTTCCAGTTTTTCCTTATGCCATTGACCGCACAGTTGTCTGCAATATAATGTTTTGGTCAGGCTATTATCACCGATCAACTCAACCCTTGGTGTCACATCTTCACCTTCAAAATCTGAATCATCTTTGAATCTGACTAAGTTCCTTGTATCAAGTTCCAAGTAATTGTGTTTGATGAAAAACTTATATTCATTTGTAATCTTCAAGAAAATTTTCTGTTCAGTCTGTTCAGGCAGTTCAATCACTTCTTCTGTTTTCATAAACACTGCACCAAACTGTGTAAGTCTTTTCTTCAAATGCTCAACGTGCTTATATCCTGTGATTACTTCTTTCTTGTACCCATCACCATTTTCAATCCATTCTGTCTGAACATAGGAAGCATAAAAGGCTTTCTTGTTAATATCCCAACCTAACAACTTAAGCTGTGACCACAACCGTTCATACTTTCCTGCTGTTGGTGTACCTGACAGCAAGATCACGCTTTCCGGTTGTAACTTCAATATGAATTTTGACCGTTTAGCGTTTTCATTACATATAAGGCTTGATTCATCAAGTAACAATGTAAAGTCGGTTATATGGGCTATATACTTACGTCTGAATACCAAATCATAATTGATTACACCGACAATCTGAATGTTCTGATCATACAGGTCTTTGGTTTCAACCAGTGTACGGAAGTTCACACCTTCACTTTTCTTGGTCAAGTCCATAACTCTGTATTCCGGGTAATACGTTTTCATGTGATCAACCCAATCATCAACCTTTGACTTTTGGCATACGATCAGATTTACCGTATTGTTCAGCAAGTACATTTTTTCAGCCCCTACAAAAGTTTTACCAAGTCCCATATCTAAGTAATAAGCACACCTGTTTTTATCATCAGTCAGGTTCAGCACTTCTTCCTGATGAGGCATGAATTGAAGATCATTCATCTACCTTAATGCCTGTACACTGTTCAAAGATTTCAGCATCAAAGTTTGGTATTGACTTAATGTAATTCTTCTGAAAGTCTGATAAGCTGCCCCACCATAACTGACCACATTCAGATTCATTAAGCACTTTGAGATAACCGCCTGTTGTTTCATAGGTCGGATTTGCTGCCTTTTCTTCATCAGTCATATCTTCTTCATACACCCATTCAACAACGTCTTTTGGTATCTGATTCAGTAAATATCTTGCATCTGATCTCAACCAATCGTTATAGGTTATATCTGACGGTTTATTGAACAGCGTGATCTTCTGTTCTTCTGTATTAAAACAACCAGTATTGAAAGAAGATTTGTTCCAGTCCCCGGTGTTCCTGTTCCCGGTGTTCCTGTTCCCGGTGTTCCTGTCCCCGGTGTTCCAGTCCCCGGTGTTGCAGTCCCCGGTGTTCCTGTTCCCGGTGTTCCTGTCCCCGGTGTTGCTGTCCCCGGTGTTGCTGTCCCCGGTGTTCCTGTTCCCGGTGTTGCAGAATCCTGTGCAATCCTTTCCAGTATTTACGATTGTCAAAAGTTCCTGCCAAGGAATTTCACGCACGATCTGAATTTTATTGGTGCATGATTTCTTACCGTCTGTATCTACTTCACCAAGTGCAACTACCTCTGCAACCTTGTTTTCAGAATTAAAACTGTAATAGCTGAAACAGTCAGCAGCTTTTTCACAAAAATGAAAACCTCTATCACAACATCTTGGCTTAACATCTTCTTCAAAGATTTTTCCTACTTCATACTGGAAACCTCTGCAAGTCCAGTCAGGGTTGAATACCTTATAACCTTTAACTTCACTCATTTTCTTTCACCTCTCTATACTGTAATTCCTTCGATCTCTGCAAAACGTTTTGCGTTGATGAAGTACACCCATCTGTTATCAGATGTATGAATACCGTAACCCCAAGGGAAAACCCCTTGCTGTAACCCCTTACGAACTGTGTTGTGGTTCATTTGTAACAGCTTTGCAGCCTTTTCCACATCTAACCGGGGAATTACCCCATTTCTTAATTCAGCAGTTGGAAGTACAACCACCTGTTCATCAGATTTTGAAAAGTAATCTGATTCAAGTCCAAGTGCTACTGCAATAGCACTCTGAACATCTTCTGACGGTATCTGTTTACCTGAAAGGTACTGACTGACAGAACCTTTACTTTTTCCAGTCATACCGCACACCTGACGTTGATTCAGATGTAATTCTTGCATAGCCTGTTTTAACTTTTCACTGAATGTCATTTTGCTTCACTCCTTTGTTTGGTAGATATTTTATCTACTTTTTAAGCAAAAAAAATCTTGTTTGCTTCTTCATTCGTCAACTTCAAAAGTTCTTTCAACACTTTAATTTCAGACGCTTTGAACTCTGTTTCATTGTTGACTTTCTTCATCAATCCATAATAAGTTAAACCGCATTTTTCAGCTAAGAACTGTAACTTATAGCCGGATTCATCAATCTTTTGTCTTAACAATGTTGTGTTTGTCATTACTTCTCACCACCTTCTGTTGTTGGGAATGGGCTTTTGTTGTACTGTCTGTGTATTCTGATACCGATTCTGTCACCCGGTAATTCCTTGCGGTCAACAATACTGTATTCCTGTTTCTTTGCTTCAATATCAGCAATGTAACGATCAAGTTCAGATGCAGAATCAAATTCAAGCATCAGATCAATACAACCTGCAATTACTTTCTTCATTTGCACAACCTTCCTTTCCGATCAGCAGCCCTTTTATAAATGTTGCCTGTTATGGGGTGGTTTTATTTTTCAGGGAATCACACACCAAGAAACCCTTATCAGATTTCACACTAAAACCTGTAAACTTGCTGTCCTACTATAGAATTTTTATAGCGTGTTTTTCTATGAACCGCTGAACAGTTTCACATTAAAACTGAACAAAACCTGTCAACCACTACATAACAGACAACACTTATAAAAGAACTGCTATCTTATTTTTGACCTACCATCATCAGTACCGGGTGGTCATTTCCGGTAGACGGTCATTACTGACCGTTTCGGCTTATATCTGTTTTCCACCCTTAAAGGTTGCTACTGTAAAATATCCGTCACTTATTCGTTCACGATATACACAAAAATCACCAGTAACGATTGCACGTTTTCCTGTCTTATCCATTACCATGTAGAAAATATCAGGGTGGTGCAAACTCATTTGTTCAGCTTCTTTCATTTTCTCTTCTACACTAATTTTCATTTATTTTACCCCTCTATTAAATCCCTGATCAATATAATAACTCTGATTTTTGAACACTTTTCTGATTCTTCATAATACAGAACTTCTTTTACTGAAATCAGTTCAACCTCATAACATTCGTTGTATTCTGCCATAAGAAAATCTTCTGTTGATCTGAATGAATCCACCTCACCACAAGTTGTATTTACCAGTCTAACGTTCACATATCTGTAATTTTTCTTAAGAAGTTCCTGAACAATGCCAAGTCTTAATTCAGCCATTGTCATTTTTCTGATCTTAATTTCTTCTTTCTTATAACCGTACTTCATTAAATTCATAGTCCAAACCGTCCTTTCATTCCTTTGGTTTTACCTGCTGCAACAGGTTCTTTTATTCGTTCCCGGTCATCATGGATGGGGTGAGTAACCGGGAACGGATTCAAAAACAAAGTGCTGTGTCCTCTCGCTTGTTGATTCTTCCGTTTAACTGCTTCTTGTTTAAGGAGTAAAGTCACTATTGGCTAGTGCTGAAATGTTTTCTTCAATTAGTACAGTTCACTTTGCTTTCTTGTCCTACAGTTCCTACTTTCTTCAACTGTTTTGCCGGGTCATGTTTATTCTTCACACACTCTGTCTGATACATTTGTCAGCATAACTACCATGTTACTTGTGTGCAGCCCTATCGCTTCACCCGATCTTTCCTGCTTTCTTTGTTTTTGAAGTAGATGTTTTATCTACTGACATCATAATACATGATGGTAGATAGAATGTCAACAGTTATTTTGAAAAAACTTGAAAAAAGTTGATATTTAATCTATTTCATGGTATTCTTTACTTATAAACAAGGAAAGGAAGGTAATCTTAATGAGTATAGGTCAACGTATAAAAAGTAGACGTGAAGAATTGGGAATGTCACAGGAAGATCTTGCACATCGGATTGGTTATAAAAGTAAATCATCCATAAATAAGATTGAACTTGACATACAGCAATTAAGACAATCTAAGATTAAGCAGATTGCAGATGCACTTGAAACTACGACAGATTATATTATGGGTTGGTCTGAAAAGAAAAATGATGAACCAAAAGAAAAGCATAATGTTACTGATCTTATTAAAAATCAATATGGTTCAGACGTGTATGAACTTGTTCAGTTATATTTAAAACTGAATGAAGCAGGTAAAAAGAAGATCATGGAAGAACTTCATGATACTGCTGCACTAGAAAAATACACCGAACCTGTAAAAAGGGATGCTCAAAAAATGGCATAATGTACCAAGTTTGGAAACATCAGGAAAATATTATAATTGTAGATTTTAGAAAGGATGGTTAATCATGGGATTTTTAAGAAGTACAAAAGGCTCTATCATTAGTGACTATTTCCAGTTACAGGAAGATATTGCAGGTTTTTCAAAAGGTTATATGTATGACGTTGCGTTGTATAATGATCATTTAGAAATTACCTCAATGCAGAAACGCAAGCTGTTACTTAATTATGATCAGATCACAGATGTGTTCTATGGTGGAAAGACTGAACTTGTTCAAAAACCGAAGTCTGTGATTGGTAGGGCTGTAGTCGGTGGTGTAATATTTGGCGGTGTTGGTGCAATAGTTGGTGCTGCATCCGGTACAGGTACAAAAACCGAAAAGAAAACACACCTGTATTTTATCATCAGTTACACCAGTTCAGACGGTGAAGATAAATATATACAGTTTGAAGATACTAGAATGTACAAAGGTCTTAAGCTATCCAAAAAGCTGAAAGAGCTTGCACATATAGAATCAGCACCTACAGGTGACGTTCAGCTTTAACGGTTACGGTTGGTTACGGTTACACTTAAAATCTATATCTTATATATTTTACTTTTTAATGTACTTTATTTTTTTTATTCATATAAGCGTTATATAAAGAACTTGTAACGAACCGTAGACAAGTGTAACCGCCTTGTAAATCAAGGTAATATAACTGTAACCTCGACCGTAACTAAAGCGTAACCAAGTGTAACCAGTAAATAAAAGACCCCAACCGTTGCAGCGGTCAGGGTCAGCAAAACCAAACCAAAGGACTGAAATGATTTGGACTATGCAAAAACCATTATAGCATTCATTCCTTATGGTTTCAATGAAAGGAAGTGCTATTTATGCAAGGTGGAGTAAGAAAAAGAGGTACAACATGGTCATATTATTTTGACCTTGGAAAAATTGACGGTAAAAGAAAGAAAAAAGAAAAAGGTGGGTTCAGAACTAAGAAGGAAGCTGAACAGGCATTGACTGCTGCTATGAATGAATACAATAATGCCGGGACTGTATTTGAACCGACAGAAATAACGGTTGCTGATTACCTGAATCAGTGGTTTGATCTGTACTGTAAGACCAACCTGAAATATAACACCCAAGTGGGATATTTAAGAATCATTCAAGGGCATCTAATTCCAAAGTTCGGTGTATACCGTCTAAAAGCAATCACCCCGGCAGTATTACAAGAGTATGCTGTTGAATTAAAAATGAACGGTAATTCAAAAAGTCATTTAGTTGGTATTTTGTCTGTATTCAGTGCAGCACTGAATTATGCAGTTGAACCAATGCACTATTTACAATCAAACCCTATGCAGTATGTGAAATTTCCAAAGGTTGAAAGAAAACCACGTGAACGAATTGTACTGACATTAGATGAATGGTGCAAAATTCGTGACAGATTTCAAAACACCCGGTACTACATACCTTTAATGATCGGATTTTATACAGGCTTACGAATATCAGAAACCTTTGGTCTTACTTGGGATGATATTGATTTTGATAAAAGAAAAATATCTGTAAATAAGCAGATTGTAAAACGTAACTTTGGGGCAGATGTAAGAAAGGTTGTTGAAAAGAAAGGTAAGAAAGAACAGCGTTCATCTTGGTACTTTACTACACCAAAAACATTTACTTCCATTCGTGAAGTCCCTTTTGGTGAAACACTATATCAGGCATTGAAACAGGAAAAAGCTGAACAACTTAGGAATGAAATGAAGTATGGTGAATATTACACGATTCATGTTAAAAAGATTGAAACTGATGAAAAGGGTAATGACATGATCAGGATTGTACCAATTCAAAAATGTGTTGAAAGTCCACTACAGCGTATCAGGTTGGTGTGTATTGATGAAAACGGTCAGTATACTTCCACTGATTCATTTAAGTATTGCAGTAGGGTTATACACCATGAAATGCATCTTGCCTTTGATTATCACAGCTTAAGGCACACCCACGCAACACTGTTAATTGAATCCGGTGCTGATGTTAAGAATGTTCAAACACGATTGGGACACACCAATATAGAAACTACATTGCAGACCTATGTGCATGATACAGAAAAAATGGCTGAACGTTCTGTTGATCTCTTTGAAAAAATCACACAAGCAAAAACGTCATAAATAAAAATATTGGGAGTGAATCCGCTGATTGTTCAGCGTGTTCACTCCCTTTTCTTTGTTCAGTGATTATTTTAAAAATTACGGTGGCAAATGGGTGGCAAATAGACTGAACCACACTCATAAAAGCCTGTAAAACCGCTTATTTACGTGATAATAAACAGACTGTTTCCACATGCACCGTATTCGGAAACATATCCACGCAGCATATCTTCTCTACTCTATACCCTCTGGCCATAAATATCTGCAAATCCCTTGCCAGGCTTGTCGGTTTACATGAAATATAAACCATATTCTCAACACCATACTCTATGATTTTCCCGATAGCCTTCGGATGGATACCGTCTCGTGGTGGATCAAGAATTATATAATCAGGTTTTTCCTCTATTTCATCAAGCACCTTGAGGACATCACCTGCGATAAATTTACAGTTATCAAGACCATTAAGAGCTGCATTTTCCTTTGCTGCGCAAACTGCCTCCTCAACTATTTCGACACCTACTACTTCCTTACACACCGGTGCCATAAGCTGCGCGATGGTGCCGGTTCCACTGTAGAGGTCGTAGACTGTTTTACCGTTTAGCGAATCCTTGTCATCTCCCAGGATAAACTCTCTCGCTGTCTCATAGAGCACCTCCGCTCCGAGTGAGTTAGTCTGGAAAAATGAGAATGGTGTGATTTTGAATTTCAGACCTAAGAGCTCCTCGTAGAAATATGAATCTCCGTAGAGCACCTCTGTGCCCTCGTTTTTGACCACATCTGCCACGCTGTCATTTTTTGTGTGTAAAACGCCCTTAAAGCTGCCGTCATAGTGCCTGGTCAAAAGCGCATATCTAAAGCCTGCGAGCAGCTCCTCCTCGTTGAAGCCCTCTGTCTGTGTGCTAGTGACAAGGTCGACTATGATTTCACCGGTTTTTGTTGCCTTTCTGACAAGCAGATGCCGCAGGTAGCCCTTGTGTGTTGCTCTGTGGAAATATGGGATATTATTTTTAGAAAAATAATCAAGTGTTACCTTTAATATTGTCCTGAAATCCTCATCCACAATCTGACAGTCTGATACTGTCACAAGGTCATAAAAGCTTCCTCTTTTGTGCATGCCAAGCGCAAGAGGGCCATCCTTATACTCATCACCGAAGGAAAATTCCATCTTGTTTCTGTATTCGCTCTTTTTAGGACTTCCATGTATCCCTATAAACTCATATCCTGACTCTTCCTCAGTGCCGATGGCATCCGAAATGAGCTTTTTCACCTGGGTAAGCTTCATATCAAGCTGCTTTTCGTAAGGCACTGTCTGATATGTACAGCCCCCGCACATTCCAAAGTGAGGACATGGCTCTTCTGTCTCCAGAGGCGATTTCTCAATTACCTCCATGAGTCTGCCCTCTGCCCTTTGATGCTTTACTTTATTTACAACAAATTCCACCTTCTGTCCCGGAATTGTATTTTTCACAATTACTCTGTCGCCGTCATCTGTAACAGCTATTCCCTTGTTTGGGAAGTCTACTCTTTCTACGGTTCCTGTTCCTCTAAATCCTTTTTTCATGTAATTCTTATCTCTCTTTATACTTTATTATTCCTTTGTATGCCTGACTGCAAATGCCTTGCTTCACACATAAAGAAAAATGAGGACTACATATGTAGCCCCCATTATCTAAAAACGATTATTTCTCTTCTTTAGTCTTTGGTGCCTCTTTTTCCTCTTCAGCATCATCATCGTCTTCATCCTCGAAGAAATCATCATCGAATTCATCATCATACTCATCATCGAAATCATCTAAATAATCCGGTGTGAAAAATCTGTAGATACCATATGCCGCTGCTGCAACAGCAACTAATACACCAATGATGGCAAATATGATAACAGCCTTGGAAGGCTTCTTGTCTTCCTCTTCTTTTTTGAGAAGGTCATTAAGCTTTGCCATGCTGAGCTTCTCTGCAAGCTTGTTGTCCTTTAATAATTCTTCAACTTTACTCATAATTCAATCCGCTCCTTTTCCAAAAGTAATTGCCAAATGCTATTTGTTAAATCCATTATAGCATATTATATCCAATTTTCCTATAAAAATTACAATAATTTTAGTCAATTTTTTTCAATTTGGCAAATGAAGCAAACATCTTTTTGGTACCGGCCTTGTCAAAATCCACAGTGACCTCATAATCCCTGCCGCCTTCTACGATTGCCATGACCTCGCCCGCACCAAACTTGATGTGAGATACTCTGTCTCCTACCTTATATGAAAGGCCTCCGGTGGTATTGGCACTGGCAAAAGACTTCTGGTTGCTCACAGGCGTGTAGACAGGTGTCCTTGTACGCTGTGTATTAAAGGTGGTCGCATACTCTGTGCCGTATGTAGGTGTCTTTTTGAAGGCCTCCTTAGCCTTTCTGTACGTGCTCTGCGAATTTCTTTCAAGGTCATCATCACGGCGCTTTGGCTCATAAACCTCGCCTGCCATAAGCTCACGCGGAATCTCTTTCACAAATCGCGATACCTTGTTGAACTGTGTCTCTCCACGCACCATACGCATGCGTGCAGATGTGATTGTAAGATGCTCCTTGGCTCTCGTGATGCCAACATAAGCAAGACGCCTTTCCTCCTCTATCTCGCTTGTTGCATCATCACTCGTGATTGACATATAGCTTGGGAAAAGACCATCCTCCATACCCGCCAGATACACATTCGGAAATTCAAGTCCCTTAGCACTGTGCAGAGTCATAAGAACCACATAGTCGCTGTTTTCGTCAAGACCGTCTATATCGGCTACAAGCGCTACCTCCTCCAAAAAGCCACTGAGAGTAGGATTCTCCTCCCCCTGCTCGTAATCAACAGCCTTGTTTATAAGCTCATCAATATTCTCAATACGCTGCTCTGCTTCATCCGTGCCCTCTGCCTTCAGCTCATCGACATAGCCGGTCTCATCGATTATTGCCTGTATGAGCTGCGAAACCGAATCCATCTCAGCTCTCGCACGAAGTGACTGTATAAACATCACAAACGGCTTTATCTTGCCTGCTGACCTCGCCATGCCAGACACCTCATCGACATATCGCAGTGCCGTATAGAAATCTATCCCCTTCTCAAGAGCATAGTCTGTCACCTTATTGATGCTCGTAGCTCCGATGCCGCGCTTTGGCACATTTATTATTCGCTTTACCGCAAGGTCATCATGGCCATTGTCAATAGTCTTTAAATATGCAAGGATATCCTTTATCTCTTTTCTGGCATAGAAATTCACGCCGCCGACAATCTTGTATGGTATGTTTGCAGCAATAAATTTCTCCTCGAAGAGACGCGACTGTGCGTTGGTTCGGTAAAGCACAGCACAGTCCTTATAGCGCGCCTCACCCTTTCTCACGAGTCTCGCTATCGAACGCGCCACATAATCCGCTTCCTCAAAGCCACTCTCAAGCTGTTCAAAGGTAATCCTGTCTCCGGCTCCGTTGTCAGTCCAAAGGCGCTTGTCCTTTCTACCCACGTTGTTGGAAATGACGCTGTTGGCGGCATCCAGGATATTCTGGGTAGACCTGTAATTCTGCTCAAGCTTTATGACCTTTGCATCTTCAAAATGCTTCTCAAAGTTTAAGATATTGTAGATATTGGCACCTCTGAACTTGTAAATGGACTGATCATCATCACCCACCACACACAGATTCTTATACTTCATGGCAAGAAGCCTGATAAGCTCAAACTGCACGGTGTTTGTGTCCTGATACTCATCCACCATGATATATCTGAAGCGCTCCTGATAGTAATCCAGCACCTCTTTATCCAACTTAAAAAGCTCTACTGTCTTCACAAGCAAATCATCAAAATCGAGTGCGTTATTCTGCTTTAGGGCATTCTGATACTCCTTGTATACAAGTGCCTGCTTGCGCTTCACGAAGTCACCTGTGAAGCGGTTTTCAAACTCTATCGGATCAATCATCTCATCCTTTGCAGATGAAATGACATTTAAAAACATCTTTTCCTTATACATCTTGGTATCTATCTCAAGACGCTTGCAGATGTCCTTCATCAGAGCCTTCTGGTCGTCAGCATCATATATGGTAAAATTTGTGTCATATCCCAGCCTGTCAATATACCTGCGCAGTATACGCACACATGTCGAATGGAATGTAGAAACCCATATGCTTTCCGAACCATAGCCCACCATATCATCAATTCGCTCACGCATCTCTCCCGCAGCCTTGTTTGTAAATGTGATTGCCATGATATTGTAAGGATTGACGCCACACTCATCTATCAGGTAGGCAGTCCTGTATGTAAGAACCCTGGTCTTGCCACTGCCTGCCCCCGCTAAAATAAGAAGCGGTCCCTCTGTGGTCAAAACGGCCTCCCTCTGCTGTTCATTCAACATATCTAAGTTCATCTGTTTTCCTCTCAATTCTCCAGTCTTATTACAGGCACACAAACCATAAATACAAAAATAATTTATCTACAGCATACCACAAACATATGTTTTGCACAACCCAATATGAGAAAAATCAAAAAAAACTTGTCATATAGTTTTCAATACTATATAATAAAAGCCTGAGGTGATGATATGGAGAATGACGTTAAAGAATTTTTATCAGAATTATTAAAGCAGCTTAAATCAATAGATTACATAAAGCCGGAGGATATACCAAATATTGATTTGTACATGGATCAGGTCACAACCTTCATGGACGAGCAGCTCGCTGCATCAAAGCGCTATGAAAGCGACAAAATCCTTACCAAGACAATGATAAACAACTATGCCAAAAACAATCTGCTCCCTTCTCCGGACAAGAAAAAGTATTCTAAGGAGCATGTGCTCACACTGCTTTTTATATATTATTTCAAAAATATATTGAGCATCAACGATATACGCTCGATTCTTAATCCGCTTACCGAGAAGTATTTCGGCAATGATGACGGATTTACGATGCAGGATGTCTATACTGAGGTTTTCAGCTTAGAGGCGGAGGAATCGCAGAAACTCCTAAAGGACCTCGGCAAGAAATACAAGATTGCCGGTGAGACATTTGAGGATTTTCCTGCTGAAGATCAGAAATTTCTTCACACATTCAGCTTTATCTGCATGCTGAGCTTTGATGTCTACATCAAGAAAATGCTGATTGAGCGCATGATTGACAATCTAAATGAAGAAAAAGAGGCTTCTTCCCATGAAAATACACATTCAGGAAAAGAAAGTAAAAAAACAGGCTCAAATTAATGAGCCTGTTTTTCTTTTCCCCTATGATAAACTAATCCTCTTTGTCAGAGCCATCCTCCATGCGTGAAAAAACCATATCATATCCATCGTTGCCGTAGTTTAATGATCTGTTCACACGGCTGATTGTGGCTGTGGAAGCCCCGGTCTTTTCTGCTATATCAAGATATGTCTTCTGCTCTCTAAGCATCTTTGCCACTTCAAATCTCTGTGATAGAGAAAAAAGCTCATTTACAGTACAAACATCCTCAAAAAATGTATAACACTCTGCTCTATCCTTGAGACACAAAATAGCATCAAACAAATGGTCTACTGCTTCTGTTTTTAGATTCTTGCTCATCGTGTTCTCCTTTTTCATGCGATTTATTTACTTTTGATTTTAACATATTAAAGTTTTAAAGTAAACAGCTTTCTTGCAATTAAATTATGATATGTTATACTAATGTTACTATCGCCTAATAAATCAGAATGGAGTAAATTGAAAATGAAAAAAGTAGGATATTTCTTTTACACATTTGTCCCACTGCTTGCAGTTGAGGCAATTCAGACTATCGCCTTATTCTTTATGATGGGCATGGGAATGTTTGGACAGGGTTTTGTCGGAAAACTTGCTTTTCCGTCTGCAAACGTATCGGACCGCCTTGAAAAGACATTTACCTCTGTAAATTTTAACATGATGATTATGATCATCTATGCACTCATTACCATTGCGATTTTTGGCATGTGGTACTATGCCAGATACGAAGGTAATTTTCTTCCATCCCCTAAGAAAACCTTCAATCCCATGATGATTGTGGCAATCGTCATACTCGTGCCGGGTACACAGTTTGCTGCCAATTTCATCGCTAACTTAACCGGCTACATCCGTCCCGACTGGCTGCAGCAGTACAACGAGCTTTTTGAGACATCAGGCATCACAGATACCACCTTTGTGACAGTACTTTATTCTGTAATACTGGCGCCAATCTGTGAGGAGCTTATATTCCGCGGTGTAACCATGCGCTGTGCCAGAAAGGCTTTGCCATTTGCTCTTGCCAATCTGATGCAGGCTGCACTTTTCGGACTGTTCCATCTCAACTGGATTCAGGGCATATATGCCTTTGCACTTGGCATAGTGCTCGGATATGTGTGCGAACGCGGTGGCTCTATTTACTACTCTATGGGGCTTCATCTGCTTTTCAACCTTTGGGGCACACTTTCAGGATTTTTCCCTGATCCCGGTAATAGTGTAGTGGTCTTTGTGGTTGTGATTGTGGTTACAATTGTTTCACTGGTGGCCGGATTTGTACTGTTCAACAAAGGACGAAGAAAGCTCCCCATAAATTCTACAGGAATATAGACACGCCCGCCAGACTTACTATCATCATAATCATGCCGGCAAGCAGTACTCCAAGCATGACAGCGGCAACTGTTGACTTGAAATCCATATCAAGGATACTTGCCGCAAGTGTTCCTGTCCATGCACCTGTTCCCGGAAGTGGGATACCTACGAAAAGTAAAAGTGCAACAAACAGACCTCTTCCGGCCTTTGCCTGAAGCTTCTTACCACCCTTCTCTCCTTTTTCAAGGCAGAAGCTGAAGAACCTTCCAATAATTGGTTTGTCTGCTCCCCAGATGAGAACCTTTCTTGCAAAAAGATAAATAATTGGTACCGGAAGCATATTTGCAATGATACAAACGATAAATGATGGCACTATCGGCAGCCCCATCACCTGTGAAACCGGAACTGCTCCTCTGAGTTCAATAAGTGGTACCATTGAAATTAAAAAGATGTAAATATATTTTTTTAACATGAATAATTCTCCAAAAATTTAATTAGTGTATGCATCTGCTCATCAGTTCCTATGGATATTCGCAGATAGTCGTTGATTCGCTCAGGTGAGCTGAAATGTCTGACAAATATATTGTCTGCCTTAAGGTCCTCAAAAAGCTTTGTTGCAGAAACATTTGCAGGCTTTGCAAATATAAAGTTGCTCTTTGAGTCACAGAATGTAAAGCCAAGTCTCTTAAGCTCTTTCTTTGTCCACTCACGTGTCTTTATGACCTTTGCTGTGGTCTCTTCAAAGTATGCTCTGTCTTTTACAGCTGCTGTAGCTGCTTCAATTGTGATTCTGTCCATGGTATATGAGTTGAACGAATATTTCACATCATTCAGATACTTGATAAGCACAGGACTTGCCATTGCAAAACCAACTCTTGAGCCTGCCAGCGCGCGTGATTTTGAGAATGTCTGTACCACGATGACATTATCATATTTGTCAATGAGTGGAAGCGCACTCTCCCCGCCAAAATCCACATATGCCTCATCTACTACGACAATTACATCCTGATTGTGCTCTATTATGTCCTCTATCTCATCAAGAGGCATGAGCTTTCCTGTCGGGGCATTAGGATTTGGAAATACTACTCCGCCGTTTGCCTTATAGTAATCTGACGGTACTATTGAAAAATCATCAGACAATGGAAGCTGCTCATAAGGGATTCGAAGCATATCTGCCCACACATCATAAAATGAATATGTAATATCAGGAAACAGTATCGGCTTTTTTGAATTGAAAAATGTCATGAAAATCATGGCAAGTACATCATCAGAGCCAACTCCGACAAACACCTTCGAGCTGTCTATCTTATAGAAATCCGCAATTGCATTTACCAGCTTATCAACCTTTGGATCAGGATACAGTCTTAAATCATCTGTATTGAAGTTACTTAAAACCTCCTTCACTCCCGGCGCTGGCGGATATGGATTCTCATTTGTATTTAACTTAATAACACAGGTATTCTTCGGCTGTTCTCCCGGTGTATAAGGTACAACCCTTCGAATGTTATTTTCCCAGTCTCTCATTCTTTTCCTCCAAATTTAATTATATGTCAGCCCATACATATTTACTGATTATTCAATTTTCTTCTCTGAAAAAACATGATATCAAACATAAAATCAGCGTTTTTATTCACTTTAAAATATGCACCCAAAAAAATGCTAACAATTTAACTTTACCTCATTTACTTATGTTTGTAAAGGTTGTATATTACACTTAATCACTATTTTTTATATATATTTTTATCTATTTTTAATCAAGGGGGATTATAAATAATGACTAAAAATAATTCAAAGGATCTCACTGTAGGTTCTCCTACCGGGCTCATTCTGGGCTTTTCCCTTCCGTTGCTTCTCGGAATGCTTTTCCAGCAGGTTTACAGCCTTATGGATACAATAATCGTCGGTCGTTTTCTAAGTGTTTCGGCCTTAGCCGCAGTCGGCTCTACCGGAAGCATCTGCTTTCTCATCATTGGCTTCTGCCAGGGTGTGTGTGCCGGCTTTTCACTTCCAATAGCCCAGCGCTTTGGTGCCAAGGATGAAAAAGGACTTAAAAAATATGTAGGAAATGCAGGGATTGTGTCTGTAATTATCGCAATAATCATGACGGCACTCACTGTGCTTCTCTGCGGTCACATTCTGACCTGGATGAATACGCCAGGCGACATTTACGACCTCGCCTACCAGTATCTGATTGTCATATTTGCAGGCATTCCTGCCACAATACTGTACAATCTGCTGTCAGGATATCTGAGATCTCTCGGCAACTCGGTCATACCTGTTATTTTCCTTATAATCGCGGCTGTTCTAAATATCGGTCTTGATTTACTTTTCATTCTGGTATTTAACATGGGCGTGTTTGGAGCGGCTTTTGCAACCGTACTGTCACAGGGTGTATCAGGAGTGCTGTGCATCATTTACATAGCAAAAAATGTACCTCTGCTGCATGTAAGCAGAAATGATTTGGAGCTTGACTCTTCATATGTCAGAAATCTGATGGTCATGGGACTTCCTATGGGCTTTCAGTATTCGATAACCGCTATAGGCAGCGTCATACTGCAGACTGCCGTAAACGGCTTAGGCTCCATCGCAGTTGCCTCAATGACCGCTGCAAGCCGTATTTCAATGTTTATGGTGTGTCCATTTGACGCACTCGGCTCCACAATGGCCACCTACAGTGGACAAAATGTCGGCGCAGCCAAATTTGAACGTGTAAAGAAGGGGCTTATTTCAGCCTCAGTTATAGGATCGGTCTATTCGGTTTTGATTTTTGTGGCACTGCTGTTTATAGCCAACTATCTGATTTACCTGTTTGTATCACCAAGCGAAACAGAGGTTGTCGCACAGGCTCATCAGTTTCTGCTGATAAATGCATTTTTCTACATCCCTCTCGTTCTGGTAAACACAGTCCGTTTCACCATACAGGGCATGGGTTTTTCCGGCTTTGCGATGTTTGCAGGAGTAGCAGAAATGATTGCGCGTTCGCTCATCGGACTTGTATTTGTACCGATATTCGGCTTTTCTGCCGCCTGCTTTGCAAGCCCACTCGCATGGATTCTCGCAGATGCCTTCCTGGTGCCTGCATTCATCCACTGCCTGCATAAATTGCAGAAAGCAAAATCTAGTCAAGTTACAAGTCTTTAGTAAAAAGTCATTACCAATGATGTATTTAATAGTGTATTTAAAAATTAATTTATTTCACAACCTAAGGAAAGCACCGGCGAACATACTATATATTGAGCTTTACGAAGCAGCTTAGAAGCAGTTAGAATTATGTCCACCTACAACAATGCCCCAGCATGGACGCTGGGGCAAGGCGTTATGCGCCATGGACGGCGCATAAAAGCCGGTTGTGTCATGGTCTAAACACCCTAAATCATAATTCTTACTGCTTCTTAGCTGCCGTAGTACTTGCGAAATATATAGTATGGTTCGCCGGTGCTTTCCGCATTATAAAAAGATAATTGAAAATCTTATGCATTTACCGCATCTATAAATTTTTGGAATGCTGCACGTCCCTCATCAGTGCACTTGTACACTCCTGCACACTCAAGCACTTCTTTAAATACAAGTCCAATCTCCTCATTGATGATACCATCAATATTAGACTCATCAATCTTATCATACTTAGACATAAACTTAAGAGCCCAGTCAGCATGTGATGCAAGAGTCTCAGTCGAATGCAGATCCTTTCCTGTAAGGATTGCATCCCTAAGCTCTGCCATCTCACCTTTTAATCTGGCCGGAAGCACTGCAAGTCCCATTACCTCGATAAGTCCGATATTCTCCTTCTTTATGTGATGAAGGTGGGCATGCGGATGATATACGCCTAGCGGATGCTCCTCTGTGGTGATATTGTTTCTGAGCACAAGATCAAGCTCATAGTCTCCGTCACGACGTCTTGCTATAGGTGTGATAGTGTTGTGTGGCTCTCCATCTGTCTCTGCAAAAATAAATGCTTCTTCATCTGTATAGCCTCTCCATGCAAGAAGAATCTTATCTGCAAGGTCAATAAGCTTATCCCTGTCTGCTGACTTGATTCTGATAACAGACATAGGCCATTTTACGATACCTGCCTCGACATCCTCGTAGCCCTTGAATGTGATTTCTTTCTCTATCGGAGACTTTGCCATAGCGAAGGTATAGTGTCCGCCCTGGAAATGATCATGACTTAGGATAGAGCCTCCAACGATTGGCAGATCTGCATTTGAGCCTACAAAATAATGTGGAAACTGTGTTACAAAATCAAGCAGCTTTCCAAATGTGGCACGCTCGATTTTCATCGGTGTATGCTTTGAATTGAACACGATACAGTGCTCATTGTAGTATACATATGGTGAGTACTGGAAAAACCACTGGCTGTTGTTTATTGTAACAGGGATAATTCTGTGGTTTTCTCTTGCAGGATGGTTTACGCGGCCTGCATAGCCCTCATTTTCCTTACAAAGCTGGCACTTTGGATATGCACTCTGCTTTGCATTTTTAGCGGCAGCAATTGCCTTTGGATCCTTCTCAGGCTTTGAGAGATTGATTGTCACATCAAGTGTGCCATACTCTGTGTCTGTGGTCCATTTCATATCCTTCTTTATGCGCTGTCTTCTGATATAATTGCTGTCACAGCTTAATTTGTAAAAATAATCGGTTGCCGCAAGTGAAGACTCATTGTCGTATAAATCCTTAAAGCGAGCTCTGATCACGCTTGGTGCATTTACAAGGCAGCCCATCAGCTTTGTATCAAAAAGATCCTTGTATACAATGCTGTTTTCTTTCATGATGCCATTGTCATATGCGTATGTCATCATATCCTCGAGTATACCCTCAAGCTTCTCCTCTGCCTCTTCCTGTGTCCATGCAGGCTGAGCCTCTACCTTTTCAAATGTCTCATCCTCAATATCGTCCACTCCGAGTACCTCGAGAAGTCTGTTTACTGTGTATACCTCATCAGCAGGGTCAACAAGTCCTGTTGTAAGACCATATTTTACTAATTCTAATATTCTCTCCTGAATCATGTCATGCTCCTTAATCATTGTCGGGAAAAACCTGTTTATCCGTTACTGTTATTTCATATTGCTAATTTTATGCCAGACGGCTAGGTCCGTCTCCGATTGAAACAACATAAAACTCAGGTGTCTTTCCAACCTTCTCTTCATAGGCCTTTGTCAGGTTTGCCTTAAACTGATCAATAGCCTCGTCCTTTACTATGCTGACTGTGCAGCCTCCAAAGCCGCCGCCTGTGATTCGTGATCCGATAACACCCGGAATCTTCCATGCCTCATCAACAAGTACGTCAACCTCAGGACATGATGTCTCATAATCATCACGAAGTGATACATGTGAAGCATTCATAAGCTTTCCAAATGTCTCGATATCATTTTCCTTCAGTGCCTTAACAGCCTTGATGGTACGCTGGTTCTCATAAACCGCATGCTTGCCTCTCTTACGTGCAACCTCATCCTTAATCGCATCCTTATGAGCCTCGAACTCTTCATCTGTCAGGTCACCGAGAGTCTTGATGTCACATACTGTCTGTAAATCCTTAAGAGCCTGTGCACTCTCATTTCTTCTGTCATTGTAAGCACTTGTTACAAGGCTGTGCTTAACCATGCTGTTTGTAACCACGATCTTTGCACCGTCCAAAACGATTGGTGCATACTCAAAATCAAGAGTATTGCAGTCAAGGAAAATTGCATTGTCCTTTTTGCCCATTGCAGATGCAAACTGATCCATGATACCGCAGTTACAGCCGTTGTAGTTGTTCTCTGAATACTGACCGATAAGTGCAATATCCTGATTTGTCACGTCAAAGCCGTAAATATCCTTTAACATATATCCTGTAACCACCTCAAGAGATGCTGATGAAGAAAGTCCTGAGCCGTTTGGAATATTTCCGAATAAAACAATATCAAGACCGCTTTCAAGCTTCATTCCGCGTCCCTCGAAAGCCCACATAACGCCCATTGGATAGTTTATCCAAAGTCCGTCCGGATCAGGTGTAAACTCATCAAGTGATGACTCAACCACCCCCAGATTGTCAAAATTCATAGAGTAGAAACGAAGCTTCCTGTCGTCGCGCTTTCTTGCTGCCATATATGTACCGATGGTCAGTGCACAAGGGAACACATGTCCTCCATTGTAGTCAGTATGCTCACCGATCAGATTTACACGTCCCGGAGCAAAATATACTCTGATATCCCCATCTGCTCCAAAAAGCTCCTTGAATTTGTCTAATACGTTCTGCTGTATCATTTTTTCTTCTCCTTTGCTGATTGTATTTGCGTTAAATTGATAGTTAAAATAATTCGTTTTTTCTTTATAACTCTATTATAACTGCACATTTTTACATTGCAATACATCCGACTGAAAATGCAACATAACAAATCAAATCATGCAACAAAATTACATATGTTATTATTTTATTTTTTAAAATTTTTAATAACATCAAGTGCCGGCAGCACATTTCCATCATAGTCAAAGAGTGCCTGGTTTGCCCACTCATTGCCACATGGTCCCGGATCATTCATGTACTTAAGTGAAGCAGGTGTAGCCCAGCCTGAGCCCGGTACAGGAATCCACGCAGGCTCCCACCAGAAAAATCCTTTTCCGTGGTCATCCACAACATTTGCCACTCTGTTTAAGAAATCCTTTGTAAAGTCAGCCTGTCCCTCAATAGTCATAGGATAATCTATCTTCTCAACAAGCTCCGGTTTTGTCGCATAACCCTTGCGCTCAGAATCAGCAAGCTTCTCGTACTCCTGGTAGCTGTCCATTGTAAAGCCCATGGATACCTCAGCGATGATAAGGTCCTTATTGAAACGCTTTGCAATATCGTTCATATTGAACTCAAGCTGATCGAGCGAGCCGTGCCAGAAAGGATAGTATGACAATCCGATATACTCAAACTCCTCTCCTCTTTCGATGAAGTTTGTAAACCATCTGACATAAAGCTCATTGTTTCCACCATTATCAAGGTGAATCATAATCGGAATATCAGCATTTACCTTGCGGCAGGCACGTATTCCGGCATTCACAAATTTTGCTATATTATCGTAGTCAGGTACCTTTCCCTCAGGCCACAAAAGTCCGTTTGAAAGCTCATTACCTACCTGAATCATTGTGACATTTACACCTGCCTCAATAATCTTTGTCAGATTTTCAAGTGTAAAATCATATACAGCCTGCTCCAGCTCGTCCACACCGAAATCTTTCCATGCCTTTGGCTTAATCTGCTTTCCCGGGTCTGCCCAGAAATCACTGTAGTGGAAATTCAAAAGCACTCCAAAGCCTGCATCTGTAACCTTTTTTCCGATAGCGATAGTCTCAGCCAGGTCATTGTTACCCGCACCGTAAGGCTCACCCTCCTCTGATTTTGGGTCGTTCCACAGACGAAGACGGATTGTATCAACATCATGCTCCTTCATGATGTCAAGAATATCCTTCTCCTTTCCATCCTCGTAGTATTTTGCTCCGCAGCGTTCCAGCTCGAGCAAGGTTGATAAATCCATACCCTTAATAAATTTTGACATTTTAATTCTCCTTAATTCTTATATCATTTATCCTTATATCATTTATTTACACCATGAGAGCAGTCCCAGTAATAGTCCCTGCTCTCAAAATGCGTAATAATATTCCTTACAACCTTAAAATGCTAGATTCCACGGAAACAGAATGTGAATTCCATTTTCTCTGAGACATCAAGCAGGTACTCCGGATGAGTATGTGAGCCCCAGCTGTCGTCTCCGCCTACACCCATCTGCTTCTTTGCCACACGGACAACAGTATAGTGTACAGGTGGAAGCTCGAAATGATGCGCTGCATTTTCCAGCTCATGTGGTGTATATGGCAGTGCCGAGAACGAGAGCTCATCACCAAAGAACAGCATGCCTCTGCCCTTCTTATCCATTACCTTTGCATATCTTACTCTGCACTTGTTGCCGCTCTCCTGCGGAACGAGGTACTCGGCAATGTTGTCTGCCACTTTATTCTCGTATACACCATACTTTCCGCCATGCTGTCTGTCCTCGTATGTCTCCTGTGGTCCGAGTCCGTACCATTTCACTGTATCATAATCGGCATCCAGCTTGAACATCATGCCAAACTCCGGCATATCGCCAAGCTCCTTTACAGGGTCATATGACAGAGTTGTCTCGATTGTTCCATCACCAAACACCCTGTATGTCACCTCGCATGAGCTCTGCGGTGTGGTAGGCATGAAATAAGTGTATGTGATGGCGATATTGTTATCATTTTTTTCTACCCTTGGTGATGTATCTGCAAAGCGCTGATTCTGTCTGGTGGTCACATACATGCTGGCAATCTTCCACTGTGCATAGCGCTGTGGCATCATGTTGCCGGAATCATTGTTGGTAGGTGTTCTCCAGAAATTCGGCAGTGGGATAGTATTTGGAAGCATCTCGACGCCACCGTATACATATGAAACCATTCCCAGATTCATTCTTGAGAAAAGTGCCTTAAAGTTCTCACCTCTTACAAGGATATTTCCGTTTCCAACAACAAGCTCAACTGATTTGTCGCATGAATACTCACTTACAGGCTTCTTTATCATATGCTGTCCGAATGCAATCTCATATCCTGCCTTTTCCCAGATGGTGTTTTCCTTCAATACAAATGATACGACAATACAGTACTCTTTTTCCACATCTATCATGGAATTTTTAAGAGTCACCGGCACCTCATAGCTTGCCCTATCCATCGGTGGAACAGATATCTGAAGCTTTGTCCTGTAAACCTCCTCACCGTCTGCAAGAAGAATGGCAAAAGCATCAAAAACCGATGTATTTACAAAGAGATTTTTGTTTGTGACTGTAAAGATGTAGTCGCTGTCAAAATCAACCGAGATATTCTGATAATTAAACTTCACCTCCTGCATCTTTGGAGAAGCCTCTCTCTCTCCGCCGTAACAGATGCCGTTTCCGCTGAAATCTCCATCTGTAGGCCTGTCGCCGAAATCTCCGCCATATGTGAGGAACCACTTGCCGTATCTGTCCTTTTTGTAGATTGACTGGTCAATATAATCCCAGATAAATCCGCCCTGATATCTAGGCTCGCGGTCTGTAAGCTCTGTATATTTGTGCATAGCACCGCAGGAATTTCCCATTGCATGTGTATATTCGCAGCATATAAACGGTTTCTCAGGATGCTCTGCCAGGAATTTTTCAATGCCTGCAACCGGAGTATACATCTGGCTTTCCATGTCGCTTGTGTCATTATAGCTTCTATCGCTAAATACTCCCTCATAATGCACCAGACGATGCTTATCAAGCTGTCTGAAAAGCTGTGACATCTCATATATGGTCTTGCCGCCAAACGACTCATTGCCGCATGACCAGATAAGGATTGCCGGATGATTTTTATCCCTCTGATAGCATGAGTTGGCACGGTCCAGCATCATTTCTCTCCACTGTGGCTTGTCCTTTGGCACAACAAAGTCAAGGTCAACATAGCCCTTATTATATGCCTCCCATGCGCCATGACTCTCAAGATTGTTCTCAGCTATCATATAGATTCCATAAATATCGCAAAGCTTATAGAGCATGGAATCATCAGGATAATGGCTTGTTCTTATAGCATTGATATTGTTCTTTTTCATTGTGACAATATCCTTTATCACCTCATCACGGTTTGGCACACGGCCTGTTATTGAGCTGAACTCATGGCGGTTTACACCCTTAAATACAATACGCTTACCGTTTAGCTTCATGAGTCCGTCTACCATCTCAAATCTTCTGAAGCCTGCCAGCTGGCTGATAAACTCAGTCTCATTTCTATGCGTATCTTTAACTATAATTTTAACCTCATACAGATTCGGCTTTTCAGCACTCCATAACAGAGGATTTTTCACATTACATGAGCCCTCGCAAATTTCCTTATTCCTAAGCTCTATATCAAACTCTTCCAATAAAAGTTTTGCCCTGTCATATTTTTCCACAGACAAATCGCCCAGCTCATAAAGCTTTACACTTGCAATACCATCACCATCTGCCTTTATTGACACACTAAGTGTGCCCTCGTCAAAGGTATCATTAAGTGTAGGAACAACTGACAGATCCTCCACATGTGCACAAGGAACAGCATACAAAAATACATCTCTGAAAATGCCTGAAAATCTGTAAAAATCCTGATCCTCACACCAGCTGCTTGATGTCCATTTCCATACCCTGACCGCAAGCTTGTTCTCACCCTCAATAATATAATCAGTCAGCTCGAAATCAGACGGATCAAATGTGTCCTCACTGTAGCCGACATAGTGTCCATTCAGCCAGAGTGCAAAACCGCTCTCCACTCCCTGGAACGAAATACACACCCTCTTGTTCTTCATATTCTCAGGGATTGTGAAATACTTCACATAGCTTGCAACCGGATTAAAAATCTCAGGTACCTCGCCCGGCTTTATAGACTCATCAGCCTCCCACGGATATGTGGTATTCGTATAGATTGGCACGTCATAGCCTTCCATCTGGATATGTGCCGGAACCCTGATTTCATCCCAGCCTTTGCAATCATAGTCAGCTGCCTCAAAGCCACAAGGAGCCAGGGACTGATTCTTTGCATATGCAAACTTCCATAAGCCGTTCATATCATATCTCAGGCTTGATTTTCCTTTAATTTTCTCCAGTTCATTTTTATAGCACACATGATCCGAATGAGCCGCAAGTCTGTTCTGCTCAAATATTTCCGGATTCTTAATGATATTTGAATCAAAATTACTCATATTTTATACACTCCTATCTACTGTATTTATTATTTGATACATGTCTGTTTTAAACACAAAGTCCTCTTATAAGACGAAGGCATGTATTTTCTACCATCCCTTTAGTGCAGATATCCTAAAATTCAGCAGCTTATGCTCATAATTTTCAGGATTTATCTTCCACTGATATGGCGAAGTGTTCAAAAATTTGCGGAAATTACGGTTAAAAGTTGACTGGGTTGTAAATCCACATTTTTGTGCAATAAGCTCCATCGGCTCATTTGTCTTTTTCATAAGCTCGCACGCCTTCTGCACTCTTATCAGATTCAGATACTCCATAGGCGGCATATTGATATATGATTCAAACAGTCTCCTGAAATGAGTCTCACTCATGTTGCATAGTTCCGAAAGCTCCCCTGCCTTTATCGATTCGCTGTAATGCTTATTCATGTAGTCAAGTGCTGTGGCTATCTGTGACATATTGGTACCCTTTACGATATTATTATCCTCCTCCGGAAGCTCATCATACCTACGCAACAGCTCTATTACAATTCCCTGCACAAGGAGCTTTACCGTCCTTTGGCAATAAATCTTATGTTCACGGGTTTCCCTGATTATGGCATTTATATACTCAGCCATAGCCGGGCTCTGATATACGTTAGTCATAAACGCTTTTTTTGATATAGTCGTAACTGCCTCATTCTGGAATGCCGTATTGTTTGGGAACATCTCTTCTATCACAGAATGTATGTCAATAAAAATGTACTCCCAGAAATTCACCACCTCACCATAGCTGACTGTAACATGTGGAAAATTCTCAGGTATAAATGTGATATCGCCGTCATGATACTGGTAAATATCCTCATCCAGATACATATTTCCATCTCCCTCGCGGCAGATGCCGATTTCAAGCAGATTATGGAAATGCAGGTGAAATTCCTCATGACCATACACTCTCTTCCAGGATTCTCCGCACAGTACGAGTGCCGACTCTCCCTGTGGCAACTCATAGAATCTGAATTCCATCGTGTCTTTTTTTCTTTTCGCCATATATACTCTCCTTTGTAGCGAAATGCAAAATACGCTGCTGCTATTATAGCAGCAGCGTACTAATCACTACTTTAATCAAAATCGAACTTGTCGAATCTCTTGTACATAGCCTTGTACTTCTTGCGGACATCCTCGTTGCCCTGAAGTACCTCTTCCTCTGTACCTCTGAACTGACAGCGGATGCAGCTATAAATACCTGTTTCCTTATTATAGAACATATCAATATCAAGATCCCTCATAAAACATAAAGGACATCTGTAATTTAATTTGCCTTTTCCAAGTTGAGCCATGTTGCAAATACCTCCTTGTCTTTAATCTGTTTCTTGTAACCAAGCTTGAACATTGGAGAGAATGCATATCCTTCCTCAATGTATCCCTCTGCCTTTGCAGATGGTGTGAGTGAAACCTTTGTCTGAATTGCAGGAATTACTGCGCTTACTGCAGTTGCTCCGTCAAGCTTTGCATCACGACACTTGTACTCATAATTGATGCTCTGTGGGTTTTCTCCCTCACATGTAAGTGTGATGCCTGTCATATCCTCAGGATACTCTGTTGTTCCGTAGCATGCTGTGATGTACTCATCGAGATAAACCTCTGCATTTGGATCACTCATGCTAAGGATATTACGCTCAATCTTGATGTTTGATGAGCCCTCCTCAAAGTATTCCTTTGTCTGAAGAGTAAGCTTAACATCATAAAACTCAATATCTACAGGATCAAGTGTAAGGATTCTTGTCTTCTTGCCATCAATAACTTCCTCTGAAAAATGGCTGTGTGTAGGACAGAGACACAGGTCAACCTCCTCACCGTTGTGTGAAAGCTTGGCACTTCTTACTGTTCCAGCTCCTGCATAGTGTGTAAAGTATCCTGCTCTATATTTCTCCTGAATAAGGAATGGATAAGATGCATCCTGTACATGCTTTGTTCCGATTCCTACCGGCCACTCAAGCTTTGCAACGTATGGACGAAGGTCTACGATTGCTCCACCCTGATCCATGTTTACGCATGCTCTCATGTATGGGTCACAGTACCAGAAGAGCTGCTTGTCTGAGCCGTAAAGGATATCTCTCCATGGTGCACACTCAGGCTCATTGTAGTTACCTGCGTTGACCCCCTTCTTCTCTCTGAAGTAATCAGCGAACTCTGACATTGTCATGTCGATGAGTTTACCCTCTTTCTTTAACTTGCCATAGTAATTACAGCCGTCTGTGTATGACTTTAAGAGAAGCTCATATGGCTGCTCCCAGCGTCCCATCTTGTTCATCCAGCCAGGTCCTACGAACATCATGTTGTATGAATATCCGTTATTGTATTTTGCAAGGTCTCTGTACTGGTCGATGAGGTTGTAAAGATATGGATACTCCCATGTCTTTGTATCATAAATCATTCCACGAAGCACGTTCTGTGGATGTGTTCCGAAGTTTGAGCCGTTTCCGTCATAGCATGCAATAAGGTCACGTGAGAGATGTGGAATTGCTACGATTCCGCTATCCTCTTCCTTATTTGCTGCTGGCGCATGTGTGTTCTGCTTTGATGGAATCCATGGTGCCCATGGGCCTCCGTCGAAGAGTGTGTACCATGAGTTGTTACATGTGTGGTATGCCTTAGGGCCCTCCTCCCAGCATGTTGCAACTGCACATTTTACCATTGGGTATTTTTCTTTTATGTAGTTTGTAAGGTCTGCATCCATATAGTATGAGCCTGTTGACTCAGGATAGAAACCGAATCTGTCATGGAATTTCTCGAAAACATCATTTACGATAGCTTTCTTGTCCTCCATTGAGAACATCCAGATACAGAAATCCTTTGTCTTATACTTCTCTCTAAACTCCTCACATGGAAGTCCAAGGAGTGAAAGTGCTATCTCATCACCGTATTTCTCGTGATCCTGCTTTGCAAGCTCTACTGCCTCATCATTAAAAAGCGAAGCATATGTCATCTGGATTGTGGTTTTGAGTCCCGCCTCATGTGCAAGTCTCTGCTGTGTCTTGAAGATGTCGAGTGACTCTGTGATAAGCTTCTTATCTCCAATATCCTCTTCTTTTCCCTGTCCTGTCACTGTTGCTGAGTACTCAGGCACCATCTCAGGGCGGTGAATGATGTTAACAATAAATTTGTCCATCCGTTGTTTCCTCCATTTGCTTGTAATTTAATTTATTTCTTAGGTGCGTTTTTCGCGCAACCGTTTGTTCTGAACTTAGTATATTACAGCATTGCAATTATGTCAATGTGCAATTTCGACATTTTTTAACTTTTGTTTTCAAGCATTTTTCACAAACAAAGGATTGGGTGCGCGTTTTTTTTGCGCAACTTTTGCGCATTGGTCGCAGGTCGGTACGTAAGCCGGGGAATGTTGGGGACACGCACTTTCGCCCTCGCTACGCTTCGCGACTAAGATTCTGTACGAAATTATGCTCTTAGGTTTTCTATGCACGACGAAACCGTCGAAACTTGTACAAATGTATATGCTAGATGGTTTGCTATAATCTCACAGTTTATAGTTACTGCTTCATTGTGTACGCTTTGGCGGTTACAAATGACACGCTACTCACAAGTTCTAGTACACTCCACAGTAGTTAATTCTCAACTAAGCCATCAATACATGTCTATAAGTCCATTTTTATGAGGCTTTACGGCTGGGTTTTTGGAGCTGTTTTTGGGATTTTTGCAGTTTCAGCTACTTTTTGCCAGGTCTTTTCCGGCTTTCTGGCTGGGTTTGGGTGCTGTTTTGGTGATTTCTGCAGTTTCAACTACTTTTTCTCGGGTTTTTTCCGGCTTTTGGGCTGGGTTTGGGGTGCTGTTTTGGTGATTTCTGCAGTTTCAGCTACTTTTTGTGAGGCTTCTGGCATAATGGTGGAAGCCCAACACCATAAATTAACAACAACATATTGAAAAAAGCCACTTGTGTCCTTTAATATCAAGAACACAGTTATAAGAAATGGTAATCTTTATGAACCAGGTCCTCCTGCGTACACATATGTAAATCTTCCTCTCCCCTGCGTCCATGCAGGTGCGTTTCTACGCTTCATGAGCATAATTTCGTACAGAATCTTAGTTGCTAAGCGTAGCGATAGCTAAAGTGCGTGTGCCACACAGACCCCGGCTTACGTACCTTACGTTGTGACAGAAATTTAAATAAATGTTTTTAATCTTGCGCTTATTATGTTATCATGTAACTGAGATATAATTAATGATTCATTATAAATAGAAAGAGGTGTTTATATGTGTAGTATTGCAATAAAAATACCAGATGAAGTATTATACGATACCAAAATGACCAAAGATGAAGCTAATGCTTTTGCCAAGAAAGCTACTGCTCTAATGCTTTATTTAAAAAACCATATTTCTATTGGATATTGTGCACAGATAGCCGGAATGAGTGAGGAAGATTTCATCAAATATCTAGGCAATAATAATATATCTATCTTCAGTTTTGATGATGAAGCAGAATTTATAGAGGAGATGAATAATGCGTAGGGTAATTGTCAATTCAACACCATTAATTGCATTGTGCAATGCAGACTTACTTAACATTTTATTTCTTCTGTAAAAAATGCAATAACCAAAATTCAATCAAACGGATTCTATATAAATGAAAATATCATTAAACTAGCATTAAAACAGGCAGGTGAATTATGATTAAAATAGCATTCTTTGATGTGGATGGCACCCTGCTTCGGCTGGGACATAAAGAATTATCAGCAAACACTGCTGCTGCACTTAGGCAGCTCCACCAAAATGGCATCATCCTTTGTATGGCTACCGGAAGATGCTACACAGGTGTGCCTCATTTTGATGGAATTGATTTTGATGTCCTGCTCACCTTTAACGGCTCATTCGTCACCAAAGGCAATGATATCATCTTCAAAAATCCTATTAATGAGCACGACAAATATCAGATAATTTCCAATCTAAAGCAGATGAATCGCGCCATTGCAATCAGCAACGAGCATATGATTGTCACAAACGGTACCGACCCTGATTTAGAGCAATACTTTGCCTTCGGCAGCGAAAAGCTTAAAATCGCTGACAATTTTGACGAGATAAGCCGGACTGATATATATCAGATTATGTGCTCCTGCCAAAAAGATGAGCACTCACAGATTCTATCCGGCGCGCCCCACTCACAGATAACTGCATGGTGGGATAAGGCCGCTGATATTATACCGCTTAACAGTGGCAAAGGCAATGCTGTTGCTGCAGTGCTTAGGCATTATGGTCTCTCAAAGGATGAAGCAATTGCTTTCGGTGACGGACATAACGATATTGAAATGCTTGAGGCCGTAGGCATGGGTGTTGCCATGGGCAATGCAAAGGACGAAGTCAAGGCTAAGGCTGATTTTGTATGCAAATCTGTTGAGGATGACGGAATATATCATTACTGTATTGAAAACAAACTGATTTTTTAGAGAAATATACTTATGAACATAGACAACAATTTACGACAACTACTCGAAAACGAAACAAAAATACATCTCGCGGAAATCCGCTTTCTCTACCAGAAGCTCGACAGACAGCTTGGGCTTAACGGTGCAAGGGTTCCTATCACCTTTGGCTTTGATAATGACAGGCTCGGTGCATACACTCCGGGCTTTGGGCAGGATGAAGAAGAATTTCATTTTTCGCTGCTTTTCATCGGCTACTGTGTGGCAAAGCCCTTGTCAAAGGATGACAGGATAGATTTATATAAGCATGAATATGCCCACTATATGCAGTACAATATGGACATCCCGGACAAATACAACTGGCAGCCCGGCATCCACGGAAGTGCGTGGAAATATTGCTGCTCACTTATCGGAGCAGCTCCCACTCCTTACTACAAAGCCGGTGAAGGACTTATTAAGCACGATTATGATAAGGTTCTCAAAAAGAAAATTACTGACAAGAGTATTCCTATCCGCGACACATATTCACGCGAGCAGGAATACCGCAAAAAGAAAAACAGTACTGTAAAATTTAATATCAATGACGATGTCAATCATCCAAAGTTCGGCAAGGGCACCATTGAACATATCGAGCAGCTCGAAGGCTCAGTTCGGCTGCATGTCAGATTCGGTGAAGATCTTAAGAAAATTGATCAGAAATGGTTGCTTCAGGCAGGCATGAAAAAGGCAGGTGCACCAAGGCACATATAGCGTTATGCTATATATGCCGATGCACCTGCTTTTCAAATACATGTGTAGTTAATTATTATCGCTTATTGTTCCTTCATCTGAACAAGTAATTTTAATTGTTCCATCAATTACATTATTTCAAGTTCGTGAAAAATCCTTACTATCTAAAAATCATGGGACTGCAATATACCGCAGCCCCATGATTCTAATTATGTCTTATATTATTATTTTAATAAGTATTTAAGCCACCCGAGAACAAGAAAATCTACATCTCAATTGCAATCGTATATGACTTCTCAAATTTCTCACCCTGTGCCAGCGAATTACCATACTCCCTGTCCTTTAATTCTCCGGCAAAGCCTGCTCTGTCACATCGGCCGTACCACGGCTCAATACAGATAAACGGTGCTCCCATTCCTGCCGGTGACCACAGACCAAATAAAGGCGCATCAAATGACACCGTAAGGTATGGCTTCTTATCCGGTGTACACAGGCTCACCTTTGAAGCCTGTCTGTTTTCTATTATGAGCGCATCCTTATCAAACATATGCTCATCTATCTGACAGTATCCATCCTCATCCACCTTAAGCAGATTGTCATCCTTGTCTAAAAGTCCTCCGTCACAGATAAGTCCGTAGGTGATTGCTTTGTCTGTGTCAAGCTTTAGATAATAGTCTGACTGTTTTCCCTGCTCTGCGACCGGACACATAAATGCCGGATGACCACCTATTGAGAAAAGTAAATCCTTTTTCGCAGGATTAGTCACCCTCCAGGTCACTTTTATCTCACTGCCTGAGAGCTTATAGCCGATTTCGAGCACAAACTCAAACGGATATTTTGCAAGAGTCTCATCATTTGATTTAAGTGAAAACCATGCCTCATCATTTGTCTGTGACACAAGCTCAAACTCCATATCCCTTGCAAAGCCGTGCTGTCCCATCGGATAATCTGTCCCATCAACGGTAAACTTCTTGTCCTTTAAGCTGCCGACAAACGGGAAAAGCACCGGTGCGCTTCTCTTCCAGTATTTCTCATCGGCATCCCACAGATACTGTGTACCTGTTTCCTTGCCGGTGATGCTTTTAAGCTCTGCTCCGAAGCTGTTTATCGTGAGCTCAAGTGATTCATTTTCCAATTTAATCTCCATCACATATCTCCTTTTATATTTTTTGTAGTCAGTTTTTTTACATCACAAGCAGTCCAATTACTCTTACAATAAATGCTGCCACCCATGCAATCGCACACTGCAAAAGCACCACGCTGACTGCCCACTTTGCACCCAGCTCTCTCTTTATGGATGCTATTGCTGCCACGCAAGGGCTGTAGAGCAGCGAGAACACCAGAAGAGATGCAGCTGAAAGTGTTGTGAGTGCTGTCGTAACAGTTCCGCCAAACAGTATCTCAAGTGTTGATACCACGCTCTCCTTTGCCATGAGTCCGCTGATAAGTGATGTGCATATACGCCAGTCTCCGAGGCCCAGAGGCTTAAAGACAGGCACGATAACACTTGAAATAGCGGCAAGCATGCTGTCCTTTGAGTCTGTTACCATGTTAAAGTGTATGTCAAAGCTCTGTAAGAACCATATCAGCATTGTGGCAATAAGTATTACTGTAAATGCCTTCTGCAAAAAGTCCTTTGCCTTCTCCCAGAGGAGCTGGCACACATTCTTGGCGCCAGGCATCCTGTAGTTTGGCAGCTCCATGACAAACGGCACTGCGTCACCCCTGAACAAAGTCTTTCTGTAGATAAATGCGAAAAGTATTCCGACAATTATTCCAAGGAAGTACAGTCCTCCCATGACAAGTCCGCCATGCTTCGGGAAAAATGCACTAACAAAGAATGCATAAATTGGCAATTTTGCCGAACAGCTCATAAACGGTGTGAGGAGTATAGTCATTCTACGGTCTCTCTCACTTGGCAGTGTACGTGTCGCCATGACAGCTGGCACCGTACAGCCGAAGCCTATGAGCATTGGTACTATGCTTCGTCCGGAAAGTCCTATCTTACGAAGGAGCTTGTCCATGAAGAATGCAACCCTCGCTATGTATCCGCTGTCCTCCATGAGGGATAAGAAAAAAAACAGTGTCACGATAATCGGCAAAAAGCTTAATACGCTTCCGACACCCTGAAAGATGCCGTCTATTACCAGTCCATGCAGCACCTCATTCACACCTGCCGCTGTGAGTGCCTTATCCGTAAGCGCGGTCAGTGCTCCTATGCCCTGCTCCAAAAGCCACTGAAGGCCTGCTCCGATTACATTGAAGGTGAGATAAAATACAGCAAGCATTATCACTATAAAGCACGGTATTGCCGTGTATTTGCCTGTAAGAACACGGTCGATGCGTTCACTTCTGATACGCTCCCTGCTCTCCTTCGGTTTTACCACGGTGCTCTCGCAGATTTTCTCAATAAATGTAAAGCGCATATCCGCAATTGCAGCGCTTCTGTCAAGGCCTCGCTCCTTCTCCATCTGGACAATCAGATGCTCTATTGCCTCTTTCTCATTCTCATCAAGATGAAGCTGCTCTAATATAAGTGCATCTCCCTCGATAATTTTGGTAGCAGCAAAGCGAATCGGAACTCCGGCGAGCTTTGCATGATCCTCAATCAGGTGGCTGACCGCGTGTATACATCTGTGCACGGCACCGCCAAAATCATTCTCATCACAGAAATCCTGTCTGCCCGGGCGCTCCTGATACTTTGCAATGTGTATCGCATGGCGCACCAGCTCATCAACACCCTGATTCTTTGCGGCTGAAATCGGTACAACAGGCACTCCTAACAGTCCCTCGATTTTATTTACATCGATTGAGCCTGAGTTTGCCGTCACCTCATCCATCATATTTAGAGCGATAACCATCGGTATATCCATCTCAAGAAGCTGCATGGTCAGATACAGGTTTCTCTCGATATTTGTCGCATCTACGATATTTATTATGGCCTTTGGCTTGTTATCGAGCACAAAGTTTCTCGACACAATCTCCTCATTAGTATATGGGCTCATTGAGTAAATGCCCGGTAAATCTGTGATTGATGTATCCGGATGTTCTTTAATAGAGCCATCCTTTCTGTCCACCGTCACTCCCGGGAAATTGCCCACATGCTGGTTTGAGCCTGTAAGCTGGTTGAAAAGTGTTGTCTTGCCGCAGTTTTGGTTTCCCACAAGTGCGTATGTGAGCTTCTCACCATCCGGAAGGGGATTGCCACTGCCCTTCACATGGTATTTGCCCTCCTCGCCAAGTCCGGGATGGGCTGTGTTGCTTATCTTTTTAGGACCCTCATGCTTTCTTGAACGGCTGTCAATTAATTCTACCTCAATCTGTGCCGCATCATCAAGCCTCAATGTGAGCTCATAGCCGTGCACCTGAAGCTCCATTGGGTCTCCCATCGGTGCAAATTTGATAACTGTCACTTCGGCCTTTGGGATTACTCCCATATCCAGGAAATGCTGGCGCAGTGCGCCCTCACCGCCTACTGTAAGTATTCTGGCACTCTGTCCTATGCCAAGTTCTTTTAGTGTCATTTTATCGCTTCCTAGTGTATTTATTGATAATTTTTCTCAACTTATCACAAATATCTTACCACAAAGCGTGTGCCACTGCATTCATTTTTTTCATTTAATACATCTTTTGTACAATCCTCCACAAGGATATATCCATTGTCATGACGCACAATTGCTTCCGCGAGCGAAAGTCCTATGCCGATGCTGTCTGCCGGCTGTCCGCTGCCGCTGTAAAAACGCGTAAAAATATGCTTTTTGTCCTCATCACTTATGGCTTCTCCATCGTTTTGCACTGTTATCTCTGCATACATCTCATACCTGTAAAAGCCTATCTTTACCTCACTCTCTGCGTGCTCTACTGCATTTTTTACTATGTTTGTAATGGCCTCACACTGCCAGTATGCATCAGCATGTATACAGGCATCCTTATCAGAGCCTTCATCTATGGACAGCCTTATGTCTCTCAAATCGCAAAGTGCCATAACATTGTCAGCTGCCTCAGACACAATTTCAGACAGCAGCGTATCCTTCTCATCAAACTCCACAACATCCGCTTCAAGCCTTGAAAGCTTTAAGATAGCCTGCACCATATGCGATATATTATCCACATCACGCTTTGCCCTGCGCATTATCCTGCTTCTGTTTTCAGGTGCCATATCAGGATTTCCTTCCAGATTTTCCAGATTTATCGAAAGTGATGTGAGCGGTGTCTTAAGCTGATGCGATATGTCAGAAAGCGCATCCTTTAGCAAAAGCTTGTCTGCCTTTGCATTTTCCGCAGACTCCCTCAAATAGATTGCTGTCTTGTAAAGCTCTCCCTTTAGTATAGAAATCTCTCCCTCTGTGCTATCTGCCATAACAAGTCTGTAGTCTCCCTGATTTATGCGGCGCAAATAATCCGCAGCCTGTCTGACCTGTCTTTTAAAGCTAAATCTTATAAGCACAATGTAAAGGCAAAAGCCCCCTGCAAAAAGCACAACAAGAAATATGTCTAGCCAAAGCGCTCCTTTAAGCGCTTTTTCATTTGACAAAACCGCAGAATCCTTTTCCATATCAATGCCGTATTTTTTTAAGAGCGTCTCTGCGCTTTTTAAATTTGTATAATCGCTGCCTAAGCTGCTGTCATTTAGAATCGTGGCTATGCTGCCATCTGATACATCGGGATATTTTTCATGAATAAGTGCACATAGCTTAGCCACTGTGGCGTTATAGTTTTTCGTATATGCCCTGTACTGGAAAAAAACGGTAAAAGCCATAACCGTCACACATATACATGTATATATTATTGCAAAATACACAAAATGTTTTCTGTTCTCTAAATTATATTTCTTCTTTCTCATGCTTTCCCCCGGGAACCGGCTCTGTCGGCCGATACTGTTTAAAGAGCTTCATCTGAATCAACACGATACCCGATTCCCTTCACAGTCTTTATCACATCCTCACCAAGCTTTGCCCTGATGCGCTTCATATAGACAGTCACTGTATGGTCATACACATCGTTGCCTGTTGCCTCCCAGATGCAGTCAAGCACGGCATTTCTGGACACAGCCTTGTCGTGATTTGTAAAAAGCAGATCAAGTATGCGGTTTTCAAGACTTGAAAGAGCAATCAACTGTCCAGCCCTTCTTGCTTCCTTTTTGTCCATGTCATAGCTTATGCTTCCTGCATGTATGACAGATGAACTGTCATCACTTTTCCTACGTAAAAATACGCGGTTTACCCTCGCCACAAGCTCCCTTACGGAAAAAGGCTTTGTGATGTAATCCTCCGCTCCAAGCTCAAGTCCCTTTACTATATCATTTTCCTCATCCCTTGCGGTAAGAAAAATGACCGGTGTTTTTTCTTTTTCCAGCCTTTCGCTGTAAAAATCAAAGCCGTTCCCATCCGGAAGCGACACATCAAGCAGCACAAGGCCGGGGTGCTCACTCAAAAGCGCCCCAGCCTCCTTTAAATTGCCTGCTGTCAAAAGCTCATATTCAGGTTCTGTAAAGGTATCACACAGTCCCTCTGTTATTCCTCTATTGTCCTCTATGAGAAGTATTTTTTTCATATCAGCTCCCGCATTTCCTACAGATTTTCATTCTTGATTGTCTCAATAATGTTATTGTGTCTAAGCTTCGTCATTGATAGTTTCATGATAGCATAAATCAGCATTATTACAACCACTATACACAATATAATTGCTTTATACGGCAGCTCATAAATGATTGCATCATCCATCCTGTTCATCATAACACATAGGAGATAGCTTATTAAAATACCAAGCGGTACTCCTATTACAAGTGCCTTTACAGATATAAACACACTCTCGAGCCTGACCATTCCAGCAAACTGCTTATCTGTCATTCCAATGCTTCTTAATGTGGCAAACTCGCGGCTTCTAAGCTCCATTCCGGTGCTTAAGGTATTGATGATATTTGTGATTCCTATTAAGGCAATGACCACAATAAGTCCGTATGCAAATACTCCAAGCAGTGTAAAGAGTGACTTTTCATCGCGCATCTCCTTATCCAGATTGCTGACATAAAAACTAATCTGCGAATACTCAGTATTTCCTTCCGTCTCCTTTTCGAATGTATCCTGATATTCATCTGCATTTTCTGCAACCACATATGCCGAATATGACGCATGTCCCGGTTTGAGCTCATTACCGCTCTTGCCGTCAGCCCATAGGCTTTCAAAGCCTTTTTGGTTCATAAACAAAAGCGTGGTATTGCCGTAGCCCTTATAACCTGTTGGTACCTTGTCTGTGACACCTGCAATAGTTACATCCACAGTCTTTCTGACTCCGTTATTTATTGTTTCCTCGTCAACGTATCCACTGTTATCCTCTGTGCCGCTTTCAGTATCACCTTCCACTGCATTATTATCATCTGTGCTGCTTTCAGTATCGCCTTCTGCTGCATTGTCATCAGAAGAAGCATCATCATACACATTATAACCACACTCGATTGTATCTCCTGCTTTATATTTGTACAGCTCCATCTCTTTTTTGACGTATTTTGAGCTATTCTCATTATACACATCAAATGTGCCTTTATTCACAAGAATTGCTCCTGCAGCTGCATTTTTTATGCCTGCGTCGGACGCATACTTATCATACGATTTGTCATCCAAAACTGTGATTAAAAACTCTTGTGAGACATCCTCACTGTCATCATAAAGCTGCCCGCAATACTCTCCATATTCCTTTGTATACTCCGGCTTACTGACATCGAAATCATAGCCTGCTCCAACCAGATAATCCTCAGCTCCTTCAATGCCACTCAAAAGCTTAGAGAGCTTTTCAATATCAAGGTCCTTTTTACATGACATATTTATTCCGATATTGTAATCTACTGATGCATATGACATCCCAACCCTGCTAAAGGCCATAGACATAAAGTATGATATCACAATAAAGGTTACTGAGCAGATGACAATGGATGTCACTGTGGTTCTGTACTTTTTATTGTTCCTCTTTATATTCTTATATGAGATAACGCCTCCGATACCCCAGATTCTGCCTATAATCGCCGGTGTCTTAAGCTTTGATGACTTTATTTTAATCTCCTTTGTGTTTCTTATTGCTTCAAGCGGTGTAACCTTTGCAGCCCTTCTTGCACTGCCTGTTGCTGAGAAATAAATGGTTGCTATACTCAGTATCACAGCAAGAATAAGTGCAGGCAGGGAAGTATGAAAGCTCAAAGCAAAGTTAAGCCAGCCTGCTGACAGCGCATTTACCACCTTGACAAGTATAAGCGATGCCAAAATACCACTCATGGTACCTACAGGAATACCAACCACTCCAAGCATTGCTGCCTCTGTCTTAACGCTGCTTTTTATCTGGCGCCTCGTAGCACCCACGCTTGCAAGCATGCCATACTGCCTGATTTTTTCAGTGATTGATATGTTGAAGCTGTTTTTGATACAGTACACTGATGTCAGTATGATTATCAAAGCCACAACAGCGGCCACTGTAAACAGTGCTTTAAATGAACCGTCAATCGGGAAAACGCACTCATAGCTTATAAGGTATCCATTCATATATATATCATATTTTGCATTTTCCATCTCTTTAAGAAACCTGTCACTCTCCTCAGCAGACATTTCAACAGATGATTTATTTGCTTTCTCAAACAGCTTTTCATCCACACCAATTATATCAGCAGTCACAGCATCCTTGTTTCTTAAAGCCTTTTTAGTGTATCTGCTGTACACTGTGAGTGTAGTGTCAGCTTCGCTTGCCTCACTCTTTGTGCCGTTATCAATTGCTGCCAGTTCATCAGAGTATGTGACAAATGTATATCCGGCGGCACTATAGTCCTCCATTCCATAGCCCGGTCTTTCCATGATGCCTACCACCTTGTAGTGCTTTGTCACAGTATCGGTAAGTGTCTCTGCCTCATTCTCATATGCGCTGTTTTCCGATATGACACCTTCGGTGTTTGAATCATATCGCTTTCCGACATCCAGTGTTATCTCATCTCCCACCTTTATGTCGATTCGTCCGTTTGTCTTTAAGTGCCTTGGAATGACTATCTCATCCTCATTTTTTGCCATGCGCCCCTCTATAAGTTTAAAGCAGCCTCTCTCAAAGCCGGCCTCATCTGTTGCCATGACATATGCATACGGCTTATCCTCATTCTTGCAGCCGTCTAGCTTTGCAAAGCCCATTCCCATTGTCTCAAATGTGCTTTCAATATTTCTGTTGTTTTTAAACTCCGAAAGCTCAGACATTTTCACATTCGAAAATTTCACATGAAAGTCGCCGCCTTTTTGCTTCTGGTATTCAATCATACTGTACTGAAAGCTTGACACAAGTGTGACAAGCGCCGACAAAAGCGCTGTTGCAAGAATTATTCCGACTATCGTGACAATAGTTCTTTTCCTGTTGAGCTTTAAGTTTTTTAATGTGAGTGTCTTCATCAAATTCATCTGATTTTACCATCCTCTATCATTATTGTGCGGTCAGCCGCCTTTGCAAGCTCCATATTGTGTGTAATCATAATAATTGTCTGGTTGAGCTCGCGGTTTGAGGTCTTTAAGAGATGCATAATCTCGTTGCTGGCTTTGGTATCCAGGTTTCCGGTCGGCTCATCCGCTAGCACTATAGATGGTCTCGTAATCAGGGCTCTTCCTATAGATGTGCGCTGCTGCTGTCCACCTGAAAGCTCATTTGGCAGATGAGTACGTCTCTCTGTAAGTCCAAGGCGCAAAAGCATGTCATCCATCTGTGCTTTTTCCACCTTTCTTCCATCAAGCTCCATCGGGATTGCCATGTTTTCCTCCACATTTAATATAGGTATCAGATTATAAAACTGATAAATGATGCCTACCTGTCTTCTTCTGAATATGGCAAGCTCATCATCATTCATTGCAAAAATATCAGTGCCGTTTATATACACCTTTCCGCTTGTTGGTCTGTCAACACCTCCGAGCAGATGAAGCAGTGTGGATTTTCCGGAGCCGCTCGCCCCGACTATTGCCACAAACTCTCCCTTTTCCACGCTCAATGACACATCGTCCAAAGCCTTGACCTGATTTTCTCCGGCTCCATATATTTTTGATAAGTGTTCTACTCTAAGCAGTTCCATTTAATTCTCCTTTTCTTCTCTATACATTTTTGAGTGCTGTGCGGTCTGTCCTTTAAAGTGCAGCCGCCCCGCGATACAAGTGTATAATACATTATGTAAAGTTACAGGTAGGTTACTTTTAAAAAATATTACAGCATAATATAAAAACTCCGGTCAGAACAAAAAATTTTCTGTGCCGGAGCTTATATATTATATGTTATATATTATATGTTTTATATCATATGTTTTATAATTATCTATGCCAATAATTATTTCTGCTTATATGAAGACAAAAAGTCTGCAAGCTTGCCTGTGGCATCCTTTAATATCTCTGTTCGAGGCAGATATACCACTCTGAAGTGATCCGGCTTATCCCAGTTGAAGCCGCCGCCGTGGATTATGAGTATCTTCTTCTCACGAAGCAGATCGAGTGCAAACTGTTCATCGTTTGTGATGTTGAACCTTGCAGTATCAATCTTTGGGAATATGTAAAATGCTGCCTTTGGCTTTACTGCCGAAATTCCCGGTATATCGTTTAATGCCTTGTAGACGTACTCTCTCTGCTCATAGATTCGTCCGCCCGGCACAATATACTCGCCTACACTCTGATATCCGCCTAATGCCGTCTGCACTATCGACTGCGCCGGAACATTCGAGCAAAGACGCATGTTTGAGAGCATGTTGAGACCCTCAATATAGTCCTTTCCGAGCGCCTTGTTGCCGCTTAAAACCATCCATCCGATACGATAGCCTGCTATCATATGTGACTTAGAAAGACCGCTGAAGGTCACACAGAAGAGGTCCGGTGCAAGCGACGCAATAGACACATGCTCATAGTCATCCATCACAAGCCTGTCATATATCTCATCCGAAAAAATCATAAGCTCGTGCTCTCTTGCCACATCAACTATCTGCTGCAGCACCTCCCTTGGATAGAGTGCTCCCGTAGGATTATTAGGGTTTATTATTACGATTGCCTTTGTCTTGTCTGTAATCTTCTTTTTGATATCCTCTATGTCCGGATACCACTCTGACTGCTCATCACAGATATAGTGCACTGCCGTGCCTCCCGCAAGTGTAACGCAGGCTGTCCAAAGCGGATAGTCCGGTGCCGGCACCAGCACCTCATCACCATTGTCAAGAAGCGCTGACATGCTTAAGTTTATAAGCTCGCTGACTCCGTTTCCGGTGTAGATATCCTCAACCGTCACATTAGGAAGCTTTTTGAGCTGTGCATATTGCATGATTGCTTTTCTTGCAGAAAAAAGTCCCTTGGAGTTGGAATACCCCTCACAGTCCGTGAGCTGGCGAGACATATCATATATCACCTCATCAGGTGTCCTGAAGCCAAACGGCGCAGGATTTCCTATATTGAGCTTCAACACATTTGTGCCGTTTTCCTCCATGCGGGCCGCCTCATCCACTACCGGTCCTCTTACATCATAAAGCACATTATCTAATTTTCTGGATTTTCCAAATTCTCTCATCCTGACAATCTCCTTTTATTTTCGTAACAATTCCTGTATCCGTAATCATATCCTTCTAGCCTAAAAGCTCAAAAACAGCCTCAGCATCAAATACCACCTGCTTTACCTTATCAACCTCTATCTGATAAAGTGCATTTGCTGCCAGATGCTCTGCAGCCTGCTCGAGATCTCTTATGCCCGATGTGTTCTCGTGAAGCTTAATCACTGCATCAAGTCCGTCCTCTGTGAGAACGCACTCCTCCTCCTTCATTCCCATTCGCTCAAATACCTTGCGCAGGGCAAATCGCTGGAAGATGACCTTCTTCTCTTCATCGGTATAGTCCGGAATATCAATCACCGCAAAACGTGACATAAGCGGTGCAGAAATCTGGGATTTATCATTGGCTGTTGCAATCGGATATACTCCGACGGTCGGCACCATACACTCCATATAGTTGTCTGTAAAGCCCAGATTGTCAAGCAGTGTCAAAAGTACATCTGCCGGATTTCCGTTGCCGTTTTTGCTTGAGGCCTTGTCGAGCTCATTGATGATAAATACAAGATTTGACTCTCCTGCCTGTGAAAATGCCTCCATAATGATTCCCGGCTTTGCGTTTGAATAGATTCTTGAGCTTCCTGTGAGCTGCTCTGCATCATTTATGGAGCTCATATCGAGTGTGGTCCACGGAAGCTTGAGTATACGTGCAACAGCATATGCAATCTGTGACTTTCCGGTTCCTGCCGGTCCACAGAGCAGCAGTCCGTAGGCAGGAAGTGTATGAGTCCTGTTTATCTGGATAATGGTCTCAATGATTCTCTGCTTCACGCTCTCCATGCCATAGAGCTCCTCATCGAGTATGCGCCTTGCCTCCACAGGGTCAATTGCCTCAAAGTAATTTCCCTTCCACTGGATATTCATCATGATGGAAAGTGCTCTCTGCGCATGGCGTCTCTCCTCAGGTGATACCTCGCTTGAACGCGCAACTGCCAGATTTCTTCTGGCCCACAGCAGTATATTGTCAGGCAGTGTACGGCCTGCACAGGTCATGAAATCTGTGATGCTCTGTATACTGGTGAGCTTCATGCTGTCGCCCTCTTCCTCGTAATCATCGAGGTCAGGTTCATCCTCAGGCATGGTGCTGGCAAAGAGCCTTTCCATCATATACTGCAGGAATCCATCCTCTGCAGACAGCTTTGTGCCTCTGCCGAGAGACACCTCCCTCACCCTGTATACTGCGTATCCGTCAGGTGTATTGGCTCCTGAAAGCTGTACCTTTATGTGATTTTCGCCAAGCCACTTAAAAAGGCTAACGAAGCGGGAATCAATGCGCAGGATATCTGCACTGGTCACCCCATCACCATCCTCAAATTCAAAGGATGTACGCTTTATCGGATTTGTAAACATACCGAGCGCATGATGCGCCCACTCCTTTTGCTTATTGTCTATCACAACAATCGGTTTATCGGCCGATGCCTTTGTCTCTGTCGAATGAAATGTCTCATATGTACACTCCGGATGCTCATTTGCTACCGGTGTATCGCTAAAATCAAATACTGGCATTTTTATTCCTCTCTTTTCGTAATTGTATTCTTCATCATACCCTGTCAAAGGCTATATCCTGTACCACCTCGCCCGCGATGATAAGTCCTGCCACTGATGGTACAAATGCAAGGCTTCCTGGAATATCCCTGCGCTCTGTGCACTTGTGTTCGGCCCCCGGCGGGCAGATGCAGTTGCTTCTGCAGCTTATAGACATATCCTCTATCGGTCTTGTAGGCTTCTCCTCAGAGTATACCACCTTGAGCTTTTTCACGCCACGTTTTTTAAGCTCACGGCGCATGACCTTTGCAAGAGGACACATGCTGGTCTTATATATATCAGCCACCTTAAATGCACTTGCATCCAGCTTATTTCCCGCTCCCATGCTGCTTATGATAGGGACATTTTTCTCCTGTGCCTTCATGACAAGCGCAATCTTTGCTGTGACCGTATCGACCGCGTCAACTATATAATCATACTCTTCAAACGGAAATTCATCAGCATTTTCCGGCAAAAAGAAGCACCTGTGCGTCACGACACTGACATCAGGATTAATATCATGAATCCTCTCCTCCATCACATCTGTCTTGTATTTTCCTATGGTCTTTCGGGTTGCGATTATCTGCCTGTTTAGGTTTGTAAGACACACCTTGTCATCATCGATAAGGTCAATCGCTCCTACGCCGCTTCTGACTAGTGCCTCGCAGACATATCCGCCCACTCCTCCTATTCCAAATACTGCGACTCTTGCGCCCTTTAGCCTATCCATCGCCTCTTTTCCAAGCAAAAGCTGTGTTCTTGAAAACTGATTTAACATTTATTTCTCCTTTTCATCCCTGACCACGCCGACACCGGCAGAAATCAGGAGTCTTACTGTATCCTTAAGCATACTCCAGTCAGCCTTTGACAGCTCATCGGCAGCCTTTATCATCTCAATGAGCTGCTTAAATGACATCTGGTCAAGGTTCTCAAAATTGGAGTCCGATGCAATTGAAAAAAGCACATTTACAAACTGCTTTCGCTGCGCCTCATCCATGCTGCCTATCCAGTTTCTGAGTGTCTTGTCAAGGCGCACACTGTTTTTGTCCAGCCCATCCGCCTTTATGATACTTCCGCCCATTATCTCCCAGGAAAAAGCATCATGTTGCAGCGGCCCCGAATTATGGCTTCTTACCACCTCATAATTGTCCACATGCTCAAGCAATAAGCCAACAATAGACGACTGTGGCAGAAATGTCTCTATTCTGTCAAAAATTCTTTTGTAGCCTGCCGTATATATCATCTTGTGATTGAAGCCCGGCCCGTCAAAATTAAACACCTTAATAATGACATCCTGCACCTCTTTATCCACATGCATGGCGGCAAACACTGCCAGATTTCCACCCTTTGAGTGTCCGCCTATCCACAGCTTTCCTGTATTGATGCTTTTATTGTTGATATTTTCATCATCTAAAGCTTTATCATTTATGGCTTTTTCATTTATGCCCCTATCATCATTGCATATATATGCTGCCACCTGCTTTAAATATTTTTTCGCCTTGTTCTGTCCCGGTGTCTCATCGAGATAGCTTAGATTAAAGTTTTCCTTCCAGCCGACCACGGAATGGTCTGTACCACTGTAGGAAATGAAATATGTGCCGTCAGGCAGTTCTATCGTAACCGCAGAAAACTGCGACTCCTCTTTTTCACTTATATCGTATATATAATATCTCAAAATGCAGTCAGCATAGCGCCTTGAGTGCGCCAGCTTTTGAAGCAGCCTCGCGGAGTGGCGGAAAAGATTAGGCATCTGCTCAATCTCATCATCACTGTGATCCGCGCAGTAAAGGCTTGAAAGCTGTTTTATCGTAAGGTATGACTTCTTTGCATCCGGCATATATGGCTTCATCTGCACATAAATAAGCTGTGAAAAAATCAGTCCGTCCACCTCATTTACATGCACCTCATCAAAGCCTATATCTCCACGCCAGTCAATATAATCCATGATATCTGCCATACAATGCCCTCCTGAAATATATCTGTCTTATTCATCATAGTGATCTAGGAAGCTGTGCTTTATGCCATCCTTTTTATATGCTACAACCGTAGCCAGATTTACATTCTCCACACTCTTAAATATATTTGCCTCGACAAAAGGATTCACCTTTTTAAGATTAGCGATGAGCTGCTTTATCTCAACACGCTTTGAGCGGTTTTCCTCATTATTGCAGGTGGTACAGGTATCTGTAAACTTGCAGGCACACTGTATGAAATGCAGACCGTTGTAATCACGCCATGCCTTGATATCGTCCTCCCTGACCAGGTAAAGAGGCCTGATAAGCTCCATGCCCTCAAAGTTTGTGCTGTGAAGCTTAGGCATCATGGTCTGTACCTGTGCACCGTAGAGCATGCCCATGAGTATCGTCTCGATAACATCATCATAATGATGTCCGAGCGCAATTTTGTTGCAGCCCAGCTCCTTTGCAAATGCATACAGATGTCCTCTTCTCATCCTCGCACATAAATAGCATGGCGATTTTTCGATATCATATACAGCATCAAATATATCTGACTCAAAAATAGTGGCAGGGATGCCAAGGTTCCTGCAGTTTTCCTCTATGACATGCCTGTTTGCCTCATTGTAGCCCGGGTCCATGACTAGAAACTTCACATCAAAATCAAACTTGTTGTGATGCTTAAGCTCCTGAAAAAGCTTTGCCATGAGCATGGAATCCTTACCTCCCGAAATACACACCGCAATCTTATCCCCCGGCTTTACAAGCTCATAGGTGTTTATCGCCTTTGTAAACTTGCGCCAGATGGATTTCTTAAATTTCTTTCTGATGCTTTGCTCCACATCTGCCTTTATATCGCGCTCTGCCACCTCATCCTCTTTCATGGCATCAAGCAGCCAGCTTATATAGCCTCCCTTTAAGCTTGCCGCATCAAAACCTTTTTCTGTGAGATACTCTGCCACATCCACACTCGTCTTACCACGGCTGCAGACTATGACAAGCTTCTTATCATGTGGCACCCTCTCATCTGACTCTATTTCCTCTGCCTGAATATTGAGTGCTCCCTTTATGGCACCGTGCGCCACCTCTTCCTCACTTCTTATATCTATTATCTGATAGCTGTTACTATCCAGCTTTTTAACTTCTTCTATACTAAGCTGCATTTTATTTCTCCTATACTATTTCCGCAATGACTTTATTTCCTGAAATATCCTGTACTCATAATATGCCGTCACCACAAGGATGAGCCCTATCATAATGAGGCTGTATACATCGCGGATTGCTATTCCAAACGCATCACACACGCATGGCACCAGAAGCCCCGCAGTAAAAACAAGCTTTACAAACGTCAAAAGCCTGAGTGAATACTTTCTGATATTGCCCACACACAGCTCCGCTGCTATGTGATTGAGCTTTTCCGGATAATGCTGCAGCCATGTGATTGCAATGTATACAAGCAAAAGCACAAGTATATTGGCCACAAACTTAAATACCTGTATGTGATAGCACACTCCATAATAAATCTGTAAGCCTATATACGCAAGAGCTAAAATAGCATCTATTGCCTCAAGCACCGCCGAAGCAAAGGTCATATCTCTTTTTCTCATATAAATCTACTACCTTTCATTAACACCTTAAACACGTAAAAATAAGGTAAAACGATATTGTTTCTCTTTAAACTATCTAATTTTATCATATTATGGACTATCTTTCTAGAAAAATTGTGATATAATAATCAGGTTAAAGGAATTTTATTTAAAAATTAATAATACAACGAGGTTTAATCGAAAATGAGCAAATTAACAATACCAAAGAACTATTCTTCGGCACTGAATCTTCACGATACACAGCTTGCCATCAAAACTGTTAAGGATTTCTTCCAGGGCATGCTCGCACAGCGTCTTTCCCTGACACGTGTTTCAGCACCGCTTTTCGTTGATCCTACCACAGGCTTAAACGATAACTTAAACGGATATGAAAGACCTGTTACCTTCGGCATCCTTGAGCAGGGTGACAAGGAGGCTGAAGTCGTTCACTCTCTTGCCAAGTGGAAGAGATATGCATTAAAGAAATACGGATTTTCTCTCGGCGAGGGCATCTACACAGATATGAATGCCATAAGACGTGATGAGGAGACTGACAATATCCACTCTATATTTGTTGACCAGTGGGACTGGGAAAAGATCATCCGCAAGGAGGACAGAAACTTAGACTTCCTTAAGGAAACAGTAAAGACAGTATACAAATGCCTGCGCAAGACCGAGCAGTACATGGCTATACAGTACGACTACATAGATTTGATTCTGCCAAAGGATATCACCTTTATCACCACATCAGAGCTTGAGGAAATGTTCCCGGACAATACTCCAAAGGAGCGCGAGTATTATTTTGCAAAGGCAAAGGGTGCAATCTGTGTAATGCAGATTGGTGACAAGCTTGCAAACGGAGAGCCTCACGACGGACGTGCCCCTGACTATGACGACTGGGCTTTAAACGCTGATATCATCGTATACTATCCTGTTCTTGATATCGCACTTGAGCTTTCATCAATGGGTATCCGTGTAGATGAAAAAGCCCTAAAGGAGCAGCTTGACAAGGCCGGATGTCCTGAGCGTGCTAAGCTTCCATTCCAGAAGGCTATCCTCAACAAGGAGCTTCCGTACACTATCGGAGGCGGAATCGGACAGTCACGAATCTGTATGTTCTTCCTCAGAAAGGCTCATATCGGTGAGGTACAAAGCTCACTGTGGCCTGATGAGACAATTAAGGAATGTGAGGAGCATGGTATTCAATTGCTATAATCTGTATACCATACTTTACTGTTTGTTATTAGTCTGTATAAATTTAGTACACTATACTAATTAATTATTCCTGAACGTAACTAAAAACCTGCTGTGTCCATCATTCATGACACAGCAGGTTTTATTATCTCTTATTTTTTAGTTTTTCCATATGCATCACAAACATCAGCATAAATGCATGTGTTGCTGCTATTATCTACACAAACATCCTCCATGCAGCCCTGATCTGCGAACTCAGCCTCTCAAACTGCCAGTGGGTATTGCTCTTTATGATACTGTTTGGATCATTTATAGTAAAGCCCTCATCATCATAGCCTGTGATCACCATAAAATGTCCATTGTCTGTGAAATCTCCCGGACCGACATTTACGACTATCAGATTGCCCTCATCAAGCTTTTCCTTAAAAATATCCTCATTTACCTTTACGCTCTTAGCATTTACGCCGAAGTGCCTGCAGCCCTTGCTTATAAGATTCCATGCACTTCCGGAGCCATCCACACTGTAGCCGGCCTCCTTTGCATACTCTGCCACCGCAAGAGGGGACGCCTGTGCATCATGTGTCAGATATAATACAACCATCGAAAGTGCAGTCGGACCGCAGCCACTCGCCGCAAAATAATTGCCACTGTACTTTTCATAGCCCCATCTCTTATCCCACTGCTGCAAAAGAGGTACTGTATCCTGCGAGGCCTCTGCAGTCAGATCAATATCATGCTCTTTCGAGTGCTCCTTAGGATACTCATATATGAAGTCAATTGCCTCATCATTTCTCTTGGCAAGCTCCTTTAGCTGCCCCGGATACTTTGCACTGTGAAGTATCTCATCAAGCTTCGTTTCCTTGTCAGGCTCGCTGTCTTGCTCCGCAGCGTTTACATCAGCCTCTGAGCTGTTTTGATTTTTTTCTGAATCCATTTTAGATGCGGTAAGTGAATTATTATTCTTCTGCACATCAACATCTCTTGATTGCGTCTTATTATCAGCACCTACCACTGCATCAGCTACGGGAACTAAAAGCTGCATGCCACACGCCAGAAATGTTGTTATGATTATCGCTGCACAAAGAACTATTGCGCCTATTTTCATACGCCTGTCGCGGTGCCTTGCACGTTTTATGCTTCCCTGCCTTCTATGAGTTTTCTTATGTGTCTTTCCCATTGTTTTCCTCTTACTATTACAGCTTATCAACCTCATCCATCCAGATACGTCCGCACGCATCAGAAGGCATCCTTAGGTCTCCTCTCGGTGAGACCGCCACTGTTCCTACCTTTGGTCCATCCGGCAGACATGAGCGCTTGAACTGCTGTGCAAAAAATCTGCGATAGAAGTTCTTAAGCCATTTGAGAATAAACTCATCATCATATTTTCCTTCAAATGCTATCCTTGCAAGGCGGTAAACCTTGGCAGGAGCATAGCCGCAGCGCAGCATATTGTAAAGGAAGAAGTCATGCAGCTCATAAGGGCCCACAAGATCCTCTGTCTTCTGTGAAATCTTACCGTTTTCAGGTGGTAAAAGCTCAGGAGAAACAGGTGTATCAAGCACATCAAGAAGTGTACTTTCCAGCAAATCGCTGCCACAGGTATCTGCATAGTATTTTACCAGATGGCGCACCAGAGTCTTTGGAACCGATGCATTTACAGCATACATGGACATATGGTCTCCGTTGTAGGTAGCCCAGCCGAGTGCCAGCTCTGACAAATCTCCTGTACCTATAACCATTCCGTTTTCCTTGTTTGCGATATCCATAAGTATCTGTGTGCGCTCGCGTGCCTGTCCATTCTCGTAGGTGACATCATGCACAGACGGATCCTGTCCGATATCCCTGAAATGTATATTTACAGCATCCTTTATATCCACCTCGATAAATGTAGCTCCAAGGCATTTAATGAGATTTACCGCATTGTCATATGTGCGGTCTGTTGTTCCAAAGCCCGGCATAGTAACTGCCGCTATATCCTTGTGATCCTTTCCCAAAAGGTCAAATGCTCTCACCGTGACAAGCAGTGCCAGTGTGGAGTCGAGTCCTCCTGAAATACCGATAACCGCGGTCTTGCAGTTGGTATGCTCTAATCTCTTTTTAAGCCCCATAGCCTGAATCATAAGAATCTCATCACAGCGTCTGTCCCTGTCTGTCTTGTCTGCAGGAACAAAAGGAGCCGGATTCACATAGCGGCTAAGAGTGGTATCCTTTACCTCAAGATCAAACTCAGCCCATCTGTGATCATCCTCGACAACAAATGTTGTCATCCTGCGCCTCTCAGTCTCTATTCTTTCTACATCAAACTCGCTGTATATAGTCTCATTTGTAAAGCGCTTTGACTCGGCAAGCACATTTCCGTTTTCACAGATGAGATTGTGTCCTGAGTAGACCACATCCTGTGTGGACTCACCGTCTCCCGCTGACGCATAAATATATCCACAGATTAATCTGGCAGACTGTCCGCTCACAAGCTCTCTCCTGTATATTGCCTTGCCTGTCACCTCATCTGATGCAGACAGATTTACAATCACAGTGGCACCAGACATCGCGTGTCTGATGCTCGGCGGGTTCGGAGTCCAAAGATCCTCACAAAGCTCCACCGCTATCTTAAGCTTTGGCAGCTGCTTGCAGCTAAAAATAAAATCAGTATCTACAGACACCTGCTGTCCATTTTTCAGTGTGACATATGTGCTTAAGTTTTCTCCCGATGCAAAATGCCTTGCCTCATAAAACTCATTATAGTTTGGCAGAAATGTCTTTGGCACCATGGCAAGCACCTCTCCGCGCGATACAACTGCCGCCATATTATAGAGCATGCCGTTTATCTCATATGGAAGCCCTATGAAAAATATGCCGTCAAGGCTCCTGCTGTAATCTGCTATCCCTATAAGCTCATCCTCTGCTGCAGCTATGAGCTTATCCTGCCAGAAAAGATCCTGACAGGTGTATCCGGTAATGCAAAGCTCCGGGAAAACAACCACCTTTGCCCCGTTATCAGTGCACTCCTTCATAAGAGCTTTAATAAGCTGTCCGTTGTATACAGTATCAGCTACCTTTACCTTTGGTGTCGCTGCAGCGACCTTTATATATCCGTCCTTCAATTAGCGCATCTCCTTCAACTCATCCACCGTAAACTCATATGCCTTATTACAGAACTGGCACTTTACCTCAATGCTCTCACCATCTGCGATAATGGAATCAAGATCCTTTTTACTTAATGTGGAAAGTGCTCTGCTCACACGCTCCTTTGAACAGTCACAGTGGAAGCGTGTCTCAGTCGTATCTGTGATTTCAAGCCCGAAATCCCCTAAAATTTCCTCAAGTATCTGCTCCGGAGTCAGCCCCCTGTCAAGCATCTGTGTCACCGAATCAATCTCTGTGATTTTCTTTTCAAGCCTGTCCACAACCTCATCCGGTGTAAACGGCATAAGCTGGATGATAAATCCACCGGCCTGCTTTACGCTCTGGTCCTTATCCACCAGCACGCCAAGACCAACCGCCGATGGAATCTGCTCAGATGTGGCAAAATAATAGGTCAGATCCTCAGCTATCTCACCTGTTTTAAGCTCACACTGACCTGAGTACGGCTCCTTTAAGCCCATATCCTTTATAACTGTGAGTATTCCAAGATCAAGCGCTCCACCCACATCGAGCTTGCCTGCCGCATTGAGTGGCAGCTCAACCTGTGGATTTATGGCAAAGCCCTTTACATTGCCGTGCGAATCTGCTGTGACGGTAAGTCCCTTTGCAGGTCCGCTGCACTGTATCTGAAGAGTTATGATATCCTTATCGCCCTTCATCATAGCTCCCATCATGGCTCCCGCAGAAAGAAGTCTGCCAAGTGCCGCCGTCATGACAGGTGTTGTCATGTGATCCTCTCTGGCGGTCTCCACCATCTCCCTTGATGTTACAGCAAATGCTCTGATATTAGCATCCGCCGCTGTTGCTCTTACTATATAATCTGACATAATTTACCTCTCATTATCTAATTCTATGCTTTATGTGCAATTACAGTGACCTTCTCACTGTCACACTTCACCTGATCGTCTGTGTACGCATCATACACCGCATCAAACACAAGTCCCGACTGCTCAAGAAGCTCCTTAAGCTCTGAAATCTCATAGCATCTCTGGAAATGAGTTTCCTCAAACTTCTTGTAGATGTCATCCTCATCCTCTGACTGCTCCTTTATAAAAAGTGTCAGGTCATACTCGTTTATTTTCTCATCGGCATCATAATAATTGTCCCATATAAAGCTGCCCTCATCACGGTTTTCAGCTATGGTATTATCAGCCATGAGCACCTCATATTTGTATGGAGTATTGATATCAAATATAAAAATGCCACCCTCTTTGAGACTTTCGCTCACGCAGAAAAAAACTGCCTGCAGATCCTCAGGCTCAAGAATGTAATTGATGCTGTCACATGCGCTTACGACGGCACTCACCTTTTCTCCCGGTTCAAACTCTCTCATATCCTGCATCAGATAAAGGATTCTGTCATCCTCTCTCTCAAGTGCCATATCAAGCATGTCAAAAGAATTGTCAATGCCTATCATATCATAGCCTGCATCTGCAAGAAGCGTGGTAAGCTTTCCCGTACCACAGCCTAAGTCCACGACATATCCACTGTCTATGCCATTTGCACGCAGTTTTTCGACAATATATCTGCTCCACACCTCATATGGCACATTGTCCATGAACATGTCATACACCCGGGCAAAACTCGTGTATGCTTCCATAATTACCTCATTTCGTGTTTCTATTTACCGTAACTATTCAGAACCATCCCACGCACATTCGCAAAAACGCACGATACTCGTGCTTTCCCGCTGCTTTGCAGCTAATTTTGCTCATATGTGTGGGGGTGGCTCTATTCGAGCCACCTTGAGAACAAGAAAACCTGCTGCTTACATGCGAGCATGACGCATCAGCTTTTTTGTTCTCAGTGGTTCTGAATAGTTACTATTGATTATATAATAACAATTAAATGTCTCAAAATCAAGGTTGATATAAGGCACAAAAACCATTATACTAAGCATATGATTGATAATTACGAACACTACATAACAAAAAACATCAAAGCATTTTACAAAAGGCGTCTTTTCTCTCCGATTGTATACATCATTCTGCTTACCGTGCTATGGTTTGCATTTTCACTCGGAGATATTTTATCGCCCATACACATTGACGATTCTGTCAGCTTTGAAGCTGCATACAAGGATTCGGACAGATATGTAAAAACCACCCTTAAAAAGCTTTACTTTACCGGCTACACCATGAAGGACGGCAACGATATCAAGGGCTATTACTACTACTGCATGCGCGATAAGCACTGCTCTATTGTTCTGCTTGCACCATCCACCTGTGAGGAGGGTCTGCCCTCTATAGATAAGCTCACAGTGGTCGGTAAAATCGTAAAGGGCAAGGGCACCTACACACAGTTTGTAAATAAACTGTCGAAGGATCTGAGTTGGGATTCCAAGGGACTCTCCGATACCATAACAGGCTGCTATCTTAATGAGCCTGAGTACCATTTGAAAACTACTATTTTCATGTTTGTTTTTTATTTTGGTACTCTCATCTATGCTGTTATCAGCCTGATATTCTACATCCTGTGCATCAGGTTTCCTGTTTTGGCACCGGCATGTCAGAATCTTGTTGTATTTGGCAATCCGCACAAGCTGCTTGCCGAGGCTGAGGAGGAGCTTGCGACACTGCCACAGCTTGCCACCGAGGACATGTTTATCACAGAGCACTATTTTATCATGACCTCGCCTTATGGCAATGCCATCGTGCCTATCAAAGAGATTTTATGGATTTACAAATACTCTACCCTGCACAAGATTCTGTGGTATCATTTCAGCATCTCATATACACTGCATATTTCCGCAAATAAGCATCTGTATATTCATTGTCCGAAGAACACGAAGTCTGATATCGATGGTATCATCGATTATCTGGCTGAGGCTAATCATGATATTCTGGTTGGTTTCAGTGAGGAAAACAGATTGAAGGTGCAGGCTGTTCAGGGGAAACCGCTGCATATTGAGAGGCTTCTTGCGTGGAAGAAGAAATAAAGCGTTTTAAGTTTATTGGATTAAATGACAAAGCCTCGCAGGAGCACTTGCTGCAAAATACGCTCATACTAAGCGGATTTTACAGCAGTGTTCCTGCGAGGCTCCTGTTTGTTGCAGTGTCCAGAGATTTTTGCTATTTTTTAAAATCCCAAATAGATGCCTGTCCGCACCGCATATCTGCCACTAAACGAATACTGAATATTTACCAATTTCATTACCTGCTGCATTAACATTCATGGATTGAACCATAACAAGACCTAATGATAAAATTACTGAAAATATCCTCTTGCACATTTTTTTACTCATATAACTGCCTCCTTTGGTCTATTTTTTGCCTATCCCACACAAAACAAAACTCCTTAATTAAAAAACCTTTTTTTACTTCTACATATCCCATCACCTCATCATTCAAATAAAGTATCCATCTTTCATCCTGTTTCTTAATTATCAACTCCTGTAATTGACACATCTCATATGCATATTCATGTTTTTGGACAACCTCAAATAAAAAGCTCTCATTGATTTCCTTTCGTGTATAATATGTAGAAATATATGCCTCATCATTCTCTTCACTTCCCAATTCAACACAATCCCTATTATCACTTCCTAAAATGAAATAATACACTAATTTATCCATTGTAGAATTTACTTTCATCGCTGAACCCATCATCAGACAACCAATCAAAAAAATAATTGTCCAAAACAAATATATTCCCCAATAAGCAGCTTTGCTTTTGACAATATTCTTATCACGATGTCTCCCAAAGCACATAAGATGTGTTAATTGTCTTGGATAGAAAATAATCAAAAAAGCTGAAACAACTATATAACATATTTTCATTTTATTATCTCTCTCTTAATCAAAATTCCTAAATTGGATGTTTCCTGAAAAACACTTTATTCAGAACGATTTATTGTATCATTTGTAAACTCAACAATAATGTTCTTATTGGTGCTCAGTGTGATTCGGTGGTTGTTATTCATGGTAAAAGACTCCAATCTATAGGTTTTGTTACGTCTATTTTACCATATATTTTCTTCACCTGGTGGGTGAATAATGATATGAACAACAAAGTATCGCAAAAGCTTGAAATTATAGGATTTAAGGAGTCTGTGAAGAAATATACTACCATTTATTTCTTTATTTATTTTCTCTATTACATTTATGTTCTACCGGTCTTTTCGGTTGATGAAATATCCCCAAACAAAACGGAGGATCACCACTGGCTCTCTTAATCTCATTTCTTATCACCCTCTCCACAACCTTCAATACCTTTTTGTTAATTTTCTTCATTTCTCTTTACCTCCTGTTTTAATATTTTAGCTATCAGCAACAGAACCGCACATAATATAACAGCAACTGCCATATGGCAAACATACATCATATCGGCTCCGAGCAAAGTAAAAGTGTAAATAACACACACTTCAACTGCACACAAAATTCTTGCCGCCCTCTTTGATTCTGACAGTTCTACCGCATCCATATGTATGTTGGGATGATTAACAGTCCCTATAACTTCAACTATGCAAATTGCAACTAATAATAATCCAAAAACCAGCTGCGGATAGTCAACCAGAACCATACATAAACCTAAGACAAGCATATAAGTAACCACTGTACCCAAATAACATTGAAAAAAGGTATTCATATGATATCCGCCTGTTCTTTTTCTTAATGACAAAAAGAATAACAAAAAGAATGCTGTTGGAACTAATTTCTCAATCAGTACACTTATTAGCAAAATAGTTCCAATGGTTATAAATTTTTCCATTAACGAAACAAGCGTATAGACATAATATTCTTCCGCTTCCTTGTCAATCATTTTTTCCTCAGCCATTTGGTCAACCAACCCCATTGCCATCTTCTCAATCATATCAACGCCTCCTTCTACTGTAAGTATAACAATACACAATTTCTTAACAAGGTCTATTGCAGAAAGTGTACTTATTTTGCAGAAAACGACAAAAAAGTGATTTGTTCTCAGAAATCACTTTTCACTAGAGGAATCATAATGGAAAAATAAAACTCTCGTTCATCGTTTTGAATCACATAAGAGCCCCCGTACTTCCTTATTGTTTCAGCTATATTTTTTATTCCTATTCCATGTTCATCTGTATCCAGAATCTTTGTAGTCTGTATCTCTCCATTTTCATAAATAACAGCATTCTCATAAGTATTTTTCACCGATATAATCGCATTATTGTCCTCTATAACAATTTTCAATTTTATTATTTTATCCCCTCTGCACTTTTCACATGCTTCAATCGCATTGTTTAATAAATTGGACATAATAACCACAACATCCTCATCGCTAATATTCAAAGATGATAAATCATTAATTTTAAATACAAAAACAATACCTTTATCCCTTATTTCCTGATATTTAGTATTCAATACCGCATCCACAATCACATTATTTGTACAAATAAAATCCAATTCTTTACTAATTTGACCACTGATTTTATTTACAAAGCTTTCCAATGAATCATATTTCTTCTTTTTTATCAAAGAATCAATGCACATAATCTGATTTTTATATTCATGTGTCATTTTCTTTTGTTTATCAAAATTTTCAGAAATAGAACGATACATACCTATTTGGTTTTTAACCTGTATCCTATAAATACGTTCCTCCTGCAATTTATTTTCTCGTTTTAAAATATCATATATTAAATAAAATACAACTATGTTCATTCCCGCCAATCCACACGCTATAACAAAAAATAAATTCTCCTGGGCTTTATTTTTTATATCTTCAGACATTTTTATCATAGCTGTAATAACACATATTGTGAAAATAGGGAAAAAAATAAACCGAAGCCATTCTGTATCTGCCAGCATAGCCAAAGATTTTTTCTCCATATGATTTCTAATAATTAATACAGCAAAAAGTAACAATGCCTTTCCTAAAACAACGACCAATGAACCCTGTATAACATGTGATTCCCATACTTCTTCCATGTTATGAAAAATATAAATATTCATAAGTAACGCGAAATAATCCATCACGAGCAAAAGACTCTCAAATAATGCTGATAAAATCATCGCCTTACCAAAACTCAGTTTAAGATAAAGCAACATAAAGAATGTTATGAGAATAATTGAAAATACCTGCTTTACAATAAAATAGTCTCGAAAAATCATTGCAATAAAATAGCAAAGCACTGTCAATCCGATAACTATACTATAATTTTTCCAACAATTATTTTCCTCTCTTTTTATTCCAAATGCTTCAAAAAAAATTTTGCAGCATAATATTTCCAACATCATAATCAAAAGACTCTGAATGTAAACAAACATTTATACTTCACCTCTATAAGCGATAAACTTTTCTTCTACATATTTATATCTCGCTCTAGCTATATCTAATAGAATTCCATTATTCAGCAATACTCTGTATCTGCTTATATTTTTAATGAATTTCATATTAACCAGAAAGCTCTGATGTATCCGCAGAAAATCATTTCCGGCAAACTTATCATCTATTTCATTTAGCGTCCCTTGTAATGTATATTTTTGCAGACAATCCTCCATTACATGAAACTCCAATTTATGTAATTTACTCTCAATATACAATATGCGATTCAATGAAACTTTCCTTGTACCTTCGCAGAAATCAAATTCAGCCCAAGTAATCTTATAATCCATTTTTTCATGAATTGCATCCATGCACTCATAAACACTGGCAACCAGATTTTTATTGTCCTTTAAAATATATCTTACTGCATCTACCTTATATCCTTCTATCGTATAGTTTACAAAGGCTGTAACAAAAACAATAAACATATCCTTGCTGTTTTCCCGGATCTTTTTTGCTGTCATAATTCCATCCAGTTCATCCATGTTGATATCCAGAAAAACAATCTTATATTTTACCATTTCAATTCCCAGTTCAACAAATTCTTTTCCTGAACTAAAAGTATCAATTTCAAGCATTATTCCTCTGTCAGTCATATAACGTATAAGTATTTCCTTTAGGTCATCTCTAAAAATCTTTTCATCATCGCATATAGCAATTCTAAACATACGTTTACCCCCCCCCTCTAAATTTTGCATATTTCCTCGTTTGGTTGGTTGTGTTTTTTTAATTTTGTACATATTTTTATATTTTGGCACCTTCCAACAAAAACTTTATTTACTTCCATATAAACATAGCTTATTTTCCCTCGTTCAATTAGAATAATATAAAACCATTTTACAGTCATATATTACTATTTCTCACCCGAACAATCAAATAAAAGGCAGAAATCGACCTATATTTGTAGAAAATGACCAAAATCAACATTTTGAACAGCTTAATCTTTCTTCTATTACCAAATTTGCATTAACATATGCCGGCATTACTACTGTCTCCGAACTTAAAGAATATAATTATATCTCTTTAGCAAATGTTCTTCCTCTTTCTTTCCTTATACGCCGGATATTCTTACCAATAAATATCTCATCTTGCTTTATTTTCTGTTCCATCCCTTTTCACCATGCCTATGAACCCATTTTGGTTCTTTTTGCATTATTTTATGCAATATGCATGATGAAAAGGGACTTGTTCTAGTCCATCTTGTTTCTTCCCTATAATATTTTAAAAAAGAGATTCGAAAAAGGGGCTGTCATGCTAAATCGTTAAAGCGACAGTCCCTTTAAATAACAAATGTTATAACAGTAAACACCTATTATCATTAACACTTTCTGTTTTGGTCTTTTGACATATTCCTGTGCCTATTAAATTACATCACTGTTGCAAGAATACCCCATAGAAAAAATGCATAATTTTCTTTGATAGTCTGTTATATCAAACATTTACTTTTTTCCAATATTTTCAATATAGACATTTTACTGCTGTGAAAGTTTATCTTCAAGCATTGATTTAGACACCGAAAACTCGAATGTATCCATATTACTATATGTTGTTATTTTCTCTGGATTATCATTCTCAACAATAAATTCAGGTCTAATATAGCTATCTTTATTCAAAGTGTACCGTCCAAAGACTGAACAGTTAATTCGATAACTGTCACCCAGAATACTGCCTTCATTTGTTTTCAGAAATAGAATAACAGTATCTCCAACATTTGAATGTTCCGCACCCATAAAAGTATGGTTAATTAGCAAATTTTCCATTTCTTCTTCTGTGTATTGTGACAAATCGGCATGTGCTTCAATTTGTTCCTTTTCATCGCTCAGCCGAGTATATCCTCCATCCTCATACACAGTGATGGTTTCCTGCACCTCGCCTTTATATGCTCTCTCCACATCAACGGTAAGCACAGAATAAGAACATCCATCAATATACACATATTCTATTTCTATAATATTTCCTTTTACAATGACATCTGATGAGTCACTATCAATAAATTCATCAATATTATAGTAAAGATTTTTTAACGCAGCTTCACTATTTACATCTGTAAAAATTTCATAACTAGAAATATCACTATAAAATAGGGAATTTTTATTTGAATATTCATTATTATTTTCTGCCAAAGTGGTTTCACTTTCAACAATTGCATCTTTAGTATTGCTTAAATCCTGAACACTTGCACCTTCTATCCTTCCACAACCAACCATTGACAATAATGCCATACACCCTAATATTCTAATACCAATTTTTTTCATTTTACTTCCTCCTACTTATATAAATAATTTATTCCACCTAAATCATTAGTTTGTGCTCTCGAGGTACTACTTGAATTATAAGCAATATCTGCCCTCATCAAAACATTACTAAAGTCTGAATGTGCCAACCCCATAACATGCCCCATTTCATGAGCTATAACAGCCAATCTTTTATTTTCACTTAAATCCGAAAAATCCGCATCTAATTGTATTTTTCCCCAAGCCCAATTGCTACTGAATGGATCAACCTCTGTACTTCCATTATACATAGTTGTTAACCCCCACCATTCATTAACAGTACTTACTTGATATATATCCATTCTACTACTTGATTGTGTTGTGGTTTTTGTATAAGAAATAGGGGTTGTTACTCCCATGCTACTAGTTGTATTTACCCATTCGCTCATTGCCGTATTAATATAAGATGCATAGCCGCTTGCACTTGATGTAATAAAGTAATGTTGTGTATCTTTTCCATAATTTCCCACACCATATGTCAATTTGTGCTGATTATATGTATTATACGCATACACAGTTGACACACTACACATGAACATAAAAAAGCTAAAACATAATGCAACTATAAATTTTTTTGTTCTCATAAAACTTTCTCCGCTTAATTTTCTTAATACATACAATTATAAAGCAACAAAATACTACTAAAATTTTTTATCTCACCTCCGTATTTTTTGACAACTATAATTGACAACAATTCAAGGGTCAATTGGCTTTGTAAATGGTGCCTTTTTTTGTAAAACCCAAAACCTTTATCCTCTAAAAAAGTATCGTGTTTAACATGTTGCAAATGAACAAATCATTATTTACTTGCGAGAATGTCATCCTATTGATATTAAATCAGTAACTGTATGTGACTGTTATTGTTGCCGTTACCGTTGATGCAGGATATAGTTTATTGGGATCATAGGTTTTGCCTAAATTTTCAATTTGAAGATACCAATCTCCTTTGGGATTTTCACACACAAAATCGGTTACATAATATGTCCTTGACTTTGTAGAAGGTGTCAACCTTGCTACTGTTCCTTCTGGACTCTCAATATAAAGGTCAAACGGATCTGTACCACTTGCTACATTTAAGTATACTTTCACCTGAGTGATTTTAGGATTGGTTCCTAAAACACTTCCTGAAGAAACTTTTGCTATTTGAGATACCCCACCATCTATCGCATTTAACTTTACAGTGGTCTTCGAAAATGAATTTGAAGCTGCTAATACCGGCATTGAAAACATTAAACATGCCATAAAACATACTGCAATTGATGTTAAAGCTCTCTTCTTAATAGTATTCATAAAAAATCCTCCTTAAGTCAAAACATAAATATTATCAAACAGAATGCTCTCCCGCAAAATGGATACTTTTTATATCATTCGTTCAAATGACTTTCTAATCAGTTGACTACCAGATTTTACTAATAAAGCATCAATGGATTTACTTGTAATTCTATCTAAAACTCCCGGCATGATAGGTTTTCCAGCCTCCCATTTAGGGTCTGCTACTTTTACGGCATCTGTGAATGCCTGCCAATACTGTCGCTCATACTCCTCTAATGTATACCCTGCTGCTAATCTGTCGTTTTTCTCAGTTTGCTGATACAACTTTTGATATATCTCTGATCTGTTTGTTGTATCGCCGTTATGCACCCCATTTTCCATAAAAAATTCTTTTTTAGTGCTTTCAAACATCTCATCCATAATGCTTTCTGAAATTGAAACAATTCTATTTTTGCTAGCACAATTTTTATCTGTAACGAGTAACCCCGCCAATCCTGTGCGTGGATTAATCCAGTCTCCATCTTTATCATATCGGCTCATTCGTTTCTTAATGGCTGAGATTGTAGTATATCCACCGCCACCATCTCTGGACATCTCACTCATAACAGCTCGATATTGTTTACTATTTATATCTATTCCAGCCGCTTTAAGTCTTTCCTTTGTTTCGTTACTATTGATAGGCATTCCAGACATTTGCTGAAATCTATTGCTAAACTCTCTTACTATAAGCATAATTTTCTCTCCTTGATAAATTACTCTGAAATCCATTTTCTTCTTTAACAAACGATTATACTCTTGTCAAATTAAATATCACTTTCTTCTTTAAATATATCAAATAAATTGTATTGTTCAATTGTTCTTGCAGAAAGTGACTCCTAATTGCAGAAAATGACACTCCAAATATAAAATCTCCTTGAATCAAACCAAAGTTCAATTCAAGGGATATCTTTTTATCGTTTCTTTCCAACCATAACAGGCATAGATTTTGCTGTCATACTCTCATTCATTGCTTTTATAGTGTTATAGGTATCATCTCATATATTATAATGATTCAGCTATAATTTAATGGGGCTGTAAAAATTCAGCTCCCACATCAACAATGATTATTCTATATATTTTTATGTCTCAGTATGTATAATATACTTTTATGCTGCCACACGTTACAGTTGACCATGCATTTCCTTCAATCCATACAGTCCATGATGTATCAGGTGTTAATCCATTAAACTTTTATATAGAATAATCAATTGCATTTCCAACATCTAACACTTTTGCATTGACTCCTAATGAATCATTTTATATCTTCTGATATGATATATTCCCTCTTGCCTTCTCACCATATTCTTTGTTCAATCTGCTTAACTCATCATTATAAATTGATGTAAACTGTCTAGCTCTTGCAAATTCATCATCAGTGCTTATTGCCTTCCAATTTCCAGTTGCCGGATTATATGAAAGGCTTTTATATCTCTTACTATCCCAAAACATACAGGCAGCATTCATTTTCCCATCGGTTTTTTTCATGCTCGAATCATAAATTGCTTTTCGATCTGGTGCGACAGTTTCTCCATGCTGCATGAATCCAGATAAACTCTGAATCCCGGCAATGGTCTGGAATTGTAATGCTATCTTAAGTAGTACTTATGCTACCTGTGGTATTGACTGTTCTGGCCTTACAATGTCTCCCAACAGTTTCTTCGGATCATATGTTGTCATCCTTAAGCTGACTGTTGTCTTCCACCTCTTTTGTCTGATTTACTGCGTATGGATTCACCTGCACAACACTGATTTCCTTTGCAACCAGCCAGGTTGTCAGACAGAACCAGTAATGACCGGTAGGCTCCAGCCCTAAGACAATCTGTTTCTTATCATTTGCAGCTGCAAGCTTAGTGCTCCAGTCTAACATACTTTCAAAGCCCTCTGCCGTATTACTAAAGCCAAAAGCGGACTTACTGAGTTCTCTTAACTCTGCCTTAATAGCCTCAGCTTTTGCAATAATCTCCTACTGTTCAAAAATATTTACTGATAAAACTTGATTTTTCTTCTTTGAGCCTTTAATATTCATTATAGATACCTCTTGTATTCGTTAAATTTTACCAACTGGCAGGTCAGTAATAATCTAATTTTACTTGAGGTATTTTTTTCGTCAATCTCTTGACCTATTTAAATTATACAGGATTCTTTCTTCTAAACGCAAAAATACCGCCCTGAATTTTCTCAAGACGGTATCTCCCAAATAAAAAAGGTGCATGGATTGCTCTTAAAACTTTTTCCACGCACCTTTGGATCATTATGTAATTTTAAAGCAGCCTCAAAAGTTGTACTAGCTCATGCTGCTCTTCTGAACTTGTTGTCTGTCTAGTGTCAAACTGTTGAAAACGATTGGTCTGATAAAAGGAAAGAAGTTTTTCCCGTGGCTCTGCTTCAAGAAAAGCAACTACTCCTCCCGCCATATATTGCAATTCTTCAATTACCATCCATGCAAGTTCAATCAACTCTGCCCCTGTAATTTCCTTATCACAGTCATTCGTATAATTCTTCGCTAACTGTGCAATCAAGTACGCCGACATATTATATGTATCAAGATTCTCATCCAACTCACTAATACGCAGCAATTTCTTTTTTACGGTTTTGCTTACCATTTCGCCCCTGACTGTCAAAGACTTTAATGCAATGGAAAAATATCCAACTAACCGTTTACTTTCTAATGAATACACAAAATATGTAACCGACTGGCTTTTCTTCGTAAACTCTACCGCATTGTTTTTCAAAAAATTTTCAACATCCGGATTCTTCGGACAAGAAAACTCGGAGATTTCATGCAAAAGTCTGTCCTCTCCGAGTTTTGGATTGTCACTGTTAAGGTAACGCCGAATGTTGGTGACTAAAAATTTATCACTTACCGACATTCGCTTTCTCCCTTTTGTTTAAAAATTCTATCAATTCATCATCGCTGCTGACAAATCTTGCTGCAACTGGTGTACGAACAGGACGGTTCTTGGCAGATGCTTCAATCGCATCAACAAACATCTCCACCTGTTTCTGACCTGAAATGACAAAATTTTTCTTGATACTAGAAGTTGCCATATAAACACCTCCTTCATTAGTATGGCTTATCTTCGCTTAATCATACTTTTCTATCTTTATTGTATTCGGTAACTGCAAAATTTGCAATAACATAATTGTGAATTTTTCTTAAAATCAGCGAACCGCCTCTTTCTCCTTTACTTTCTCATGCTTATCCGCTCCGGCTACTTTCTGCTTCATATTTTCCAGCCTTTCCTTTAATGACACCCTTGTCACTGGCTTATCCGCAACACTCTCCTTCAAAATTGGATCTTGATCCTACCACAGAAGATATTAAAATGTAGCCAGTTCCCCTCATGCGTTGATTTTACTGGGTTTAACTGTATACAAAACTGTGTTTACTGTTACTATCTTTCATTCTTTTCCAAAATAGCTTTGAAGCATAGGCCACATTATTTTCATATATGACACAAAGCTCAGCTCTACTTGTGCTTCATTAAACCATCCAACCATAAAGCTATTTATCTCTTCAAATAATACTTTTGAAAGTTTCTGAATAATAATTGTGTTATCCACTTCTTCAGTATAATCTTTCGCATACATTTTACATATAGAACGCACTCCAAAATAATTATATAGCACACCTACCGTTGTTTTTAATGCTTCAATATCTCTTGGAAAATCTGTTCTATTCATCATATTCACTACTAATTGATGTCTTGAGTTTAGGTAATTCCTAACTGTACTATTACCTATTTCAACATCAACTGTAAATGAAAAATCTTGAGTTTGTATACTATCTGCTCCTAACATTATCATCAATTCAACTTGTGCTGCATGATATTCTGTATAACCAGACAAAGCCATATATTTCCAAGAATCTTGCTTTGCATACATTTCCGTATCTAAAATATGCGTAAATTCATGAAACACAATATACCTTGGTATTTCCGAACTTTTGCATATCCTTAATATATGTTCATCTGTTTTCGTATTATAGTAAGCTTGGGCGGCTGAAGCGAATCCTGCTGCATCGCTTTCCTCAACATTAATTTCAAAAAAATCTATCTTATACTGTGGTAATTTCTCAATTTCCATAAACTCAATATATTCTTTTTCATATTCTTTAATTAAATTTTTAATTTGTATTTCTGTCATATTGTTTTATACCTCATATCAAAGTTAGCATTTCACTTTTAGTATACCATAAAACAATCCCATTCTCATTCTATATATTTTATCCTCAACGATGAAAAGATGTGTCTGCACACATCTCTTCCATCTTATTATTTTCAATGTTATAAGTTCTTAATAAAATTCAAATCCTGTTTCCGTAATGCCTTCTGTAACTTTTCGTTCTTTCTCTTCAGTTCCTTATTTTCTCTGCTCAGAGCTGCCACCTTCTGGTTCAACAGTTCAATCTGTTTTTCCATCGCCATGTTCAGAATTTCTCTTCTTGGATCTATCATTCCGGCCTGTTGCTCTACTGCTTGGTTCAATGTATCCCGGACGGTTGGATTTTTATAAAAGAATCCTCTCGACAATCCAGTTTTCTTCATCAGCTTTGGAACGCTGATACGTTCTTTATTTGCCAGCATATCTTGTATTGCTTGCAATGCCAGTTCAATTTTCTCTTTACTTTTTCTCTGATTTTCCTCAATCATCTTGTCGTATTTGCTCATATTCTTCACCCCATCTTGCCAGACTCATATATATGATGTCACTCATCCTCTGTCTTACTTCTCTGGTTTCGTCTGCCATTCTTTGATTGCTCATTTTCCGGTAATGCTGTACATTATTCAGTCTTTTATGCCCCAATAGTCTCGCTATCGTCCAGTCATCCAGATGCATTTCTGTAAGTTTGACGCCATAGTAGTGCCGGAACATGTGCGTTCCAAACCCGAATAATTCGCCATGATCATCTTTCAACTGCTTTTCCTGTATCATGGACATGACTTTTGTTTTTATAGCCATATACTGCATCGGGCGGTCAGGTTCTTTTTCATTAACAAATATGTATTCTGTATCACCGAACTTTTCCTGTGTATATTCAATAGAACTCTGTAACAGTTTTGCAAGTTCTTTACTGATCGGTTTTTTATATCTTTTAGTTTTAACTTGATATATTTCAATCATATCTTGGCCATTTTCTCTCGTCAGACAATCTGGTCTCAGTGTAAGGGTATCTGATATCCTAGTTCCAAGCATCTGATGTATCAGAAGACATCTTGCAATCTGTACATCCATCTGTGTAATTTCCGCATTCAGTCGTTTCATTTCATCATCAGAATACACTCTAAATTCTGCATTTACTTCCGGTGGAATATCCGTATTAATAAATAAATGCTCCAATCTTTCATAGCTGTAAATTTTTCCGATTGTCTCTAACTGTCGTCTTAATGAAATTACATAAGAACTATTCGCACTATGGGAAGTATCTTTTGTTGACAGATGTATCAAAAATTCTTCCAACACTTCTCTGTCTATTTCACTGCAGCTTTTTATTTTGGAATACTCTTTTTGGAGATATTCTGAGAATATCCTCATTATTGTCAATTCTCCCTGTACAGTTCCTATTGCTTCATACTGCAGATTCATATAAACAGCTTTCTTACATTCTTCCCTGATATCTGGCTGATATATTTTTCTGAAATCCAGTGTTTTTACATTATAAATTGGATTGGATCTGATTTTAATATCCAGATTTTTTAGTTCCCAAACATCTTTTTCTATCTCATCCCGTAAATCTTCTGGCCCTAAAAATTTCAGTACGTTTCTGAAATATAATATCGTCACTGCTTCGCCATAGCTTACTGTACCATACACACTCTTCTTTTCTTTTACAATAGTTATTCCCTGTTCTAACATCCAGCCTTTTAAAAGTGATATCCATTTTTCTGGATTTCTATCTCCAAGGCTTTTGATTCTCCGATTTATTCTGCTGTTCAAAAACTTTGCAATATGATTATAAGCTGTTCGATCCTGAATCAATGCTCTAAACGTTCCGTTTTTGCAGCGATACATAATATAACCTCGAAACTCTTCCTTTAATTCTTGCGTTGGAAGCAACGTTAAATCAAATTTTCCATTATCCTTACGTGTCCCTGTTTCTTGTAAATTGGGGAAATCGCTGAAGTATATAATATCATTTTCCATCTTTTTCCTCTTTCTTTAGCCATGATGCTAAACTACTTCCTTGCATTTCAAAGAACTCATCATTTGCTTTTGCAATCCTTTGCGGCATATAATCAATATACTGTCTTGTCATCTCTTCATAAGTATGTCCAAGATAATCCCTGATACTTTGCAGTGATACATGACTGTCATAAAACATAGTTGCTACTGTATGTCGATAATCGTGTGATTGAAATAAATATTCTCCATTTGCAATCTTATTTTCCCGGCACGCTTCTATCATCTGAGTTCGGAATGTACCATATAGACAAGCACCACCTCTGCTGTTTTTAAAAATGAATTCTTCAGGCTGAATTTCATGTTTTTTCAAGTATACTTTCATAATCTGATAAAGTGCCTGTGGGATTGGAATCCTTTTATAATTCTTCATTTTGACCTGATACACCTGAATCCAATAATCCTCGCCCTGCTGATAATAAGCATTTCCTTTCAATGTACACACTTCACTCGCCCGTAATCCTAGACACCACAGATGTAGGAACATACATCGTAATCGCTCTGGAAAAAGATATAATTTTTTCAAAATTTCCATATATACTGTTTCCTCAACGCTACGATCATGATGTACTATTACTTCTTTTTGTTGGAAATATTCAATTCGGAATGGCATTCTTGTAATATACTGTTTAACTTCCATGAATTTATAAAAATGACCGATACCGAAAATTCTTTCATTAAATCCCTTTGCCTGTATTCCCCGTTCTCGCAAGCCGTCTGCATACTTTTTTACTTCTGCGACAGTTGCATGAATCGCCAGTATCTTTTCTTGTTCCAGCAGTTCAATAAAATTTCTAATACATACAAATCTTCGTACAATCGTGCTGACTGCCTGTCCAGTAATTCCCAGTTCATATTTCATGTATGCCTGTAAAATTTCTCGATTCTGTATTTCCTTGACTTCCATAAAAGAAATGCTAATTAAGGATTTACTTTCGTCTATCCGATGTTTTCCAAGATGTAATCGTTCCAGATACCATACATTTGCTTCCCATTGGATCTGTTCCTGCTGCATAAACGCATCTCTTCTGCATTCACCTAAAATACTTCGTTGACTCGTTTCGGGAAAATTCTTTAAAATAGTTTCCACTTGTTCCATTTCCAGCAATCCAATATCCGTAATATTTAACTGAACACAAGAATCATAAAGAAGTTTTAAGGATTTTAACCTGACATTTCTATAAGCCTTAGACATTGAAGTATTGGCAATGATACGACTCAACGTATAAAAAATTTGTTTCTTTAAAACTTCTGAACAATTTTGTGTAAAATCCCACACCAATAGGTTTGTTTTATAAGAAGTTTCAAAGGTCTCAGCTATTTCCTTTTCCGGATAATACTTCAGAAAATAAATTTTATTTTGATATTTCCATTCATATATCCGCTTTCCATTTAGCGTCTGCATTTGTTGATAGATATGTTGTTGTTTTACCGTATCATATATTTTCAAATAGAAAGATACAATTTGTGATCGTATCTGTCCTCTTAAATATTGTTCATACGAATTTCGCAAAGGATAATCCATTTCTTCCAGATGCCAGATTTTTCTATCTGCCAAGAACTTTTTCAATTTGTTAATTCTTGAATCGCTTTTTATTCCAAGTGCATCAATTTCTGAATATAGTTCCTGCTTTTTCTTCTCAATATCTACTTCAGATTCTGTTATGTGTTCTGCCTGTTGCAATAAATATATAGGTATTTCTCACACCTCCCTACTCCAGCAGACGTTCCGCCCCATAAATAGCAGTGTGTTGTGCATAAAACTCATTACTTGCTTCTATCAGTTCATCATCCAGCCAGTCCAGATACTTTATAGTCGTATCCAAATGTTTATGCCCCAATGCCTGACTGATCATTTCCAGTTCCCATCCTGCCTGCTTTCGCATATTTGCAAAATAGTGACGTAACATGTGGGGTGTGATTTTAACTCCGGTTTTCTTTTCCATTCGGTCCAACATATCATATACACTGTCCACTCTTAATGGCTTTCCAATGTTCTCACCCATGATATTCACAAACAGGTAATCCTGATGTTGCAGGATTTTCCGATATTTTGCCAGATAATCCATGAGAAATTCAAACGTATCATTACTTATCTTGGCACTTCTGTATTCCGCATTTTTGGCTCTCGCTTCATTTTCATTATCTTCCCGGAAGCATACCCTTATCATGTGATTCCTATAATCAATATCTTTGACATATTTTACTCCCAGTAGTTCCCCAATTCTGTATCCGGTTTCTGCTAACATAAGTAACAGAAGCTGATCTCTTCGGTTCGTACAGGCCTGTAAAATTGTAATAATCTGATTTTCTTTTGCTGTTCTCCCACGATGTTCCTCTTCCTTCAGATAGGCTTTAAAAGAATGATTCCGCAGTACCTTTTTTACTCCCACCTGATTAACCGCTATAATCTGGTTATACGATAAGGTTTTGAGACTTCCGTACTGTTCATATTCTGCCTCTATAAATAAATAGAACCTGAACACATCTTTTAAGTATGCGTTGCAGGTTCCTTCATTCGGACACTTCTTTTCTCCAGCCGTTTGCTCTGTATGGTTTCCGGCTTTAAGCCAGTATAAAAATTCCACAAAGTGTTCTGTCTGTTTTTCATAATCTAACTGATAGACTTCTGTGAGTTCCATTTCTTTCTCTGCCATATATTTCATATAATAGCAGATTGAAAATGCTGTGCGTTTCACTGTATTTGGTGAACGTTTACATTTAATCTTATGCATTAGATATTTACTTGGCAGTTCTTCAATACTCATTGTTTCCAGATTTCTGATGAAAAAATATTTTTCTGTTCCATCTTTTATCGTTTCCACCTTGTATATCATAAGCTGCCTCCTTTCCTCTAACGCTATACACAGTATACCCACTTCATGCCGAAATAGCTATTCA
>OIWS01000088.1_pt1 | contig 119778 bp, 105 predicted proteins | sample 1587611 | NCBI WGS metagenome assembly OIWS01 (sample SAMEA3888919, study PRJEB22519) | human gut metagenome | biome: human gut; feature: human-associated habitat; material: faeces | place: Denmark | collected 2010 | reverse complement strand
GTTTCGTCAGATGCTTCTTGAGGGCGTTTTCAGACACCGATTTTCCGTAAAACCGGTAGAACCTCCTTGTGAAAGCCACGCAATGGTTCCACGCCAATGCACCGGCATTGATCTGTCGGTGCAGTTTCTTATTGCGCTTCGCCGAAAGGAGCTTGTATTTGTAGGTTCTCATGGTTGAAATGATACAGCGGATCTTCCGTAGTTTTGAACACAACAACCTGGGCGCCTTATATCCTCCTCCTGAAGGAACAGGTTTTACGGCGCGTGTGATAAAAACCGCTTCGCCGCACGCCGGCTTCCGTCGCAATCCAATCCAATGCGATATCGTGCACCTCCGGGACAAACGCCGTCGTCACAAGCGCTTCCCAAGCCACCGCCACCGTGACGGGCCTTCTGTTTTTCGGCAACGCCGCCAACCAACGGTCAAAGTAACCGCCGCCGTTACCCAATCGGAACCCGGTCGGCGTAACCGCCACACAGGGCGCAAAAATAAGATCCGGCACCGTCCGCACGCCGTTGACCGGCGCCGGTATCCCGTAGGCACCGGGCACCATCGGCGTTTCATCCGTCACCACTTCGTAGTGCATCGACCGCGCCGCCACATCATCCACCACCGGGTACGCAAGCGCCTTCACCGTCACGGCCCGCGAAAGCGCCGACACCAGATCGGGTTCGCCCGCCGTCGGGGCATAAACGCCGGCACAGTGAAAGGAACGCGCCGACAACCACGGCAAAAGCGCCGCTTCCAGCGCCCGCTGCCGCGCGTCGGTCTTTTGGGTTCTGCGCAAGGCCCAAAACCGCTGACGCAGCTGCTGCCGATCCGTTGTTGTACCAAGGAAGGATTGCATGGGGAAGCTTTCCGTTTAATATGGAGGCAGATTTTGCCTGCGGTACTCAGAAAATGCCTACAGAGTTTTCCTTTCTCGGGCGGCGTCCGACGCTCCTTTTACTCTCTCTCATGACGGCGGCAACGTCGTCTTGGGCGGCACCCGCCCTCACGCCGGCACAAGCCGCCGCCAACCTGACGGCGCCGGATTTGGCACTTCCCGCCGACGAAACGGACGCGGCCCCCCTTTCCGACGGGACGGTCCGCACCTACGCCGTTCCTGAAACCGGGCTTGTCATAGTGACGCCCCCCGTCGTCTCCATCACTCCGACGCCCGTCACGCCAGTCGTCCGAAAAACCGTACAGCCGGAAGCCGCACCGGTCACGCCGACCGCAGAAACACCGGTTGCTGCCGCTCTGACGACGGATTCCAAAACGGACGAACTTTTCATCAACACCTATCGGGCGTATCAAAAAAAGGACGCGGCTGCCGTCACGACGGGGGCTGAAACCCTTGCTACGCACCCGCTTGCCATCTATCCCGAACTTTGGGACCTGTTGCTGCAACTCTCAAAATCCCCGCAGGACGCGAAACAGCAGCAAAAAATGACGACCTTCATCAGCCGCCATCACGGTGACTACATCGCCGAGCGCGCTCGTACCGACTGGGCCCGCATTGCCGCCGAACAAAACGACGCTGAGCGCTTCCGCGCGCTTTACCGGCGCCTTGACTGGAATCAGACGGAAAGCGACCTCGTCTGCAGCAAAGCGCACTTTGACCTTGCCGACGCCGTCCGCACGAAAAAGAGCCTCCCTGCGGCACTCACGGCCGCACATCGCGTACTCCTTGAGACCGGCAACCCCGGCGACGGTGCCTGCGTCAAACTGCGCTCCGCCTATCTCGCCGCCGACCCTAAGGCCGCTTGGCCCGTCTTTTTGATCCTGATACAGCAAAAGCGGTTTAATCAGGCTCGGGAACTCGCAACACTCACCAACGCCAAACAATTCCCCGTCAACAAAAAAGCTTTGTCGGAATTACTCACGAATCCGACGAAATGGTACAAACGTCACGCCAAACGACTTAATCGGGAACCGGCGGCACTTCTTTTAGTGGCGGCGCTGCGGCTTGCGTCGTCTGACACGCAGACTGCAGCCAAAATTGCCGAAAGCGTGAGTCCGCGGCTCTCCGCCGCACGTCGTTCTCTGCTTTGGAGTCGGGTGGGTCTCGAAGCTGCCCTCAATCTGGATGAGGCGGCGCCCGCTTACTTCGCGCGTGCGGGCAAAACGCTCGGCACGGCGCCCGATACCGTCGGCAAGAATTTCATCCTGACGTGGAATGCCCGGGCGGCCCTGCGAACCGGTGACTGGAAAAAAGTGCTCACCGCCGTCAACAAACTGCCGCCCGCGCTCAAAAAGAGCGACGCCTGGATTTATTGGCGGGCGCGCGGGGTGGGAAAAAGCCCGGCAGCTTTTTGCAAGCATCAGCGGGCACACTGAGTTTTACGGGCTACTCGCGTGCGAAGCACTCGGAAAACCCTACCCCGACTACCAGCGTCCGGCCCCGATACCCAATGCTTCCTACTGGGACAAAAACCCTTCCGTGCAACGGGCGCTTGCGTTTTATCGATTGGACTTAAATGCCGAAGGCAACCGGGAATGGAACTGGGCACTGCGCAAACTGAAAACGGACGCGCGGCTTAATCTCGCGGCCTACGCCGGTTCCCGAGACCTCTTTCACCGGGAAATCAACACGTCGGAAGCGACCCCGGCCGTCGTCTTTTCTCAGCGCTACCCCCGACCACATCAGACCGACATTGAAAACGCCGCTCAAACGGCGGAACTTGACCCCGCCTGGGTCTACGGGCTCATCCGCCAGGAATCGCGCTTTGTGCGGCAGGCGAGGAGTTCCGTCGGCGCCCAAGGGATGATGCAGGTGATGCCTCGGACGGCCCGCTGGGTTGCGGCGCACTTGGCACTTGACGATTTCAGCGATGAGCAGCTTACCGACACGTCCGTCAATCTCACGATCGGCTGTCGGTACTTAAAGCTCGTCGCCGACGCATTTGAAGGCAGCATGCCTTTGGCCACCGCCGCTTACAACGCCGGCCCCTCGCGATCGGCCGCGTGGCGCGCCAAATTGACCCGCGCCGAAGAGGGCGCCGTCTTCGCGGAAACCATTCCCTTTACGGAAACCCGCAACTACGTACAGCGGGTGCTTGCGAACACCGTGCATTACGCGTCCTATTACAACTCGGACAAAAATGTCATAAAACTGTCAGCAATTCTAGGCACGGTCACACCGAAATCCATTCAAAATGTGGCCTTACCATAATTCATAACGCTCCTTACGGGGCTCGGGAGATTTTCGCCATGCGCATCTACAACTCGATTACTGAACTCGTCGGCCGCACGCCGCTCGTTGAAATTCATCGCTATGCCGAAAAACGGGATCTCAAAGCCAAGCTTCTCGTGAAGCTTGAGTACTTCAATCCTGCTGGCAGCGTGAAAGACCGTATTGCGCTTGCGATGGTGAAAGACGCCGAAAACCGCGGCCTTTTAAAACCTGGCTCCGTCATCATCGAACCCACGAGCGGCAATACCGGGATCGGGCTGGCAAGCGTCGCCGCAAGCCGCGGTTACCGTGCGATCTTCACGATGCCCGAAACGATGAGCGTGGAACGCCGCAAGCTCTTAAAGGCGTACGGCGCGGAAATCGTCCTCACCGAAGGCGCGAAGGGCATGAAGGGCGCCATTGCCAAAGCCGAGGAACTCGCTAAAACCATCCCCGGCGGATTCATTCCGGGGCAGTTCGTGAACCCCGCGAATCCCGCGGCACACTTTGCGACGACGGGCCCGGAAATCTGGCAGGACACCGACGGTAAAGTCGACATCTTCGTCGCGGGCGTCGGCACGGGCGGTACCTTGTCGGGCACCGGCAAGTACCTGAAGAGCCAAAACCCCGCAGTGAAAGTCGTCGCCGTCGAACCCAAGGGCTCACCGGTCCTTTCCGAAGGTCACGCCGGCCCGCACGGCATTCAGGGGATCGGTGCCGGGTTCGTTCCCGAAACGCTCGACACGAAAGTCTATGACGAAGTGATTCCGGTCACGAACGAAGACGCGTTTGCCACGGGGCGCACCGTTGCCAAGGAAGAAGGGTTCCTAGTCGGCATCAGCGCGGGCGCAGCGCTCTGGGCAGCGACCGAACTCGCCAAACGCCCCGAAAACGCCGGTAAAACCATCGTCGCCCTGATGCCCGATACCGGTGACCGGTATCTCTCCACCGCGCTTTATGAAGCCTGATCCGACGGCTTTCTAAAGCTCTCTCGACCGCCGTTTTCACTGGAAAGCGGCGGTTTCATTTATTAGGGTTATTACCAACTTTTCAACCGTTCGCATGAGCTTTTTTCAGGGTAAGTTATTCCGTTTGTCAAGAACAAGAAATCAAAACATCCGCCGACGCCGTGCCGACGGGGGTTTTCTGCGAAAAAAGCATGACTACCACTGATACGTCCGCCAGCCGCCTTGCGGCACTCAAAGCCGAATGCCGCACTCTGGATCAGCTGGTTCCCTTCCGGGCCAAAACTCATCCGACCGTCACCGCGCTGCGCCAGTACAATCGAGCCGAAAGCCGCTGGGTTGATCTTTCCTACGCCGAGCTAAACGATCTCATCACCACGTGGCGCAAAGCGCTCGCCGCCTGCCAATTTTCCCGCGGCTCCCGTGTGGCGATTCTGCTCAATAACTCGGTAAACGCAGTCCTCGCCGACCAGTGCGTCTTAGCCGACGCCCTTATTCCCGTGCCGCTGCACGCCATTGACACGCCGGCGTCTTCGGCTTACATCGCGGGCGACAGCGAAGCGGTCTGCCTCTTTACCAACAAAAAAGAACGTTGGGAAGCGATCCGGCAGTCGGGGGTTCCGCTCCCGCACCTCAGGATGGTGGTGCTCACGGAAGAAACACAGGACGCGGAAACCGCCGACGGCGTCGAAGTCATCGGTCTCGCCGCTTGGTTAAAACGCGGTGAAACCGTGACGGAACTTCCGGAAGGCCCTAAAGAAGAGGATCTCGCGGCGATCGTCTACACCTCCGGCACCACGGGCCGCCCCAAGGGCGTAATGCTGACGCACAAAAACGTCCTTTTTGACGCCGTGGCCTGCTGTGAACACATTGCGCCACAACCCATGGCGGGCGGGGTCTTTCTGTCCTTCCTGCCGCTTTCACACACGTTTGAACGTACCGCGGGGTACTACCTCGCGCTCGGCATGGCCTGCACCATCGTCTACAACCGCTCGATCATGCTCTTAAATGAGGATTTGCGGATTGTGAAGCCGACGGTACTCATTTCCGTGCCGCGCGTCTACGAACGCATTTATGCCCGCATCAACGACAAACTCAAAAAAGCCCCCGGCTACGCGCGGCGTCTTTTTGAAGCCTGCGTGTCCGTGGGCTGGCGCAACTTCTGCCGCAAAAATAAATTGCCCGTGGAACCCTCGGTTTGGTCGGTTTTTGACGGCATCACCGGCCCGATTCTGAATAAGCTCGTCGCCAAAAAGATTCTGGAACAGTTCGGAGGCCGCCTGCAGCTCTGCATCACCGGCGGAGCCGCTTTAAGTCCCAAAGTCGCCCGCACGTTCGGGGGCCTAGGCTTGGCCCCCGTTCAGGGCTACGGCATGACGGAGGCGAGCCCCGTCATCGGCGGCAACTGGCTCGGCATGAATCAGCCCGACACGGTGGGTCGCCCCTTGCCGGGCATGCACTGGCGGCTTGATCCCGAAACGAAGGAAATTCAGGTTTCCGGCCCCGGCGTCATGAAGGGCTACTGGAAACGTCCCGAAGATACGGCCAAAGTCTTCACGGAAGACGGTTGGCTCAAAACGGGGGACGTCGGCGAAATCAACGACGTGGGGCTTCTCCGAATCCGTGGCCGCATCAAGGAAATCATCGTCACGAGCACCGGTGAAAAGGTGCCACCCGTGGATTTGGAACTGGCGCTTGAGACCGATCCGCTTTTTGCGCAGACCTACGTCGTGGGGGATGATCAACCCTTCATCAGCTTCATCACGGTGCTCGACGCTACGGAATGGAAAAAACTCGCGGAGTCTCTGAAACTTGATCCTGAAAATCCCGAGTCGCTTAAGTCAAACGCCGTCAAGGCCGCCCTTTTAAAGCGCGCCAAGGCCGCCGCGTCCGATTTCCCGCACTACGCACTGCCCCGCAACGTTACGGCGGTGTTGGAACCCTGGACGATCGATAACGGGTACCTCACGCCCACCCTCAAACTGAAGCGCGGTCCCTTGAAGGCTCACTTTGCCGCCGAGATTGACGCCATGTATGCGGGTCATAACCGATAAGGCGCCCCGAAAACTTCACGTCAGAGAGCGCGGTTACAATACCGTGCATCCGAATTTTCCGCGCCGAACCGCAGACGGTCTCCTTTTTCGGCGACCGTCTTTTTCTTTCCGCGCGCTTTTTAATCAGAACTCACCATGGCAGACGAAACCTTTAAACCGATCGGCACACTGATGCCCAACTGGATGATCAACTCCGTTGACCGCATCATGGATTTCTACATCGGCAAATACCTCAACTGCGACCCGGTGATTCTGGATCGGCCGCCGGCCCCCGAGCCCAGCCACCAGTACCTTCTCTACGCCCATATTCCGTTCTGCAAGACGCTCTGCAGCTACTGTACCTTCCACCGTTTTCTCTTTAAGGAACACAAGGCGCGCGAATACTTCGTGAACCTCAGAAAGGAAATGGACTACGTGAAGGCCCTGGGCTACGACTTCACGAGCATGTACATCGGCGGCGGCACGACGACCATCATCGAAGAAGAACTGATGGAAACGATTGATCACGCCCGCAAGCTCTTCCCCGGCATTAAGGAAGTGTCCTGCGAAACCGACCCGTCGGAAATCGACACCCCAACCTTTGAGCGACTTAAAGGGTACGTGGATCGCATGTCGATCGGCGTGCAGAGTTTTGACGATTCGATCCTGAAATTGACGGAACGCTACGACAAGTTCGGCAGCGGCGCCCAGATTTACGATCGCTTGGGAAAGGCGCTCGAACTTTTCCCAACCACCAACATCGACATGATCTTCGGCTTCCGCGGCCAGAGTCTTGAGATGCTGCAGCGCGACATGGATCTCCTGATGCAGTTGAATCCCCGCCAGATCACGACGTACCCCCTCATGGTGACGTCGCAGACGAAAAGGAGCGTCAAGGGAACGATTGCGGCCAAGGGCGACGAATTGTCGGATCAGTACCGCATCATCATGAATACGTTGGGCGGACACTACCGGCAGCTGACGAGCTGGACCTTCGGCCGCACGCACGACGAAGGATTTGACGAATACGTCGTCGATCACGACGAATACCTGGGGGTGGGCAGCGGCGCCTTCTCCTTCTTGGGGAACAACCTTTACGTCAACACCTTCAGTCTCCGCCGTTACAATGAACGCATCGCGAAGGGCCAGACCGGCGTTGAGCGCCAGCGCCACTTTGATAAGCACGCGGTGCTGCAGTACCGCCTGATGCTGGGGATTTTCTCTGCGCGCCTTTCCCGCAAATATTTCCGCGAAGTGCACGGCGTCAACCTCGACACGGCGCTTTTTAAGGAAATGCTAGGCCTTAAGATGATCGGCGCCATCAAGGACGATCCCGCGAATCCCGACAATATCATCGTCACCGAACGCGGCAAATTCTTAGGGCTCGTGATGATGAAGGCGTTCTATTCCGGCATGGACAACGTCCGAGCCGAATTGCGCAAACCCCTCAAAGAAGCGGACATGTAATTTCCGCTTTTGTCCCGCATCTCCCCGCCCCGTCGGCGGGGATTTTTTTCGAAACACGGCCGGTGTAAATCCTTTGTCGTCAGAAGTCTTACCTCAAACTTTCCGCCACTCTAACTCTTCAGAACTAGGAAGAAAACCCTGGATTCCCTTAAAATGCGGCGGTGTATTCGGGTTCCGGCCCGCTTTTTTATGAGCTTTTTCGGAATCCGGCATAAGCCCGGGAGCGGATGCGGAGGTTCGTTTTCGGCCGTTTTGTACTTTACAAACAACAAAACGTACGCTGCATTGCCGTCCAAGAAACGGCAATACCCCTAGTAATCAGGAGACCCGTCAAATGACAGGAAAGACAATCAAAATCGCGACGTTTGCCCCGCAGCCCGGCTGCCGCGGCGAAGACGGCCCGGATTTTGTCGGTAATCTGCGCAAAGGCGAATTGCGCGGGATCATCAAGATTAATCAGGACAAGTGCGAAGCCTGCGACACGTGCCGCAAGGTCTGCCCGGTGGACGCCATCGACGGCGGCATCGGCGCCAAGCACAAGATTAACGATCAGAAGTGCCTCGCCTGCGGCCAGTGCCTGGTGAGCTGCCCCTTCAATGCGATCGAACAGATGAGCTTCGTCGACGAAGTCGAAAAGATGCTCGCCGACCCCAACCTCGTTGTGGTGGCGCATCCCTCGCCCGCCGTCCGCGTGTCCATCGCCGAAGAATTCGGCGCGGAAGCCGGTACCCTCTCCACCGATCAGTTCTTCAACGCCCTTGAAAAGGCGGGCTTCAAGCCCTACGACGTCAACAGCACGGCTGACCAGACGATCATGGAAGAAGGCACGGAATTCGTGCGCAAGGTGCAGTATTGGGTGCTCGGCAAGCGCGGCCCTGAACTGGAACGTGCCTCTCACCATCCGCTGCCTCATTTCACGTCCTGCTGCCCGGCCTGGGTGCATGAAATGGAAATGATGGCTGCCGACATGATGCCTCACGTCTCGACCGCCAAGAGCCCGATCGGCATGGGCGGTGTGCTCGCGAAGGTGTGGGCTGCGGATCATCTCTACCACAAGGATCCCCGCCAGGTGCGCGTCGTTGCCGTGACGCCCTGCACGGCGAAAATTTGGGAAGCCAGCCGTCCGGAATTGTCTTCGGCGTGGCAGTACCTCACGAAGGAAGGCCGTATCCCCGCAGATACGCCGCGTTTCCCCGACGTTGACGCCGTCGTCACCGCCCGTGAAATCGCTGAAATCTTCCGCCGCAAGGGTATTAACCCCCTCGAACTCCCGAAGGAACGCGAACGTAAGGACCTTGAGGTCTACACGGGTGCCGCGACGATCTTCGGTACGTCGGGCGGCGTGACCGAAGCTGCGCTTCGTACGGCTTACCGCATTCTCTGCGGCAAGGAACTCGAAAACGCCGACATCACCCCGGTGCGCGGCAACGACAATTCCTACGTCGAAGCGACGATTCCGCTTCCCATCCCCGGCCTTGAAAAGCCCTTCGAACTGCGCGTGTGCGTGGTGAACGGCTCCAACCAGGCACTCCGGACCGTGCTCGACACCGTCCGCGGCAACCCCAACCGTTGGCACTTCATCGAAGTCATGAACTGCCCGGGCGGCTGCGTCAACGGCGGCGGTCAGCCCGTGCAGCCGGTGGGTACGGGTTGGTTGAAGCCTCTCTTCCCGCTTACGATGAGCACCGTTGCAGAAAGGATCTAATTAAAAATGGCTCGTACATTTGAATATACCGAACGCCCCTGCGGCGTTATTCTCGGCCGCCGCGGCCTTATTAAGGTCATCGGCGTGTGCGCAGTCGCTGCGGGTGCCACGGGCTGGGGGGTTTCCGAACTCCTCGCCAACCGCAACTGCATTCTGCTTGCCCGCCAAGCCGGCCTTTACAAAGACGACAAGCTTTGCCAGAAGATGCATCTGACGAGCTCCCACGAGAACCCCGTGGTCCGCAAGATCTACAGCGACCTCGCCGCTTCTCCGATGGACGACAAGATGTACGGACTGCTGCATACGCACTTCAGCCCGCGTTCCATGCTTGCCCTTCATCACTAATCAGGAGAATACGTCATGTCTGAAAACAACGCCCGCATTCTTCGCTTCCACCTGCCGGACAAGGTGTTCCACTCTCTGAACGCCATCCTGTGGTTCGCGCTCGTCATCACCGGCGCCATCGTGTACCTGTGTGATCTCGAACCCGCCACGGGCGAAGCGCTCATGCTTTGGCACGTCGGCCTCGGTGTCGCTTTCTCGTTCTGCCTCTTCGGCTACATCTTCTTTGCGCCGGATCGTTTCGCGCTGATGATGAACGCCTGCCTCACCTGGGACAGCAACACCTTCCGCTGGTTCCTCAACTTCGGCGGCTACCCCCGTCGCTTCTTCCACATCCCCCTGGGCCCCGTGGAAGTTCCGCCTCAGGGTCGCTACAACGGCGGTCAGAAGGCCTCCTACCTGCTCTTTACGGCGGCAATTTACGTGCTGATCGTGACGGGCTGGCTCCTCTGGGTGTTCGCGCCTGCCATTGGTAAGGAAGCATTCCAGATGATGTTCTACGTGCACGTCTGGGGCTCGATGTTCATCACCGTCCTCGTCGTCTGCGCGCACATCCCGCTCGCCCTTCTCTCGATGTCGCACTTCCTCGCCATTTGGCGTATCGGTGCCGGCGACATCAGCTGGGAAGCCGCGGAACACCACGCTCCGACTTGGCTCGAAAAGGATGTCATCCGCACCAATGTGGAAAAGTAATTCCTTCCGTCTTCTGACGGTTTGAGTTGCCTCAAACGCCCGAAGGGTTCGCCCTTCGGGCGTTTTCCTTAATCGGCACGAAAATTGCTTCAGTAAAATCGTCAATCACTTATTTCTCTGACCAGAGCGACATCATGACTGCCACCGCCCCCAATATGCCGAGCCGACTGGAAACCCCGAAGGGACTGCGCCTTCACATCGGTCTTTTCGGTCGCCGCAACGCCGGAAAATCTTCCCTCATCAATGCGCTCACCAATCAATCAATTGCGATCGTGAGCGACATCGCGGGCACGACGACCGACCCCGTTGAAAAAGCCGCGGAACTCGCTCCCATCGGGCCGGTGGTCTACATCGATACCGCAGGGATCGACGACGTGGGGGAATTGGGACAGTTGCGCGTCGAAAAAACCCTCTCCGTTTTGGGGTGGATGGACATAGCCCTCATCGTCTGCAGCTCGCAGCAGGTGACGGATTACGAATTGGGCCTCATGAAACTCGCGGCACAAAATAAGACCCCCGCCATCGTCGTTTTCAACAAGGCCGATCTCGGCGCTCCGGAGGACTTCGTTCTTAACATCGCCCAAAAGCACAACCTTCCCTACGTCGTCATTTCCGCCAAAGAAAAAGAAGGGATCGACGCGCTGCGCGAAGCCATCATCAAGATGGCTCAGACGAATACGGAACCGGATCGCCCCATGATGGAAGGCCTCATCGCCCCGGGGGATTCCGTTCTTCTCGTCACCCCGATTGATACCGGCGCCCCCAAGGGCCGCCTCATCATGCCGCAGGTGCAGGCTATCCGAGAGATTTTGGACAGCGACGCCAAGTGTCTTACGGTACGCGAAAACCGCGTCGCGGAAATGATTGCCGACCTCAAGACGCCGCCCAAATTCGTCATGACGGACAGCCAGGCGGTACAGAAAGTCTGCGAGGCAACCCCCGCTTCCATTCCCGTCACCACCTTCTCCATTCAGATGGCGTACTGCAAGTCGGATTTGGTAGAGATGGCCCGCGGCGCCGCCATGATCGGTTTTCTGAAACCCGGCGACAAAGTGATGATCTGCGAGACGTGCTCGCACCATCCGCAGCCCGATGACATCGGCCGCAAAAAGCTGCCGCGATGGCTTGAGAAGACCGTAGGCGGAGCACTTGACGTGGAAGTCGTCGTAGGAAAAGACTTCCCCTCGGATTTAACGCCCTATAAGCTCATCCTGCAGTGCGGCGGTTGTGTGGTGACGCGCCGCCACATGCTCTCGCGCGTGCGCGAAGCCGTACGTCAAAACGTGGCAATGACGAACTACGGCGTCGCCATCAGCTACCTGCAGGGCGTATTGGAACGTGCGCTGGAACTGCATCCGGCGGCCATGCAGGCGTACCGCGAAGCGCAGGAAAATCTGCGGGTAAAAGGGAGCATTCGTTAAACAGCCTTCAAGGACAGCAAGTACTAGCGATACAACCTCACCGGCTCTCCCGAGTTTCCTGCATCATCGGGACGTCTTGTTCTCAGCGATTAAGAGCTACCGCCTTTCGTACTCGACTGGTTCACAATCCTCCCAACGCCCGCTTGATCACGAGTCTCGCGGGCGTTAACTTTTGGCAGTTTTTGGTTCTCAACCCATCCCGCAACAACGGGCGTGCGACCCGGCGGAACACTGCGCAACACCGAATCCCTCGCAAAGCCTGCCTCAAGGGCCAATCGGATTGGTTTGTTTTTTCGAAAATCGCCGTCTGCAAAAAAATCCCTGCCGATGCTTCCACCACCTCGACAGGGCTGTCTGTTTCCGAATAGTCCAGAAGTAGAACTACACAACCGTCAGGTCTTTGATCGCCGCTGGGACGTCCTCATACACCGCGTCAAACCCATTTTCGGGCCCCCAGATTTCAATGGGGACACCTTCGTTGTACCCAGTCTTCACCAGGCGTACGGCAACCCCGGCATTGCGTCCGGCTTCGGCGTCGTTACGGGAATCGCCCAACATCACGCAGTCCGCAATCGACACGCCCACCTTTTTTGCCCCCAAAAGGAGCATGTCGCCCGCGGGCTTCGGATGCGGCGTATCATCCCCGGCCACAACGGCATCAAAGTAGTTACCGAGCCCCGCATCCCGCACGAAGGTTTCCACCATCGCACGGGACTTGTTGGTAACAAGTACGGTTTTTACGCCCGTCCGGCGCAGCGCGGCCACGGCATCCAACGCCCCGGGGAAGAACTTTGCATCGTGATTGCCGCGTGCGACGTTACGCGCGACGTAAAGTGCACAGGCTTCGTCGATCGTTTTGTCGTCCGTCTGCAGCTGCTTCACGGCAAAAACGTCTTCAATCAGTTTCCGAACGCCTTTGCCCACGAGATCCGCCACCGCTTTTTCGGTCATCGGCGTCGAACCATAAGTCGCCAGCACGTCGTTTAATCCCGCCGTCAGCGCCGGCACGGAATCCACGAGCGTTCCGTCAAGATCAAAAAGAACGGCACGAACCGTCATACTTCACCTCAGAAAACCAAACGCATGTCGTACCACGTCGCACCGCCGTGAACCGAAGCCGAAACCCCGGTGTTCACAAAGCCGAAACGGGCGTAGTAATGCAGCAGATGCTCTTTGCACGTCAGAATGCAGCCTCGACGCCCTTCGTTCTTCGCTTCCGCAATAAACTTTTCGACGAGCTTGGCGGCGTAGCCGTGACGACGGAAACCAGGAAGCACATTGAGCCCGAAAACCGCAGCCCAATCCCCCGTCGGGTTGTGTTTCGACGCATCCGCAAACAAATCGTCGCTGATCGTTTCCTGATTCGTCACCATACCATCAATAAAACCCACGGCCTTGCCGTCGGCTTCGAGAATCCAGAAGTGATCCCCGTACGCCGCGAGGCGCTCGGCAAACTGATCGCGGGTTGCCGCTTCCGCCGCCGGAAAGCACGTCGCTTCAATCGACGTAATGAGATCCAAGTCCGTTGCGTCCGCCCGGCGGAACACGAGTTTTTCCGTCATCGCCATACCCTTACTCAAACTTCTGACCTTGTTCGCGCGTCGTGAGGAACTTCACGTCGGGCCAATGTTTCATCGTCGTCTGCAGGTTGTAAATGGACGTCGCCATGTAGCAGATGTTGCCTTCGCAGTCGTGCGCCAGGCGGTTGGACTGTTCATTCATGAAGTTCTTCTTCGTCACGTCGTCCGGGAACACCAGCCAACGGGCCGTGGACACATCGGTCGGCTCATAAATTGCGTCGACCTTGTATTCGGTCGCGAGACGCTGCGCCACGATTTCAAACTGCAGCTGACCCACGGCGCCCAGCATCAGGTTGCCGAATTCGCCTTCAAAGACCTGAATGGCACCTTCTTCACCGAGTTCCTTCAACCCCTGGTGCAATTGCTTCCCCTTTAAGGGATCGCGGGCACGGGCCGAGCGGAAGAGTTCGGGCGCAAAGTACGGAATACCGGTGAATCCCAACTTTTCACCTTCGGTCAGCGTGTCGCCGATGTGAAGCTGCCCGTGGTTGTAAATACCGATGATGTCGCCCGCGTACGCCGAATCCATGTGCACGCGTTCGTTCGCCATAAAGGTAAGGGCGTTCGCAATCTTCATTTCGCGGCCTTCGCGCAGGTGCTGCACCTTCATGCCGGGGGTGTAGCAACCGGAACACACGCGGAAAAAAGCGATACGGTCGCGGTGTCGCGGATCCATGTTGGCCTGAATCTTGAAGACGAACCCCGTAAACGGTTCTTCCGTGGGTTCCACGGTGCGCACACCGCCGTCGCGGGGCTGGGGCTCTGGCGCCCAATTCACGAGCGCCTGCAGTACGTCTTCCACACCGAAATTATTCACACCGGAACCGAAGAAGACGGGACTCTGCTGACCCGCGAGGAATTTCTCGAGATTAAAGGGTTCGCTTGCACCTTGGACGAGTTCGATCGCTTCGCGCACCGGGCCGATTTCCATCGGGAAGAGTTCGTCCAAACGCGGATTGTCGAGTCCTTCGATCACTTCGCCGTTGCGGTCAATCTTTTCCGTACCCGCGGAGAAGCGGTGCAGACGATTGTGTAAGAGCGAATACACGCCGCGGAACGTCTTCCCCATTCCGATCGGCCACGTAATCGGCACGCACTGCAGATGGAGCACGTCTTCGATTTCACCCAAAAGATCGAGCGGATCCCGCACTTCACGGTCGAGTTTGTTGATGAAGGTGATGATGGGGGTGTTTCTCATGCGGCAGACGTTCAAAAGCTTGATCGTCTGAGCTTCCACGCCCTTGGCGGCATCGATCACCATCACGGCGGCGTCCACCGCCGTCAGCACGCGGTACGTATCTTCGGAGAAGTCTTCGTGCCCCGGGGTATCCAAGAGGTTGATGATGTGATCCTGGTATTCGAACTGCATCACCGAACTCGTCACCGAGATACCGCGCTGCTTTTCAACTTCCATCCAGTCACTCGTCGCGTGACGGCTCGCTTTACGCCCCTTCACGGCGCCCGCCATCTGAATGGCACCCCCGAACAAAAGGAGTTTTTCAGTCAACGTCGTTTTACCGGCGTCAGGGTGAGAAATAATGGCAAACGTACGGCGGCGTTTGACTTCGCGGAGAATCGCCTGTTTGGACATGGATAAAAGAGTTTTCCGTTAACAACTTCCCCGGCACCGCTTCAAAGGGCCGGAGACACAATTAAAAATCGGGGCATCAGAATCGGCGACGATCACTTTGTCGTTTCGCCCGATTCATAAAGAAAGGTGCGTATTTTCCCACATTTTTGACTTCCAACCGACAAGAAAACAAGCGAAAAATCAAAAACCTCAATAGAATCTCGGCCGTTTGCGCCGTGTTTGCAGGCGCAGCACGAAATTTTTTCGTTGAGTCGGCAAAGAAAATTTGGAGATTGTTATGGGTTATTTTCCTCAGTGGCGTCTGAAAACGGACGGCATCATCGGGCCGGATGAACGGCTTCCCGCAGGTCAGATGGCAGCGCTCGGCGTCCAACACGTCGTCGCTATGTTCGGTTCCACGATTCTCGCACCGCTCCTGATGGGCTTTGACCCGAACGTTGCCGTCCTGATGAGCGGCATCGGCACCCTCATCTTCTTTCTAATCGTGGGCGGTCACATCCCGAGCTACTTGGGGTCTTCCTTTGCCTTCATCGGCGTCGTCATCGCCGCAACGGGTTACACCGGAGGCGGCGTCAATCCCAATATCGGGGTTGCCCTCGGGGGCATCATTGCCTGCGGCGTCGTCTACGCTCTGGTGGGCCTCATCGTCATGTGGACGGGCGTGCAGTGGATTGAAAAACTGATGCCCCCCGTCGTCACGGGCGCCGTCGTCGCCGTCATCGGTTTGAACCTCGCTCCGACGGCCGTGAAAAGCTGCGGCATCACGGACTTTGACCATTGGATGGCCTTGGTGACCGTACTCTGCGTCGGGGGCGTCGCGGTTTACACGCGCGGCCTGCTGCAGAAACTGCTGATTCTCGCTGGTCTCATCCTCGCCTACTTCATCTACATGGTGCTCGCCAACGGCCTCGGGTTCGGTAAACCCATCGACTTCTCGGTGATCGCCAACGCCGACTGGATCGGCATTCCGAAATTCCGTTCACCCGAATTCAACCTCGATGCGATCTTCCTCATCGTGCCGGTGGTGATCATCCTCATTGCGGAAAACTTGGGCCACGTCAAAGCCGTCACCGCCATGACGGGCCGCAACCTTGACCCCTATATGGGCCGCGCCTTCCTGGGTGACGGTATCGCGACGATCGTCGCGGGTTCCGTAGGCGGCACCGGTGTGACGACCTACGGTGAAAACATCGGCGTGATGGCCGCCAACCGCGTCTACTCCACGCTTCTTTTCGTGATCGCCGCCTGCTTTGCAATCCTCCTCGGCTTCTCGCCCAAATTCGGCGCCGTGATTCATACGATTCCGCAACCCATCCTGGGCGGCACGTCGATCGTCGTGTTCGGTCTGATCGCCATCGCCGGCGCCCGTATCTGGGTAGTGAACCAAGTCGATTTCGGTGACAACAAGAACCTCATCGTGGCCGCCGTGACGCTCATTCTCGGGGGCGGAGACTTTGCCCTCAACCTCTTCGGATTCACCTTCGGCGGCATCGGTACTGCAACCTTCGGCGCGATCATTCTGAACGCTCTGATGAATCGATCCCGATAATCGTTCTCCATTGAGTTAACCAGAAACCCGCGTGAGGACTTCCCGCCGCGGGTTTCTTTCCATCGACATACACCATGCTCAAGCAGTCACTGTGGTCCCTCGCGGCCTCCGCCCTTTTTTCTCTTATGGCAGCGTTCGTGAAGCTCTGCGCGGGACATTTCGGCACCTTTGAACTGGTGTTTTATCGATCGCTTTTCGGCGTTCTTTCGATCGGCTTTTTCGTCTTCAGCCATCACTACACCCTCCGAACGCAATACTTTTGGGGGCACGTGAAACGCTCGGGATTGGGAACGCTTTCGATTCTCGTGTGGTTCTTTACGCTAGGGTTGATGCCGTTGAGCACCAACGTCACCCTTACCTACACAACGCCCCTATTTATGGCGGCGAACTTCATTCTTCTTGCTCTGCTGCGCCACCGGGCGATCCCCTGGACACTGTGCCTTGCGATCGTCGGAGGCTTTGCCGGGGTCGTCATTACGCTGCAGCCTTCTTTTGCGAGCGACGCCCTGATGCCGAGCCTGTTATGTCTTTCCATCGGCTTCATTGATCTCGTCATCTACTGGCAGATTAAAGAACTGGGCGACATGAAGGAACCCTCCTGGCGCATCGTTTTCTATTTCACTCTCTTCGGCACCGTCACGGGGCTCATCGGTACGCTCCTCACCGGAGGACTGCATTCCATCAGCTGGGAATCCGGCGCCTACCTTTTAGGGATCGCTGTTACTGCGACACTAGCGCAGCTCTGTACAACCCGCGCCTACGCCTCGGGGAATATGCTTCTCTCGTCCTGCCTCGGTTTCTCGGCGATTCCTTTCTCCGCGCTTTTCAGTTGGCTCTTCTTCGGGGACGACATCACTTGGGTAATGACTCTCGGGATGGCGCTCATCATCGCCGCCGGGTGTGTGGCTACCGTCAACGTGAAACGGCAGGAAACACGGCAAACTACCAATACGGCTTCAAAAACGTAAGCTCTCGTTATGTGTATAGTCTTTGTACATCTCTTATATTCTGAAGGAAACCGTATGGATCAGTTCACCGAAATGCGTAGCAAGGCTTTCGGTTTCACATTGATCGAAATCGTTATGGTGCTCGTCCTGTTGGGCATCCTGTCAGCCGTTGCCGTTCCGAAATATTTTGATCTTCAGGAAGAAGCCCAAGCCAAAGCTTGTCAACACAACCGAGGTGTTGTCCTGTCAGCCATTCATATGCAGATGTCTGCCGCCAAAATTGCTGACGATTCACAACTGTTTGATGACTCTTCTGATGACAAGGCCACTGAGTCCGCCAAAAAAGTACTCAAGGACTTCGCAATCAAACAACCGCCTCTTTGCCCCAGCGGCGGAAATTTTGACGTCGATGCGGTCAAAACTTCCGATGGAAATTATGTGTATCACGTCTATTGTGACGTGCATGCTCCGAAATCGTCGGACGGGAGTGCCGACAACGACACGGTCATCACTAAAGAGCATTCCGCTAAGTTCGCGGAGTGGTTAAGGGACAATTTCTCTTTGCCGGAAGGTCAGGAGTGGTCTAACCCGCAATACGGCAGCAGTACCGATTTATCACGTTTTTTCAGTTCCAACCGTATGTCGGCAGAAATTGATTCCGAAGCCACTGTCAATAAAAATTCAATGGCTGCCACAGTCGCCGACGCCCTCAAAACCGGGGGCATAGATACCAGTCAGATCATTTGGCGACTCAACAAAGAAAACTGGCCCGACAGGTGCCAAGGCGTCAATTGTTCCGGAACGATCGTTGTTACTATCGCGGATAAATCCGACGTCATTGAAAAAAACAATGATCAGCTGATTCCGGTGACACAGTACAAAATGAAGGTTAACTACTACGATCCTCAGGGCAAACCGCCGCTGTCGCTTTCGCTGTCGGAGCCGAAATCTACAACCGCTCAGTTAGTAAAAAAGAAAAACGGTGCCTATTGGGCATTAAAACCATAACCACCCCCTGTAGAAACAAACCGTTTCAACAGCATTCGTTGTCGCCTTTCACAACACTCACTTATGACCAACCTCAAACCGGAAGAACGAGCCCGTGTGTGGATGGACCGCAAGCTCAACGATACGGGGTGGAATGTCATTAACCGGAACAAATTTGCGCCCGGCATGACGGCGGTAGCGGTTCGTGAAGCACCTATGAAAGGGGGCTCGAAGCCGATTACCTGCTCCTTATCAACGGGAAAGCAGCAGCCGTTCTCGAAGCTAAACGCGAAGAGGTGAAATTGGACGACCCGCACCTCATCGTGCAGGCTGAAAACTACACACGGCAGGCCCTTCCCTGGTCCCCGATGTAGGCGTCGTCGATTCCCTTCGTGTACCTTTCCAACGGCAGCGCCATCGCTTTTAAGGACATCCGCAATCCCGACGCCCGTTACGAACTCATCCCAGACTTTCCGCGTCCCAAGGATTTGGTGCACCGTCTGAGACTCATAGGGGAGTTCGACGGCCTGCCGCATCTCTATGAAGGGGGTGTTGATAAAGTCGTCAGTTGACGATGAGACAACACCCCTTGTTTTTTCTAGAAAGTCTCGACCGACGTATCGCTAAGCAAGCGAAGTTTCGGGGTACGTCTGGCACATTTCTGAATTCCCGGAACCCCAAGCTTGTCGTAATAGGCATCTTGCTACACATAGGTTCGGGAGTTCTTGCACCTGCTGAAAGCTTTTTCGCGAAAAAACTCGCCGTTGCACGAAAAATCAATGCGTTGCGGCGAGTTTCTCGGAGGCAACTTTATCAACACCCCCTTCATCTGCTCAGCTTATTTGCGGGGACGCTTTTCAAGCAAAGGTTCCGTCACGTCTTCTACACCCACGAGGAGCACCGTCGTCAAGAACGCCAACTGAGAACCAAGATAGCTGTCCTTCGGGTCGTACCATTCCTTCACGTTGTGATTGAACCCTTCAGCTCCGCCGCCGCCCAACGTGGTCGCGGGGATACCGCAGTTCACCGCGATGTTGTGGTCGGTCGACGCTGCGTCATAGCCCTTCAGTTCGATTCCGAGTTCCTTCATGGATGCGCGGGCCGCCTGCAAGACCGACACGTCGTGCGACTGCTGGCCTCCGGGACGGTGTCCAATGGGTTCAAGCGTGAGTTTCACAGCCTTGTCGCCTGTTGCCCCCCAGCGCTTGTTTTCTTCTTCGCAGGCCGCTTCGATGAGGGGGAGAATCTGCTTTTCAAGATCCACCAATTCCTGAGCGCCGGCGCTGCGCATGTCGAGTTCCATTTCGCAGTGCGCCGCAATGGAATTCACCGTCGTGCCGCCCGCGACCGTACCGCAGGTAAAGGTCGTGCGAGGATCGGGGCAGGTTTGAACGTCCGCAATCTTCGCAATGGCGCGACCCATGGCGTGAATCGCGGAAGGCGTACCGAAGGCCTTCCAGGAGTGTCCGCCGGGACCGTCAAAGTGCACGCGGTAACGCTTGGAACCGGTGGCCGCGTAAAGGAGCCGACCCACGTCCACACCATCCACAGAAATAAAGCCGTCGATCGCAAGACCTGACTTGTGGAAGAGGTACTTCGAGCCGCGGAGGTCGCCGTTGCCTTCTTCACCCACCGTGCAGACAAAATAGATGTCGCCCACGGTTTCAATCTTTTCTTCCTGCAGGGTGCGCAGCACCTGCAGATTCACCGCAAGCCCGCGGGCGTCGTCGCTGATGCCGGGCGCATGGAGAATGCCGTTTTCATTGCGAACCTTCACATCGGTACCGGCCGGGAACACCGTGTCCTGGTGTGCCGCCAACACGAGATGCGGCCCTTCGCCCTTCAACGTCCCCGGACGCACGGCAATGACGTTGCCTTCGCTGTCCATCGTGACGTCGGTGAGGCCCAGTTCCTTGAAGCGGCGCATCAAGTCTTCGCCGCGGGTCTTTTCGTGGAAGGGAGGCGCTTCGACTTCGGTGATGGCAATCTGGTCGGCAACGGTCTTCGCTTCGTCGCGCTTCAAGTCTTCGAGGCACTTCACGATACGCGGATCCGCTTTGAGCTTATCCGCAACCGTCGTTACCTCCGCCTTGACGGGGGGCAGGTCTTTCAAATCAAACATACGGGGTTCTCCACATCAATAAAAAGCAAAACATTCAGATATTACTACATAGTTTTGCTTACCTACTTTGCAGGACGCAAAAAAGGCGGCAACCTCTGTGAAAAAAAGGGGCGCCGCCTCTTGTCTTAACGTTTGCCGCTTAACGACGCAGCTTCACCCCGGCAAAGGCCGCGGCCATCGCGCCCGCGGCGGGACGTTCCGGACGCTTTGCGGCGGGTTTCATGCTGCCCGCGGAATGACTGCCGTGCGACACCTTCGCGCGATCCCCCGCGGATTTCGACTTCATGGAAAGCGAAATGCGCTTACGGGCGACGTCAACGTCCAACACGCGCACTTTGACGATATCGCCCACCTTCACCACCTCACGCGGATCCTTCACAAAGCGGTCGGCGAGTTCGGAAACGTGCACCAAACCGTCCTGATGCACACCAATGTCGACGAAGGCCCCAAAGGCTGCGACGTTCGTCACCGCGCCTTCCAATTCCATCCCCGGCGTCAGATCCGCCAACGTATGCACGTTGTCCGCAAACTTTGCCGTCTTGAACTGCGGACGCGGATCACGCCCTGGTTTTTCGAGTTCAGAGAGAATGTCGGTCACGGTCGGAAACCCGAACTTTTCGTCAGTGAATTCCACGGCGTGCAGGTTGTGGAGCACTTCTTCGTTGCCGATCAGTTTCTTAATGTCGAGTCCCGTCTTTTTCAAAATACGTTCCACCACCGGATACGACTCCGGGTGCACGGCAGAGGCGTCCAAGGGATTGGCGCCGTCCGGGATCCGTAAAAAACCCGCCGCCTGTTCAAAGGTCTTCGCACCCAAACGCGGCACCTTCAGCAAAGTCTTACGGTCAGCAAAAGCGCCATTGGCGTCGCGGTAGGCGACGATGGCTTTTGCCTGCGTACCGGTGAGACCTGACACACGACCCAACAAGGCGGCGGACGCGGTATTCAAATCCACGCCCACGGCGTTCACGCAGTCTTCCACCACCGCGTCCAGTTTGCGAGCCAATTCCGTCTGGTTCACATCGTGCTGATACTGCCCCACGCCGATCGCCTTCGGGTCAATCTTCACCAATTCCGCCAAAGGATCCTGCAGACGCCGAGCGATCGACACCGCACCTCGATAGCTCACGTCCATCCCGGGGAGTTCGGCGGCTGCCGACGCAGAAGCAGAATACACACTCGCCCCGGCTTCGCTCACGACCACCTTCGTAAGGCCCAATTCCGGGTGACGGGCAATCAAATCCGCCGCCAACTGATCAGTTTCGCGGCTCGCGGTACCGTTGCCGATGGAAATCAGTCGACTGCCGTTGCGCTTCGCAAGGATCGCGAGAATCTCGATGGACTTATCCCATTCGCGGCGCGGTTCGTGCGGAAAGATGACGCCCGTTTCAAGAACGGCTCCCGTTTCCGAAATAACCGCCACCTTGACCCCCGTCCGAATGCCGGGATCGAGCCCGATGACACCCTTGTGGCCCGCGGGCGCCGCGAGCAGCAGATCTTTGAGGTTCGTACCGAACACCCCAATCGCTTTTTCCTGTGCTTCGTTACGCAGCCGCGTGAAAAGATCCGTTTCCAAGGTGGTGAGGCACTTCACGCGCCACGTCCATCGCACGACGCTCGCCAACCACGCATCCGCCGCACGTCCTTTGTTCGTGAGCCCCAAAAAGTCCGCAATCTTCACCTGGCACGGATGCACGGGCAGAGCTTCCTCGTCTTCGGTGAGAAGCATCTTCAACGTCAATACCCCCTCCTGACGGCCGCGGAAAAGCGCCAGCGCGCGATGGCTCGCCACTTCGTTGATGCCTTCGCTGTAATCGAAGTAATCGCGGAACTTCGCAGCTTCTTCGGTGTTACGTTTGTCTTCCACCACCGCGGACACAATGAAGGCATGCGTCCAGAGCCAGCTGCGGAGCATTTCGAGCATGTCGGCGTTTTCCGCAAAGCGTTCCGCGAGGATGTCGCGCGCGCCGTCCAAGGCCGCCTTCACGTCTGCCACCCCCTTCTCCGCCGACACAAATGCCGTCGCTTCGGTTTCGGGCGTCAACGTCGGATCCGCAAGGAGCTTATCCGCCAAAGGCGCCAACCCTGCAGCAATCGCAATCTGCGCACGCGTACGGCGCTTCGGTTTAAAAGGCAGGTACAAGTCTTCGATACGCTGCTTGCTGTCGGCGGCTTCAATCTGCGCCAGAAGTTCCGGCGTCATCTTGCCCTGTTCCGTCACCGACGCAATCACCGCCGCACGACGTTCTTCCATTTCGCGCCCGTACACCAACGCTTCCTGCAGATTACGCAGCTGCGTGTCATCGAGCCCCCCGGTCGCTTCCTTACGGTAGCGGGCGATGAAGGGCACCGTCGCCCCCTCATCCAACAAATCCACCGCAGCCTGCACCTGAGCACGTTTTGCGCCGATTAAAAGCGCAATGCGCTCATTGATGCGGCTCTGCGCCGCCGTATCGAGTTCCGTCATGTTGTCTGACTTCCGAAAAAAGTTAAATTCCGAGGTGTTTCGCGCACCATGCGGCGAGATCCTGATCCTTGGCCTTCCACGCTTTCGTGCGCAACCCTTCGATATGCACCGGGAGTTTTACCGTTTCATCTTCTTCGTAATGAAACCGCAGCACCAGGTCTTTGCCGTCACCGCCTTCCAGACTAATGGCAAAGGTAGACGCCTTCATGTCACCTGTTTCCGGCACGGCAAACACCACACGGTCTTCCGTCACGGTCACCGTATCGTGAAAAACCGCATGACCGGCGACAAGCTCCCGTTCCAACACCGTGGCCCCCGCGTCGTTGGTGTATTCCTTCACGCTGCGGCAGTGCAGCCCTTCAATCAACATGTGCGGGTGCTTTGCAAACTGCATCAATAAGGCCGCCAAACGCACGCGCACGACCGCCGCTGCCGCCTCGCCTTCCATTGCGGTGGCGGGAAGCGTCACCTCGTGTTCAAACACCGGTTTTAAAACTGTCACCGTGTCTCTCCAAAATAACTGAAATTTTGTTTCTTACCGTACCCACACACAGCCGTCAATCTTCAATCAGCTCGTGCGCATGAACGTTGACGCCCGCATCCGTTTCTGCTGCCGCCTTTTTCAAATACGCTCGATTTTCTTGACTGCAGAACTTTTCCGCGGACGGACGAAAAGGAAGACCGTTTTCCCGAATCATTTGGCTGAGAAAAATGCGGACAGCCTCACCCAAATCCATTCCCATACCGGCAGCGACTTCGCGTGCGCGATCCCGAACGGTGTCGTCCACACGAATCTGCAAATTCGCCATACTGCCTCCCTTAATGCAACTTCAATCATTCGGCAATGATAATGAACGCTTGCGTCTCTTGAAAGTCTTTTGTCTTTGGTGTTGTCCTCAAAAAGAAACCCAACCTACCGAAGCAGATTGGGCTCTTATGGCACCACGTCTTAACGTCAGAACTGGATTGCCGTATTGCGCTTATTTCCCTGCAGACGCTTTTCCAGCCATTGGCTGTAGCGGCTCATAATGAAGCTCGATACAAAGTAAATCGCCGCAATGAAGATGTAGCCTTCGCGGAAGAAATCGCGCCACTGGGCGTCGCCCAACGCCAACTGCAGGCTCCCCGTGAGATCAAACATCGACACGACGGTCACGAGCGACGTATCCATAAAGGTCGAAAGCAACGAATTCACAAAAGCCGGAATCACCGCCACCAACGCCTGCGGCAGGATGATGTAAACATAAACCTGCCAGCGGGCGAACCCCAGCGAATCCGCCGCCAGGAATTGCCCGCGGGGAATGGTCTGCAGCCCCCCTCTCACGGTTTCCGCCATGTAGGCTGCCTGGAACAAAATGATGCCCCAAGCCACGCGCCAGAAGGGATCAATGCGCACCGCAGACGGGAGCAGCAGGGGGAATACGAAGCTCGCCACAAAGAGCACCGTGATAAGCGGCACGCCGCGCACGATTTCAATGTAACCCGTGCTCAAGAGACGGATCAACGGCATTTCGCTGCGGCGCCCCAAGGCGAGCACCACCCCGATCGGTACCGACACGCTCATACCGAGAAGCGTGAGAATCACGGTCAAGGGCAAACCGCCCCAATTGTCGCTGTCAATCGGTTTCAACCCGAAGACGCCGCCCGCCATAAGCGTGAAGAAAACCACGAACGCCGTCGCCCATCCGGCCATCAGCCAGCGGGAACGGGGTTTTTGCCACATTGCGGGCCAAGCCGTCAAAACGAGCATCGCCACAATCACAATGGTCGCCACGGCCGGCCGCCACTGTTCGTCATAGTTGTAACGCCCGAAAAGAATGAGACGCCACTTTTCCGTGACAAACCCCCAACAGGCGCCGCCCGCAGCGTAGCAGGCTTCGGCGTCCGCGCGAAATACCGCGTCCGTCACGCCCCAGCGAAAGAGCACCACCGCCAGAACCGTCAGGAAAAAGCCTGCGACGATCGTAATGCCGGTGGCCGCCTTAGAGTAAAAGAAACGATCCCGCACGTTTTCAAACCAGGTACGCGTGAGATTCGGAGAATAAGTCTGCATGGTCGTTTTCTCCTTATCGCACCGTCCGCGTCACACGGGCATTCAAGGCATTCATCAGAACGCTGATCACTAGATTGATGGTGAGGTACACCGCCATGATGAGGAGAATGACTTCCAGCGCCTGCCCCGTAATGTTGATCGTGGAGTTGCCGATCGCCACCAAGTCCGGGTAGCCGATGACGACGGCAAGCGACGAATTCTTGGTGAGGTTCATATACTGGCTCGCCAAAGGCGGCACCGCAAGTTTCATCGATTGCGGGAAGATGACGTAACTCACCGTCTGCATACGCGTCATCCCCAACGCCAACCCCGCGTTCCACTGTCCCGGCGGCACGGCAATGACGCCCGCACGCACGATTTCCGCAATGGAAGCCGACGTAAAGAGCGTCAGCCCCAACCACAAAGCTAAAAATTCAGGCGAAAGCGCAGCCCCCCCCTCAATCGAAAACCCTTCGATGACAGGTTTACTCCAACCGCTCAGCCACCCGAAGAGCAGCCACACGACGATCGCCATCGCAAAGCCCCCGAGAACCCCGGTAAGGTTTGCCATCAGGCCCGTCATATTGCGAAGCGCATAAAGCCGGACTAGGAAAAGCGTCAGAATGCCCGCCAAACCCGCAGCCGTCAACGACAAAAGCGCTTGTTTCGGCACCGCCACCTGCAGCCCCGCTTTGGAAAGAAGCGCCCAACCGCCGAGACTGACGGCGTCGGTGCTCATCGGAAGAAGTTCGGTGATGAGAAGGTAAATCGCAAAGAGCTGAATAATGAGCGGGATGTTGCGATAAAACTCGACGTGCGCCGTTCCCAAAAGCCGCAGGATGGGGTGCGCCGCGAGCCGCATCAACCCCACGATGATTCCCAAGACCGTTGCCGAAATCACGGCAAAAAACGATACCTTGAGCGTATTCAACAGCCCGACGAAAAACGCCCGCGCCACGCTGTCGCTTGAAGAAAACGCAATGCTCGCCTCCCCGATTTCGATGTTGGACGCGTTTTTCAAGAATTCAAAACCGCTGCGGATATTGCGCTGTTCAAGATTGTCGACGACGTTGCCTGCGAGCCAATAAAGCACGGCAAAGACTACGGCAAGTACCGCGGCCTGCACCAAAAACTGTCGGCGGTGCGCTGCGGCCTGCCGCGCTCGACATGCCGGATCGAGTTCAGGCACAGCAGAAAATTGAGATTGACCGGTCTGCATGAGGTGGTGCTGAAAATGAAATCAAATCAAAGGAGCGCGAATTATAGTTTTTCGTCGCCCGAAAATCGGAAAGCCTGCCCGAGGATTGGTCGGGCAGGCTTTCTTTTGACGTCAGACTATGACAATCAGCGGATCGGAGGCGCGTAGAGGATGCCCCCCTGCGTCCACAGATTGTTGAGGCCTCGCGGCAAATTCAAGGGCGTCGTGGGTCCGAAATTCTTCGTCCAGCTTTCGCCGTAATTGCCGACCTGCTTGATGATACGGTACGACCAATCCTTATCCAGGCCCAGAAGCTTCCCTGCATCGTCCCCCGTGCCCACGAGGCGCATCACCTGCGGCACCTTCGACGAAGCACGCAATTCATCGACGTTCTGAGACGAAATGCCGTTTTCTTCAGCTTCCACCATCGCGTAGAAGGACCAACGCACGATCTGGAACCATTCGTCATCGCCGCGACGCACGGAGGGCCCCAAGGGTTCCTTCGAAATCGTTTCGGGGAGAATTTCGAAATCCTGCGGGTTGCGCGCACGGGTACGGGCCCCGGCCAAGTCGCTCATGTCCGTCGTGTAGACCTGGCAACGGCCGGAAAGGAATGCGCTCTGCGTCGCTTCCGTCGTATCGAACATCACGGGCTTAAACTTGATGTTGTTCGCCTTGAAGTAGTCGGCGAGCGCCTGCACGGAGCTCGTGCCGGACTGCAGGCAGACCGTCGCACCGTTTAACTGCTTTGCACTCTTTACGCCCAACTTCTTCGGAACCATGAAGCCCTGACCGTCGTAATAGTTGATCGCGGCAAAGACGGCCCCCATACTGGCGTCACGCGTCAACGTCCACGTCGTATTGCGGGCGAGAACGTCGATTTCGCCCGACTGCAGAGCCGTAAAGCGCTGCGGAGACGACAGCGGCACAAACTTAACCTTCTGAGCGTCACCCAAAACGGCCGCTGCCACGGCGCGACATGTATCCACATCCAAACCGTTCCAATTGCCGCGGCTGTCCGCACCGGCAAAACCGGGCGCTGCGGTATTGACGCCGCAAATCACCTGACCGCGGGCACGAACGGCGTCCAGAACCGGACCGGCTTGTACGCTCAAAGCGGCACTCGCGAGAGCGACGGCGAGACAAACTGACTTCAACTGCATGAGTTTCTCCGCTGTAAAAAGTTCAATCTTCAAAAAGGGAAAGGAAGTCGCCCTGAAAAAAGACGCCTTCGTTTTTAAATTGCCCTCAGTTTAACGAGACAACTCAGCAAAGCGGGTTGACGAAAGACCGAAAATTAGCCTCTGTCAACCCGTCTGAGTACTTCACCTATTAGGCAACGCCGAAAAATCAGGCTTTTTTCTTAGACGTCGTCGTTTTCTTGGCGGTCGTTTTGGCCGTCTTGGGTTCCCGCGCTTCAAATTCGAACCCCACCTTCTTCGTCTTGGGATCCAACACAAGGAACGCCTTGAATTTACGGTGACTGCGGTTGGAAACGAAGTTGGAAAGCAGGGTCGACCTCCCTTCCGTCAGGATTTTCCCGGCTTCTTCGGGGCTCACTTCCTGCTGCAGGATGACGCGTCCGATACGGAAGTCGCACGTTTTCGCGCTCCCCTGCGCGTGTTCGCAGAAATAGGCGGCCGGTCCCTGCAGTACGCGCCCCGAGCACTTGGGGCATTTACCGATCACCGGGTAATTCGACGTGTCTTCCGTATCGTCTTCCTTGTTGCCGTCGCCGAAATCAAATTCAAGCTGCCATTCGGAATTAAGCCTCAGCGCCGCCGCAAAGGGGCGCCCCAATTTGCTTGTGAAGCCCGTCAAGGGGCCGATCATGCCCTTACCCAACAACTCTTCCACTTCCGCCACTTCAAAGGTGCGCCCCGCGGGGTGCTTGGGCAGACGGAAATCGCACCCCTTCGTCGTACAGGCAAACCCACGGTAGTTTTCTACAATTTCGCCGCCGCACTTGGGGCAACGGTGACGAAGGTGCGCAGGATGTTCCACGGGCACCGTGTCGCCCTCGTAGCGTTTGGCGGCTTCCACAATATCCGTCGTCATACCGCGAATTTCCTTCATGAAGTCGTCGCGAGAGAGACGCCCCTTTTCGATCTGAGCGAGTTTGTATTCCCATTCCCCAGTGAGTTTCGGGTCGGAAAGCGCCGAAATACCGAGACCTTTCAGCAGCGAGAACAACTGCTGCGCCTTCGCCGTCGGCCGCAGATCACGACCGTCGCGCACCATGTAGGCCTGATCAATGAGGTTTTCGATGATGGCGGCGCGCGTCGCAGGCGTCCCCAGGCCCTTTTCAGCCATAGCGTCCCGGAGCTCATCATCCGCCACGAGTTTTCCCGCGCCTTCCATCGCCGACAAAAGCGTAGCTTCCGTATACCGGGCAGGCGGCCGCGTTTCGAGTTTTTCAACATCTACGCTTTCCGCCGTCGCAGTTTTGGCGCCGTTTAACGCCGCGAGGTTTCCTTCACCCGTGCCGGTCTTACCGTACACCTCGAGCCACCCCGGATTCACCAGAACCTTGCCTTCTGTCTTGAAGTGATCCTCGCCCACCGTCGTAATGCGGGTCGTCACATCGTATTCAGCTACGGGGTAAAAGACCGCCATAAAACGGCGCACCACGAGGTCGTAGACCTTCCTTTCAGCTTCGCTCATCGTGCCCGCGGGCACGGCAAGCGTCGGAATGATGGCAAAGTGATCACTGATGCCGGCGTTGTTGAAAATGCGCTTATTGGGTTTGACCCAATTGCCCGCGAGAATCTTTTCCGCCGCTTTGCTAAATGACGGCATCTGCGCCACATGCTGCAGCGTTTCCTTCACGGTTGCCGGATAGTCTTCGGGGAGCGCCCGAGAATCCGTTCTCGGGTAAGTGAGCACCTTGTGCTTCTCGTAAAGACTCTGCGCCAAGGAAAGCGTCGTCTTTGCCGAAAACCCAAATTTGTTGTTCGCTTCGCGCTGCAGGCTCGTGAGGTCAAACAACTGCGGTGACAGCTGCGTCGCACGCTTACTCGTTTCTTCCACCGTCCCCGTCTTACCGCAGCAGCGGTCGGCCACGGCCTTCGCCGCAGCCTCGTCAAAAATGCGTTCCGCCTTCAAGTCCGGATTCTTCGCGTCCTTTTTGAAGGCCGGGTCAAACCAACGGCCGGCGTAGCTGCCTCCCGAAAAACCGAACGCTGCATTGACTTCCCAATAGTCTTTGGGCTTAAATGCACGGATTTCGTTTTCACGCTTTACGACGATGGCGAGCGTCGGCGTCTGCACTCGTCCCACGGTCGTCAGAAAAAAGCCGCCGCCGAGGCTGTTAAAGGCCGTCATAGCGCGCGTTCCGTTGATCCCCACGAGCCAATCAGCTTCCGACCGGGACTTTGCCGCCGCAGCCAAAGACTGCATTTCCTCGTCAGTGCGCAGATGCCCCAGAGCTTCACGGATCGACGCTGCCGTCATCGACTGCAGCCACAGACGCTTAATCGGCTGCTTCGCCTTCGTCGCCTGCATGATGTAACGGAAAATAAGTTCCCCTTCTCGTCCCGCATCACACGCGTTGACGATTTCGCCCACGTCCGGACGCTTGATGAGTTTCGCAAGGCTCTTTAATTTATCCGCCGTCCGAGAGATAGGCTTTAAGTCAAACGTCGGCGGCAACACCGGCAGATGCGCAAACGTCCACTTGCCGCGCTTAACTTCGTACTTTTCCGGGCAGGCCAATTCCAAAAGATGCCCCAAAGCGTTGCCGACGATGTAATTGTCGCCTTCGTAGTAGTCGCCGTTCTTTTTGAGGCCGCCGATAACACGGGCGATGTCCGTCGCAACGGACGGTTTTTCTGCAATGATGAGTGTTTTCATAGTGAACGGCAAATGCCGCTGCCGATAAAAATTTCACCGTCCGACAGGTTCGACGGGCGGCGCAGTCTTTTTTTAGCATAGCGAGTTTTAGGGGCATCTGAAAAGCGCCTTGCGATGACTTTTTGTCTCAGTTCCCTGTCAACCCGAAGTCTTTTATGAGATCTTCCAAACTTTCCGTCAGTTTGGCGCCCTGTCGAATCAGCAAGTGATTGCCTTTATAAAGCGGCGAATGAATGGACCCCGGAATCGCCGCAGCGTCCCGCCCCAATTCCGCCGCACGGCGCATGATGTCCAAAAGCGGATCCCGGCGCTCGGCTTCCACCACCAGAAGCCCGCGGCACATGGCGGCCAAGAGGTAATCCCGCGCTTCGTATCCGACGTCAGTCGCACTCGTTCCCGGAAAATGACCGGTCAGAATGAGCCCCGCCTGCTCCGCTTTTTTCCACACCGGAAGGCACAGGGCCGACGGCACACGATCCGGCCCCGCCGTTGCCGCGATGATGACGCCGCCCGGCGTTTGTGACGCAGCCGCCACCCCCGTTAATTCCGCTTCCGTTTCGCCCGCCAGAACCGCCGTAACGCCGTTTTCTGCCAACGCCGCTGCAAAATCCTTCAGATTCCGTCGTCCTTCGGCGTCGGCTTTGGCTGAAATTAAAAGCGTTACACGGGGGCGCGCCAACGTTTCCCGGCGCCCGCGAACGAAAAGAAGAACGTCGCTCGTACCGGACGCAATGAGTTCCTTGGGGTACAGGGGATCCGTCACGAGTACCACGTCCGCCGTCGGCGTACGGCGCAGCCAGGTGAGTGCTTTTTCGGCAGCGATTTCGGCTTCATCGGAAAAAAGTTCCGTTGATCCCCGACCAATCCGATCCTTCACCGCCGCTCGCGGCAGTTCAAAAATCGTTTCCGGCAGACCGAAGGCCGCCACCAACTGAACGGCTTCCCGAGCCCGTCCCCGAAAGACGAACGCCAGCCTGAGCCAAGCGAGAAGTTCCTCGTCACTCAGTGTTTCGACCACGCGGGCGGTATCATTAACAGAACTGGTGCTCATTTTTTAGAAAATTTCGGCAATTGCCGTCTGCTGTATCCTATCAGCCTCGCGATTAGAGCGCACCGTTTTTTACTTGTGGAGACTTTTGTGGCCCTGCTGAAGATTGTTCAGTACCCTGATCCGCGGCTTGCCGCGGTCGCTGAACCCGTCACCGAATTCAATGATGATCTGAAGAAACTCGCCGCCGACATGGCCGAAACCATGTACAAAGCCCCGGGCGTGGGCTTGGCGGCGCCTCAGATCGGCAAGCTCATCCGCATGGTGGTGATCGACATCAGCGAAGAAAAAAATCAACTGATGACCTTGGTAAATCCCGTCGTTGAACCCCTCTCGCCGGAAGAAGTGGAATGCGAAGAAGGATGCCTGTCGCTTCCAGGCGTCTACGAAAAGGTGTCGCGCCCCGCACGGGTTCGCGTCACCGCCCAGGATTTAGACGGAAACCCCGTTTCCATCGACTGCAACGAACTCTTGAGTGTTTGCGTGCAGCACGAAACGGATCACTTAAACGGCATCGTGTTCGTGGATCATCTGAGCCGCCTCAAAAAGAGCCGTGCCGTCACGAAACTCGCAAAACTTCGCAAAGAAAAAGCCCGCGAAACCAAGGAAAAGACCGGGGCCTGATTCCCCGATCGTCCAGAAACCGCTCCCCTTCTTTCGGAGCGGTTTCCTTTTCAGAGCCGCGTCTCCCGCGCCGCGTCATAACAGTGACGCACTACGGCATCCGCAATTTTCTTCCAGTGCACTTTCGGAATATCGTGGCCCATACCGGGAATACCCACAAACGTAGAACCCCGTACCGCCGCGGCAATTTCTTTACCGGCTGCCACGGGAAGAAGCGGATCCGACTCTCCGTGAATCACGAGAGTCGGCACAAAAAGCTGCCGCAGTTTCGCCGTGCGGTTGCCTTCGGCTAAAAGCGCCATCACCTGACGGCGAACGCCTGCCTGAGGGTTTTTCTGTTGCGCCGCCGCTTTGAGAACGGCCGTCACAAAATCGTCGTCATACGTTTCGCCGGGAGTACCGACCGCCTGCATCGTCTTTTTCAGATGTTCCCGGGGATCCGTCTGGGCGTCCGGGGGCATCAAAATGGCCTTGAGGGCCTTCATCTTTCCTAATCCCGTCCGCGGGTTACCCGAAGCCGTTGAAAGACAGGTGAGCGACAGCGTCCGATGCTGAGCCTTCAACGCCACGCACTGCGCGATCATGCCGCCCAAAGACACCCCGGCGACGTGCGCCCGGCGAATGCCCAGCGTATCCATCAAAAGCAAGACGTCGTCGGCCATGTCGGTCAACGTATAAGGCGCCGTCACCCGACCGCCCAACACGTAGCGCATGATGGAAAAGAAAAGTTCCCGCGACGTTACGAGCCCCTTGCCCGCGGGGCTCGCACCGGCATCCCGGTTGTCCGGCGTCACGACGTAAAGCCCCCGCTGAACCAGCATGTCGATAAAAGGCCGCGGCCACGCAACGGAGGGCGTCCCTAATCCCATCAACAGGATTAAAGGCGGCAGATGCGGATCACCGTAGGTTTTGTAGGAAAGCGAAAGAGCGCCGGACGTACTCATGGGGAAAACTTCTTCAAAAAACGACTATGCCGCCATGATAAAGCCCGTGGAAAGCTGTTTCGCTGCGGGTACAATCTTTTTCTTACTGTTCCCGACGTCCGTTCGTCGTCCGGGATTCACCTTCCGATACGGAGAACACCTTTCCATGCGCATTGCTTTTGCCGGTACCCCGGACTTCGCTGCCGAGGCCTTAAAGGCACTCATCGCAGCGGGGCACACCATCACCCTCGTTTTAACGCAGCCCGACCGCCCGAGCGGCCGCGGCATGAAATTGAAACCCTCCCCCGTCAAGGCCGTCGCTCTTGAACACGGCCTTGTCGTCCTGACGCCCTTGGCGCTTCGGGGCCCCAAGGCGGGCGACGAAGGCGAAGCCGCTTTGAAGGCGCTGGAAGAAAGTGAGAGCGACGTCTTCGTCGTTGCCGCTTACGGATTGATTCTCCCGGAACGGGCGTTAAACGCCGCCCGCGGCGTAGGGGAAGACGGTTCGATCAAGAGCATCAATATTCATGCATCCCTTCTTCCGCGTTGGCGCGGCGCCGCGCCCATCAACCGCGCGATCGAAGCAATGGACAAAGAAACCGGTGTTGATCTCATGAAGATGGACATCGGTCTTGATACGGGCGACGTCATCTGTTCGGCGCCCGTATCAATTACGGAAGACCACGACGCCGCGCGGCTCACCGAAGAACTCACTCAGGTCGGTGCGCGCCTCATCGTAACGGCGCTCGAACACCCTGAGACGCTCACACACAGCCCGCAGCTCGAAAACGGCGTCACCTACGCCAAAAAACTCCTTAAGACAGAAAGTCCCATCGTATGGACGCAGGACGCTCGGCAGGTCGCCGCCCGCATCCGCGCATTTTCGCCTTTTCCCGGTTCCACCGCCGTCCGCAACGGCGAAACCGTCAAGATTTGGTTTGCAAAAGCCGTTGAAGGCTCAGGGCAACCCGGTGAAATTCTCGCTGTGGGCGACGCGGTCGTCATTGCCTGCGGTACGGGTGCCGTCGCCTGCACACGGCTGCAGCGCGCCGGAAAACCCGCGATGGACGCGAAACCCTTCGCTCAAAGTCTGCAGCTCAAAATTGGTGAGGTATTGGTATGAACGGCAACGGCGTCCAACTGCGGCGGTCTTTGAAACTCGCCGCCCGCGCCCGGGAATTGATTGAAGCGGGTGCCACCTTAGAAAAAGCGATTGCCGCAGCCGGTGCCGGCGTCGGCAAAGACGAACGTGCCGCCATGCAGGCCCTCGTTTACAGCGCCGTGAGGCGCATTTTTCTCACCGAGGGACTCATCAAAAAGTTCGCGAAGCGCCCCCCCGTGCCCGCCGTACAGCACCTTCTCGCCTGTGCGCTCTCTGAATTAATGGATCGTCCGGAAAAAAGTTACGCCATCGTGAACGAAACGATTGCAGCCGCCAAAGCCGATCCGGAAACAGCATTCGCCGCAGGCTTTTTAAACGCCTGCCTGCGGCGTTTTACGCGCGACAAAGACGCGCTCCTCGCAAGTCTCATGAAAGACCCCTGCGTCCGGTTTAATGCCCCCCGCTGGTGGATTGAACGGCTGGATCGTACGTTGGGCCGGCAGACCGCAGACGCCGTACTCGCCTTAAACCTCACGCGTCCGCCCCTCACGCTCCGAGTCAACCAGCGCCGGACGACGCCCGAAGCTTGGTGCAAAAAGGCGTCGGCGCTGGGGCAGTCCGCCCGGTGCCTCTCGGGCAACGCCGTTTGGGTCGCGGAGCCCCTTCCCGTCGAAGTGCTTTATGGGTTTAAAGAGGGACTTGTCAGCGTCCAAGACGCAGGCGCTCAGCTAGCGGCAAACTTTATCGCCCCCCAGGCAGGCGAGCGCATTCTCGATGCCTGCGCGGCTCCCGGCGGCAAGACGGCGCACCTTTTGGAAATGACGGACTGCGACGTCACCGCGCTCGAAATCGACCCCGTGCGCGCCGCCCGCATTCAGGAAAACCTTGAGCGCCTTCACTTGGAAGCGCGCGTCGCATGTGCCGACGCCGCACAGACGGGCACTTGGTGGGACGGCAAACCCTTTGACAAAATTCTTCTTGACGCCCCCTGCACCGCAAGCGGCATCGCACGCCGTCACCCCGACATCGTCTTCTTTCGGGAGCCTCGCGACGTCATCGAGTTGGCAAAACAACAACACAAACTCCTCGAAGCGCTTTGGCCCTGCCTCAAAATTGGCGGAAGACTGCTCTATGTCGTATGCTCGATCTTTGACGAAGAAGGCCGCGGTCAAATCCGTCGCTTCACGGAGGATCATCCGGAAGCACGCCTCACGACGCTCCCCGGGATCGATCGCAGTGAACTGCGTCTGACTCCGGCGGATGCGGGCCCCGACGAATACGGAATCATGGGGCCGCACGACGGCTTCTTCTATGCCCTGTTAACCAAAACGCATTAATTTTTTATGCTCACGCGTCGTCGTCTGTGTGCCTGCGCTCTTTGTTCGCCGATTCTGTTGTCGACGAGCCTTGCCGTGCGCGCCGCGGGCAACGACGCGCAGCTGATGCAGGCCAAGCTTTCGCGCGTCATCGAAGACATCACGCCCGGCCTCTACCTTACGGTGGACTGGGAATTTGATCTCTCGGAAATCCTGGTGGACAGCATGAAGCGGGGTATCCCGCTTTATTTTGAGTACGAATTCCGCTTGGAGCGACCACGCTGGTATTGGACCAACAAAAAAGCCGCACAGTCTCATCTCGTGCAGCGCGTGGGCTACAGTCCCTTGTCGCGCCGTTGGCGCTTTTCACGCGGCGGTCTCATTCAGTCGTTTCACACCTTTGAAGAAGTGCTGCCGCTTTTAAAACACGTCGGCGACTGGCGGGTGGCGGATGTGGACACCGTCGACGACATTGATGACTTTCAGGCTGAAACCCGTCTGCATCTGGATCTCACCAAACTTCCCAAGCCGCTGCAGGTCAGTATCGGAGGCAACTCCGACTGGGCGCTCGAAAGCGACTGGGAAAACGTTCATCTCTCCAAAGACCTCACTCGCCGATAGATGCCCCGCTGGTTACGTTTTTCGTTCGGATTTCTCTTAACCGCTGCCGTTATCCTCCTCTTTTTTGCCGCGGCCGGGGGTGCAAGTTCCGAACTTTTTGACCGCTGGTTCCCCATTCTCCTCGTCTGCAACCTCTTTGCCGTCATCACGCTCTTCATCTTCATCACCGCCGTCGTCATCCGACTCGTCAAGCGATGGAAAGAACGGGCCTTCGGCTCGCGGATGACCGGAAAACTGGTGCTCGCCATTTCGCTCATCGCGCTCTTACCCTGCCTTCTCATCTACCTCGTCTCGAGCCAATTCATCGGGCGCAGCATCGACTCCTGGTTCGACGTGCGGGTGGAACATGCCCTTGATTCCGGTGTGTCGCTCTCGGGCGAAATCCTTGCTCGCGAACAAAACCGTCTGCAGACGTCCGCCGTCCGCACCGCGAGGAGCCTGGCCGGCGTCCGTTGGAAAGACCTGGCGACGCAGCTTGAGAAACTGCGGGACGTTTCCGACTTCAGTCGGGCCGACATCTTCCGCAACAACGGCGCCCTCATCGCTCAGACCGAGAAAAACCCCGGCGAACTCCCCCTCATCGCACCGACGACGGATCAGTTGGCGACCGCCCTTGAAGAACAGTCGCTCACCCTTCTTGAAGACGAAAGCGAACAGAATGCTCCGCTTCAGGTGCGGGCCATCGTCCCCATCGGCGTCTTTGTCACCGATACCGGACGAGACCGCCTCTTTCTGCAACTGACGCAGGCGACGCCCGCCGCGCTCTCCGCCAACATTGCAGACCTTCTGGCGGGCTACCGGGATTACCAAGAACTCGTTCTCACCCGAGGGGCGCTGCGAAACATTTACGGCGTGACGCTGACGCTCACCCTCCTGCTCGTCGTACTCGCCGCTATCGCGGCCGCACTCCGCTTTGCGGGAACCATGACGGCCCCCGTACTGCAGCTTGCGAAGGGTACCCGCAAAGTTGCCGAAGGCGATCTGCGCCCCATCCGGGAATACCAGGGAAATGATGAAATCAACACTCTTACCCAATCCTTCAACACCATGGTAGCGGAGTTGGCGGAATCCCGTACGCTCGTGGAAAACCAACGGGCACAGGCCGAACGCGCCCGTGCGTCGCTCGAACGGATACTTTCCACCATTTCGTCCGGAGTTCTCGTGACGGACGACAGGCTTTTCGTCTATTCGGCCAACACCGCCGCCGCGACCGTTCTCAAAAACGATACCCTCAACACCGGCGTCGTTTTGTCCGACGTCGAACCGGAATTCAGCGCCGTTCTCTCCGAACAAATCCAGATAACGGACGACGACAATTTCCACACCGAACTCACACTGCAGCGCCGCGCCAACGACGCGCCGCTCGCCCTCTTCGTACGGGGTTCCCGTATCAAACTTGAAACGGGCCGCGGCTGGGTCATCGTCTTTGACGACATGTCGAGCGTGCTCGACGCACAGCGGGCGCTCGCCTGGGGGGAAGTGGCCCGACGGCTCGCACACGAAATCAAGAACCCGCTCACGCCCATTCGCCTTGCCGCCGAACGCCTCAACATGAAGCTTGCGGACAAACTCGACGAAAAGGATCATCAGCTTCTCACCAAAGCCTGCGGCACCATTGTGAATCAGGTGGACGCCATGAAACAGATGGTGAACGACTTCCGGGATTACGCCAAGCTGCCCACCGCCGTTTTGCGCCCCCTTAACGTAAACGAACTCTTCACCGAACTCACGGACTTCTACCGCACGGCCGGCACCCCCGTCGAATTCGCACCGCAGGCAGCACTGCCCTTGATCCGCGGCGACGAAGCGCAACTGCGGCAGATCGTTCACAACTTGGTAGGGAACGCCATTGATGCTACGGCAGGCCTCACGCACGCCGACATCCGGCTTTCCGCGGCCGCCGTACGCAACAGTGCGGGAGACGCTAAAGCCGTACGCATTACCATTGAAGACAACGGACCGGGGTTCAGCGAAAACATTCTCAACAAAGCCTTCGAACCCTACGTCACCACTAAGCCCACCGGTACGGGGCTGGGGTTGCCGATGGTGAAAAAAATCATTGAGGAACATCACGCCAAGATTGCGCTTGACAACAAAACCGACGGAGAAGGCCGCATCACGGGAGCCCTCATTACCATGATCTTCCCGGTGTTGCTTTCGGAAAATCCGGCTGAGACTGCCGCTTAACGATCCGTCGACTCATTTTTTTGGCGCCGATCAAAGAAACACTCTGCAACAAAACGCCGTCTAAGATTAAAATCCCAGGGTTCTTGTTTTCACCCGCCTGAGACTTTGGGAGCATCCTGCACCATGGCCAAAATTCTCGTCGTTGATGACGAAATCGGCATCCGCGAACTCTTATCCGACATTCTCACGGACGAAGGCTATGCCGTCGAAACCGCGGAGAACGCTGAAACGGCCCGTCGCCGCATCGGCGCCGAGGAATTTGACCTGATTCTGCTGGACATCTGGATGCCGGACACCGACGGCGTTTCCCTTTTAAAAGAACTCAAGGTGCGGAATCTGCTTCACTGCCCGGTTTTGATGATGAGCGGTCATGCCACCATTGAAACCGCAGTGGAAGCCACTAAATTCGGAGCGCTTGCCTGTTTGGAAAAACCCATTTCCATGCAGAAGCTCTTGGAGAGCGTCCGACACGGGCTGGAAGTCTGCGACCGCATCCGTGCCATGGCGAAATACCGCCCGGATCAACCCGAAGAAAAGCCGATCCCGGTCGTCCCCATTCCCACGATGCCCGAACCCGTCAAAGAAGAATTGCCCGTCTTTAACGTGCGGGGCACCGACATTACGATCGACTTCACATCGACCCTAAAAGACGTTCGGGAAACGACGGAGCGCGCTTATCTGAAGGCGCTCATGAATTACGAAAACAACCAAATGACGCGCGTCGCGAAACGCGCCGGGTTGGAAAGAACGCATCTTTACCGCAAACTAAAAGCCCTCGGCATCCCGATTCCCCGTCATACCGACAAACCGGAAGACGACGTTGAAAACGCCGAATGAGAATCCACCGCCCGAGACATCCGCTGTCCGGGCGTTTTTTCCCTACGGCACGCCCCACATGACGTTCTGCTTCTTTTTCGCCGCCTTCTGCATCATGTCGAGCAACGGGAAAATCCGCACGCTCATCGGCACGTGTTCCCTCGCCTTCTTTTCTTCTTCCTCTTCTTCAAACGTCATAAAACCGCCGCGGCCCTCGCGCTCGAGCTTTTCGCGTTTGGCTACCTGCTCGGCAATCCATGCCTTCTCCCGTTCAATTTCGTCGGAAAGTTTTTCGATCAAGGGCGGCAGATCCTCCGGCGGCAGGCACCCCGATTCACCGTAGTCCCGCCCCAATACCCGACAAACCGCCTTAAAGGTATCGGACATCATGTAAAAACCGGCTGCTGCCTTGCTGCGGAATTCCAAAAGCGCCATGAAAGGTTCCTCAAAAAACTGGATCAATCGTCTCCGTATTTTCCGCAGGTTTCCGCAGGAAGGCAAATAACGCCTTTCCCCTCCTTCAGCACCGAAGGATTAAAAAATCTCGATAATTAACCAACGAAAGCAACTTTTAAACGAGTTTTACCGATAAAAAGCGTATTTTTCACCAACCAACACCGTTCACACGTCATTTGTCGACAATTTTCCGTGCAATTAACACACTACACACAAAACGCCGCACTCAGGTACACTGTCCGCCGTCAAAAAATTCGCCGAAAAAGTAGGCAGTTAAAGAAAAAACGCTCCGAAAAGCGTTTAGAAAAGTACTGTGTCCGTTTCCATTTTCCTCATTGCACATTCGCCGCTCGCACAGGCGCTCAAAGACTGCGCAGTGCATGTGTACAGCTGCGACAAACGCACGGCCGAACGCGTCCGGGCGTTTGATGTGCTGCCCGATTCCGACACCGATGCCGTCGCCGGCCTCGTCACATCGGCGCTCGGTACGGAAAAAAATACGGACGGCACCCTCATCCTCACCGATGTGGTGGGCGCCACGCCTTCCAATATCGCGCACCGCATGTTGAAACACGACAAAGTGACGGTCATCGCGGGCGTCAACCTTCCCATGGTTCTCACCGCGCTCTGCCACCGGGACGAAACCCTTGAAAACGTCACCAAACTCGTCAAAGAAGCCGGAATGATGAGTATCATTGAGGGAACCCTTGAACATCATTAGGCTTTCCGCCTCAAAAGTTTCCCGCGGACAGTCTTTTTCTGACCCAGTCAGGAAGTACCATGCAATCCCGCAACGTCAAGATCACCAACAAACTCGGCATGCACGCCCGTCCCGCCGCGCTTCTCACGAAGACCGCCAATCTGTTCGGTTGCAAAATTTCCATTACGAAAAACGGTAAGACTATTGATGCTAAATCCATTTTGTCGGTAATGACGTTGGCCGCCAAATGCGGGGACGAAATCACGATCACCACGGACGGCGCCGGCGAAAACGCCGCACTTGAAAGTCTCGCGTCGCTCGTTTCTTCCGGCTTTGGGGAGGATTAATGCATGAGCGAAACCGACAAAATCGGTGTCGGTAACGTGCCCCCCGTAAGCGCCGATCTCAAAGACACCGAAAAACCGAAAGCCCCGGATACAGGCGCGCCCACCGCATCGGATTCGCCCCGCGAAGAGGAAGAATCCGTCACATTGTCCGGCATCGCCGTCTTCCCCGGTGTGGCCTTGGGGCAGGCTCAGATTCTCTCTGAGGGCGACCTCGACATCCCGCATTTTTCGATCGAGAAAACGCAGACGCGCTCGGAAAACCTCCGTCTGCGGGCGGCCGTCAACACAGTTGACAAAGAACTCGCGGACGTTGAGGAAAGCCTTTCGCAAAACGAAGATACACCGCCCGAAGCCTTCGCCTTCATCAATCTGCAGCGCCAGATTCTTGCCGACGAAAGCCTCATCAACGATACGCTCGCAATTCTCAAGGAACGCCTCGTCAACGCCGAATGGGCCCTGTCGCTGCGCATGGAAGAACTGCGCCGTACCTTTGAAGCGATCGACAATGATTACCTTGCCGAACGCATCGACGACATCTCTCAGGTGGTGGAACGCGTTCAGCGCGTTTTAAGCGGTCGCCGGCGTCCGGCCGATACGGTGAAACTTCCCACGAGCGAAGATAAAGTCATCCTGATCGCGGAAGACCTCGATCCCGCGGACATTCTGATTCTGAAGCGCCGCCGGGATCTGTCGCTTGCGGGGCTCGTGACGAGTTCGGGTTCCACCACGTCGCACGCGGCCATTTTGGCGCGTTCGCTGGAAATTCCGACCTTGGTGAGCGTCGAAGGTGCCGTGAGCCGTATTGCTTCCGACGACGTCGTCTTACTGGACGCCGACCGGGGCACCCTCACGCTGCATCCGAATCCGGCCCTGATGCCTCAGGTCTCCCAACGCATCCGGGAACTGAGCGCCGTCCGCAATCGCCAGCGAAAACTCATTTCCTGCCCCTGCGTCACCGCCGACAACGTTCCCGTTTCGCTGCAGGCCAATATCGCCCTACCGGAAGACGTCCGGGATGCTCAACGGCTAGGCGCGGACGGCATCGGGCTTTTCCGCTCAGAATTTCTCTTCATGAACCGACCGACGCCCCCGTCGGAAGATGAGCAGTTTGAAGCCTATCGGCGCGTCATTCGAGCGATGAAGGGCAAACCCGTCACCATCCGTACGATGGACTTGGGGGGCGACAAGGTACTCTCAGCGGAAGCGATGGAAGCGCTGAACTTCCCCGCCGAAGAACTCCTCCCCAACCCGGCCCTGGGACGTCGCGCCATCCGTTTCAGTCTCAATCATCCGGGGTTCTTTCTGACGCAGTTGAAGGCCGTTTTGCGCGCCGCCGAAGGCAGCAACGTACGGCTGATGCTGCCGCTTCTCACGCGCCCCTCGGAAATCGAGATTACGCGCGGCCTCATTCGCCGGGCACAGGAAGAACTTCGCGACCGCAACATTGCGCACGCGGCCGCCGTTCCGCTGGGCGGCATGGTAGAAGTGCCGGCCGCAGCCATTGCGCTCCCGGCGTTTTTAAGCACCCTCGACTTCATCAGTCTCGGAACGAACGACCTCATTCAGTACACTCTCGCCGTAGACCGTCACGATCCCGGTGTGAGTGAACTCTACGATCCCCTGCATCCGGCGGTACTGACGCTGCTGCACCAAGTGATCCGGATGGCGGTAAAGGCTAAAAAGCCCGTCGGCGTCTGCGGCGAAATCGCCGGCGATCCCACAATGGCCAAACTCCTGATCGGTATGGGCGCACGGCACCTTTCCATGGAAAGCGCGCGCATTCTTCCCTTAAAGGAAATGATTCTGGGAATGAAGTGCGCCGACGCCGAAGTGCTCGTGCGCAAAATCAACCGCATGCACAACTTCGGCAACATCCGGCGCCTCGTCACGGGCTCGGATCCGACGATCAGCTACAGCAATCTGAAATCGGCCTACCCGGCCGCCAACGAAAAAGGAACTGACGATGGCAACACCGCTCACGCTTGAAGAAATCGAAACGCTGGGCGAACTGCTCGCCCGCATCCCGGACAATTTTTCCGCGATGGAACCTGATATGTTGGATGGTTTTCTGACGGCGTTGACACTCATGAAGCATCCGCCCGAACAGGCCGATTGGCTCCCCTACGTTTTTGACAGCGAGGGGAACCCCCGCGCCAAACTCGCCGATCCCCTGCAGGCGCAGTTAAAGAAACTCATCCTGCGGCGCGGTGCGGAAATCGAAGCCACGGTTCTCGCGGAAAAACCGATTGATCCCATTCTCTTTGACTTTGACGAAGAGAGCGGTGAGGAACTCACGGGCGAAACGTCGCTTGCCGCGCTCACCCCCTTTGCCGACGGTTTTGCCGCCGCCTGCGCCTTGTGGCCCGAACTCGTCAAAAACAACACCAAAGCCGTGCAGGCGGGGCTTGTCGGCATCATGCGCTGGGCCGGTAAAAACGAAACGGCAGACGACGGAAAGGCCTCGGAAGACTCCGAGGAAACCGAAGCGATCGAAAACGAAATCGACTCCGAAGTCGCTTTTGCGGATTTAGACGAAGCACTGGCCGACGTGCAGGCCTGCGTTCAGGAAATTGCCGAAGTCACCCGTGCGTTGGATATCGCCCGCGCACAGCGCGGCGGCACTAAAAAACACCGTCGTTAAGCTCACGGCGGCGGTAGCTCGCTGAAACGCCTATGCATTTGACCAGGCATTGCATAGGCATTTTTTTCGTCTACTTAGCCGGAATACCTGCTTCAGTGGAGGCAGCCCGTTTCTTGGCTAATTCGCTGCGCGCCTTGCCCGCCAACGCCACGAGTACCAATACGGGCACCCCCAAACACGCCGTAGCCGTAAAGAACCCCGCATAACCGACGGCTTCCACCGCCACACCGGAAAACCCAGCCAAGAATTTGGGGAGCAACAGCATCACGGAACTGAAGAGTGCGTATTGCGTCGCGGAATACGCCGTATTCGTCAAACCCGACAGATAAGCCACGAAAGCCGCGGAGGCTAAGCCCCCTGCCAAATTGTCGGCACTTACCGTAAAGATGAGAAACGTCAAATCGTGTCCGCGCGTCGCCAAAACGGAAAAAAGAAGGTTCGTCACCGCCGATAAAACACCGCCTAAAAAGAGGGTTTTCATAACACCGATCCGAAGCGCCACGACGCCCCCCACGAAAGCCCCCGCGAGCGTCATCACGACGCCGAACACCTTACTCACCGCCGCAACTTCTTCTTTGGTAAACCCCATGTCGCTGTAAAAGGGATTAGCCATGACGCCCATTACCACGTCGCTGATGCGGTAGGTAGCAATTAAAAGCAGCACCACGACGGCCCATCCGCCGAAACGCTTGAAGAAGTCCACAAACGGCAGGCAGGCCGCTTCGTAAAACCACACCGCCGCATTCCGGACACGTCTGACCGGCGCCTTTCTGACGGGTTCCGGCGCGAGAAGCACCGTGGCCATGCCCGGCAGCAGGCTCGCCGCCATGATGAGATAAGCCGCCCGCCATCCGCCTTCGGCGCCCGCATCAAACGCCGCCGCCAACGCCAAAGCGCCCGCCCCCGACCAAATCATCGCGAGGCGGTACCCCGTTTGATACATCGCGGCAAACGAAGCCTGCTCCTCTTCGGTGCCCGACTCAATGCGGTAGGCATCCAGCGCAATGTCCTGCGTCGCGCCGAAAAACGCTGTCAGCACCGCAAAAAGCGCGGTCTGAGTGAGGTCTTCAGACGGATGGGAGAACGCAATCAGCGTCAGTCCCACCAAAAGTCCCGCCTGCGCCAACAGAAGCCACGAACGGCGTCGCCCCAATCGGGCGGTGAGCCACGGCAGCGGCAGCTGATCCACCAACGGCGCCCACAACCATTTCATGCCCCAGCAGAGTCCGACCCAACTCATGAAGCCGATGGTTTTAAGGTCGATTCCGCACTCCCGCAACCGGAAAGACAATGTTCCCAACACCAATAAAAGCGGCAACCCCGAAGAGAACCCCAGAAAAAACATTCGGAGCGCCGCCGGATTACGGTACGGTGCTGCCAGGCGGGATAACCAATTCATGGCAAAACCTCAAAAATTTTTCTGCTGGACGGCTTTTGCTTCTTCTGCCGTCAACCAGCGCCAAGATCGCTCGGGCAGATCTTCGGGCAATTTAAACGCCCCGAATTCCGACCGCGACAACATTTCCACGCGGTTACCGACGGCAGCCGTCATACGCTTTACCTGATGGTATTTCCCCGCAGTGATCGCCATGCGCATCGTCGTCTCGCCCGTTTTCTCGCATCGAACCGCCGCGACCGGTACTTTTTCCCCTTCGATCATGACGCCCTCAAGAAGCTTTTCAATCATGACGTCCGTCACCGGATGCTTACAGGAGACTTCATACGTCTTGGCTACGTGCTTTTTTGGATGCGTCAGACGGTGAATCAGCGCACCGTCATCCGTCAGCAGCAACAACCCCGTCGTGTCTTCATCCAACCGGCCCACGGGCTGCAGGCCGCGCACCCGCAAAGGGGGCGGCAGCAACTGCATGACGGACGGATGATGCAGCGGCTTTTGCGAACATTCGTAGCCTGCGGGCTTATTCAGAACGATGAGCGCTTTTTCGTGGTACGGCCACTCCGTGTCGTCCACCGTAAACACTTTTCCTACGGGATCCACCGTTTCATCCGGATCGTCCACTTCGCGGCCGTCAAACGTCACGCGTCCCAAGGCAATCAAACCCCGGCATTCATGCCGCGTGCCGAACCCCTGCGTAAACAACACATCTTCCAAACGCATCAGAGACTCCAGTCGTAATCCACCGTCAACGGAGCGTGGTCGGAGAATTTCTCGCCGGTGTAAATCGACGTCGCCACGGCCTTTTCCGCCAATTGCGGGGTTGCAATCTGATAGTCGATGCGCCACCCCACGTTCTTGGCGCGTGCCTGTCCGCGCTGACTCCACCAGGTGTACTGATCGGGACGCGGATCGAGCCGGCGGAACACGTCGCACCAACCGAGATCATCAAAAAGGTGCGTCATCCACGCACGTTCTTCCGGCAGGAATCCCGTGTGATCAAGATTCCCCTTCCAATTTTTAAGGTCGATCTCCTTGTGCGCAATGTTGACGTCCCCCACGAACACAATTTCGCGACCGGAGTTTCGGAGCTCTTCCACGTGCGCTTCGAAAGCAGCGAGAAACCGGTATTTTGCCGCCTGACGATCGTCCCCGCTGGTGCCCGACGGAAAGTACACGCCGATCACCGACGTATGCTCAAAATCGAGCCTGACGTACCGACCTTCGTCATCAAATTCGGGAATTCCGAAACCGATCTGCACATGTCGGGGCTCGACTTTCGACCATACGCCGCACCCCGAATACCCTTTTTTCACCGCACAATGAAAATACGCGTGATAGCCGGGACGCTTTTTCATTGCTTCGGAGATATCCGCTTCCTGCGCCTTTAATTCCTGCACGCAGAGAATGTCGGTACTCTGCGCGTCAAACCACGTCCAGAACCCTTTTTTGTCGGCACTACGGATGCCGTTGGCATTGAATGTCATGAGTCGCAGCATGGCGAAAAGTCTCCTTCATTAAGTTCTCTTCATTTTAGCGGCGGCAGCCGGCGGATTAGAATGAGGGTTTGTGTCCCTTTTTCCTTTTTCCGCCGTTCGGTGTCCGACCGTCGGAATTGCTATCGTCATGACCGAAAATCATCATCAGTTCATCGAGTTTGCTCTTCAGGCCAACGTGCTCCGTTTCGGCGAGTTCAAAACCAAAGCAGGGCGTCTGAGCCCCTATTTCTTCAATGCCGGACTTTTCAACACCGGCGCGCTTCTCGATAAGCTCGGCCATTTCTATGCGCAAGCTCTCCTTGCTGCCAAGAAAGCCGGCCGCGTGGATTTCGACATGATTTACGGCCCGGCCTATAAGGGCATTCCGCTTGCGGCTTCCGTCGCCATCAATCTCGCCCGACTTGGGCTCGATGTTCCCTACGCTTTCAACCGCAAGGAAGCCAAGGATCACGGCGAAGGCGGCACGATCGTAGGAGCGCCATTAAAGGGCCGCATCGTCATCATTGATGACGTCATCAGCGCGGGAACTTCCGTCCGCGAATCCGTGTCGCTCATCAAAGCCAACGGCGCTACGCCTTCCGGCGTTCTCATCGCGTTGGACCGCATGGAAAAGGGCGGCAACGCCGAAGTCATGACGGAAACGTCTGCCGTACAGGATGTGGAAAAGACGCTCGGCATCCCGGTGGTGTCGATTGCGAACTTGGCTGACCTTCTGTCCTTCATGGACGGCACGAGCGACACCGCCAAGGCCGCTTCCGCTTATAAAGACGCCGTGAAGACCTACCGTCAGAAGTACGGCGCCTAATTTAGGTCGTCCTCATCATATCTTAAGGGAGAAGGGGTTTTGCTTTCTCCCTTTTCGTTTGTCTTTTTCGATGGATACGGTGCTCACTACAACTTTCCGTATTCATTCGATGATTATTACCACTGCGACAAGTTGCCCAAGTTTTACGACGAGAGCGGTTTTGACGACAGCGACTTCTGACGCTCTTCGTCAAACCGCGTTTTTCCGGAAAAAGACGGCCGTACCAAAAGTCGAATAAGCCACAGCCAACCGATGACGGGCACTGCCGCCCACAGCATGGCCCAACCTGAGACAGCCGCGTCATGCAGGCGTCGTCTTGCCAAACGAAATGCGCAGACGGCAAGCGTCACCGCCAGCCACCCCAACCCCAGAAGCCACCCCCGTATAAACCAACCCTGCGGATCCGACTGCAGCCGATAAGCTGCTTCCAGCGGTCCGAAAAACGCGACGATGAGCAACACTCCATCTGCCGCCATCGTCGTCCAAAAAACCTGCCGACTGACGCGACCGTATTTCACTCGGTCAAAGGGGTGACAACATTGACTGAAAGCAGAGAATTTCACGACGAAAAAATTTTTTGCCCACGGCGTGGGTCGCCCTCGGAATGAATCTTTGGGGACTCAATAACCCTGAAAAGCAAAACGCCCGCCTCCTAGATTTCAGGAAAGCAGGCGTCTTCTCACTCAACCCACGTTGTTACGCCGCGAGTTTTGCGCGCAGGATTTCGTTCACCTGCTTGGGGTTCGCCTTGCCGCGGGTGGCCTTCATAGCCTGCCCCACGAGAGCGTTAAAGGCCTTCTGCTTACCGGCGCGGAACTCTTCCACCATCTTGGCGTTGTTGGCGAGCACTTCGTCAATAATGCCTTCGATCGCCGAAGCGTCCGAGATCTGCTTTAAGCCTTCCTTCTCAATCAAAGCGTCGACCGTATCTTCAGCACCTTCCCAAATGAGACTGAAGAGACGCTTGGCACCCTTCGCGTTCACCGTCCCGTCCGTAAGTCGCTTCAGAATCTCGCCGAGCACTTCCGCCTTCACGGCCGCGTCGGCGTAAGTCATGCCTTCGGCCGCATTGACGGCCGCCGCAACTTCCCCCATCACCCAGTTGGCGACGATCTTCTTATCCTTCACACCGTCGGCGGCCCTCATGAAGTAGTCCGCCACATCCTTCGAAGCCGTGATGATCGCAGCGTCGTAATCCGTGAGGCCGAATTCCGCCACGAGACGCTTTTTCATCGCGCCGGGGAGTTCCGGCATCGTCGCCGCCACCTTCGCCTTCCATTCCGGGCTGATGATCAGGGGCATCAGGTCCGGATCCGGGAAGTAGCGATAGTCCATCGAATCTTCCTTGCTGCGCATCTGACGTGTTTCGTTCTGATCCGGGTCATAAAGACGCGTGGCCTGCACAACCTTGCCGCCCGCTTCAATCAGTTCGATCTGACGACGCACTTCGTAGTCAATCGCGTCCTGCAGAAACTTAAAGGAATTGAGGTTCTTAATTTCGCAGCGCGTACCGAACTTCGTCTCGCCCTTCGGACGCACAGAAACGTTTGCGTCGCAGCGGAAGTTCCCTTCCTGCATGTTGCCGCGGGTCATACCGAGCCAAACCACCAAGGCGTGCAGCGCACGGGCGTATCCGACGGCTTCGGCGGAGCTTCTCATTTCCGGTTCCGTCACGATTTCCAGCAGCGGTGTTCCAGCACGGTTTAAGTCCATACCGGACTTGTGCGCCACGATCCCATGCACGCTCTTACCGGCGTCTTCTTCAAGGTGCGCACGCGTCAGATTGATCGTCTTTTCGTAGGGTTCGCCGTCCTTGGGCTGCACCATGAAGGTGAGCTGTCCGCCCTTCACGATCGGAAGTTCGAACTGACTGATCTGATAGCCCTTCGGCAGATCAGGATAAAAATAGTTCTTGCGGTCAAAAACGGACTTTTCCGCCACTTCCGCCCCGATCGCCAGTCCGAAGCGCATCGCTTTTTCCACGGCGTTCTTATTCAAAACCGGCAAAGCCCCGGGCAACGCCAAATCAATGTAGCAGGCGTGCGTATTGGGTTCAGCACCGAACGCGGCGCTTGCCCCGGAAAAAATCTTGGAGTCGGTTGAGAGCTGAACGTGCGTCTCAAGACCGATGACAACTTCCCATTCCATGTTCATTCTCTCAAATTAAAAACCGGTCGGATGTTTCTGATGCCAATCCGTGGCGTTCTGCCACGCCTGGGCAATTCCCAGCATCTTGGCTTCTTCAAAACGGGCGCAGGTAAGCTGCACGCCGATCGGACGGCCGTTGGAATGAATGCCGCAAGGAAGACTCATCCCCGGGAGTCCCGCCAAAGACATCGGCACCGTATAAAGGTCGCTCAGATAAGCGGCCACGGGGTCGCTCTTCGCACCGAAATCAAAGGCGGTAGATGTCGCGACCGGACTCAGGATGGCATCCACGCTTTCAAAGGCGCGGTCAAATTCCTCGGTGATGAGGCGACGCACCTTCTGTGCCTTGAGGTAGTAGGCGTCGTAGTAACCGTGAGACAACACGTAGGTACCGATCATGATTCGGCGCTTCGGTTCCGCCCCGAATCCTTCGTTGCGGCTCTTTTTGATCATGTCCTGAATATCGCCGTAGTCGGCGGCACGGTGCCCGTAACGCACACCGTCAAAACGCGACAGGTTGGAACTTGCTTCCGCGCAGGCGACGACGTAGTAAACCGGTACGCCGAGTTCAGCAGTGGGGAGCGCAATATCCACGATTTGAGCGCCCTGACGGCGGTATTCTTCAACGACGTTTTCGATGGCGGCGGCCACTTCAGGATCCAAGGCATCCGTGAACCATGCCCGCGGCACGCCGATCTTCATCCCCTTCACGCCCTTATTGAGGTCACGGGTAAAGTCTTCCGTCGGCCGGTTTTCACTCGTGGAATCCCACGGCTCAAAACCCACCATGTCGCCCAGCACCCAAGCGATGTCTTCGGCGGAATGCGCCATCAGACCGGCGGTATCCAAGCTCGACGCATAGGCAATCATCCCCAGACGGCTCGGACGCCCGTACGTGGGCTTCAAACCTGTAATCCCCGTAAAGGCCGCGGGTTCGCGAATAGAACCACCCGTATCCGTCCCCGTCACAATGGGCGCCAAGCCTGCGGCGACGCAGGATGCGCTGCCGCCGGAACTGCCGCCCGGCACAGCGTTCTTATCCCACGGGTTATAAACCTTGCCGTAGGCGGAGTTTTCGTTCGCGGACCCCATGGCGAATTCGTCGCAGTTGAGTTTACCCAACGTCACCATGCCCGCAGCCGCGAGTTTCTTCACGACCGTCGCGTCAAAGGGACTCATGTAGCCTTCAAGCATCTTGCTGCCGGCGGTTGAAGCCCATTTCTTCGTGACGAAAATGTCCTTATGGGCAATCGGAATGCCGGTGAGTCGACCAGCTGTACCTTCGGCAATGCGCTTATCGGCGGCACGCGCTTCTTCCAGCGTCACTTCCGGACGGACGTCCAGGAAACAATTCAAATCCTTATGCGCTTCCATGCGGTCCAAATAGGCCTGCGCCAATTCCACCGCACTCACTTCCTTGGCGGCAAGCGCACGGGAGAGCTCCTTCACGGAGGCAAATTTCACATCTTCCACAACGGCACTCCTTATTCCACCACGCGGGGCACCAAGAAGAGCCCTTCGTATTCTTCCGGCGCATTCTTCATATTTTCTTCGCGGTCGTCACCGAAGACCACTTCATCCTCACGCAGACGCTGCACGCCGTCATGCGGGTGCATCATCGGTTCCACACCGTTTGTGTCAACGGCCTGAATGCGTTCAATCATTTTGAAAATGTCATTGAGTTCACCCTGCATGCGCACGGCATCGTCATCACTGATGTCGATGTGACCGAGTTCGGCAATGCGGCGAACGTCCTCCAAACCAAGGGACATGTTCTTACCTGTAATTTTTCTGCGGAAATAAAGATTGGGGCAGCCCCAACGTGAACCGCGCCGTCTTTTCTTTCGGCCGCTGCGGCAAAGTTCTGTAACAGCGGCTGAAAAACGGCGGTTTTTGAGCGTCCGACAGTCTAGCATTACGGGTGGCGGCGCTGATTCGAAAATTCGGGATTTTTGCGTCAGCCGAGGTTTCTTTTTCTGACGGCTATGCTCTCTCGACATTTTTACTGGCTCACCTTTCTTCTCGCCGCCGCCCTTTTTGGGTGTGCTTCCACCGGCAGCAACAACGGCAAATACTTTGGCCGCGACGGCCCGCCTTCGACGATGAGCGCCTGGCGGGCGTCTTCGACGGGCACGATGAAAATCAAGGTCGAACCTGCCAACAAGTGGGCCAACCGTCCTTATAAGGTAATGGGGCAGTCCTTTACCCCAATGACCGGCGACAAGCCCTTTACCCAGACGGGAACGGCGAGTTGGTACGGCAAGCAGTTTCACGGCAAGAAAACGGCCATCGGCGAAATTTACGACATGTACGCCATGACGGCGGCGCACCCCGTGATGGAACTGCCGAGTTACGCCAAAGTGACCAATCTCGCCAACGGGCGCAGTGTCATCGTCCGCGTCAACGACCGTGGTCCCTTCATCGGCGGACGGGCGATCGACATGAGTTACGCGGCGGCCGTAAAACTCGGCTATCAGAAAAAAGGCACCACCCGCGTCAAAATTGAACGAATTACGCGTAAGCAGATCGCAGCCGGCAAAGTTCCTACGGCGACCCATACGAATGTCTCGCTTGCCACGGCGCTGGCCGCGAACGAAGTCACCGCCAAAAGTTCGACGTCGTCTGCCGCCAAAACAGGAACCCTGCTCGCGGCCGCTTCCGCTGTCGCCGGCGCCCGCACTTCCGGCCGTACGGCGGTCGTAAAGGAAACGGTGCGCCAGAGTCTTTCCTTCCTAGAAAATCAGTCGTCTGAAAAATCCGCCTCGACTTCCGCAAAAACAGCTTCCGTGACTCAAAAAATTACCGCGGCCCGCAAAACGGGGGCAGATACCGCCCGGGAATTTAAGCGGATAGAAGACACGATTGCTTCTTACATGCCGCAAGAGAATACCGTGTCCGTTCGAACTGCGGATCCGCTCGCATCACTCATTCCGACGGAGACGGAGACGCAGCCGCCGACCGTCACACTCTCAGCCGCCGCAGACGACACCCCGACAGACGACACGCCGTTTGACAGCGTTTTCCCGGAAGAAGGCAGCGTTGCCTCAACCACTTCCGACGCTGCGGAAGAACAAGCTTTGTCGACGCTCGATTCCGCAGCCCCCGCCTGGGGCGCACAGATCGGGGCATTTGACGACAAAATCAACGCTCAGACCTTTGCCGCGCACACCGAAATGATGCTTGCTACCGAAAACATCAAAGAACCCGTACGCATTGCGCCGTCCGACAACCGTTGGTGCATCCTCGTAGGGAGTACGTCTCAGGCAAGGGCCCGGGAAATCGCCCGTACAATTTCAGACCGTCTCGGCACATCAGCTTTTGCCGCTTATAAGTGAAGTTAATCATGCAAAACTCTGTTTTGGAAACGCTCATCGAACGCCACTGGGAAGACGACACGCTCGATGCCCTTATTGATTTCGTCCGGCTTCCTGCTAAATCCCCGGCGTTTGATGCTGACTGGGAAATGCACGGTTTTCTGAAAGCCGCCTGCCAGAAAGCCGCCCTCTGGGGCGAAAAGCGCTTTCCCGACGGTAAGTTTGAAGTGCTCGAAGCACCGGGGAAAACGCCTTGCCTCTTTTTCGACATCCCGGCGTTGGGGAACACCTCGGAGCAAACGGCCTTCTTCTACGGGCACCTTGATAAGCAACCCGAAGCGGCCGGCTGGACTAAAAACCGAGCTCCCTTCAAACCCGTCATCGAGGACGGCCGTCTCTACGGGCGCGGCTGTGCCGACGACGGCTACAGCGTCTACGCGGCACTCACTGCCGTCAAAGCCTTGGAAGAAGCGGGACTAGAGCATCCCCGCTGCTGCGGCCTCATTGAAACCCGCGAAGAATCGGGCTCCGAAGACCTCCCCTACTGGCTTGCCGCCGTCGCTCCCCGCTGCGGCAAGGTGGGACTCGTGACAGTATTGGACAGTGCCGCCGGTGACTACGAGCGTCTCTGGATCACCGCGAGCTTTCGCGGCGTCGTGGCCGCCACGCTGCGCGTCAAAGTCTTGAATCACGGCGTGCATTCGGGGTCGGGCTCCGGCATTGTGCCCGACAGCTTCATGATTGCCCGGGAACTCCTCTCCCGCGTAGAAAAAAGTACCACCGGCGAAATCAGCGATCCGGCCTTTAACTGCGACGTTCCGCCGGAACGCAACACCCAAATGAAGGCTGTCGCGAAACTTCTCGCTAAAACCATTATCAGCGATTTTCCCTGGGTCGGTACGACGCAGCCCCGCTATAAGACGATTGCCCGAAACCTTTTGGCTCAGACCTGGAAGCCGCAGCTCGCGGTGATCGGTGCCGAAGGACTGCCCTCGATCGCTGAAGCCGGCAACGTTCTGCGCGCCGAAACGGCCCTGCGTCTCTCTATCCGCATTCCGCCCTGCGTCGATCCGGAAAAGGCCCTCGCTTCTCTCACCGAGAAACTCACCGAAAACGTGCCCTTCGGCGCCACGGTATCCATCGAGAAAATCCAGGCCTCGGCCGGGTGGAATGCGCCCGCCGAAACCGACTGGTTTAAGAAAGCCGTCGCCGACGTCGGCCACCGCGTTTTCGGCGCCCCCTCAGCCTTTATTGCCGAAGGCGGCTCCATTCCGATTCTGAATCTCTTCACGGATTCATTCCCGGCCGCTCAAATGTTCGTAACCGGTGTTTTGGGACCGGCTTCGAACGCTCACGGCCCGGATGAGATGCTGAACTTACCCTATGTTGCCAAACTCACCGCTGCGGTGGCGGACATTGTCCGCGCCATGCCGTAAAGGAGACCGTCATGCGCCGAGACTTAGTCGTTCAGGTTATCGTGGATTACGGTGAATTCTGGGAAAACTTCGCCACCCCCTACGAAGCCGAAAGCTTCATCAACGGCAACGTCGACGAACTCGATCTGCCGCTCAACGTGTGGCTCGAAGACATGCGCGGCAACAAAAAGTGGGACTATGACATCGTTGACGACGGCAGCGGCGTCTACCATCTGGTGGATCGGCCCATTGAAAAAGGCCTGCGCCGCCTGATACGCAACGCTTCCAACTGATTTTTCCGACCCCCATTTTTTCTCAGCCTGATCATGCAGAACGAGGACGTCAAAACTTCGCCCGCCCCAGAACGTATTCGAGAGATTCCCTACAACTACACGTCGTTTTCCGACAAAGAAATCGTGATGCGCCTTCTCGGAAGCGACGCGTGGACGATTCTGGGAGACCTGCGGGGCCAGCGCCGTACCGGCCGCTCCTCCCGCATGATTTACGAAGTGCTGGGCGACATTTGGGCCATCGAGCGCAACCCCTATCTGCAGGACGATCTGCTGCACAACCGACGCCGCCGGCTGCTGCTCATCGATGCTTTGAAACACCGCCTTACGGAAACCGAAAAGCGCCGAGATCCCTCTCAGCCCGAACGCGACGCTCTCGTCGGCAAACTGTTGGAAAAAGTTCACGCAGCGGTGAAGCGCTTTGAAGACGAATTTCCGAAAATCGAAAAACTGCGCCGTCGGGCCTTAAAAAGCTTCAAACGCCATACCCACGAAGACAACATCCGTTTTGACGGATTTGCCCGTGCCTGCCACGTCACCGACGCCACCGACTGGCGCGTGGAATTTCCGTTCGCCGTCCTCACTCCGGACAGCGAAAGCGAGATTCCTGACTTGGTGCGCGACGCCGTGGAATTGGGGCTCGTCATCATTCCCCGCGGCAGCGGTACGGGATACACCGGGGGCGCCGTACCGATGACGTCGATGAGCGTCGTCATCAATACGGAAAAAATGAATTTCATAGGCCGCGCCCATAACGAAGTGCTGCCGGGACACACAACCCCCACCCCTGTCATCGACACCGGTTCCGGTGCCGTCACGCGCCGCGTGACGGAAGCGGCCGCCCTGGACGGACTCGTGTTTTCGGTCGATCCCGCAAGCGCCGACGCAAGTTCCGTGGGGGGCAACATCAGCGAAAATTCCGGCGGCAAAAAAGCCGTCCTCTGGGGCACAGCCGTCGACAATCTCGCCCGATTCCGCATGGTCAACCCGGACGGCAACTGGCTTGAGGTCGTCCGGGTCAACCACAATCTCGGCAAGATTCACAAACAGGAAGAAGTCGTCTGGGAAATCACCCTCAAGGACGGTCACGAACGGAATCCGGAAAAAGCTCGGGTGCTTCATACCGACGTCTTGCGAATGCCCGGTGCTTCCTTCCGTAAAAAAGGTCTCGGCAAAGACGTCTCCAACAAATGCCTTGGGGGACTCCCAGGCGTTCAGAAGGAAGGCTGCGACGGTCTTATCACCTCCGCCACTTGGATTCTGCACAAGATGCCGCCTTTTGCGCGCACCGTGTGTCTGGAATTTTTCGGCGCTGCGGGGCTCGCGGGTCCCGCCATCGTCGAAATCACGCAGCTTCTCGATTCGCACCCCAAGGGATGCATGTTGGCCGGTCTCGAACACTTGGACGACCGGTATCTGCACGCCGTCAATTACCCCGTCAAAAGCCGCCGCGGTGAGTACCCCAAGATGGTGCTCGTGGGCGACATCGTCGGGGATGATGAAGCCGCCTTGGACGAAATCACTCAGCGCGTCGTCGCCATCTGCACCGAACGCAACGGCGAAGGCTTCATTGCCAAAACCGAGTCCGAACGCTTTAAGTTCTGGCACGAAAGAAGCCGTACGGCCGCCATCAGCGCCCACACCAACGCCTTCAAATTAAACGAAGACGTCGTCATCCCGTTGGACCGGATCGGGGAATATACCTTGACCTGCGAACGATTTAACATCGAATGTTCCATCGGCAACAAAATCGACATGGCACGAGCCGTCGAAGAGTACCTGCGCGGCTACATTTCGCTCGGCAATCCCACGATGACCGCGGGCGTTACCAAAAAGGAACTTCTCGACACCACGGTGCCGGAAGCTCTCGCCGCCGTTGAGGAAGTCACCCGACGGTGGCAGACCGTTCTCGCGCTGCTCGATACGCCGTGGCAAGATGCCCGGAAAAAACTCATCGCCTGCGGTATCCCGGCGGACGACGCCGTTTTTGAAAATTACCGACAAAAGACGGTTTTTGACGCTGTTTACGACCGGGTACTGCGTATTTCTTGGAAAAAGGAACTGAGAAGCAGGCTTTTTCATATCTTCGCAGGGGACGCCTTTGAAAAAATCCGCACCCAGGTCGACGCCATTCACGCCAAAGTCCTTCGGGGCCGCGTCTTCATCGCGCTGCATATGCACGCAGGCGACGGCAACGTTCACACCAACGTTCCCCTGAACTCGGATAACTATCGCATGATGCAGTTGGGACAAAAAGCCGTCCGCCTCGTCATGAAGACCGCAAAAGCCTTAGGAGGTTCCATCACCGGCGAACACGGCGTGGGGCTCACCAAAATTGAATTTCTGCCGCCCGAAGACTTGGTACCTTTCTACGAGTACCTGGATAAGGTGGATCCGCAGCGGCGCTTTAATGCCGGCAAACTCAAATTAGGGCTTGAAAACGCCTACACACCAAGCTTTAACCTTCTCACGGCAGAATCCCTCATCATGCAGCAGACGGAATTGAAGGCAATCAGCGATGCCGTCAAAAACTGTCTGCGCTGCGGCAAATGCAAGTCGCAGTGCACCACCCACGTGCCGCGGGCGGGACTTCTTTATTCACCGCGCAACAAAATTATTGCCGTAAGTCTTCTGACGGAAGCCTTCCTCTACGAATCGCAGACCCGACGCGGGGTAAATTTCGAGCATCTTCTGTCTTTCTCCGACATTGCCGATCACTGCACGGTGTGCCTGAAATGCCAGAGGCCCTGTCCGGTGAAAATTAATTTCGGCGAAGTGACGATGCTTCTCCGAAATTTCCTCTCGCGGATGCACTGTACGTCGAAAAATCCCCTCAAGAAAATGGGGATGCAGTTTCTTGCGCTCTCCCATCCCCGTGCGGTTGAACTTGCCCGCCGCGGCATGGTGGACATGGGCTTTAAGATGGAGAGAAAAGCAGCGGATCTCATGAAAAAAGTCGCAGCGCCGACTCTCGCACGTCCCTCGAACACCACGGGGCAGCCCGCTTTGAAGGAAACCGTCATCACGCTTGTGAACCGCAAGATGCCGGAACCGCGTCTGCACCGGACGCTGCGCTCTATACTGAAACTCAACGATCCGACGACGGTACCGATCATCCGGCGGCCGGACGCCAAAGACGCGGAGGCCGTTTTCTACTTTCCCGGCTGCGGCAACGAACGCCTTTTCCCCGAAGCAGGGCTCGCCGTCTTAACGCTGTTGTTTGCGTCCGGCATCCAAACGGTGATTCCGCCGAAATTCCTCTGCTGCGGTTACCCGCAGAAAGGCAACGGCCTCCCTGTTTTGGGACAAAAAATCGTCACCGACAACCGCATTCTTTTTCACCGTATCGCCAACACGCTCAACTATCTTGACATCCGCACGGTCGTCGCATCATGCGGCACGTGCCTCAAGTCCCTCAAGGACTATCACTTTGAGGAAATTTTCCCGGGTTGTCGCGTTCTCGACGTTCACGATTACCTCGCGGAAAAAGGCGTACACCTTTCCGGAGCCGACCACACGCGCTACCTTTACCACGATCCGTGCCACAGCCCCTTTAATACGGCAACGCCCATTAAAACCGTGCAGTCACTTTTGGAAGCAGTCGACGGTACGCCCGTTATGCTCACCGAGCGCTGCTGCGGCGAAGCCGGTACCTTTGCGGTCGGCCGTCCCGACATCGCTACGCAGGTGCGGTTTAAAAAAGAAGAGGATCTGAAATTGAGAAAAGCCCGTCTCACCGCCGACGGTTTTGACGGCAAAGTGAAGGTTCTCACCGCCTGCCCAGGCTGCTACCAGGGCATGAGCCGCTACAGCGACGCCGTCGGCACCGAAGCCGAATTTCTCATTGTGGAAATGGCGCGCCTCATGTACGGTGAACACTGGCTCGCCGCTTTCCTCTCGGAAGTGAAGAAAGACGGCATCGAACACGTTTTGGTATGAGGAACAAAATGGAACATACCTGCCCCTTGTGTGACCGCTCCCGCTGGCACGTCCTCTGGGAAAACAAAGCAGTTTTCGTCATTGATGCGGCGGAAAAAGACTGGCCCGGCTTCATTCGGGTCGTAGCGAAATCGCACACGAAGGAAATGAGCGATTTCTCCTTGGAAGAACGCCACCATTTGTATGACGTCGTCAACGAAGTAGAAAAGGCCGTGCGCGACATCATGGCGCCCGATAAGGTCAATCTCGCGCAGTTGGGCAACATGGTGCCCCATGTGCACTGGCACGTCATTGCGCGCTTTAAGGACGATGCCGCCTTTCCCGACGCCGTTTGGGCACCGAAAAGACGGGAAACGGCTCCCGCCGTCTTTGCGGAGCGTGCGGCGCGGCACCGCCGGTTATTGGAAGAACTCCCGCTCCGGCTTAAAGCGGCTTTTCCTCAATAACGGTGCCGCAGGGCCTAATGAGCGTTCTCGGGTAGTGCCCGTGCAGCAACTGCAGCCGAAGGGTCTCGTCTTTCGTCAGATTTTGAAAGACGAGATCCACCATACCGGTGGGTTCCCCCAGCCGGTTGGTAATTTTGATTCCCTTCATGTCGGGCGCCCGTTTGCCGGTTAAAAACGCTTCAGCCTCTTTACGGGTTCCGAAGGAAGCAATCTCCACCCCGTAGGAAAGCTCTCCGGAAAGAATGGGCCGCACGGTGCCGTATCCCTGCTGCCGAAACTGTTTGACGAACGCTCTCGCGGCCGTCGGGTTGTCATACGGCCCCAGATACGCAATAAAACGTTCCGGTCCGAACCGATCCTGAATCAAGACCTTGTCTTCCAAGTGCTGACGCTTTAAATGCAGGCGCACCCGCACCAAGTCGCCCACGGGAAATCCGCCCCAAATCATGCAGGCGTCTTCCGTCCGCTTCGGCGCTGCCGTCACCGAGGCCGCCGTCGTCGGCTTCGGTTTTTCAATGGTCATCTGCGCTGCCCCTGCAATCTCGGTGGAACCGAAGTCGTCGGACGAAACGTCTTTGAGCCCCCACAGCGTGACGCCGGTCAAAATAAGTGTGCACAGAAAGATCAAACCCTTCATCCGCACATCCCCTTCTTCGTCAAAGAGGCCTTCAGCGCAAGTCCCCTCAGCACCATATTGTGCTTTAACACCGCCTGTGGGTACTCGGCCCGGATGAAATCCGCATAACGCGGTGCAGCACCGCCCGCAAACACGAACCGAGGTTCAAAACCGCGGCGCCGCACGGCGTTAAGCGCCCGCTCAAATACCCCGAGATGCGCTTCCAGAATCCCGGTAGAAATGGCGGCGTCCGTCGAAAGCGGAAACTCTTCAATGCGCACGACACCTTCCGGACGGCAACGGGTTCCCTTCAAAAGGGAGTCATACATCATGAGGGGGCCGGGAAGAATCCGTCCCCCCATAAACGCCAAGTGATCCCCTTCGGGCAGAATCGTATCCACAGTCGTCGCAGTTCCCATGTGCACCACCAACTGGGCGTCCTTCGGATAAAGGCCCGCGGCCCCAATGGCGGCGTACCAACGGTCGCTTCCCAACTGACGGCTGTTTTCGTACCGATTGACAAGCGTGAAATCATCTTCAAACCGTTCTTCGGAATGCAACCACTCCCAGACAATGCCGTGCTGATTGAAAAACCGGGTGAGCGTCAACGCCAGCGTCTCGCTGGAAACCATACAACCCACGACGCGGGAGGGCTTTAAACTGAGCCACACTTCCAAGAGACTGTCGGCCACGGTGTCACTGCCGCCGTGCACATACGTATGGGGTTCGTCGGGCGAATCCAACGTCGCCCACTTCAAAGCCGTATTGCCCAAGTCAATCAGTAAAACCGTCACGTTTAGGTGTCCTGTTTCAGCGCTGCGCCGCAAAACCTTACAATGCGGCACAGCGTCGGCTCAAAAGAAATCTGCAGTCCGGTTTAAGCACCCCGCTTTCCGTCTGCAGAGACGTCTTATTTTGCCTGAAATCGCGTCACGGCGCCTCGGTGCCGAAAATTTTACGTACTGCTCCGATTCTTTTTTCACATGTCCGTCCTCGGTTTTCTGTGTCACGGCCGCCTCTTGGTCAGGTGGGTTCTAAGCGGCTTTTTAGCCTTTGCCTCTTTCTCCGCGGCAGCGACCTCCTGGACGCTGCTCGACAGCACGAGCGGCATGATCCTTGCCGCGAAAAATGACGACGAAGTGGTCAACCCCGGTGATTTCGCCAAACTCATGACGATTTACACCGCGCTACGGCTCACGGACGGTGAAAACGACCGACTGCTTAAAAAAATTCCGATTTCCTCTGCCGCCGCGTCGATACGTGGTCAACAGCGGATTTATCTTTCCGCCGGACAATCGGTTGAACTCGGCATTTTGCTACGGGCCGTCGCCGTCACGGGCGCCGACGATGCCTGCCTTGCGCTTGCAGATGCCCTGGCCGCTTCACGATCCGACTTTGTCGCCGACATGAGTCGTTTCGCCCATGAACTTCAGCTCACGCAGAGCCTGTTCGTCTCACCGACGGCAGCCGCTGCCAACCGTTCATCCGCCCGGGACCTGGCGCGGCTCACCCTGGCCCTCCGTCACGACTACCCCGAGGTCTTCCGCTGGTTTTCTGAAAAGACTTTTACTTACCTCGGCAACACCCAACGAAGCCGCAACATTCTGCTTTGGCGCAGCAGTGAAACAGACGGCGTCATGAGTTCCAAAAATCAGACCTCCTTTATCGCCTCGTCCGTTTACCATAAAAGTGATTCTGAAAACGACCGACACCTCGTCGTGGTTTACCTCGACGACAAAAAAAACCGCTCGTCGGACGCAGCCGCCAACGCCGTACTGTCGCTCTTTGTGAAGGGCCGCACCGACTTTGAAACCATCCGGCTTTTTAAAGCGAACGAACCCATTGCCAAATTGGAAGTGCTGGGCGGCAACCGCGACTGCATTGAAGTACAAGCCACGGATGACGTCTGGGTGAGCATCGGCAAAAAAGACCTCGAAGGCCGGGGAACCGGCGGACTGTCCACGACGATTGAGCACCTGCAGCCCTTCTGGGCTCCCTTGAAAAAAAACACGGTCGTCGCCACGTTGCACGTAGACTTTGAAGGGCGGCGTCTTGCAAGTTTTCCGCTCGTTGCCCGTTACGACATCGGAGAAGGCAGTTCCCTGAGCCGATTCATTGATTCCGTCCGCCTCAAAATCAGCGCGGAACCCATTCATCCTTAAGGATTCACTCACTATGACTGAAAATAAAACCGACGGCACGGTTGCCGTGGAAGAATCCCTCATTACCTATCCCACCGATTTTCCCATTAAGGCAATGGGGCTGACGACTCCGGACTACGCCGCGGTCGTTGGCGCCGCCGTCCGGGAAATTCTTCCGTCCTTTGATCCGGCAACGATCAAAACGGAAAAATCCAAAACCGGCAAATACACGTCGCTCACCCTCGTCGTGCACGTCGAAAACCGAAATCAGCTCGATACTGTCTATCGGCTCCTCACGAGTCATCCCATGGTCAAAGTCGTGCTCTGATCATGGCGGACATTCAAAAAAACAGCCTTGCGGCTTGGGCGGCCTGCGCCCGTCCGAAAACATGGCTCATTGCTCTCGCCCCAGTGCTCACAGGACTTGCGTTGGCGCTTGCCGTCACAGGAACGCTCAACCTCCCCGTGGCCGCCGCCACACTTTTACTGTCGGTACTGATGCAAGTCGTAAGCAACATGGAAAACGATGCGGGCTACACAAAGCGCAAAGCCGAAAACACCAAGCGCAAAGGTCTTCCTCGCGCCACGGCCAACGGGTGGCTCACCGTCGCCGCCGTCGAACGGGCGATCAAATGCCTCGCCGTTCTCGCTCTGGCAGACACGTTCTACCTCATTTTGTCCGGCGGCTGGGTAATGCTCATCATCTTCGCGGCGTCCATCATCGCCGCCTACTGCTACATGGGCGGCCCCAAACCCATTGCCTACACGCCCTTCGGCGAAATCACGGTCTTGCTCTTTTTTGGTCTCGTCGCGGTCTGCGGCACCTACTATCTGCAGACGGGAAACGTCTCCGCGGAAGCCGTGACAGCAGCCGCCGCCGTCGGTTTCATTGCCGCCGCAGTTCTCGCCGTCAACAATTACCGTGATGAAGAACACGACGCGTCCGTCGGCCGCCGCACGTTGGCCGTTCTTTTGGGACAAAAGGGAATGCTTCGGGCGTTCGGTTTTTCCGTTCTGATACCCTACGCACTCACGGCACTTTTGGCGCTCTTAAATCCGTCGCTGTGGCCCGTTTTAATAAGCTGGAGTACCATCCCCTTGGCTTGGCGATCCGTACGCGACCTGAGCCTTAAAAAGGGCTTGGAATTAAACGGCGTGATGTTTGCCGTCATCCGGCTGGAACTGCTCTTTTCGCTACTTCTGACCGCCGGAGCCATCGCGGCCTTCGTGCTCCCCCGCGTCTAACACTGCTGCAGGCGACAAAAAAGGGAACCTCGTTCAGGGTTCCCTTTTTTGTCGTCCGAAATCGTTCCGTCGCCTACGGCGTCATATCGTCACTCTTTTGTTCCGCTAGCCTTGCCTTACGGGCAGCTTCTTCCTGACGCATCTTCTCAATACGTTCGGCGTTTAAGAGTTCGGCATGCGACACGACTTTTACGACGCCGCTCGTCTTGGCCGCAATTTCACACACCGTCCGGTTTTCTTCGGGCGTCAAAAGCCCCATGACATAGACGATGCCGCGCTCCACCGTAATCTTGAGTTGATTGATGGACACGTGCTGATTGGCGATGATGTTGCTGCGAACCTTGGTCGCCAACGTCGAGTCACTCATGCGCTGACCGACGCTCACAGGTTCCATCACCGCGACTTCGTCCAGAACCCGCTTCACGTCCAGGCTCGCACGGGCCGTATTGACGGCCACTGCCTTCATTGCTGCCGTCGCAATTTCCCCGGCAAGGAGCACACTGCCGTTGTAGGCCGTCACGCTGTAGTGCGTCTTGGCGTCGCTCCCCAAGACCCGGAGAATTTCCCCGCGAACCCGGGTTTCCAGAATGCCGTCGTTCACCTGAGCCCCGGTCGAACGCCGGTCGGTGGCTGAAGAGACCGTCGTACCGCCGGCAACAACGGCACCGCCGAAAATAAGCGGCGCGCATCCCGTCGTCGTCAGTACCGACGCCGCGGCCGCTGCCAAAAGCGAAAGTTTGAAAGAAGTGCGCATCGCGTCTTTACTCCGGAAAATGAAAGTTCTGCCGCACGTTGACGGCATTTTCAATGTCTTTCTGCATCTGCAGAAAAGGCGTCAGCCACTGCCGGTGTTCGGTCACGGCGGTCTTTTTCATCCACAGTGCCCCTTCGGCATGCCGAAGAATACCCTGATCCGACCAATCTCGAATCACCTGATCCAATGTCGTGGACGAACAGGAAATCACGGAAGCGATCAGTTTTCGTGACGGCAGGTGCGGCAAACGCACCCAACCGTCGGCCGTTTCCCGCGACTTCGCGTGCACAGGCTGCGCCACGGCGTCCAGGCTCGTCGCCATCAGCACCCCCAACCGCCGATCCGGTTTGGCCACGTGGCACACCATTTGTCCGAACCGTTCACTCACGCAACGCCGCACATAATAAGACGTCAGTTCTTTATTCCAAGCACTCTCCACCTCGGACAACCGCAGAAGGATTTCCGGGCTGACCGAAAGCGTCGTACAGCGGGTCAGGGCCCAACAGCGCCGCGGCTGATTGTCGTCAATGGAAAGCGCCGACCCCGTCACGGCAAAACTCCCTGCCCCGGCCAACGTCATCAAAAGGGGCGCATGCTGCCCCGGAGCGATTACCGCACCCGCAGCAAACCCCGACGCCATAAACACCACACGGTGGAAAAAGCGGCGGCCGATTTCGTCCCCTGGCCAAAACTCCGTACGGTATCCCAGATTGTGCATAACCCGCGAAATCTCCGGCGACACCGCCGGCGAAAACCACGGCATGACTTCGAGGCTAACCATGCCTACTTCCAACGAAACTCGAAAAACTCGGAAAATTTAATGCGTTTTGCGTAGTTCTGCAACTCATAAAAACGCGAAAGACTCCCCCTGCCGTGTGCAGAAGTCTGTGGATAAACCGACTTAAAACTCCGACAAACTTCGGAACAATTTTTTTCACCGACAATCGCCCTGTCTTTTCCACACAGTCATCCACAAGCACTGCACAGGCTGTCCCGAAAGATATCCAACCAATTCTACACAGCTTAACCGATTGATTTTACAGTGCTTCTCAAAATTTTCCACAGAGTTATCCGCTGTTATTGTTATTTCTGTTATTAAAAATTTAAAATTTTTTTGAATAATCGTAAGAATAACTCATGAAATCCACAAGTTAATTGTGAATAACAGAAAATTTAGTCAATAAAACAACACTTATCCACCTATTTCTGCATCTATTTTTTTGAACCCTCTCCTTGCCGCCGGCTATTTTCACCCCCTCCGCAATAAAACCGCTGCCCAAAATGAAGATGCAGGGGCATCCTCCGCCCCATTGTGGATAACTCAGCGTAAAACCGCCGCAAAACTTTCCGGCGGCTGAGGATAAATTTTTACGATTGGAATCGGCCAAAGTTTTTCACACAGGTATCCACAGGTTGCTCACAGCCGATTCTTCGGTATTTCCCCGAAGTTTTCCACATCATAGTCTGTTGATAATAAAGGCGTTTATTAAATTATCAACAGTTTTTTCCACACTTATTGTTTATTACTGTTATGTAAAAAATTCAATTTTTTAAAAACCCCAACATAACTTTTCACTCTGAAAATCCACCGTTGACCTGAGGATAACGGAACCAATGCGGTAACCGAAAAGAAGGGAAAAAACTTCGTACAACAACTTATCCCGACGAATTAGTGGATAAGTAAAAGCGTTCCCTCTATTTCGTCTTAGAGCAAAAACAACGAAAAAAGAGGGGGAAGATTTCCGGCAGGTGCCTAAAATCCCCCCTCTCAGCTTATGAGTAATTTCTATTTTTTATAATAAAAATTACAAATAAACATAGGACTATAAATTATGAATAATCTTGACTTCGTTTCTGTTTTGAGTTCCGCACTGACGCCGGTGACGTTAATTTCCGGTGTCGGCCTCTTGATGCTCACCATGTCGGCGCGGTATGCGCACACCACCAACCGTATTCGTGAACTTTTGAAAACGCGGCTGCAACTGCTGGCCGCCGGACAACTTGCGAAAGACGATCTGAAATTGATAGATGAAGAAATTCTTCTGATCTTTCACCGTTCTAAATTGCTGAAACGCGCCATTTTGTTTGTCGTGATGTCGGCCGCTTTTTCTGGGCTTCTGGTGCTGACGAGTGTCATTGCGACGGTGTTCGGCCTCAATCTGAGGCTTGGGGAAGACCTCTTTTTGTTCACGGCCGTCGGATTCATCGTAATTTCCACCGTTCTTTTTTCAATGGAAGTCAGCATTTCACTGCGGGCGCTCGGTATGACGGTACGACGGACGTTGGCCGGCGATTCGCTTGACGTGAAAATGTAGACGGGGCAGCGGTTATCCACATAAAGATTGTGGATAACCTGAGACCGTTTACCCCGATGATTTCAGAGATACCCCGTAAAGGCCCCGAAAATGCGTTCTCAGGGCGGTTGGCGGTTGCTAACGCCGAAAGGTACCAGGACGCTCGGAATCGTCGTTACCGTGCGTTTTAGATGTACGAGCTGGTCGTCGAAGAAAATATGCGGCTTAAGAACATTGAGAACCCGATCTTTGCACAGGCCGTCCAAGAGGAAAAGTTCGGCCGCTGTGATGCCCTGCGCCTTTAATGTGGTGATGAGCCGGGTTTCGCTCGGAGCTCCGCGGCTTGTGACGATGGCGACTCTCAGAGCCGGCCGGTAAGCGGCATCGGTTTGCCCCCGGCGGGTTTCGACATCTTGGAATCGGGCCAATTTTCGAAAGAATTCGGACAAAGGGCCCGGCGCGTGTGGCGTGTCGGACTTGGCGACCTCGAGCTCTTGGAAACCGGCGAGGCCGTCTTTTCGATATTCGCGTTCAGCTTCATCGTCAATGATGACGCCGTCAAAATCGAAAGCGATGCGAAGTTCGTCGTCGTTTTCGTCGTCGGTTTCAGCGGAACTGCCGGGGAGAATCAGACCGGCGGGTTCGCCCGCGCCAACCGCCGTTTGAACATCCTCGGCGTCGGCGCTTAAAAAGAGCGACACGTCGAAAGATTTGAGGTACGGCAGCACGGATCGGCCGGACGTGAAGGCGCCGGCACGGATGGAAAGGTTGTGGTAGCGGCAGGAAGCAAAAAAGCGTTCGCCGGTTTCCGGGGAATTACGGCTCAAAACCACGACGCGGAACGGTTCGGCGTCGTGAAACCGCTCGTTGATTTTGAGTAGTCTGCGGATGAAAGGAAAGGCGACGCCGGGCGCGAGCGGCTCTTCGCGGTGCGCTTCCTGATACGTTCGGTAAGCGGCGATACCGTCGGTTTCGAAAATGCGGTTCTCGTGCTCGAGATCAAACAAAGCGCGGGAGGACACTGCGATCACCAACTGATGATTTGTGAAACTCACGATGTCCGCCCGCAGACAAAACAACACAAATTGTCGTTAAAAAGCACTAAACGTCGATATTACTCGCAAAGAGTGCGTTTTCTTCAATGAAGTCACGGCGTGGTTCGACTTCGTCGCCCATCAGCATGGAGAAGATGTCGTCGGCTTTGCTCGCGTCTTCCAGACGGACGCGCAAAAGGCGCCGCGTCTGCGGATTCATCGTTGTCTCAAAGAGTTCGGCCGCATCCATTTCGCCCAGCCCTTTGTAGCGCTGTTTGCGAACGCCGGCTTCGGCTTGCGCGAGAAGCCACTTCACTGCTTCGCCGAAATTCTTCACGGCTTCGGTTTTGTCGCCGCGCACGACGCGGGCTCCTTCGCCGATGAGCCCCTTCAAGGCCTGAGCGCTTTCGGTGAGGGTCTGGTAGTCGCGGCTACGCAGGAATTCCTGCTCAATGAAGGTTTCATGCGTATTGCCGTAGATGTGGCGCGCCAGGCAGATGTGCCAGCGGTTCTTTTCCGTGTCAAAGTGTGCTTCGGCCTTGATGTCGGGATCGCGCATTTCGTTCTGCAGATCGGCGGCGGACTGCACGGCTTTTTGTTCGTCCGAGAGATCCACGGCGACGCCCGACGAAATGGCGAGGAGCGCTGCACGGTCGATCACTTGGTAGAGACGTTCGATGACGGCCTTTGAGTGTTCGAAATCCGTAATGAGGTTTTCAAGATCCGTGCCGCGCAGCCCAATGTGGTTTTCAAAGTCGAAGGCATTTTTGTAGAGAACGGCGTCTTTAAGAGCGATGTTGAGAAGGTAACGGGCCATCTCCGCATCATCCTTGAGGTAAATCTTCTTTTCCTTACCCTGCTTGTTGCGGCCTCCCACGAGCACGCCGTAAAGCGGCGGCTGCGCAATGTAGACGTGACCGCCTTCGATCAACTGCGGCATCTGACGGTAGAAGAACGTGAGAAGCAACGTACGGATATGTGCGCCATCCACGTCGGCATCGGTCATGAGAATGATGCGGTGGTAGCGCAATTTATTGATGTCGAAGTCGTCCTTCAACTGTGCGCCCAATGCGAGAACGAGCGTGCGGATCTGTTCTGAATCAAGCAGCTTGTCAACCGACGCCTTTTCTACGTTGAGAATTTTGCCGCGCAGCGGAAGAATGGCTTGGAATTCACGCTTACGGCCCGTTTTCGCCGAGCCGCCGGCGGAGTCACCTTCCACCAGGAAGACCTCACAGGCCGCAGGGTCTTTGCTCGAACAATCGGCGAGTTTGCCGGGGAGCCCGCCGCCAAACACCTGTTTGCGCGTGACTTCACGGGCTTTGCGGGCGGCTTCGCGGGCGCGGGCGGCGCCGATGATCTTGTTGCAGATTTCCTTGGCTTGATCCGGGTTTTCTTCAAGGAATGTGTTGAGCCCTTCGCTCACCGCTGCCGTTACGGCCGGTTGAACTTCGCTCGTGACGAGTTTGTCCTTCGTCTGTGAGGAGAACGAGGGTTGCGGTACCTTGACGGACAAAACGCAGGTGAGCCCTTCGCGCATGTCTTCGCCCGTAATGTCGAACTTATCGGCCTTTTTCAGAATGTCGTTGTTGGCAATGTAATTCTTGAAGGCCTGCGTCATCGCCAGGCGCAGTCCCGTCACGTGCGTGCCGCCGTCGCGCTGGGCGATATTGTTGGTGTAGGCCGCGAGCGATTCGTTGTAGGAATCGTTCCACTGCATGGCAACTTCCACGTAGACCGGGATTTCTTTACCGGGATCCTTGGCCGATTTCTGCATCACCGTCTTTTGAATGTAGATCGGGTCTTTGTGGATGGCGTGGCGCGTCGTGTTTTTGTAGAGTACGAAGGAGCGGACGCCGCCTTCGCTTTCAAGCCGCACGTGTTTGCCGGTGCGTTCGTCGTTCAATTCAATGTCCACGCCGGAATTCAAGAACGACAGCTCGCGCAGGCGGTTCAACAGCGTGTCGTAGTTGAAGTCCGTGATCGGCATGAAGATGGACTTGTTGGGGAGAAAATGCACTTCCGTGCCGCGCTTATCGGTGGGGCCCAAATCCTTCATGGGACTGATCTCTACCATTTCGCCCGTGACGGGATCCTTCACCGTTTGAATTTCGCGGTTGACGGTGACGCCGTTTTCAAAGCGGATGAAGTGCGAGCGGCCGTCGCGGTGCACCTTCAGTTCCAACCAGGTCGAGAGGGCGTTCACACAGGAAACACCGACACCGTGAAGGCCGCCGGAAATTTTGTAGCCGTTATCGTCGAATTTGCCGCCGGCATGCAGTTCCGTCAGGGCAATTTCCGCGGCGGAACGCTTGGGTTCGTGTTTGTCATCAAATTTGACGGCGGTCGGAATGCCGCGGCCGTCGTCCACGACGCTGAGCGAATTGTCCATGTGAATCGTCACAAAGATGTTCTTCGCGTACCCTGCCATGGCTTCGTCAATGGAGTTGTCGACGACTTCGTAGACGAGCTGATGAAGTCCCGACCCGTCGCTCACGTCGCCGATGTACATGCCGGGACGCTTACGGACGGCTTCGAGCCCTTCCAGAATTTTGATGTTCGTCTCGTTGTAGCTCGACGCCGCCGACTGCTCAGGGACAGCGGCGGAAGCGGAATTTTCGGTCGTTTCAATATCAGCCATAGTAGTTGCTTAACAAATCGGTAAAGAAGTGACAAACGCCGCGGTACGGCCGTTTTTAGATGCGCATCGGCATCAGCACGTAGCGGAACTGGTCGCTTTCGGGCATCGTGAGCAGCGTGGCGCCCTGCGAGTTGGCAAAGGCAAAGCACACTTCCGTGTTTCTGAGGTTGCCGAGTACGTCAAGGAGGTACGTTACGTTAAAGCCCAAATCGAGTTCTTCGCCGTCGTAATCGATGGCAATATCTTCGGCGGCTTCTTCCATTTCGGAGTTGGCACTCTGAATGTGGAGTTTCCCGTTGGAAATCACCCAGCGAAGTCCCTTGAACTTTTCGTTCGTGAGAATGGCGGCGCGGCGCAGCGCTCCAATGAGGGCTTCGCGGTTGATGAGGAATTTCTTGTCGTTGGCGGTCGGAATCACGCGGTTGTAGTCCGGGAACTTGCCGTCGATCAGTTTCGTGAGAAATGAGATATTCCCGAAGGTGAACCGGGCCTGCTGGGCACAGACTTCAATCTTCACCGGATCATTGTTGTCGGGCAGCATCTTCATAAGCTGCATCACGGTCTTGCGGGGCAGAATTGCTTCGACCTTCACGGGGCTTTCGGTTTCAAGGGCTGATTCGCAGCAGGCAAGGCGGTGACCGTCCGTGGCGACGGAACGAACCGTGGCGCCGTCAATGACGAAGAGAAGACCGTTCAAGTAGTAGCGCACGTCCTGCTGCGCCATGGCAAAGTGCACCATCTGAATGATGTGCTTCAAGACGGAAGCGGGAACCGTAATTTCCGCGTCCATTGTTCCGGCCGTTAATTTCGGGTAGCCGTCCGCGGCGAGCGGCGCGAGGCTGAAACGAGCGTCGTTGCCGGAGCGCAGCACTACGTGACGACCTTCGTCTTCGAGGGTTACTTCAGTACCGGAACCGGTAATGGCGTTTAAAAGCGCCGTGAGCTTGGCGGCGGGAAGCGTCGTTTTGACTTCGCCTTCGCCTTCGCCGACGTCGGCCGTTACCTGCGTCTGGATTTCCAAATCCGTTGCGGTGAAGGTCACTTTTTCATTCATCTTTTCCACGAGAATATTGGAAAGGATGGCCATGGACTGACGGCCTTCGACAATGCCGCCGACGATCTGCAGAGGCTTCAAAAGCGAGTCACGCGTGCACTTGATAAATGGCATTTGGAAAATCCCTTTTAAATCAGTTAGAGATTCATTGCGTCTGAACGCAGCGTAATGAACTATTGTAATTGAAGAATGCCGCCAAATGGCGGCATTCGAATAAGGACGGCGAACTTCGAAAACGTCAGTTCTTCAGTCGCTGTTCAAGGATGTTGATTTCGTGCTTCAGTCCTTCGTCCGTGTTGCGGGCGGCCTGAATCTTGCGGCAGGCGTACATCACGGTCGTGTGATCCCGTTTCCCGAAGAATTCGGCGATTTCCGGCAGACTCTTCTGCGTGAGTTCTTTCGCGAGATACATCGCAACCTGACGGGCGTAGACGATCGGTCCCTTGCGGGACTTGGAGGTCATATCCGAGAGTTTCAGGTTGTAGTACTCCGCCACGGCCTGCTGGATATTGTCGATTGTCACGGGGACGGCGCTTACCTTGAAGATGTCGCGCAATGCCACCTTGACGGTGTCGATCGTGACGTCCACGTCGTGGAAATTGGTGTAGGCGAGTACCTGCTGCACTGCGCCTTCCAATTCACGTACGTTGCTCTTTAATCGTTTGGCGATGGTGACTGCCACATCTTCGGGCATATCGAGACCTGAACGGGCCGCTTTCTGCATCAGAATCTGAATGCGCATGTCCAGCTCCGGGGGATCGACGGAGACAACGAGCCCCTGTGTGAGGCGCGAGAGCAGGCGTTCCTGAAAATCCTTCAGGTTGCGCGGATAGGTATCGCTCGTGAGGACGATCTGCTTGCCGCGCGGCACCATGCGTTCGAACGCTAGGAAGAAGTTGGTCTGCGTACCGTCGCGGTTGGCAAAACTCTGAATATCGTCAATCAGAAGCAGATCGAGATCCTGGTAGCGCATTTCAAAGCGCTGAAGGGCCTGTTCGTCATGTGCATTGAGTTTGCGCATGGCGGTCGTGTATTCGCTTAAGTACTGCTGAGCCGAGACGCAGCGCACGCGAGCATTGGGATGCGTTTCAAGAAAACGGTGACCGATGGCGTGCATGAGATGGGTTTTGCCGAGGCCGACGCCGCCGTAGATGAAAAGCGGGTTGTATTGGGTGCCGGGGTTGGTCGCAACCTGAGAGGCCGCCGCAAAGGCGAGCTGGTTGGCGCTGCCCAACACCAGATTTTCAAAAGTGAGGTTGGGAAGAAGCCCCGACTGTTCGGTCGTATTGACGGCGGGCGCGGGGGGCGTAACCGGATCGGGGGGCGTCGCTTCCGGCGCTTGTTCTACCGTCCAGGTGATGTCGATGTTGCGTCCCGCGACCTGGTTGACGATGCCGGCAATTGCCTTGCCGTAGGATTCCTGCGTCATGCGGGACTTCTGGCTTGAGTCGGCAATGAGGGTGAGTACCCCGTCCTCAAGTCCGGTGTCGTCTGCCTTTAAATCGGCAAACCACGTTTGAAAAACCGCCTGCGCATGCTGCTGGCGCAGGATGTCTAGGCATTTATTCCAGAATTCCGACATACAGTCTGCTTTACTTGTTGTTCTTTCAGTGACAAAAAAAAATCGCCCGGAATACCCGCAGACCGAAAAATCATTCGTGGACTTTCGAGGGGATGGGCGAGTCATTTTTCCCAGAGCTCCGAAATTTTAGCCTGCAAATGACGTTTCACCAAATGTTGTCTCAAATTGTTTTTGCAACAGTTTTCCGGGTTGTCCACAAGTAGTTGTGTAAAACTTGACCTGTGAAACAAGATAAGGCGTTCCTACTGGGCTTAAACTCGGAAAATGAAAAAATCTTTGGTTTTCAGCCGGTTGGGTGTTGACAGAAGGGTATCAAATGGAGTGTAATATCGAGTTTTCGCAAGTCCGGGCGTCCGACGACGACCTTCGGGAATGACTTGCATACGGCCGGATGAAGCCCTGAGGCATCCTTTCGGCCCCGTGTTTACCAGGTTCTGTCCTCCTTTTATTGATTGAGCGACGGAGCCGCTTTTTAAAGCTATTTACTGAAGGCAAGGATTCATCATGGCTACCAAGCGTACCTATCAGCCCTCCAAGATCAAGCGTGTCCGCACGCACGGTTTCCTCGTTCGCTCCCGCACCAAGGGCGGCCGTCTCGTGCTCGCACGTCGTCGTGCCAAGGGCCGTCATAAGCTCGCCCTCTAATCGGCGCAGCGGACAGAGAAGGCATTTCGGGTGCTTTTGTGATTGTGCAGAACACTCGCCTCGGCTTTCCGCGTTCCGTCCGGATTATCAAATCTGAGGATTTCGGAAAGCTGTTGCGCTCGGAAAATCCGGGCGCAGTCCGACTCGGACGTGATCTGGTATCCGTCAATGTTCTTCCGAACAAGGATATCGGGCGCGTCCGTTTTGGTTTTACGGTCGGCAAACACAACGTACCGAGAAGCGTGGATCGTGCGCTCGTGAAGCGCGTTTTTCGCGATGTCTCGCGTCACGATCTGCCGCAGTTTCGGTCTCTGGCCGAAGAACTCGGCGTCGGGTTGGATATCGGACTCAGAATCCGCCGTCCGTTGAAAAACATCGGACGGGACGTTGCTGTTGCCGCGGCGAAGGCCTCGGTGCGCAGCGGTACCGAGGCTTGTCTGCGGGCCGTGAAGAAACGTCTGCCGGAGACGGTCGGGCGTTTTAAGCAGCACTGACCGTGGCAGCGCGTTTTTTTATTGCGCTCGTTAAGTTCTACCGGTTGGTGTTTTCGGCTTGGGTCGGGCGAGGTTGCCGTTATATTCCGACGTGTTCGGAATATTCCATTGAGGCGTTTGAGCGGTTCGGCGCGGTGAAGGGGCTCTACCTTACCGTCATGCGAATTCTGCGCTGTCACCCGTTGGGAGGCCGCGGTTGGGATCCTGTGCCGAAGCGCTTTCGTTGGGATCCTTGGCGGCATGATCCGGACGAGGTTCATCATTCTTTGTCCTGAGCGTTTTGCGTCGTCTGCGGGACGGCCTACAATGCGCCTTTCGGCTCGAGCGGCTTTAAATTCAGTGCCGTGACAGAAATTCAATTACTTCTTAACTGACAGATCGGAAATGGGAAGCGATTTTCAACGCACCATCCTGTGGGTGGTTCTCGCAGCAGCTGTTTTCATGTTGTGGGACAACTGGCAGGTCTACAACGGTAAACCGTCTTTTCTCGGTACGCCTTCGGTCGCTGAGCAGCAGGCTCGGCAGACTGCGGCCGCAAAGCCCGACGTGTCTGTTCCCGAGGTGGGAGCGGGCTCGGAAGCCGTGGCAAAGGGCATGATCCAGACGCAGAGTCCGGTGAATGTTCAGAACGACCTTCTGAAACTTACGATCGACGAACAGGGTGCGGTTGTAACGCGTGCTGAACTGCTTCAGGAATACCAGCAGGCGGATTGGACGGAAGTGGGGCTTGCCGGCATGATTCTCGGCAAGACGGCTCCCGAAACCAAGAACATTGAACTCTTCAATGTGTCTTCCAAGCACGTTTACGTGGCGCAGAGCGGTCTGATCGGCGGCGACTTCCCCAACCATAAGTCGCAGTACAAATTCCTCGGCACGAAGACCTCGACGGAATTCGATGAGGAATTGAAGCGCGACGTCAAGGTGACGACGGCGACCTTTGAAGCCGAGCAGGGCAGCGTGAAGGTTCAGAAGCAGTTTATTCTTCCTGACGGTCACTACGGTCTTACTGTGCGTGACGTGATCACGAACAATGGTACGACGGCAGTGCGTCCGAGCATCTACTACCAGTTGACCCGTGACGGCGCCAAACCCGAAGGTGAAAGCTCTTTCTATTACACCTATACCGGTCCCGCGATCTACACCGACGAAGATAAATTCCACAAAGTGCCCTTTGACGATGTGGCGGATCAGCGTCCGGTGAAGGCCGACAACGGCTGGGTCGCCATGATTCAGCACTACTTCCTTTCCGCCTGGGCTGATGTACGCGGCGAGAATGTGAAGGTGCAGCGTGAGCTTTACACCTCTAAGCTCGACAACGACCTCTATGCCGTCGGTTCCATCGTCCGTATGAATGCGGTGGAACCCGGGCAGACGGTGACGCAGAATGAAGTGCTTTACGTGGGTCCGCAGGATCAGGCGCGACTTGCTTACATCGCCGACGGCTTGGATCTGGTGGTGGACTACGGGTGGCTCACCTTCCTCGCCAAACCCATCTACTCCGTCTTGAATTTCCTCCACGGTCTCGTCGGTAACTGGGGTTGGGCGATCGTGCTCCTCACCTGCTTGGTTAAGGCGATTCTCTACCCGATTTCTGCGGCCGGCTATAAGTCCATGGCTCGCATGAAGGAAGTGACGCCGCGTATGAAGGCGCTACAGGAACAGTACGGTAACGACAAGCAGCGTTATCAGCAGGCGATGATGGAACTCTATAAGCGAGAGAAGATCAATCCGGTGGGTGGTTGTCTTCCGATTTTCCTGCAGATTCCGGTGTTCCTGTCGCTTTATTGGGTGCTTCTTGCTAGCGTGGAACTGCGTGGTTCTGAGTGGATTTTCTGGGTGAGCGACCTGGCGATGCCGGATCCGTGGTTCATCCTGCCTGCGATCATGATGCTCACGATGTTCCTGCAGATCAAGTTGAACCCGACGCCGACTGATCCCATGCAGGCGAAGATGATGGTGATCATGCCGCTCGTCTTTGGTGTGATGTTCTTCTTCTTTGCGTCCGGTCTTGTGCTCTACTGGTTGACGAACAACGTTCTGTCCATTTGGCAGCAGTGGTACGTGAACCGTCAGATTGCAACGGAACGAGCCAATCGTCTGGCGGCTGCTAATTCCAAAAAGTAGCGGTGTGACGAAGAAGTAAGCGCCCGCTTTTTAAGGCAGGAGGCTTTCAAAAAGCGGTGGAGAACCTCACTAGGTTTTTCACCGTTTTTTTTTTGTTTTTCAGACAGTGCATCGCGAGTGGAATCGGCCAGAGCCAGGTGCTCACAAACCACAGACCGATTTTGCCGAGGGTGAGCCGCACGGCGCTGCCGCGGGTGATGAGAAAAATGGAGACGGCTCCGACGACGACCCAGAGAAGCAGGCCGCCGTAAATGGCGACCCTCATGTCGTAGGTGGTGCCGAACAACCGCCCTAGCCAGGCGGTGAGCGGAACGCTTGCGATGACGGCGAGACAGGAACCAGCGAGTTCGCCGCCGAACAAGCGGTTATTTTTGTTGGAAAGTGACATAGGTGCAGTGTTGAAAAGTGTTAGCATCGAACAAAAATGATAGCGGTTAATCCGCGTCTTCTAAGTAAATAATCACTTTCAGAAAAAATGATTCATTCAGATCAAGATCCCATTGTGGCCCGTGCGACGGCTCCCGGCCGCGGCGGTATCGGTATTGTGCGTGTCTCCGGACAGCAAAAGGACATTAAGGCGCTTATGGGCGGTTTGTTTCCCGGACAGGAACTCAAACCCCGACATGCGACGTTGTTGTCGGTGAAGGAAAGTGACGGTAGCGACATTGACCGAGCGGTGATCCTTTATTTCGAAGGGCCGCATTCCTACACAGGGGAAGATGTGCTGGAAATCCAGGCACACGGCGGAATGGCTGTCCTGCAGATGATTTTGGATCGGGTGCTGGAGTTGGGGCGTTCGTTGAATCTTCGGTTGGCCGATGCCGGGGAATTTACGCAGCGGGCCTTTCTGAACGGTCGTATGGATTTGGCTCAGTCCGAAGCCGTAGCCGATTTGATTGATGCCGGTACGGCCGCCGCGGCTCGGGCGGCAACGAGGACGCTTCAGGGCGTGTTTTCCGAAAAATTGACGCAGGTGAGTGATCACATCACGGAACTGCGGGCTTATGTGGAAGCTACACTCGACTTTCCGGAAGAAGACATCGACTTTATTGCGGACGGTCATATTGCCGAGCAGGTGAATGCCATTCTCTCGGAACTCACCGATTTGGAAAAGAAGGCGCTGCGGGGCAAGGTGTTGCGTGATGGTCTGACGGTGGTACTCGTGGGGGCGCCTAACGTAGGTAAAAGTTCGCTGATGAATGCATTAGCTCAGAGCGAAGTGGCGATCGTCACGGAAATTGCCGGAACGACGCGCGACCGTATTGAGCATGACATCAATCTCGACGGACTCTTGGTGCATTTGATCGATACGGCGGGCGTTCGTGAAACGGATGATCCGGGGGAAAAAATCGGGGTGGAACGAACGTTGTCGGCGATTGAAAATGCGGATGTGGTCTTGGCGTTGACGGATGCGTCCGGCGCGGAAAATGACGATGCGTGGGCGCGGATGAAAATTACGGAACGTCTGCGGGACGGTATTGAGGAAATCAACGTCATCAATAAGGCAGATCTGAGGCGTCCGTTGTCCGTTGCCGATAAAACGATTGTTTTATCGGCAAAAACAGGAGAAGGATTAGAATCTTTAATTAATAACTTGAAATCAATATCCGGCAAGAGCGTTGAAAATGAAGGAGATTTTCTGGCCCGCAGTCGGCATCTGAATTGTTTGGCGCGGGCACGAACCCATCTGGAGTTGGTTCAGGCGAACTTAAAGCAGATGACGTTGGAAATTGCGGCGGAAGAACTGCGTCTGGCTGGTAATGAAATCGGTGAAATTACCGGTCAGGTTTTGCCGGATGATTTGCTGGGTATGATCTTCAGTCGGTTCTGCATCGGAAAATAAAAGAGACACTCGGTCGATGTTTCACGTGAAACATGGTGACGACACCTTGTTTCGAAAAGCATAGGTTCCACGTGGAACCTATGCTTTTTTGTAATGAGGTGTTTTTTTGTTCCACGTGGAACATTACAAAAAAATGAGATACGGCGATGTAAAACGAAAGTGAGCCCGTTAAAATATGGCTATCTCAGGACGCACGATGTGATGACTCTAAACGCGTCCTTTTTTATTGTTTCACGTGAAACATTGACTTTCATGATTTTTCCTGATTCCTTTGATGTCGTCGTGATTGGCTGCGGACACGCCGGCGCGGAAGCTGCGTTGGCTTCGGCGCGAATCGGTGCTAAGACGCTGTTGATTACCCATAATGTAGAAACCATCGGACAGTTGTCCTGCAATCCGTCGGTCGGCGGTATCGGCAAGGGACACCTCGTCAAAGAATTAGATGCGATGGGCGGTGCTATGGGGGCGGTGACGGATACGGCGGGCATCCAGTTCCGTATCCTCAATAGTTCCAAAGGCCCGGCTGTGCGTGCTACGCGTGCTCAGATCGATCGCCAGCTGTATCGTACGGAAATGCGTCGCCGGATTGAGGAACAGCCGAATTTATGGATCTTTCAGCAGGAAGCGGAAGACATCGGTATTGAAAACGGTGAAGTGACGTCCGTGACGGTGCGCACCAACCTGACGTTTAAGACAAAGAGCGTGGTGCTGTCGGCCGGTACTTTCTTAAACGGCTTGGTGCATGTCGGCTTGGAACATTACCGTGCCGGGCGCGCCGGTGATCCGGCGGCGGTGCCGTTGGCGGAAAAATTGATTGCTGCCGGTCTGCGTCAGGGGCGCCTGAAGACGGGGACGCCCTGCCGTATCGACGGGCGCAGCATCGATTTTTCGAAGTGCCAGGAACAGCCGGGAGATTTGAATCCGGTACCGCATTTTTCGTTGATGGAACCGGATATCGTGCATCCGAAGCAGGTGCCGTGTTGGATCACGCACACCAATAAAAAAATGCACGACATCATTTTGTCGAATTTGGATCGGTCGCCGATGTATTCCGGCATCATTAAAGGCATTGGTCCGCGGTACTGCCCGTCGATTGAAGATAAGGTGCAGCGTTTTGCCGGTAAGGACAGTCATCCGATTTTCTTGGAGCCGGAAGGACTGACGACGAACGAGTACTACCCGAACGGTATTTCGACGTCGCTGCCGTTTGACGTGCAACTGGAAATGATTCATTGCGTACCCGGTTTGGAAAATGCCTACATGGTTCGGCCGGGGTATGCCATTGAATATGACTTCTACGATCCGCGGGATTTGTATCGTACGCTGGAAACGAAGCAGATCAGCGGATTGTTCTTCGCGGGACAAATCAACGGTACTACCGGTTATGAAGAAGCGGCGGCGCAGGGGTTGTTGGCAGGTACCAATGCAGCACTCAAAGCGTTGGGACGCGAATTATGGGCGCCCCGCCGTGACGAAGCCTATCTCGGCGTGATGGTGGATGATCTCACGACCCGCGGCGTTACGGAACCGTATCGTATGTTCACGAGTCGCGCGGAATATCGCCTGAGTCTGCGGGAAGACAATGCCGACGAACGTTTAGCGGAAACGGCTCACCGTTTGGGGTTGTTGACGGAAGAGAAGTGGGCGAGGTTTTCAGCAAAGCGCGAGGCGGTTGCCAAGGAATTGGAACGTCTGAAATCCACGTGGGTGAATCCGCAGATGTTGGAACAGGCGGAAACCGAACGGGTACTCGGTAAGGCCATTGAACGGGAATACTCGCTGGCACAGCTTCTGTCGCGTCCGGACGTGCGGTACGACAAGCTGATGACGTTGACGACCAAGGAAGGTCGAGCGGTGTCGGAAACGAAGCTCATGAATGAAGCGCAGATTGAGCAGGTTGATATCGCATTGAAATACAGCGGCTACATCGATCGGCAGAAAGAAGAAATTGCGCGGACGTTGGCAAACGAAACAATGGCCATTCCGTCGGATTTGGATTACGACGCTGTAAGCGGTCTTTCTTTTGAGATTCGGCAGAAACTAAAGGTCTCTCGGCCGATGACGTTGGGGCAGATGGGACGTATTTCCGGCGTGACGCCGGCTGCGGTGTCGTTGCTGCTGATTTATCTCAAGCGCAAATACGGGAGCAAGCACTGATGGAAAAAATCACGATGGAAGCCGTCGAAGCCTGTCTCAAGTCCTTAGGAATCACGTATGAATTGAGTCAGGCTCAGGCTTTGGTGACGTTTTGTGAAACTTTGCTGAAGTGGAACGCCACCTACAACCTCACCACGATTACGGATGCTTCGTCGGTCTTAACGCTGCATGTGGCGGATTCGCTCACGCTCGTACCGAAAGTGAAGGAATTTGCGCCGGCGGCGAAGCGGGTACTCGATGTCGGCAGCGGCGGCGGACTCCCCGTGGTGCCGTTGGCGGTAATGCGGCCGGATTTGTCGGTGTCGGCGGTGGATACGGTCAAAAAGAAAGCCGTGTTCCTTCGACAGGCTGGGGTGATGTGCCGACTCCGAAATTTTACGGTCTACAACGATCGAGTGGAAAAGTTGTCGTTGCCTCCTTTTGACGTGATCACAAGCCGCGCGTTTGCCTCTTTAAAAGACATGACGTCCTGGACGGAGCATCTGTTGGCGGAAAACGGCGTGTGGCTTGCAATGAAGGGCAAACTCACGAAAGACGAAATGGCGGGGCTGGATCGTCAGAAGTATGAAGTGAGTCCGGTGCCGTTATCGGTACCGGGCGCGGAAGTAGAACGGCATCTCGTCGTCATTCGTCGGCGCGGGGCTTGATCGGAGAAATAACTCTATGTTTGCTACGGAAATTTCCAGTGCCTACTCAACGGCGCTTTTTGTGTTCGTTTCCTTTTTTCCGGTATTGAACACCATCGGCGGGGCTATGTTCTTTTTGGCGCTGACGAAGGGCGTGGATACGGTGACCCGCTCCCACATGGCAAATCGGGTGGCGATCTATTCCATTATCGTGCTCTTTGTGAGTATGTATGCCGGCAACATCATTCTTAATTTCTTCGGCATTTCGATTGCGACCCTGCGTGTGGCAGGGGGGATTGTTTTGTTCGGGGCCGGTTGGTCGGCATTGAATGCTCCGAGCCAGGACGATTCCGCCGCTCAGCCGAAACCGAAGAGTCCGCTCGCGCTCTCTTCGATGGCGTTTTATCCCTTTACTTTGCCTTTGACGACGGGGCCGGGGGCAATTTCGGTGGCCGTGGCGATCGGTGCGTCGCCCGTGAACAACATTGGTGACGCCGTCGGGTGTGTGGTCGGGGTGCTTTTGAGCGGACTGTCAATTTGGGTCTGCTATCGGTATTGCGACCGCATCAATAAGAGCGTGGGCGCGGCAGGCGGCGATGCGTTGGCCCGTATCTTTGCCTTTATCCTGATTTGTCTCGGTGTCACGATTTTCTGGGCCGGTTTTTCGGAACTTTGGGCTACGTTACCTCGTTAACCATTGATTAGTAAGGAAATGTATGTCTTTTAACTTTTGTATAGCCAACCAAAAGGGCGGCGTCGGCAAAACGACGACGACGGTGAACTTGGCGGCGTCGCTCGCAAAAAAGGGCAAGCGGGTTCTGATGATTGATCTTGATGCCCAGGGCAATGCCACCATGGGTTCCGGCATCGAAAAGAGCGAATGTGAGAAAACAATCTATGAACTGCTCATCGGTACGGCGACGACGGACGAAGTGATTGTCCGCAGTGAGGAAGGTAAGTACGACGTCATTCCGAGTAACCGCGATTTTGCCGCCGCGGAAATGGATTTGATGGAATTGGACGACGCTGATATGCGTCTCAAGAAAATCCTGGCGCCGTTGTCGGAAAAGTACGACTGGATTCTCATCGACTGCCCGCCGACGTTGTCCATCGTGACGGTCAATGCACTTTGCGCCGCCGTCGGGGTCATCATTCCGATGCAGTGTGAATACTTTTCGTTGGAAGGGCTGAGCGACTTGGTGAACGCCGTCAAACGTGTGCGGTTCAATAAGAATGCGGACCTAAAAATGATCGGGCTGCTGCGCGTGATGTTTGATCCGCGGATGACGTTGCAGAAACAGGTGAGCGATCAGCTGAAGGAAAATTTCGGCGACCGTGTTTTTGACACGGTAATTCCTCGCAACGTGCGTTTGGCCGAGGCACCGTCCTACGGGCTCCCCGGCGTGCTCTACGATCCGTCGAGCCGCGGTGCGAAGGCGTATCTGCAGTTTGCGCGTGAATTGGTCAAACGCGTGGAAACTCCCGCAAAGGCTAAGAAGGAGAAGTAAGACATGGCAAAACCTCATCGCGGCGGTCTCGGTCGTGGACTCAAGGGGCTCTTGGGCGACGACGTTTCCATGGTGCAGATGGAAGGGTTGCTCGGCGACAAGTCGGATGCGCCGGCGGTCACGGGGGACGCCGTGACCGAAATGGACATGTCGCTTCTGCAGGCGGGGAAGTACCAACCGCGCTCTAAGATGGAAATGGAGAAACTCGAAGAACTTTCTGCCTCCATTAAAGAGCAGGGCGTCATCAGTCCGATCATTGTTCGCCCGATCGGCGGCGGTCGTTATGAAATTATTGCCGGGGAACGGCGGTTCCGTGCGTCACAGTTGGCTGGAAAGACGAAGATTCCGGCCATAGTGCGGGAATTGGACGATAAAACGACGCTGGCCGTTGCGCTGATTGAAAATATGCAGCGCGAGGATTTGAACGTAATGGAAGAAGCGGTCGGTGTGAAGCGTCTCATCGACGAATTCGGATTCACGCACGAAGAAGCGGCAAAGGCGATCGGCCGCAGTCGTCCCGCCACGTCGAATCTGCTGCGCCTTTTGAATTTGGCGGAGCCCGTGCAGAAGATGGTGTCCGACGGACGGCTCGAAATGGGGCACGCCCGGGCGCTCTTGTCGCTGTCGGGCGCGGATCAGGTGTTGGCGGCTACCGAAATTTTCCGTCAGGGGTCCAGTGTTCGGCAGGCGGAAAAGTTGGTGGCCAACTGGGGGAAGGATAAGGAAAAAGAGGTCAAACCCAAAAAGGCGCCGGAACGCACGAAGGACGATGAAATTCTTGAACGCCGCCTGAGCGACGCCTTGGCGGCGCCGGTGCATGTGAATGTGGGACGCCGCGGCAAGGGGCAGATCGTGATCGATTTCGCCGATCTCGACGATCTGCAGGCCATCATTGAAAAACTGCTTCCGGACGGTGAAAACGACGCCTGAGGCACAAAATACCGTAAAAACGGGGCGAAATAGTTCAAAGAGACTAGTACTTTTCGTCAATAAAGTACTTGTTAAAAAATGTGTGCGTACGTAAAATAATGCAGTTTTTCAGATACTTTTCTCACAGGACGGTGAAATGAACCGCGAAGAGCTGATTCACGTCGCTGTCTGTCAGTGGTTGCTGGTCCTTGCGACCGTTGTTTCTTCAGCGTTTTTTGGTTGGAACGCAGCGTTATCCGCTGCGGCTGGCGGTGTTTGTGTAGCAATACCAAACTCGCTGGTGGTGATGAACCTTCTCGTCAGCGATGCGATGAAGCGACCCGTGGCGCCGATGCTGCTGCTCGTGATGGAGTTTCTGAAGATTCTGGCAACGTGCATGCTGCTGGGGCTGACGGCCGTATGGTTTTCAGGCTTGGTGTGGCCGGCGATGATCTTCGGGATCATTGCTGCCGCCGTGAGTGTGTTTCTGTTGCCGATTTTTAATCATTGAAAACCTAGGATCGGTTTACTTATGGCTACTGAAGCAGCTCAAAGCCCTACCGAATACATGGTTCACCACTTGACGCATAATGCCTCCGGCAAGATGTCGTCGATTGTGGACTTCTCCGTCATCAACTATGACACGGTCGTGTTTTCGGTGCTGATGCTGGTGCTTTGCCTCGGTCTCCTGTATTTGGGAGCCAAGAAGGCGACCAGCGGCGTGCCGGGAAAATGGCAGTGCGCAGTTGAAATGGTGGTTGACTTTGTTGAAGAACAGAGTAAGGCCATCGTGCACGGCGACCGAACCTTCATCGCGCCCTGCGCGCTGACTGTGTTCATTTGGGTTGTCCTGATGAACGCCATCGACTTGGTTCCGGTGGACTTGCTTCCGTCGATTGCCGGTCTTTTCGGTGTCCATTACCTGCGTCCGCTGCCGACGGCGGACTTGAACGGTACCCTCGGTATTTCCGTGAGCGTTCTCGTTCTCTGCATCTATTATGGATTTAAGGTGAAAGGTGCGGGCGGATTTGTCCACGAGCTCTTTACGGCTCCGTTCGGCAACAACATCTTCCTGTGGCCCTTCAACTTTATCCTCAACCTCGTCGAATATGTGGCGAAGACCGTGTCCCTCGGGATGCGACTTTTCGGCAACATGTATGCTGGCGAACTGTTGTTCTTCCTGATCGCGCTCTTGGGCGGCTACGCACTTTCTTTCGGTGTCGTGGGCGGTTCTCTGAGTGTGTTCGGACAAGTGGTGGCCGGCCTGTGCTGGTGGCTGTTCCACATTTTGATCGTTCTGTTGCAGGCGTTCATCATGATGATGCTGACTTTGGTTTACCTCGGTCAGGCTCATGACAGCCACTAACAGTCACTTTTATAATCTTTTTTCTTTCTTCTTCCACTTTTGGAAATTTAAGGAGTTTTAAATGACCAACGTTGCTATGGTTGCCCTCGCCACTGGCCTTATCATCAGCTTGGGTGCTCTGGGTGCCTGTCTCGGCATTGGTATCATGGGTTCCAAGTACCTCGAATCTGCCGCTCGTCAGCCCGAACTGATGAACGCCCTTCAGACGAAGATGTTCCTGCTCGCCGGTCTTATCGACGCGGCCTTCCTGATCGGTGTCGGTATCTCGATGCTGTTCGCGTTCGCTAACCCCTTCGCCGGCTAATCCTTAGCTCGCGACATAACGTCTTTTTTATCAATGACGCCGTCGGTGCCGGCCGTTTTAAGCGGCGCGGCACTGACGTAACGGGGTTCCCATAATGAACATCAACGCAACACTGTTTGTACAGATGCTGGTGTTCTTCATCGGATGCTGGATCACGATGAAGTACATCTGGCCGCCTTTGATCCATGCGATCGAAGAACGCCAAAAGAAAATCGCCGACGGTCTTGCTGCGGCCGACAAGAGCAACGTGGCTCTTGCAGCTGCTGAAGCCAAGGGCCGCGAAATCGAAGCCGAAGCACGTGCTCGTGCTACGACGATCGTTGCCGACGGCGAAAAGCGCGGAGCCAAGATTGTTGAGAGCGCCAAAGAGCAGGCTCAGGTCGAAGCTGATTCCATCATTGCTGCCGCCAAGGCGGAAGCAGCGCAGGAAGTGCTTCGTGCCCGTGAAGCTCTCCGTAACGAAGTGGCGGCTCTCGCCGTCGCCGGTGCGGAACAGATTCTGCAGCGCGAAGTCGATGCGGCAGCCCACGCGAAGATGCTTGACCAACTTAAGGCGAAGCTCTAACTATGGCTGAACTTTCGACGATTGCACGCCCGTACGCCGAAGGCCTCTGGCAGGCGCTTACGGAACACGACACTTCTGCGGCGAAGATCACCAAGATCGGCCAGTACCTTGAAACGCTGGCCGAGATTGCGCGCGATCCTCAGATTTCTGAGCTCGTGAACGATCCCAAACTGACCGTCGATCAGGTCTACGAGGTCATTACCGGTGCCTTGGGCAAGGGACTCTCTCCCGAACTCACCGGTTTGATCCGTGTGGTGATCGAAAACGGTCGTCTGGAAGCTCTGCCTGAAATTGCCGCGCAGTATCGCGCTCTTAAGAACGAATCCGAAGGCGTCGCTGACGCCTACATTGAGACCGCCTTCCCCTTGGATGACAAGGGTGTGAAGCAGGTTATCGCGGACTTGTCCGACCGCTTCCCCGGTCTGAAGCTCAACCCGATCGTGACGGTGAATCCGGCGCTGATCGGCGGAGTGAGCGTGACGGTCGGTGACCAGATCATCGACATTTCCGTGCGTACCCGCTTGAAGAAGATGCAGGCGGCGCTCACCGCATAAATTTCGGAGCTCAATGATGCAACTTAATCCCAGTGAAATCAGCGAACTGCTGAAGCAGCGAATCGAAGGCCTCGGGGTCTCCGCTGATCTCCGTACCCAAGGGACCGTCATTTCGGTTACCGACGGTATTTGCCGTGTTCACGGTCTGCACGACGTGATGCAGGGCGAAATGCTCGAATTCCCCAACAACACCTATGGTCTCGCTCTCAACTTGGAACGTGATTCCGTCGGTGCGGTTATTCTCGGCGAATACGAACATATTTCCGAAGGCGACACGGTCAAGACGACCGGCCGCATTCTTTCCGTTCCCGTCGGACCGGCTCTGATCGGTCGCGTGGTGAACGCTCTGGGCCAGCCGATCGACGGCAAGGGTCCGATCGACACGAAGGAATTCGACGTTGTTGAAAAGGTTGCGCCCGGCGTGATCGAACGTCAGTCCGTGTCCCAGCCGGTGCAGACCGGTCTGAAGTCCATCGATGCCATGATTCCCGTGGGCCGCGGCCAGCGCGAATTGATCATCGGTGACCGTCAGACGGGTAAGACCGCCATCGCGCTCGATACGATCATCAACCAGAAGGGCAAGAACCTCATCTGCGTTTATGTCGCCATCGGCCAGAAGGCTTCCACGATCGCCAACGTCGTTCGCCAGCTCGAAGAACACGGCGCCATGGAATACACGATCGTCGTGGCTGCTTCCGCTTCTGAAACGGCGGCTCTGCAGTACATTGCGCCTTACGCCGGTGCGACGATGGGCGAATACTTCCGCGACCGCGGCCAGGACAGCCTCATCGTTTACGACGACTTGACCAAGCAGGCTTGGGCTTATCGCCAGATTTCCCTTCTGCTGCGTCGTCCGCCCGGACGCGAAGCCTACCCCGGCGACGTCTTCTATCTGCACTCTCGTCTGCTCGAACGTGCCGCCCGCGTGAACCCGACCTATGTCGAACGCTTCACGAAGGGTGCCGTTAAGGGTAAGACGGGTTCGATGACGGCTCTGCCCATCATTGAAACGCAGGCAGGCGACGTTACGGCCTTCGTTCCGACGAACGTGATTTCGATTACCGACGGTCAGATCTTCCTGGAAACGGATCTTTTCAACGCCGGTATTCGTCCCGCTATTAACCCTGGTATCTCGGTGTCCCGTGTGGGCGGTGCCGCTCAGACGAAGATCATCAAGAAGTTGGGCGGCGGCGTGCGTCTCGCGCTCGCTCAGTACCGTGAACTGGCGGCTTTCGCCCAGTTCGCGAGCGACCTCGACGAAGCGACCCGCAAGCAGCTCGAACGCGGCCGTGTGGTGACCGAACTCATGAAGCAGCCCCAGTACCAGCCTCTGCAGGTTTGGGAAGAAGCCGTGACGCTGTTCGCGGTGGAAATGGGCTTCTATGACAACGTTGCCGTGAAGGATGCTTTGAAGTGCGAACGCGCGATGCGTGACTTCCTGCAGACGAAGTATGCTGATCTGATCGCCCACATTGAGGCCGAAAAGCAGCTCTCGAAGGAAGACAACGCTGCGCTGAAGGCTGCTATCGAAGACTTTCAGAAGAACGGCGCTTACTAACAGCGCATTTTTAAGAGGACCACATGCCTAGTACAAAGGAAATTCGCGGAAAGATCAAGAGCGTGCAGAACACGCGCAAGATCACGAAGGCGATGGAAATGGTTGCGGCCTCGAAGATGCGCAAAGCCCAGGATCGGATGCGTCAGGCTCGTCCCTACGCCGATAAGATACGCAACATCATTGCGCACTTGGCGGCGTCTTCGACGGCTTACGCGCATCCTTTCCTCGTCAAGCACAAGACCCAGTCCGGCAAGGCGGCGATGATCATCGTCGCCACGGATAAGGGTCTGGCGGGTGCGCTGAACACGAACATTCAGCGCCTCGTGCTTCACAAGTCTCAGGAACTCCGCGAAAAGGGCCAGTCCCTTTCCGTGACCGCGATCGGTAATAAGGCGGTTGCCTTCTCCGGTCACCTCGGTCTGGAGGTCGTGAGTCAGGTCGTGCAGCTCGGCGACCGGCCCAGCCTGGACCGCCTGCTCGGTGCCATCCGCGTTCAGCTGGATGCCTACGCGCAGGGCAAGGTTGATGCCGTGTACATTGCTTACACGCGTTTTGTAAACGCGATGAAGCAGATTCCGACGATTGAGCAGCTTCTGCCGCTCTCTCAGGAAAAGCTCGCCGCGATCGGTGAAGAACCGCGTCAATACTCGTGGGATTACATCTACGAACCCGATGCGCAGACTGTGCTCGACGAATTGCTCAAGCGCTACGTCGAAGCTTTGATTTATCAGGCGGTTGCAGAAAATATGGCTTCTGAACAGTCGGCCCGTATGGTCGCCATGAAGGCGGCTTCGGACAACGCGAAGAAGCTTATCGGAGAACTGCAGCTCGTCTACAACAAGACCCGTCAGGCCGGCATTACGAAGGAAATCACCGAAATCGTCGGTGGTGCCGCTGCGGTGTCTTAAGAGATTTGAATACCGAGGATTAACCCATGAGTATCGGACAAATCGTTCAGGTAATCGGCGCTGTGGTGGATATTGAATTCCCCCGCGACGAAATGCCGAAGGTTTACGACGCCCTCGTCCTTGAACAGGACAAGACCAATACCCTGGCCGAGGCAGGCCTGACCTTTGAAGTGCAGCAGCAGCTCGGTGACGGCATCGTCCGTACCATTGCCATGGGCTCTTCTGACGGTCTTCGCCGCGGCATGAAAGTGAAGTCCACCGGTGCGGGTATTTCCGTTCCTGTGGGCCACAAGACGCTCGGCCGCATTATGGACGTGCTCGGCCGCCCCATCGACGAAGCCGGTCCCATCGGCGAAGATGAACGCCGCACGATTCACCGTGCTGCGCCGAAGTTCGACGAATTGAGCCCGGCCGTTGACCTTCTGGAAACCGGCATCAAGGTTATCGACTTGATCTGCCCGGTTGCCAAGGGCGGTAAGGTCGGCCTCTTCGGCGGTGCCGGTGTGGGTAAGACCGTTAACATGATGGAGCTCATCAACAACATCGCTAAGGCGTACGGCGGTTACTCCGTGTTCGCCGGTGTTGGTGAACGTACCCGTGAAGGTAACGACTTCTACCACGAAATGGAAGAGTCGAAGGTTCTGGATAAGGTGGCCATGGTGTTCGGTCAGATGAACGAACCCCCGGGCAACCGTCTCCGTGTGGCTTTGACGGGGCTGACGATGGCCGAAGCCTTCCGTGACGAAGGCCGCGACATCCTGCTCTTCATCGACAACATCTACCGTTACACGCTGGCCGGTACTGAAGTGTCCGCCCTGCTCGGCCGTATGCCTTCCGCCGTGGGTTATCAGCCCACGCTCGCTGAAGAAATGGGCAAGCTGCAGGAACGTATTGCTTCCACGAAGACCGGTTCCATTACGTCGATCCAGGCCGTTTACGTGCCCGCCGACGACTTGACTGACCCGTCGCCTGCGACGACGTTCAGCCACTTGGACGCCACGATCGTGTTGAGCCGTGAAATTGCTTCGTTGGGTATTTACCCCGCCATTGACCCGCTCGACTCTACGAGCCGTCAGATGGATCCGAACATCATCGGCGAAGAACACTACACCGTGGCCCGCCGTGTTCAGGAAACCCTGCAGAAGTACAAGGAACTGCGCGACATCATCGCCATTTTGGGTATGGATGAACTGTCTCCGGAAGACAAGCTCGCCGTTACCCGCGCCCGTAAGATCCAGCGTTACCTCTCGCAGCCCTTCCACGTGGCCGAAGTGTTTACCGGCGCTCCCGGTAAGTACGTGCCCCTGAAGGAAACGATCCGCGGCTTCAAGATGATTGTCGACGGTGAATGCGACGAGCTGCCGGAACAGGCCTTCTACATGGTCGGTACGATCGACGAAGCCTTCGAAAAGGCCAAGACGATCAAGTAATAAGACTCAGAAACGGAACCGGATGGGTTCATTCGGTTCCGGTTTGAGGGTTATTTCGAAGCCGATTAAACGGAGCAACTTATGGCAACGCTTTTTGTTGACGTCGTCAGCGCAGAAGAAGGCATCTTCTCCGGCGAAGCGTCTTTTGTGGCGCTTCCCGGTCAGGAAGGTGAACTCGGCATTCTGCCCGGCCACGTTCCGCTCATTACCCGCATCCGTCCGGGCGCCGTACGCGTGAAGACGAATGAGGGCAAAGAGGAAAATATTTTCGTTGCCGGCGGCATCCTTGAGGTTCAGCCCGATCGCGTGACGGTTCTTGCCGACACCGCTATTCGTAGCAAAGACCTTGATGAAGCTAAGGCAAAGAAAGCGCTCGAAGATGCCAAGCAGGCCCGGGAACAGGCCAAGAGCAATACGGAAATCGCCAAGCTCGAAGCGACGATGTCCGCTCTGGCTGCTCAGCTTGCCTACATCCGCAGAATGCGCCACTAAGAGAAACCGAGGTTTCCGCGGCTGGTGCACAGCGAAAAAGGACGTCCGGAATAATTCCCGGGCGTCTTTTTTTTGGTAGGATATTCGGATCGCTCTGATGAAATCTGACTTTTAAAGGGAGAGAGGGAGCTATGTTGAAGGATGTTGTTCAGGTCTGCACGGACGGCAGTGACCTGTCTCACAAGGGAATCGAATCGGCGGTGGAAATCGCCAAGGCGCTGGGGCTGCCGGTGCTCGGCATGACGGCCGTCGTGGGTAAGCCGCAGACGGGCGGGCTCGAAGCCGAAGACAAGGATGTTCAGGAACGGCTCCTTGCCGTGAAACGCCTTGCGGAAGCTGCTGAAGTGCCTTTTGAACTCGTTGCGGAACACACGACGGAAGTGGCTCAGGCGATTCTGGATGTGGCCGATCGTCATGAAGCCCGCTTCATTGTGATGGCCAGCCGCGGTTTGGGAACCCTGGGGAGCCTCATCCTCGGTTCTGAAACCCAGAAGGTGCTCGCCAAGGCCGATCGTCCGGTTCTCGTGATCCGCTGATAGATCCTTGAGAGGAAGCCGTCGGGGTCTCCGGTTGAAAGCCGGAGGGGCTTCGGCGGTTTTTGTTTTTTCAGCCGAGTTTGGCGGCGACGTCTGCGGCGCTCATGCCGCGTACGAGAAGGCGTTTGGAGCGATTGGTGTCGCCCGTGATCAGAGTGAGAGCGGATTTAGCGACGCCTAACTCGGAAGCGAGAAACTTCATGAGCTTTTCGTTGGCCTTGCCGTCCACGGGCGGCGCTGTTAGGGCTACCTTAAGCTTTCCGTCGTATTCTCCGACGATCGCGTCGCGCTTGGCACCCGGCTGAGCGTGAACAGCCAAGACAGCCCCTTCGGCATGGGAAGTGACCCACGGCACCGCCTCGGCGGCATCAACGGGCTGCGCCCCGGGTTCAACTGCAGATATTTTTTTCTTTCGACTCATGAAACCGACCAACGATACTTTCCTGCGTGCTTTAAAGCGCGAACAGACCGATTACACACCGCTGTGGCTGATGCGCCAGGCCGGTCGCTACCTGCCGGAATATAACGCGACGCGGGAACGTTTGGGAAGTTTCCTCGCGTTGGCCCAGTCACCGGAAGGCGCTTGCGAAGTGACGTTGCAACCGGTGGATCGTTTCGGACTGGATGCCGCGATTCTTTTTTCTGATATTTTGACGGTACCGGATGCGATGGGGTTGGGGCTTTCCTTCGTAAAGGGGGAGGGTCCGGTGTTTGCCAACCCCGTGCGGACGGAAGCCGACGTGAAGGCGCTTTATGTGCCGGATCCAGCCGAGAAGCTGAAGTACGTGACGGATGCGGTGAGTCTGATTCGAAAGACCCTCAATAACCGTGTGCCGCTCATCGGTTTTTCGGGCTCGCCCTTCACCTTGGCGTGCTACATGATCGAAGGCGGTTCCTCCAAGGACTTCGCGACCGTAAAGCAGATGCTCTACCGGCGCCCTGATCTGTTGCATGCCGTTCTTGATGTGAATGCCAAGGCCGTGACGGCTTATCTCAACGCGCAGATTGAAGCCGGCGCCCAAGCCGTGCAGATTTTTGATACTTGGGGCGGTGCGCTCGCCGACGGTGCTTATCAGGTGTTTTCGCTCAAATACATTGCCGATATCATCCGCGGTCTCAAAAAGGAACAGGACGGCGAGAAAGTACCCGTCATCGTTTTTACCAAGGGTTGCGGCAATTGGCTCGAAGACCTCGCATCCTGCGGTGCGGACTGCGTTGGCGTCGATTGGTGCGTCAATCTCGCGGCGGCCCGTCGCCGTACAGGGGATAAGGTGGCGTTGCAGGGCAACATGGATCCGGCGGTGCTTTTTGCCGGTGAAGCGGCCATTAGGGCCGAAGCCCGCCGTTTGATCGATGAATTTGGTCCGGTGAGGCAGGGCGGCCACGTCTTTAATCTCGGACACGGCATCAGCCAGTTCACGGATCCGGAAGCCGTGCAGATTTTGGTGGACGAAGTTCACAACTACTCCCGCATCAAGCATCTTTGAAAAAAGTTTCCCGTGGAACACCGTGGAACATAAATCCACAGAGTTATCCACAAGATTTTCTCCGACCTCCGCCGTCCTGTTTTCAGTGACGGCGGTTGTTTTTTTCATTTGACAGGATTTGTTGAGCAATGAATTTAAAGGAAATTGTGTTTTTACCGGCAACGAGGTAAAACGCGGTTCATCAGTGGGGTGTCCACTGACGGTGAGTGAGGGAAAATGCTTCTCCACAAAGTTATCCACAGGTGAAAAAGTGAATCAACCCGTATCTTGTGGTACAGCCCTTTATCATCCCTACGGGTAGCGGTACGAAAAGACAGTTTGAGGAATCGGGTAGGATGCGGTATCGCTTAACCACAGACTTATACACAGACGATTATGACCGCTCTGCAGTTTGCTCGGGTTTTGGTGGATTCACCTCTGCCGCCCCTGGACTATAAAGTTCCGGAAGACATGGCTCTTGCCGCGGGGGATCGGGTGGTCGTCCCGTTGCAGAGCCGTAAGGTGGTCGGCATAGTGGCGCAACTTTTGCCGGCTACGACGGTAGAAGCAAAAAAAATCCGTTCGGTGATAAAACTTCTGGGGGATACGCGGCCGCTTTCCGAAGAGTGGCTTGAGTTCACCAAGTTTGCCTCGGACTACTATCTCGCTTTTTGGGGTGAGGCGGCTTTGGCGGCGTTGCCCCCTTTTTGGCGACGGGTTCCCAAAGCACGGCATGAAGCGACGGTGGCCGGGATGCGGAAACTCAAAATCAAGCCGGTAACGCCTTCCGTGCCGCCGGTTCTTAATGCGGAGCAAACGCAAGCCGTGGCGGCGATTACGAGCGCTCAGGGGTTTGCGCCGTTTCTGCTGTTCGGTGTGACGGGATCCGGAAAAACCGAGGTGTATTTGACCGCCATGCAGGCGGCGTTGAAACGCGATCCGGAAGCGCAGGTACTGCTTTTGGTGCCGGAAATCAACCTTACGCCGCAACTTGAGAAACGGGTGCGGTCGCGGTTTGCCGAAGAAACCGTGGTGACGCTGCATTCCAAACTCGCTCTGAAGGAACGGGCCGCGAATTGGCTCGCGGTTCACGAGGGACGGGCGCGAGTGTTGGTGGGAACGCGGCTTTCCATTTTCGCTAGCTTTATGAAGCTCGCGCTCATTCTGGTGGACGAGGAGCATGACGCGAGTTACAAGGCGGGCGACGGTATCTATTACTCCGCTCGCGATCTCGCCGTCAAACGGGCGCATTCGTTGGGGATTACCTGTGTGTTGGGATCAGCGACGCCGTCGCTTGAAACGTGGGGCAAAGCAAGGGAAGGTCGGTATCGGCTTCTCAAAATGACGACGCGGGCGGCGGCGCACGCAAAACTGCCGGAATTGAAACTCATCGATACACGCGAAGAAAAAGGGGGCACCGTCATTACGGGGCGCCTTAAGGCGGAAGTGGATGCGGCGTTGGAGAGGAAGGAACAGGCCCTTCTTTTCGTGAACCGCCGGGGGTACGCACCGACGCTGACGTGCACGGCCTGCGGCTGGGTGAGCCGTTGCGAGCATTGCTCGAGCTTCACGGTTTATCACAAGGCGGAAAAGAAACTCGTGTGCCACCACTGCGGAACGCGGTATCCGATTCCGCTGCACTGCCCGTCCTGCGGCAACGCGGATTTGTTGGCGTTGGGATCCGGAACGCAGAAAATTGAGGAGGTGGTGCAGGCCACGTGGCCTGATAAAGCGATTCTTCGGATCGACAGCGACAGTACGACGAGGAAGGGGGCTGCGGAAGAGGCGTTCGAGAAGGTGCACGCCGGCAAGGCCGACATTGTGGTGGGCACTCAGATGATTGCAAAGGGGCACGACTTCCAGCGAGTCTCCGTGGTGGGGGTTTTGAATGCTGACGCGCAGTTGGTGAGTCCGGATCTTCGGGCTGAGGAACGGCTTTTTGCGACGTTGATGCAGGTCGCAGGGCGTGCGGGACGCGGGGAAACCACCGGGGAAGTCGCCGTACAGACGCGGTTTCCCGATCATCCGATTTATGACGCTCTGAAGCACCAGGATTATGAAGTCTTTGCCGAGCGGCTTTTAAGCGACCGCCGGGATTTGAATGCACCGCCTTTTGTATTTCAGGCGCTTTTAAAAGCACAGGCGAATACATTGGAACGGGCGTTGGGGTTTCTCACGCGGGCGGCGGCTGCAGCACCCGCGGTGAATGAAGACGGAGCGGTTTTTGTGTACGACCCGGTGCCGATGTCGCTGTTTCGACTGATGGATGTGGAGCGCGGGCAGCTTTTGGTGGAAAGTGCGAGCCGCTCCGCGCTGCATCGTTTTTTGAAACGGTGGACGGGGCAGATGGCTTCAGAAACCGGGGTTGCTTGGCGCATTGAAGTGGATCCCCAGGAAGTCTGAGACGCCGTCGGCGTAAATTCGGCGGTCTGTCAAAGGAATTTTCCGTATTTTCTAGTCACTATTCCCCAAAAATTCGGGCGGATTCCGGGGCTTTTAAATGAAATCGGGATTAAAATCTGCCGCCGCTTTTGTTTCAGGTTATTTCTGAAAGGGATCCGGTCATTACCGGATGCGCCGTTTTTGACGGAATTGAGCCTGAAGCCGAGCGTATAAAAAACATTTCATTCATCAACAGGGATTCACTCATGACTGAACCTCAAGCAACCGCTCCCAAGGCGGAACCGCAGAAGGAAAAGGTCGGCATCGGTGCGTATATTGCGCTGGCGTTGGCCGTGATCCTCTTCTCTGGCGTTTTCTACAAGATGCCGGCCGGCAAAGAATGGCTCGGTGCCTTTGACTTCACGACGTTGATCGGTCACTTCGGTACGATCGCCGGTTCGAAGAACAACTTCACCGGTGCCGGCGGCGACAGCGCCCGCGCAGGTTTCCTCTTCTCTCTTTCTCTCTTCCCGGGTGTGATGCTTGCTTTGGGGCTCATCGAAGTGCTCGCGCACTACGGTGCTCTCCGCGCGGCCCAGGTTCTGATGACCCCGCTTTTGAAGCCGATTCTCGGTGTGCCGGGTTACACGGGGTTGGCGCTCGTGACGGACTTTCAGAGTACGGACGGCGGCGCGGCCTTGACGCGTGCGCTTTACGATGAAAAGCGCGTGACCCGTAAGCAGTTGATTACGATCTGCGCCTGGCAGTACGCGGGTGCAGGGTGCATCAACAACTACTACTCAACGGTGTCGGCCCTTTTCCCGATGTTCCTCTGCCCGGTGTGGATTCCGGTGATCATCATTGTCTGCCTCAAGTTCGTGGGCGGTGCGCTGATCCGTACGGTTCTCTCGACGGTCTATAAGAAGGATTTTGAAAATGACAACTAATACGAACGCCGCCGAACAGAAGAAAGAATCGGGCAATCCGTTTGATATTTTCATCGTCGGGCTCCGTAAGGGCCTCAACATCGGTCTCTACAGCCTGCTTCCCAACGTCCTGATGGCTTTTGTGCTCACTCAGATCCTGCGCCTTTTCGGTGTGATGGATTTCTTGGGTCACACCTGCGGCGGCATCATGGGCATCTTTGATCTGCCGGGCGAAGCAATTACGGTGCTTCTTGCGACGTGGCTCTCCTGCGGCGCCGGTGTCGGTGTGGCTGCGAGCCTTGCCGCTCACGGTTCCCTTACCCCGCACGACATCACGATTCTCGCACCCTGCTTCATTTTGATGGCGTCCCAGATTCAGTACATGGGGCGTTTGTTGGGCGTGGCTGATGTGCCGAAGAAGTACTGGCCGGTGTTGATGGTGAACTCCGTCCTCATGGCCTGCATCGGTATGGAACTGATGCGTTTCTTCATCTGAGTCCCTTGAAGGGGGACGCTTTTCCGGTAAGAAGAGAGTTCCCTTTCACGCTCAGACGAAAAATTGTCGCAGGATTACGGTTTTTTCAGGCTATAATCCTGCGCTCCATCCCCGTATTTCAATGGATAGAATGCGACCCTCCGAAGGTTGCGATGTGGGTTCGATTCCCGCCGGGGGTACCAAATCAACCGCCGATCAACCTATTATTCGGGTTTCAGGCGGTTTTTTTGTGCCTGACGTTTTTTAGCCTTCGCTTCGGAAGAGTTCACCATGCCGTTTCCCGTAGACATGTCGCTGCACAACAAGAGCCGTCGTTTCGACATTGCTTTTGATGACGGCGCCGAGTACCGTTTTTCTTATGAATTCTTACGCGTGTTTTCGCCGTCGGCGGAAGTGCAGGGTCATGCCCCCGGAGAAGAAAAACTGCAGGTCGGGAAAATGAACGTCGGCATCGACGGCGTGGACGCCGTGGGGAACTATGCCCTGCGTTTTCGTTTTGACGACGGCCACGATTCCGGACTCTACAGCTTTGAGTATTTGGAAGAACTCGGCAAAAATCAGGAGGCGCTTTGGGATGGTTATCTGAAGGATATTGAAGCTTCCGGGTTCTCCCGCGATCCGGGCGACCCCAAGACGGCGGAAAAACTTGCCGCCGACAAAAAGGCGGCTGAAGCTGCCAAGCAGTGCCATTCGCATCACTGACAAAATACACGATCATGACGGATTTGAACGAAAAGAAACCGGAAGCCGCTTCCGGAAAAACTACGCACTTCGGTTTTGCCACGGTCCCCGAAGAAGAAAAAGCTGCGGATGTGGAGAAGGTGTTTGCGTCGGTCGCAAAGAAGTATGACCTTATGAATGACGTACTTTCCTGGGGGCTGCATCGTCTTTGGAAGCGTCGGGCCATTGCGTCGGCCGGTCTCAAAAATGGGGACAAGGTGCTTGATATTGCGTCCGGTACCTGCGACCTCGCGATTGCATTTGCGCCGATCGTGGGCGAGACGGGGGAAGTGTGGGCGACCGACATCAATCACGCGATGCTCGCCGAGGGGCGCAAACGTCTTTTGAAGACGCATACGAATGTGCATACGGCGCTTTGCGACTGCGAAGAACTCCCCTTTGGCGACAATACGTTTGATGCGGCGACGGTGTCGTTTGGGCTTCGGAACATGACGCACAAAGATCGGGCTTTGAAGGAGATGTGCCGCGTGGTGAAGCCGGGCGGCCGGGTGGTGGTGCTGGAATTTTCGCACTGCGCGAAGTGGATGAAGCCTTTTTACGATCTTTATTCCTTCAAAATCATGCCGTGGCTGGGAAGCAAAATTGCCGGTGATGCCGATAGTTATCGGTACCTTGCGGAATCAATCCGCATGCATCCGGATCAGGCGACGTTGGCCGGTATGATGAAGGAAGCGGGGATGGAACCCGTGACCTGGACCAACATGTTGTTCGGCATTTGTGCACTGCACGTGGGCGTCAAACCCGTACGGTAAAAGTTGCATACAAATTAACCATGGCGACGGCGTGACAAAAAGCACGGTCTCCGTAGAATTGAAAGCGGACTTTCAAGGAAACTTCGGCGATGGGTCGAAGGAAAGAGAGTCCGCGATTTTTTAGAGAAAACAGAATGAAAAAACTCCTGGCGGTTTTTGCCGTGGCTCTCATGATTGTGACGACGATGCCCGACGCGGATGCTGCGGCGCGCTTCGGCGGCGGTGCTTCTTTCGGTCGTTCGGCGCCTACGCTGATGCGTAAGGCACCCGCGGCGGCGCCGCAGCAGAATTTCAACCGCCAGCAGCAGGCGGCTCCGAAGAGCGCCGCTCCGAATGCGGCAGCTGCAAAGCCTGCTTCCCCTTGGAAGGGAATGCTGATGGGGGCGGCGGCTGCGCTGGGGATCGCCGGGCTTCTGAGCGCGTTGGGGCTCGGTGAAGGCGCCGCGCAGCTCGTAATGATGCTTTTGATGGCGATGGCGGTTTTCTTCGTGGTGCGTCTCGTGGCCGGCTTTTTTCTCGCAAAAAAGATGCAGGGCGCCGGTGCCGGCAACAGTAATCTGCAGGATATGCTTTCCCGCATGAATCAGGCGCAGACGGGCGCGCAGCAGGAAGCGCCGCGTCAGCAGCCGATGCCGTCGGCGGCTTCGGCTGTTGCGGATATGCCGGCTGCTTCCGGGAGCGTGATGGATACGTTTGCGACGACGGCCGCGGTTGCAAACGGCGAACTCTCCATTCCCGAAGGTTTTGACAAAGCCGGGTTCGAACGCGTGGCAAAAGAAAACTTCATCAAACTGCAGAAGGCTTGGGATACCGGTAACGTCGTCGAAATCAGCGACTTTACGACGAACGATCTCTTCATTGCCGTCACGCATCAGCTCCGCGATCGCGGCAATGTGAAGCAGACGTCCGAAGTCGTGGATCTTTCCGCCAAGTTTTTGGGACTCACGACGGAAGGTGATGAATACGTGGCCGTTGTGGAATTTACGGGAGCGATGAAGTATTCCGGCGAATTTGAAACGGTGCATGAACGTTGGGTGCTCACGCGGCCCACGAATGAAAAGGAAGGGTGGCTTTTGGCCGGTATCGAACAGGTACAGGATCCGGTAGCGGGGCACGCCTAAAAGACGATTCATTCCGCTGAAAAAACCGTCTGAGACTTTTGAAGGGTTTCAGGCGGTTTTTTGTACCTGTATTTATAAATTCAGAAGAAATAGGGAAAGCCGTTCCGCTCCAATGTCAGCGCGGCTTGGCTAAGGGGCTGCCCTGTGGCGTATTTGGTACGGATACATCATCGGACTTAAGGGAAATCCCTCTCGGTTTGCGAGGGAGAAATTGACGAAAGTTTGATCTCGGTGAAACTTTGGGGCATTAGCGGAAAAAATTGGCCGTCTGATCTTTTCATTTGGGGCAAAAGTGTGCAAACTGCGCACCCCGAAAAAAGATCGAATCAGGCAGCGGCCAAAACGTGTAGTCATCGACGGTCTTTTTTACAAGGAATTGTTTTTTCTCTGTCCCTCGCTTTTTAGGTAAGGAGAGGTGTGATGACGCAGCTGATCGTTTTGGTCTGCTTGTACATGTTGGTTTCGGTCGGTATCGGATTGTGGGCGGCTCGCCGCGTGCGCAATACGGCTGACTACGCGTTGGCGGGACGTTCGCTTCCGTTGATGATGGTGATTACGGCGACGTTTGCGACGTGGTTCGGCAGCGAAACCGTGTTGGGGTTGCCCGGGCGCTTTATTGAAGGCGGTATTGCCGGTGTCATTGAAGAACCCTTCGGTTCCGGCATGGCGCTGGTCTTGGTCGGGATGTTTTTTGCCCGTAAGCTCTACAAGATGAATCTTCTGACCATCAGCGACTTTTACCGTCGCCGTTACGGTCGGAAGATCGAACTCGCCTGCTCGATTTTCATCATCATTTCCTACCTCGGTTGGGTGGGAGCGCAGATTGCGGCCCTGGGGTTGGTGTTGAACCTCGTCACCGAAGGTTTCGTGAGTGTTTCCGCCGGTATGACGATCGGTACGTTTGTCGTACTCTTTTACACCGTGTACGGCGGTATGTGGTCCGTGGCAGTGACGGATTTCTTCCAGATGATCATCATCGTCGCGGGGCTTGTAGCCGTGGCCGTCTGTGCCGGTGATATGGCGGGCGGTTTCTCTAAAGTCATTGAATTTGCGGATTCCCGTCATCTCTTTAATCCGTTGCCGGAAGCCGGTGTGACGAATTGGCTCTTCTGGATTTCGGCGGCAATCACGATGATGATCGGCTCCATTCCGCAGCAGGACGTGTTTCAGCGCGTAATGAGTGCCAAGAGTGCCGGTACGGCGGCGCGCGGTGCGGCGTTGGGCGGTATTTTCTACATCTTCTTTGCCTTTGTGCCGATGTTTATCGTCTGCGCGGCGGTGCTCGCGATGCCGGGGGTGGGAGAGATGCTTTTGAACACCGATCCTCAGCGTTTGTTGCCCACGCTCGTGCGTGATTACATGCCGGGATGGCTGCGCGTGATCTTTTTCGGAGCCGTGCTGTCTGCGGTGATGTCGACGGCATCTGCGACGATGTTGGCCCCTTCGACGACGTTTGTGAAGAACGTGTTGGCGGACTTCATCCGCATCACGCCGGATCGTCAGCTTTTTTACATGCGTGCGACGCTCTTCGTGTTTGCCGTGGCGGTTCTCACCTACAGCCTTTGGTTTGAAGGAACGGCGATTTACGACATGGTGGCAATGGCGTATCAGTTCCCGGTCGTAGGTGCTTTCTGGCCCTTGGTCTGCGGCATTTATTGGAAGCGTGCAACGACGCAGGGTGCGTGGCTTTCCATCGTGTCCGGAGCGGTTGTATGGGTGATTCTGACGGCAACGCCTGCGGGAAGCGTGTTCCCGTCGGTGTTAGGCGGTTTTATGGCGGCGGGCGTCGGCATGGTGGCAGGGAGCCTGATGCCCACTCGCAGCAATGCCCGTTACCGTCGTTGGCAGGCGGTTACCGCGGCGGTCTGACGCGCTCTGAACTCATCCCGAAAAACGGACGGTCTGAAGAAAGCTTCGCCGTCCGTTTTTTATGACGCTTTTTTCGGTTCAAGATCGTTGCGTCCGATAAAATCCGAATGTTTTCTCGAAATCCGCCCGAATCTCTATGTCAGCGAAAGGGCGTTAAACATTGAAGGACTTTTATTGTGATCAACGTCGTTATTTTGGCAGCCGGTCTCGGCAAGCGCATGCACTCTTCTTTACCGAAGGTGCTGCAGCCCTTGGCGGGGCGTCCCATGATTTCCCATGTGCTTTCCGCGGTGCAGACCGTGAAGGACGTCGCTAAGACCGTGGTGGTCGTGGGGCACAAGGCCGAAGAAGTTAAGGCCGCTTTGGCCGGGGTTGACAACGTCGAATACGCGCTGCAGGAACCTCAGTTGGGAACCGGGCATGCGCTGCAGCAGGCCTTGCCCCTCCTGGATCCTGCGGCGGAAACGACGCTCGTGCTGTTGGGCGACGTGCCGTTGATTCAGCCCGAAACCATTGAACGCCTGCGGGATGCCGCGGGCGACGGCATGGCGCTTTTGACGACGGTGCTCCGCAATCCTACGGGGTACGGCCGGATTCTGCGTCAACGGGGCCGCATCGTTGCCATCGTGGAGCAGAAGGATGCTACGGAAGGACAAAAGCAGATTCGTGAAGTTAATACGGGCATCATGCTTTTCCCGACGGCGCGTCTTTCGGGGTGGCTCTCTGAATTGAAACCCGCGAACGCCCAGGCCGAGTACTACCTCACGGACGTGATCGGTCTTGCGGTGCGTGACGGCGTGCGCATTAATTCCGCACGGCCGCGACGCAGCTTTGAAGTCGAAGGCGTGAATTCGAAGACGCAGTTGGCTCGTTTGGAAGGTATTTGGCAGGATCATCAGGCGGAACAGCTGACGGACGCGGGTGTTACCGTGATCGATCCGTCGCGTCTGGATATCCGCGGAAAACTTACCTGCGGCGAAGATGTCGTGATCGACGTGGGTTGCGTGTTTGAAGGCAACGTGGTGTTGGGCGACCGCGTGAAGGTCGGCCCCTACTGCGTCATCCGCAATTCGGAAATCGGTGCGGGAACCGTGGTGGAAGCCTTTACGCATATGGACGGCGCCAAAGTGGGCAACGACAATAAGGTGGGGCCGTATGCGCGACTGCGGCCGGGAATGGAATCCGCGGACAAAGTGCATCTCGGCAACTTTGTGGAAGTCAAAAAGAGCACGATCGGCGAGGGGAGCAAAGTGAATCACCTCTCCTACATCGGCGACACGGAAATGGGGAGCGGCGTCAATGTCGGCGCCGGTACTATCACCTGCAATTACGACGGCGTGAATAAGTTCAAGACTGTGATCGGCAACGACGTTTTCATCGGTTCGGACACGCAGCTGATTGCCCCGGTGACGGTCGGCGACGGTGCGACACTCGGGGCCGGTACGACGCTCGCAAAAGATGCGCCCGCCGGAAAACTCACGTTGTCGCGCGCTCCGATGAAGACCGTGGAAGGCTGGGTGCGTCCGAAGGATCGCGCCTAAAGGGCGGCTTCGTCTCGTTTTGATTTTCGGGACAAGACGACTGCGGGTTGTCTTGTCTCCCAAAGGACACAACTATGTGCGGAATTGTGGCCGGCGTCAGCCGGAAAAAAGTCATGCCGATCCTTCTTGAAGGCTTGCGGCGTTTGGAATACCGCGGCTACGACAGCTGCGGCGTGGCAGTCATTGAGGGCGGAGCGATCCGCCGTGCGCGTTCCGTGAAGCGCGTACAGGAATTGGCGGAGCAGGTTGAAGCCGAAAAGTTGGACAGCACGGTGGGGATCGCCCACACGCGCTGGGCGACGCACGGCGGCCCCGTGGTCTGCAATGCGCACCCGCATATTGCGGGTGGTCGGATTGCTTTGGTGCATAACGGCATTATTGAAAACTACGCTGAAATCCGTGAGGAATTGCTGTCTGCCGGTGTGACGTTTGAAAGTCAGACGGATACGGAAGTGCTGGCGCATCTTGTGAACCATTACTACGAGGGAGACCTTCTGGCGGCGGTGGAGAGGGCGTTAAACCGCGTGCGCGGTGCCTACGGGATTGCCGTGATGGCCCTGGATGAACCGGGACGGATCGTTGCGGCGCGACTGGGCTCTCCGATGGTGGTGGGGTTGGCTGATGAAGGCAACTTTATTGCGAGCGACGCGATGGCCTTGGCGGGTGTCACCGACCGCATCATTTTTGTTGAAGACGGCGACGTGGCGGACGTGACGACGGAAAAGGTGGCGATCTATGCGCACGAAGGGAAAGACTATCGCCCCGTCGAACGCAGGGTGATGAAGGTGCAGGCCTACACGGGCGCCGCGGAGTTGGGTCCTTATCGCCACTACATGCAGAAGGAAATCTTCGAGCAGCCGCGCGCGTTCGGGGATACGTTGGAAGGCGTGGAGGGAATTACGCCGACGCTCTTCGGCAAAGAGGCTGAAGAGGTTTTTAAAGACGTCAACCGCGTGCTCATCATTGCCTGCGGTACGAGTTTTTACGCCGGGTTGACGGCGAAGTATTGGTTGGAAGCCGTGGCCGGGATGCCGTGCGACGTAGAGGTCGCGAGCGAATATCGGTACCGCGAACCCGTGACGGATCCGAAGACGCTCGTCGTCACCGTGTCGCAGTCCGGGGAAACGGCCGATACCATCGCGGCACTCAAATTTGCGAAGTCCCGCGGAATGGCTAAGACGCTTGCGGTTTGTAACGTCGCCCAGAGCGCTTTGGTACGCGAAAGTCTGCTTCACTACATTACGCGCGCCGGCGTGGAAATCGGTGTGGCGAGCACTAAGGCGTTTACGACGCAGTTGGCGGCGCTCTACCTTCTGACGCTGGTGTTTGCAAAGCTGCGCGGCAGGCTCGACGAAAAGGCAGAAGCCGAAGCACTTACGCGGTTGCGGCACGTGCCGACGGCTTTGACGGCGGTGCTCGCGTTGGAGCCGCAAATCATCGCCTGGGCCGAACGCTTTGCCCGAAAGGAACATGCGTTGTTTCTGGGGCGCGGCATGCATTATCCGATCGCCCTTGAGGGCGCTTTGAAACTTAAAGAAATCAGCTACATCCATGCTGAAGCTTATCCCGCGGGCGAGTTAAAGCACGGCCCCCTGGCATTGGTCGACGAAAATATGCCCGTGGTGACGATTGCGCCCAATGATGAGCTCATTGAGAAGTTAAAGAGCAACATGCAGGAAGTTCGCGCCCGCGGCGGAGAACTCTACGTCTTTGCGGATGGGGATTCGGCGATTGCGTCCGAGGAACATGTGCACGTCATCCGGCTGCCGGAAAATTACGGGGATCTTTCGCCCGTGCTTCACGTGGTGCCGCTGCAGTTGTTGGCGTACCACACGGCTTTGGCACGGGGAACGGATGTTGATAAACCGCGTAATCTCGCGAAGTCCGTGACGACGGAATAATTGTTCGAGTAGGCAAAATCGCTCAGAAATCGGGGCTTCGGTCCCGTCTCGCCGCCCGTCGGCCGGGAGTATGATCTAAAAATCGTGCTTGCGGCTTCGGACGGCGTTTTTGTCTCTGGGGCGGCTGAGATCGATTTTTTTTGCAGTCGGCTGTTTTGGACGGGCGGTTTTCAAAAAAGACGTGACCTGCCTCGTTGAGCAGCATATAGAGGTATTCGAACATGGAAAAGAAGAATCTGGACTGGGCCAATCTCGGGTTTGGCTACACAAAGACGGACTATCGCTGGCAGAGCGAATGGAAAAACGGCGCCTGGGATGAGGGCGGCCTTATTACGGACGAATACATCAAGCTTTTGGAATCGGCCTGTGTGTTCCATTATTCCCAGAGTTGCTTTGAAGGGATGAAGGCCTACACGACGAAGGACGGGCACATTGTTACCTTCCGTCCGGACCAGAACGCGCTGCGTATGGAAAAGACGGCTGAACGTCTGGCGATGCCCGTGATGCCGGCGGCTAAGTTTGTGAAGGCCGTGGAAGAGACGGTGCGCGCCAATGCCGCCTGGGTGCCGCCCTATGGTACCGGGGCTTCCCTTTACATCCGTCCCGTGATGATCGGTTCCGGCCCCCAGATTGGGGTGGCGCCGGCCCCTGAATTCCTCTTCCGTGTCTTTGTGATGCCGGTGGGTTCTTACTTCAAGGGTGGTGTGAAACCCATTAAGTTGCGTGTTTCCGACTATGACCGCGCGGCCCCGAACGGCACCGGTCACATCAAAGCCGGGCTTAACTACGCCATGAGCCTTTATCCCACAATGGAAGCTCATAAGGAAGGTTTTGCGGAAAACGTCTACCTCGATCCCCGTACCCGCACGTACGTGGAAGAAACGGGCGGTGCGAACCTTCTCTTCGTGACGGATGACAATACGCTCGTCGTGCCGAAGAGCAGTTCGATTCTCCCCTCCATCACCCGCCGCTCCTTGGTTTACGTGGCGCAGCACTACCTCGGCATGAAGGTGGATGAACGTCCGGTCGCTTTTGACGAAGTGAAGAACTTCAAAGAATGCGCTCTTTGTGGTACGGCCGCAGTGCTTGCGCCCGTGGGCGAAATCCATACGCACGACGGCGTCATCGCCTTCCCGTCCGGCATGGAGAAAATCGGTGAAGTGAGCGCGAAGCTCCGCAATACCTTGACCGGTATTCAGGATGGTGAAATCGAAGCCCCTGAAGGCTGGATCGATCAGATCTGCTGATAGTGACTTCTCCCCGCTTACGGGCGGGGAGGCAACAAAGAAGCCGCACGACGCAATCCGCCGGCGGCTTTTTTGTTGCCCGTGAAACGGGTCACATCGCGGACGTGATGAAACTCTTGATGCCGGAGCCCACGAACTGCACACCGATGCAGATGAGGATGAAGCCCATGAGTTTCCCCAACACGGCCATGCCGGAGGGACCTAAGTGTTCGGAGCAGTATTCGCTCGAGCGTAACGTGAGCCAGGCGATGAAACTCGTCACGGCAATCGCAAGCGCCGTCATCACAAATGCGGAGACCATTTCGGTCTTGGTGCTGATTTCAGCAATTTCGGTGGAAAAACCGATCACGACGGCAATGGTACCGGGGCCGGCGATGCCGGGCATGGCAATTGGAAAGAAGGAATAGTCTTCTTTATTGCGGCGTACCATTGGGGCGTTGTTGGGACTCTGGCCGCCGAACAGCATCTGGTAGCCGATCATGGCGACGACGAGGCCGCCCGCAATACGCATGGCACTGTAGCTGATGCCGAAGAAGGTGAGAAGCAGGTTTCCGGCGATGAGGCTCACGAGCATCACGAGGAACGAATAGATCGCGGCCCAGTTGGCCTGCTGATGGCGCTGTTCGCGCGTCATGCCGACTGTTAGGCTCACAAAGAGCGGTATTTTGGTGGGCGGATTGGTGATGACGATAAGCGACACCAGGGCGCCGAAAAAGTACTGCAGGTGGAGTGCTTCCAACATAACGCAGCCTATAAAAAGTAAGGCGTAAAGGGGCGGGGCCCAAAAAGAACGGCGGCATTCTAGGCGAAACTAAGCGCATTTATCTAGCCTCAGGGAATGTTCGATGCCGTCTTTGCGTTTTTCCTAATCCTTTCGAAGGAGAAAAAGAGTGCAACGGGTTGACTTTATTAAAAATTGTAACAACGAACGAGCAGAAAACGGAACAAAGTGGTTAAAATACTGAATCCTCATTCAGTCTTTGGTGTACCGCTCCCCGGTCAGAGCGGTTTTTCTTTCTTGTGTACCGATTTCATGTCCAGAGACTGGATCATCCCTAACGGGTAATCGGCTTTACGGAGCCTTCTGAAAAATGTTGTTGAAATATCAGCCGCGTATGGCTGCCGCTGCGACCGCCGTTGCGGCGACCATTCTTCTGTCCGCCGGTATGGTGAATGCGCAGACGGCGCCGCTCACCCAGGTGGAAGTGACGGAAATGAAGTTGGAAGACGCGGTGATCCGCGATGAACTCTCCGGGCGTACGACGGCCTATCAGGTCGCCGAAGTGCGTCCTCAGGTTTCGGGCATCATCGAAAAACGTCTTTTTGAAGAAGGCGCGGAAGTGAAGGCAGGTCAGTCCCTGTACCGGATCGATCCGAGCCTTTATCAGGCGCAGGTGAATTCGGCGGAAGCCGCCTTGAAGCAGGCGCAGGCGAGCCTCACGGTTGCGAAGGCCGACGCGAAACGTTCCGCCAAACTCGTGGTGACGAACGCCGTGAGCCGTTCGTCGGACGATCAGGCGCAGGCGCAGTTGAAGGTGGCGGAAGCGAACGTTGCCGCCGCAAGGGCCGCGCTTGACACCGCCCGCATCAATCTTCGCTACACACAGGTGAAGAGCCCGATTTCCGGTCAGGTGTCTTTGTCGGAAGTGACGCCGGGTGCTCTCGTGACGGCGAACCAGGCGGCGCGGCTGACGGTGGTGCAGCAGTTGGATCCCATTTACGTGGACGTGACGCAGTCCTACGGCGTCATGGACAAAATCCGTCGGCGCTTTGCCGACGGTGAACTCACCAACGGCGGTACGGAAGCCGAAGTGGAATTGGTGCTAGACGACGGCGCGAAGTACGCTCATAAGGGCAAACTCACCTTTAAGGACGCGCTCGTGAACGAAACGACGGGGACGGTGCGCATCCGCGCGGAATTTCCCAATCCCGAACGTCGCCTGATGCCGGGACAGTACGTGCGTGCCGTCATCAACGAAGGTGTGCGCAAGAACGTGATTAAGCTCGATCAGCGCGCAACGATGCGTCACACGAACGGGAAGCCCTATGTGTACGTGCTGACGGACGACAACAAGGTGCAAACGCGCGATATCGTCACGTCAGGCACCGAGGGTGCCTATTGGCTCGTGGACAGCGGCTTAAAGGCTGGTGACCGTGTGATCGTCGAAGGGATTCTCAAGATCCGTCCGGGGCAGACTGTGGCACCGGTGGCTGCCGGTCCTCAGCCTCAGAAGACCAATACGCTCGCGAAGTAATCCGGCACTGTGGAGCCTAAAAAACTATGTTGAGTCGATTTTTTGTCGAACGCCCGATTTTTGCTTGGGTGGTCGCGATCGTCATCATGCTCGTCGGGGCCTTGGCGATCTTTAATCTTCCCGTGTCGCAGTACCCCAATATTGCGCCGCCGCAGGTGACGATCAACGCCACCTACCCCGGTGCTTCGGCTGAAACCATGTCCCGCACGGTGACGCAGGTTATTGAAAAGGACATGACGGGGTTGGACGGTCTGATCTACATGAATTCCAGCGCGGATTCGACGGGCCGTATGACGATTACGCTCACGTTCGAGGCCGGTACGAATCCTGATATTGCTCAGGTTCAGGTACAGAACAAACTGAAGAAGGCGGAATCGTCTTTGCCTGAGACCGTGACGCGCCTCGGCGTGTCGGTTGATAAGAGTTCTGCTTCCTTCCTGATGGTGGTGGGGTTCGTAGATCGTACGGGCCGCATGAATTCCGGCGACTTGGGGGACTTCCTCACGAACAACGTGGAAGAAACTTTGTCGCGTGTGAAGGGTGTGGGTGAAGCGACGGTGTTCGGTGCGTCCTATGCCATGCGAATCTGGATGGATCCGGGCTTACTCATGAAGTATGGCCTGCAGCCTTCCGATGTGTCTGCCGCGATTTCCGCACAGAACGTTCAGGTGGCGGCGGGCGATATTGCCGGTCAGCCTACGAACGGCAAGCGCATGATTACGGCGACGCTGCGCGCAAGTTCTTTGATGACGACGCCGGAAGAATTCGAAAACATCACGCTTAAGACCTTGGCCGACGGTTCCGTCGTGCGCATCAAGGACATCGGCGAGGTGGGCTTGGGTCAGGAAACCTACACGTTTGAAGGTAAGTTTGACGGCGTGCCGTCTTCGGGTATTGCCATTAAGCTGAGTTCGGGGGCGAACGCCCTCGGAACAGCCGACCGCGTGCGTGCAAAGGTGGCGGAACTGTCACCCTACTTCCCCGAAGGTGTGGAAGTGATTTACCCCTTCGATACGACGCCTTTCGTGAAGGCCGCTCTTGAAGAAGTGGTGAAGACTTTGATCGAAGCCATCATCCTTGTGGTGTGCGTGATGTACCTCTTCCTGCAGAACTGGCGTGCAACGATCATTCCGACGATCGCCGTGCCGGTGGTGCTTCTGGGGACGTTCGGCGTCCTGGGGGCGCTGGGGTACTCCATCAATATGCTCACGATGTTTGCTTTGGTACTCGCGATCGGCCTCTTGGTGGATGACGCCATCGTGGTCGTTGAAAACGTCGAACGCGTGATGAGCGAAGAGGGGACGGACGCGAAGACCGCGACCATCAAGTCGATGGGCCAGATTCAGGGCGCTCTGATCGGTATTGCCATGGTGCTTTCCGCCGTGTTCATTCCGATGGCCTTCTTCGGCGGTTCTACCGGCGTAATTTATCGTCAGTTCTCGGTGACGATCGTGTCGGCGATGGTTTTGTCCGTCATCGTCGCTCTGACGTTGACGCCGGCCCTCTGCGCGCAGTATCTGAAGCAGGTGAAGGCGGGACATCATCTGGAAAAGACCGGGTTCTTCGGTTGGTTCAACAATGGGTTCCGCAAGATGACGAGCGGCGTGCGCGCGTCGGTCGCCAACCTCGTGAAGCACATCGCCCGTCTCATGGTGATCTACCTCGTGCTCGTGGGCGCCGTGGTTTGGGGCTATATGCACCTGCCGAGTTCCTTCATGCCGGCGGAAGACCAGGGCGTGCTCCTCATGATGATGCAGTCGCCTGCGGGTTCTACGGCGGAACGTACGGATGCGGCGTTGGCTCGCTTCCAGCAGACGATTTCGAAGTCCGAAGCTAAAGATGTGGAATCCGTCTTCTATGTGCGCGGATTCTCGTTTGCCGGTACGGGTCAGAACAACGCCATGGGCTTTTTGAAGTTGAAAGACTGGAGCGAGCGAAAGACGCCCGATACGAGCATAGGCGCCATCATGGGTCGCGTGCAGGGCCTGCTCTTCTCACCGATGTTTAAGGACGTGATGGGCTTTGCGTTCCCGTTGCCTGCCGTGCCGGAATTGGGTGTGGCCGAAGGTTTTGACTTCTACTTGCAGGATCGCGGCGGCAAGGGCCACGACAACCTGATGCAGGTGATGAATCAGTTCCTTGCGGCCGCAAACGCTGATCCGCGCTTAACGCAGGTGCGTCATAACGGTATGGCCGATACCCCCATGCTGCAGGTGAATGTGGATTATGGTAAGGCGCGTGCCATGGGCGTATCGGATACGACGATCAATTCGACGTTGAATTCCGCCTTGGGTTCGAGCTACGTGAACGACTTCATGGATCAGGGGCGCTTGAAGAAGGTCTACATCCAGGGTAAAGAAGACAGCCGCGGTGAAATCGAAGACATTGGCAAGTGGCATGTGCGCAACAGCGCGGGCGAAATGGTACCGTTCTCGTCCTTCATGACGGTGGAATGGACCTACGGGTCGCCGCGTCTGGAACGCTTCAACGCGTTGGATGCCGTCAACATTCAGGGCAGCCCCGCCGCCGGCGTTTCTTCCGGCCAGGCGATGGACGCCGTGGAAGAAATCATGAAGACGCTGCCGCCCGGCTACTCCATCGAATGGAACGGGGTGTCTTACCAGGAACGTGTGGCAGGCAGCAACGCCGGTCCCCTCTATGCGGTTTCGCTTCTGGTGGTGTTCCTCGCCTTGGCCGCCCTTTATGAGTCCTGGTCGATTCCGGTCGCCGTGATTCTCGTGGTGCCGTTGGGGGTGTTGGGTGCCCTTGCGCTTACCTGGGTCTGCGGCAAGGAAAACGACGTGTACTTCCAGGTGGGTTTGTTGACCACTGTGGGGCTCGTCGCAAAGAACGCCATTTTGATCGTGGAATTTGCGCGCGAACTCTATGAAAGCGGTATGGACGCGTTGGCGGCCGTCGTGGAAGCGGTGCGTCTGCGTCTGCGTCCGATCGTGATGACGTCCTTGGCGTTTGGTCTCGGTGTGGTGCCGTTGGCGTTGGCGCACGGCGCGGGTGCCGGCGCGCAGTCCGCGATCGGTGTGGCCGTGTTGGGCGGGATGCTGACGGGGACCTTCCTCTGCATCTTCTTCGTGCCGGTGTTCTACGCGCTTATTATTCAAATCTTCAGCAAGAAGAAAACGAACAACCTGCCGGCGGCATCTGCCTCGGCCGATAAGGAAACGAATCATGCGTAAGAGCTTGTGTCTTCTTCCCCTGGTGTCGGCGCTGATGCTGACGGGGTGCGTGTCGCTTGCGCCGGACTACGAACGTCCGGAAGCACCGGTGGCGCAGGCGTGGCCCGCGGATGCGGCAACGGCCAACGCCAAAGTAGTGACCGAGGGGCTCGCGGCCTGGAGTGATTTCTTCACCGACGAGCGCCTTGTGAAGCTCATCAACGCGGCGCTTGAAAACAACCGTGATCTTCGGGCGGCGGTTTACAACGTCGAAAAGGCCCGTGCGCAGTACAACGTGAACCGTGCGAATTTGTTGCCCTCCATTGCGGCGGCGGGCAGCGAAACGGCGCGCAGTTCCGGCGTGAATACGCCGCAGCCTTCAGGCGGTGCGCAGCACACCTATTCGGCTCAGGCGGCGCTCTCATCGTATGAACTCGACTTCTTCGGTCGTGTAAGAAACGCGAACGAACAGGCACTGCAGGCGTACTTCCAAACGGAAGCTGCGCAGCGCTCGGCGCAGATGACGGTGATTACCGACACGGCACAGACGTGGCTCGCGTTGGGAGCTGCCAAGAGCCAGTTGAAGCTTGCGGAAGAAACCTTCAAGAGCCAGACGGAAAGCGCGAAACTCATCGAAAAGAGTTACGAGCTCGGCGCTTCGAGCCTCATTGACGTGCAGCAGGTGCGTCAGAGCGTTGCGACCGCTACCGCCGCCCGCGTGCAGGCGGTGCGCTCGGTTGCACGGTACCGCAATGCCCTGGCATTGCTCGTGGGGGCGGCCTACGACACGGCTTTGGAACCCGAAGGTCTTGAAACGGCGAGCGTAAACCGTGTGTCCGCTATTTCGAACGTGCCGTCTGAAGTACTGCTGCAGCGCCCGGACATCGCATCGGCGGAAGCGCAGTTAAAGAGCGCCAATGCCAATATCGGCGTCGCCCGTGCGGCCTTCTTCCCACGCATTACGTTGACCGGGTTCTACGGGACGTCGTCTTCAGAACTTTCCAACCTTTTTGATGCTGGCACCAAAGTGTGGCAGTTTGTACCGTCCGTGTCGCTCCCGATCTTTGCGGGCGGCGCAAACGTGGCGAACTTGAATGCCGCCAAGGCGCAGCAGAAGGCAGCGTTGGCGACTTATGAAGGGGCGATCCAGAAGGCTTTTAAGGACGTGGCGGATGCGCTTGCTACCGAAGGCACCGTGGACGAAGAGTTGAAGGCCCGCAAGGACTTGGCGGACGCGGCGGCGGAAACCTACCGTCTTGCGCAGGAACGCTACAAAAGCGGAGCAGACAGCTACTTGTCCGTTTTGGACAGTCAGCGGACGAACTTCTCAGCACAGCAGGGACTGATCTCCGCTCAGCTCGCGCGCTCGGCAAGCCTCGTGACGCTCTATAAGGCGATGGGCGGCGGCTCGGTTATCGCGACGCCTGAGAAGTAAATGGGGACCGCAACCGAAACGGCGGTTTCGCTCGGGCGATCCCGCCGGCGGCGGCCCGGGGAACCTTCGCCGCGTGAAATTAACCGCGAACAGCGGTTTGCGTAGATTCTTCATGCGGCGTACGTCTGCTTCACGAAGAAAGGCTTTCACAGTACCTCAATGAGCGACATCGCCCGGGAAGCCGGGGTGAGCGTCGGACATCTCTACAACTTCTTTGAAAGTCGGGATGCCATTGTGGAAGTCTTTGCGCAGCGCGAACTCGACAAACTCCGTGAGAAAAATCGGTTTTACCGGGAGAGCAATCTCTCGGAAGAGGAAATCTGCCGGCAGTCAGTGTACGAATTGGCGCTCACGAAGCTCGATAAAACGGCGGCGCGTCTTACGTTTGAGATTCTGTCGGAATCGGTGGTGAATCCGCGGATTCAGCGGGCGGTGAAGACGTACGATGCCGCGTGGCATGAAATTCTGTTGCCTTGTTACATGAAAAACGGGCGTCTCACGCGGGAGGAAGCGGAAGCCAGGCTCGATGCGGATTTGTCACTCGTTGACGGACTCTACTTTCGGGCACTCGGTCAGGAGTCACTCGATAAGGAGCGGTTGGCGAAGAAGGTCGCTGATCGAATTTGGCGCTCCATGAACGGGAGTGCTGTCGCTTAAAACAAAGGAAACCGTCGGTTCTTCAGAATCGGCGGTTTTTTCTTAGCCGTTGACCCTGTGGGACTTTAAGACGTTTAGGCGGATTCTCCTAGGGGAGACCCTGAGAGAAAATGAGAAGATTTTCAATCCTTGCGATATCATCGAAAGATGTAGTGCAAATTCCTCAGCCGATTATCTTGCGCGCTCGAAAAGAAACTGCAAAAATAGCCCGCGTTTGTAAAGAACCCGTTGAACCTTTGCGTCGAGGCAAAGAAAAGAGATCTCTTTTCAATAAACCCCCGATTGGAACATCAACGGAACCGAACAATTGACGGGCCGCGTGAGCGGCCCGCTGAGGTAATGGGCATCATGAGCAAAAAGCGTACCCCGATTTACAAGGTTCTTTATTTCCAGGTGATCTGCGCCATTATTTTCGGCGTCCTCCTGGGGTACTTCTTCCCCGACGTCGGTGCCCAGATGAAACCGTTCGGCGACGGCTTCATCCGCCTCATCAAAATGATCATTGCCCCCGTCATCTTCTGCACGGTCGTCACCGGTATTGCTGGTATGGAGGACATGAAGAAGGTGGGGAAAACGGGGGGGCTCGCGCTGCTTTATTTTGAAGTCGTGTCGACGATCGCGCTCATCATCGGTCTTATCGTGGTGAACGTCTGCCAGCCCGGTGTCGGCATGCACGTGGATCCGTCGACTTTGGACAGCGGTGCGGTGGCGGCTTACACGGGGCCGGGCAAGATGCAGACTACGACGCAGTTCTTGATGAACATCATTCCGCATACCGTCGTGGGGGCGTTTGCGGACGGTGAAATTCTGCAGGTTTTGTTCTTCTCGCTTCTTTTTGGGTTTGCGCTTCATAAGTTCGGCGGCCGCGGTACGTTGATTTTCGACGTGATTGAAAAGAGTTCGCACGTCCTTTTCCAGATCGTGGGCATGATCATGCGCGTGGCGCCTGTGGGTGCGTTCGGCGCAATGGCTTTTACGATCGGTAAGTACGGTATCGGGTCGTTGCTTCCCTTGGCGGAACTGATGGGGACGTTCTATCTCACGTGTCTTCTCTTTGTGCTCGGGGTGCTGGGCGGCATCTGCCGTTGGCACGGGTTCTCTATCTTCCGCTACATCGGCTACATCAAGGAAGAGCTTCTGATTGTCCTTGGGACGTCGTCTTCGGAATCCGTGCTCCCGCGCATGATGGCGAAGATGGAACACGCAGGCGTCAGTAAGCCCGTCGTGGGGCTCGTGATCCCGACGGGATATTCCTTTAACTTGGACGGCACGGCGATTTATCTCACGATGGCCGCCGTCTTCATTGCTCAGGCCTGCGACGTACAGATGACGATCATGCAGCAGGTGACGCTTTTGGCCGTGTTGCTTCTGACGAGTAAGGGTGCGGCGGGCGTGACGGGGTCGGGCTTTATTGTGCTCGCGGCGACGTTGTCGGCCGTGGGGCACGTGCCGGTGGCCGGTTTGGCACTGATTCTCGGGGTGGACCGCTTCATGAGTGAAGCCCGAGCGCTTACCAACATGATCGGCAACGGCATCGCCTGCATCGTCGTGGGACACTGGATGAAGGATGTGAACGAAGATCAGTTGAACGAAGTGATGCATCCGAAGAACCGGCATCTTGCGGAAGCCGCCGCGAGCGCTCAGGAATTGGAGCAGATCGCGGGCGCGAAGGCGAAGTACGACCATAAGCCGGACGCGAAGGCCGACGTCTGATACAGCCTTTCCCTCCAAAAAATCGCCCCGCCTTTCATTGAGAAGAGCGGGGCGATCTGCATTAAGCGTTGTCGCTGACGATTACTTCAGGCGCACCGGGATGAAGATGCGGCCGTCCTTACGCTGCACGAGGATCCGGAGGTTCTTGCTCTTGGCGAGAATCGCTCCCAAGTCCGTGCTCTTACGCATCTTGACGCCGTTCACGTTCACAATGATGTCGCCTTCAACGATCCCCGCTTTCTTCGCAGCGCCTTCGCTCTTTACAACCAAGAGGCCTTCGGTCTCCGCCTGCTGCTTTTCTTCGTCATTTAAGCCCCGTACCGTGACACCCAAGGCCGCCGCTTTGGCGTGACCGCCCTGTTTGCCGGACTGCCAGTCGTCGTTGCCGGCTTCGGCAATCTGTACTTTCACGGTCTGCGACTTACCGTCGCGCAGTACCGTGAGCGTGGCGGTATCACCCGGTTTCATGGCGCTGATGATGACGGGCATGTCACCGCTCGATTCCACGGTCTTGCCGTTGACGGTCGTGATGATGTCGCCTTCCTGCAGTTCGCTTTTTGCGGCAGGACCGTCTTTATCGATCTGCGCGACGATGGCGCCCTTTACGCTCTTAAGGCCAAAGGATTCCGCGAGTTCCGGCGTGATGTTCTGAATCATGACGCCGATGCGGCCGCGGGTGACTTTGCCGGTTTTCACGAGCTGATCCTTGATCTGCAGCGCAAGATCGATCGGGATCGCGAAGGAGAGGCCCATGAAGCCGCCCGACGTGGAGAAGATCTGGGAATTGATGCCCACGACTTCGCCGTCCATGTTAAAGAGCGGGCCGCCGGAGTTACCGGGATTCACCGCAACGTCCGTCTGAATAAAGGGGACGTACTGATCGTTCGGCAGCTTGCGGCTCTTTGCGGACACGATGCCCGCGGTCACCGTGTTGTCGAGACCGAAGGGACTGCCGATGGCGGCGACCCATTCTCCGACCTTAAGATTGTCGCTGTTGCCCATCTTCAGAACCGGCAGATCTTTGGCGTCGATCTTTACGACGGCAATGTCGGTTTTGGCATCGCTTCCCAAGACCTTGCCCTTAAATTCCCGGTTGTCCGTGAGATGAACCGTAATGGTGTCCGCACCGTCCACGACGTGATGGTTCGTGAGGATGAGACCGTCGGCGCTGATGATGAAGCCGGATCCCGTGCCGCGCTGTTCAGGCACTTCGCGGGGGCCGCCGAACGTAAAGGGCATCGGAAAACCGAAACGGCGGAAGATTTCCGCGCTCTGTTCATCCATGCCGCCGAAGGGATCGGCACCGGCGATCTGACGGGCTTCGCGTACGGTGGAAATGTTGACGACGCCCTTGCCGTATTTTTCCACGAGATCCACGAAGTTGGGGAGCTCAGCGCGCACGGAAGGCGTCGCATCGGCGGCCAAAACCGGCGCGGACACGAGCGTCGTGCCGGCAATCAGAGCAGCGGCTGCCATGGCAGCGGCTGCGGGCTTCAACACATTTTTCATCATTTTTATTTGATCCGAAAAAGAAGCGGTCTTCGAAAAAATACCGCCCGTCCATGAATGTTGCAAAGATACTGCAAAAGACGGGGAGGTAACCTTAAAAAAGGCGGGGAGCTTGTTTCAGAACCCTTGAATTTGTAACAAAGCCGCAACCAGACGACATCAGAGCGATCGGATGCGGGGTTTCATCGGGCGCGGGGTTTCGGGATCGGCGGGGGTCAGGGTGAGCGTGAGATTTAAAGCTGCCGCGACTTTCATGAGGACATCCGTCACCATGCGGTGAGGTTCGCTTTCAGCTCGGCAGACGGTGGCGGGACGAACGCCCGCCAGTCGGGCGACGTCGGCTTGCGTGAGGCCGCGCTCACGGCGCGCCGCCAAGAGTTCTGCGGCGATGAAGCGGGCGTAGTGCGGGGTGTCGTGAGAAAAGTCCGTCATGGTGCGGGAAAAAGAAAAAGGGTCGGTTGCTCGAATAAGCAACCGACCCGAGACTTTAGCGCACGGGACTCAGATGAGCGAGAAGAAGCGACTCACCATGCGGATACGTTCTTCAATCGTATCCACGCGCAGGAATTCGCGGTCCGTGTGGAAGCCGCCGCCTGCCGGGCCCACGCCGTCAATGACGGGGATCCCCGTCATTGCCATGTGGTTACCGTCGGAGCCGCCGCCAGCGTCGACCCACGCGACCGAGAAGCCTTCGGCTTTGGCGGCTTCTTCGATCTGGCCTACGAGTTCCTTCGTGGCGTCCGTGTAGGGCATGGGGGGCGTGTAGTCCGTCTTTTCCAAGGTGACGGTGATGCCGTCGCCCCAGTCGGCGGCCGCCAAGGCCGTAAAGCCCTTGTCCAGACGTTCGGCTTCTTCAGGCGTCCAGAACCGGGTGTCGAAAAGGAGCACGCACTTGTCGGGAACGACGTTGGAGACGGTACCGCCTTCGCTCACGATGACGTTTACGCTCGTGCCGGCTTTTTCCATATCCTGGAGTTTGTCGGCTTCAAGCGCAAAGCGGCAGGCGGCGAGCACCGCAGAACGGCCGTCCTGCGGATTGTTGCCGGCGTGGGCGGAGACGCCTTTTACGGTTACTTTGTAGCCGTAGCGGCCCTTACGGGCACGGACGAGTTCGCCGCCAGCGCGCGCCGCTTCAAACACCAAAGCGCGCTTGGCCTTTTTCGCTTCGGCGACGAGCCAATCGTGCGAGAAGTGCGATCCCGTTTCTTCGTCCGGATTGAGGCACACGGCAATCGCGAGACGGTCAAGGTCTTCCTTGCGCGCATTCTTGATGGCGTAGAAGATCGCGAGCACGCCGCTCTTGCAGTCCGAGCACCCCGGGCCCTTCACATGGTCGCCTTCTTGCGACATGGGACGGGCGGCCGCCGTGCCGTCGGGGAACACGGTGTCAAGGTGCGCGTTCAAAAGAACGTCGTACTTTTCGGCGCCGGGTTTGTTGGTCGCGAAGAGTCCGCGACCGGCGCCTTCTCCGAGATTGACGAGTTCGGTATGAAATCCGATCGAGTCAAAGTGCCGCTTCATGACTTCCGCGGCGGACGTAACACCCGCACAGTTGGCCGTACCGCAGTCGCGGTTGACGAGTTCGGCGAGATCCTTCAAGTAGCTTTCGAGCATTTTTGTTAAGCCTCGAAATTAGAGAACGAGAATGCGCATGATAATCATGGCAACGCAGGCTGCCACGATGGATAAGGCCATCATGAGGGGAATCATCTTACCGGGGATGCCGACGACGCCCAAGAGACGCCCCATGTACTGCAGCTGAGAGCCCATGAGGTAAATCGCAGGGGTCAAAATCGCCAAATGCGTGCCGTCGATCGCACCCTGACCGAACAAGGCGACGGCAACACCCACGCCGCCCCCCATACTCATCCAGGCTGCCAGCAGCACCGGAGCCGCTTCCCCCGGAAGTCCGAACACCGCCATCACGGGACCGCAGGCAATGCCGATCAATTTCAGAAGCCCCGTAATCTGCAGAGCTTTAATGATGACGAAGGCCATCAACACGTTGGGGAGCATGCTGCCGATGGCAATGCCCCAACCCTGACGGGCGCCGCGCACGAAGACGTCGGTCACCATTTCTTTTGCCGAAGCGTGGGGATCGGCAGCCGCAGTTTTCACTTCACTCATTTTGTATTCCTTTCAAAATCGTTGGCAATCACAGACTGATCAAGCGGCCTTTTTGTGGGAGCGGATCATGAGAAGACGCATTACGTTGGCGATGACGACCTTCATCACGAGAACGAGCCCCAGGCACACGCCGATCGACGTGGGAACGGCAGGCGTGCCGTCTGCGAGGGTGAGCGTGAAGATCACGGCGCCCGAAGAAAGGAAGTTGGTGATGGTGGCGTCGGCGGAATATTGGAACTGGCAGAAGATGTTGGTTTCGGCTTCATTCAATTCGCCAGAATCCTTTAACTGACGGGTAAGCGCAGCGCCGCCGTCGGTGGATTGCAGGGACGTAATGAGTGCCAAACCGCAGGAGCCGGGAAGGCCCAGGAGGGGACGAAGCACCGGGGTGAGCAGCTTGCGGGCGGCCTTGAGGGCGCCGTAGTGTTCAAGCACCGTCACCATGGCGAGCGCGAACATCACGGTAGGAATGAGGGTCACGGCAAAGACGAAGCCGTCCATGGCGCCGGAGCCCCCCTTGCCGCGGAAATTGCCCAGGGCGGTCGTGACGCCGTCGGCGGTCTGGCTTACCGCCGTAACGACTTTACCCAGGGAGCCGTTGAGCGTGGTGAAGTCAAAAACGCTCCACCAATTGCTGCCCGCCAAGACGCCGGAAAAGAAAATGCAGGCGAAAATCAAGGAAATGTAGGCACCGATGCCGACTTTTTCCTGTTCGGTCTGAGGACTCTGAGTTTCAGACATAAATTGACTCCTAAGGTTGGTCGTTTAATAGGCGGATAAGGGAATCCACCGTACTTTTATGCGTTTCTCTTCAAAAAATCCTAGTTCGGACGGCAGGGAAAATCGTCGTCAAAAAGGGATTTTCCAAGGGGAATGCCTTACTCGCCATTATGGGATAGTCAAAGGATCTTGTCCACTGAAATTCAGCGTAACAATAGAAGTTATTGCGCTGATCGACGCCGGCAGTTCAGCCCTTACAAAAAGGAGTTGTTCGGAGGTATCTCAGAAAAAGTTCAACGGATTCGAAACCGTCATCGAAACTCGGTAATCAGTGTAATGTCGTGCGAGTAAGCGGCAGACGAATGACGAATCGGGCGCCGCATCCATCGTCGTTCTCGTGTCTGAAGCCGTCCTCAATACGGATTTCGGCGCCGTGAATGGCGACGATGCGCTGCACGATGGCAAGCCCCAGACCGGTACCCTGAACCTTGGTGCCCAAAGCGCGGTAGAAACGCTCGAAGACGCGCTCACGTTCTTCGGGGGCAATCCCCGGGCCGTTGTCGGTGACGGTGATGAGGGCGTCTCCCTTTTCTTCCGAGAGACCGATCTCGATGCGGCCGCCTTCGGGAGTGTAGCGGATGGCGTTGTCCGTGAGGTTGGCGATCATGAGCCGCAGGGCATCGGGAAGCCCCATGGCGGTTACGTCCGTTGGCGCATTGGCAGTGAGCGTAATGGACTTGGTTTCCGCAATCGGAGCCAGGTCTTCGGCGACGCTTTTTACAATGTCGGTCAATCGGGCTTCTGCCATCGGTTTTTTGGAGGCATCCGGATCGAGACGCGCGATGGTGAGAAGCTGTTCCACAAGACGTGTGGCGCGGCTCACGCCTTGCTGCAGGCGCCCGGCGTATTTGGCGCGGTCTTCGTCGGTTTTGGCGCGAGCCAGAAGCTGTGCCTGCAGTTTGATACCGGCCAACGGCGTTCTCAGTTCGTGTGCGGCGTCGCTGGCAAAGCGTTGCTGTGCCGACAGACTGTCGCCCAGACGCTGCATCAGGCGGTTTACGGCATCCGCCAAGCTCTTTACCTCATAGGGAAGCCCCTTCGTTTCCAAAGGGGTTAATGTCGAAGGCGAGCGCTGAGCAACGGCACGGGCCGTTTTGCTCAAGGGATGCAGCACCTGTACGACGACGAACCAGACGGCAATTGCGAGAAACGCGATGAGAATCAGCACGGGCTGCAGAATCCGCAGGGCGGCGGAAGCCGCGAGGCGCTGACGGACTTCCAGGGGTTGCGCCGCCTGTACGATGCGGGTGCCGACGGCGGCGGCAAACTGGCGCCAGACGTGTCCGGTGTCATCGGTAAATTCCGAAAAGCCCGGTGTTTCGGCGATGGTGAGAGGGACGTTGGAATGTCGGTCGATATAGAGGCGGTTTACCGAAGCGTCGTAAATCTGCAGGGTGATCTGCTGCTCGGGGGCCTGGCCGACGAGCGCGACGGAATTCACGTCCAAGCGGCCGCTTTCCGCGAGTTCCAGCGCCGAATGCTTCAGCTGCGCGTCAAAGAGCGCAGCAAACTCCATGCGGGTGGAGTAGTACGTCGCAACGGAAGCGACGACGCCTGCCAAGACAAGCGCCGTCACGAGAAAGAACACTAATTTGGCGCGGATGCTGAGCATGACGGAGCCGACTAGGTCTCAAGAAGGTAACCCACGCCGCGTACGGTTTTAATGGCTCCGTCCGAGAGCTTTTTGCGCAGATGATGCACGTGCACTTCGATGGCGTTGGAGCCCACGGTGGAATCCCAGTTATAAAGCTTTTCTTCCAATTGGCCGCGGGACAACACGACGCCCGGACGGTCGGCGAGCGCGACGAGAAGCGCGTACTCCTTGGAGGAAAGGAGAATAGGTTCGCCGTTGTAGAAAACTTCGCGGGTTTCAGGTTTGATGAGAAGCGCCCCGCGTTCGATCGTGGGTTCGCTGCGTCCTGAAGAACGGCGCAGGAGCGCACGAATGCGTGCGGAGAGTTCGTCCAGGTCAAAGGGTTTCACGAGGTAGTCGTCTGCCCCGGCATCGAGCCCCTTGACACGATCGGCCACCGTGTCGCGCGCGGTCGTCACCAAAACCGGAAGGTGAATCTTCTGGGCACGGGCTTCTTTAAGTACCGTGAGCCCGTCTTTGCCGGGGAGCCCCAGATCCAGAATCACGAGAGAAAACGGGGTCGTTCTGAGAG
>OIWS01000082.1_pt1 | contig 125171 bp, 112 predicted proteins | sample 1587611 | NCBI WGS metagenome assembly OIWS01 (sample SAMEA3888919, study PRJEB22519) | human gut metagenome | biome: human gut; feature: human-associated habitat; material: faeces | place: Denmark | collected 2010 | reverse complement strand
TCGCATTTCGGCCGTTTTGCTCCGCAAACCCGGCCGTTAGGATGCGCCATATGCAACAACCTGTTTCATACTATATGGTGCAACTAATATCGTCTGCTCTTTAGAAACTTTTCTAATATCTTCCGGTGAAAAATGGTCATAATGCTCATGCGTCACAAAAATAAAATCTGCGTCATGTCTCTCCTCCGCAATCTTAAACGGATCAAAATATACCACCTTCGTTCCTTCAATTCTGATACTGCTTCGCGCGTTAATCGAAATTTTGGACATATCAAGTTTCCTTTCTATCATTTTACTTATAACTTCATTCTAGCACACTAATCTTATTTATTCCATGATATCATTTACCTACAACAAATGCCGCAGATTTCTCTGCGGCATTCCTAAAATCCATATTCAAATCATTCCGGCAACAAACTGGCAACACATTTTTGCAACCAATTTGCAACCACGCTTCCGGAAACTTCAGTGTTTTCGAGCATTTCCAACGTTTTTCTCCTATTCAAACTCTTCCAAAAGGAAGTATCATCAAATCAAAAATGCTGATTTTATGCGGCATTCCACCGCATCTGTTTCATCTAATGTTACTCTTTTCATATCGTTTTCAAAAACTTTAGTAGCAAATTAGTTGCAATTATTCAATATTGCATCTACGAAATCCATGGCAGATATAATCTACTTTTACTACTAAAAACGAATAATTTCCTGTGGCTGTCAGGTTGTCATATGACACCTGCTGCCACACCCAAACTGAAAGGAGCATTGCCATGAGTAGCAAACATAAAAATCCAACCATCAGCTTCCGAGTTACAGACGCTGAGCGAAAACAAATTGAAGCCCGTATTCTTGCCAGCGGAATGATGAAGAAAGATTACTTCATCCGTTCCTGTATCTACAACCGCATCTGTGTTGTTGGTAAGAAAGAAACCATATATCCTCTGGTACAGACTGTGAATGCATTATATCTACGATTACTTGAAATGCAAAATGCATTTACCGGTACTGATGCAGATACCGTAACTACTGCTATACCTGATACACTTCCATCTTCTGATGTAATTACTGAATTAAAGACCGAATACATCAATATTCTTACAGCCATTATTGACCTGTTAAATGGTGCAAAATATCTGTGGGAAGGAAATTTCCATGAATAATAATCTTAATTTCCAGTTCGGTATGTATGATCCTGCTACCGACTCCATTATTGTTAATTCCGGTGAGAACTCCGTTCTTGTTATCCGTTGCAAAGAATGTAATTCTTCCGTTATCTTTGAGGAACCGAATGATATTGTGTATCTGTGTCGATTGGCAGAGGAATCACCACTTACATATGCCAAACTTGCACTGAAGGAAAATGGTCTGCAGGATTATGTGGATGGGATGAATGAGTTGAATTAACTCCTCATAAAATTTACCACTTCATCTCTCTAGTCAACACTCCTAAAAACTAGGGAGATGATTTAACTATAGATATATGACTTCATACTTATTTTTTCTTTCAGAATTGGATATATATGGTCTTTCTCATCTGTTTCATATATTTCCATTGTAATTGTTTTTTCATTCCCAGTGTCTTTAAATTGTTTAAATATCATATTTATAGTCTTATAGCCCGTTACTTGTTTTACTATTTCACCTGTATTTTCCACCTTAAAAAAGCGACTCTTTTCATTTATCTGCGCTAATAACAAATCTCCAAATATTCCTTCTACAATGTATTGACCATACAAAGATATGGACTGTTGATAGTACAACATTGCATATGGAATATTGTATTTTGTAACAGCTTTATAAGTATATGCATGTGAATTGATAAAGGAATCATATAACCTATTAATAATCTGTGTTGACAAGTTAATAGAAACCACTTTTCTTATATCCTTAAATATATTTCTCTTATTATTTCCTATAAGTTCCTTTAATTCTTCTGAATATTCATCAGTATGTTTTATTTCTGTATTCCCCAAAGGGGTGGGATTATACAAAGAACACCCTTCCCTATCACCCGGATTCCAGCACTCAAAACCATGAATCTTTCCTCTCGTATGTTTTGCATATGTAGTTATTATTCCTGTTTGATTTTGCATCATTTCTGCTCCATACAAATTAATAATGTGAACTGGATTACCACACTCCGGACAGACTGCATAACATTTTAATTTCTTATCAACACCATATTGATAATATGGAAATCTCTTCTTAGTTAATTCTTCAAAATTATCAATATTCAAAAGACATGGTTTTCCTTTTTTTATAGCAAACACATCCATACAATACAACTCCTTTCTCCAAATGCTCCATGATAATATGAAGTTTTCAAGCCTTTGTTTCTTTCTCTTTTTTTACATATTCATTTACACTTGATTCATTAATAATATCCTTCACTTTTTTACAAATAGGCAGCTCCAAAAATTCCTTTTTTCTCACATTTGCCAACTCAAATTTATATTTCCACTTTTTTGAAACTTCCGATAACTCAATTACTCTTTCAATTGGATAATCTTTGAAATAGCTTATATCTTTATCTGTATAGTTTTCCTTTGTATAATTTCTAAATGCCACAGCTATTCTTTGTGAGCACGACTCTGGTGACTCTATAAAATCGTATGATGAAACTATTTCACATACATAATTTTCCAAATAATTATAATCTGGCGGAAAATCATCTGCTACCACTTCTCCATCATCATCTTTTATTGCACATGGTTTAGGATTAATACCATTCTCTCTTAACTTATCGATATAATATTGCATAATGCAACTTGTATCTGCATTTTCTTTACTATATCTACAAACATCTCTATACGCACTCAATAACGCAAGCAACTTATTTCTTTCTTTTTTCCGAAGATATTTAACTGCATAAGAACAATTAATTTCAAAAAGAGCTTCATAATTCTTACGCGTATAATTTCTCTTTTCCAACAATTTTACAATTGGAAATATTACCGTCATCAATACACTTTCTCTATTTGCTTTGTCATAATATCTTTTTGATATTAGCAATGACGCAATTGCAGAAATGAAAATAGCTATTGCATTTTGATATAGCCAATTGCCTATTTGTGCCCACATCTTTTCTCCTTCCAGTATCCCATACTTACTATTGCTCATATGTTTCTCAGTCTCATCATAGTCTCAAAATTTCATCCCCAAATGAGACTGCGTGAGACTGAATTGAGACTGAATTTTTCTGACAAATCCAAAAACATTGATTTTACTGCATTTATTCGACTTTGCTCAGTCTCATCCAGTATCATATCTCATGAGACTATGTTGAGACTCACTTGAGACTTGATGCGACTAAGTAAGTTACAAAGTCCATGTTGATGTCTTTTTATCATACATCGCACCTGTAACCTTTTTAATTTTTGCATAATCCCTGAATACCGTTGCTCTTGATATGTCAAGTTCTGCCATTACCTGCTCAACAGACAAATGAAGATTTTCGCATATCATATTATAAATCTTTTGTTCTCTTTCAGATAATATTTTCTGCTCCCGTGCTTCATCTGCTGCCATTTTATCCAACGGAATTGTTATTCTAAATACATCATCCTCAATTAATTCAGGTTTTCCACCATCTGAATAAATCGGTGTATACTTGTACAAATTTCTCACACCTGAGCCAATCGTATCTGTTCTACCAATGTTAGCAAAAAATTGCTGGATTAACGGATTTTTAGGATATGGTGTAAATTCATCACTCATAATATTTCCGTGTCGTCTTGGGATACACCAGTTTTCTGTTTTTAACCAGTCTTTTTCAATAATTACCTTTGCCGGAAATGCACTTGAATAATCCCTATGAACAAGTATATTACCAATTACTTCTCTGGCAATAATTCCTCTGATACTTGTATTTACATTATCAATCAGGCAGAACTTATCTGATGTGTGTTTCGCCACAAATTCCATCAAAAGGTCATATGCTTCTATCAGATTTGTCGTCACCTGCAATCTATCATCATATCGATCTACATTTTCAACTCTGTAAATTGCATCCGTAATATATCCGGGACAGCAGGAACGAATCACTTCATCTTTTCCAAACAATAGTACGCCCGCCAGATTATATCCCTGAATACCTGATGAAAAATCTTTTTCCCACAAACCTGCACTTGTAAGTATCTCTTCATCAGACATTGTAAGCCACTGATGATCTGGATTTTTACTTTTTGCAAGATTACGCACCTTGTCCATTAAGTCAAGACGCAGATCTTCCTTTGTTACATATGGGAAAATCTTATGTTCCGCATATGTAGTACTCTTTCTGTTGTACATATTCTGTAACTGAATTGGCGAATCCGTAATATCCATATCACCATCTTCATTTCGGTCATATATTCTGTTTCCACATTTTTCCACAGTAGCCGTTGGCGGTACATATACCCATAATAATATCATTCCTTCGTATTCGAAGTCCTCTATTGAAAGATACAGCGTTGGTGACATCTTGCTCGGATTATTGAGCTGATTCACAAAGTTTTTCTTCATATCTTTTATTAAATTCGGATTAATACCTATTGGTGTACCATCATCCTCAACACCCATAATAATATATCCGCCATATCTATTGGAAAAAGAACACACTGTATCATAAACATCCTCCTGGATGCCATGCTGACAGGTTTTATATTCTACTGTTATCTTTTCATCTTTTGAAAGCAAGTCTCTCATAAGCTCTGTTGTCATTTAATCGCCTCCATTTTTTTAATACATCGCTATAAAACATTTTCCGTAATTCTTCTGAAATATCAGAAATGGCATCTCGGCTCTAGCGAGCATACTATTGTTTACTGGCACATAACTGTAGACATCAATACCAGGTATGTTTTTGATTACCTTTTCTTTATTCAAGTTATAAATATAATTTTCCCCGCTATTCCATAAAGTTTTCATCTTAATGGCAATGCAGTTTGTCTGAACAGCAACTTTATAATCTTCAAGCATCGACTTATTTATCTGCTCAGTATTTATGCCATCCGATATATCCATATTTCTATTATTAGATTTTACAATATGAACATCCTTATTCTTTATTGCCTCATCATCAAAACCCAAGTCTGCATACAACTTTTCATAATCCGTTACAAGTTCAGGAAGAACCATTTTTACTGCGAAACGACTATCTACAAGATTGCTTACAGATTTATCATCTGTCCGAAATAAATAAATGCCCCATGCGGTATCATCACCATCTTCATTTTGTATACGAAAAGAATCATATGCATTAAACTTGTCCACAGCTAACAATTCTTTCTTTGTTGGTTTTGCAAATTCTACGATTTCATATGTTGTACTCATAAAGAACTCCTTCCGAACTCAGATAGAAAATAATCATTTTTGATTATATTAACTATCATAATTATCCCCTTTCATTTCTCTGTAAATTGCATGAAAATGTTGACTTTCATAAAATTGAGAATAATTCTTTCCATCCTTTAAATAAATAACAAGCAATGGCAACCACCATTTAGAAAACATAATACTTCTCATCCAAAAAGATTGTTCTCCTTCTTTATTCACTTTTGCCGAGTATGTGTTTTTTATATAATCAAACAACTCCTTATTGGATGCATTTTTTTCTTTTACAAATTCTGCTAAGATAATTGGATTTATTTCATCACTTCCAAAACCAGCTAACAACTCTTTAATATTTACTTTAGAGTCATACTTACTCAAAACATAATAATGCCATATCTGCAAAAGAGAATCTTGATATGTTGCGTTTATAAAATCGTTTTTTGATTTCAATAGATTTACTATTCCGTCTTTTTCATGGTCTTTATCAATCAATTCCAATATCGCAATAATAACTCTATAGCAACGCGATGCAAATATTGGTTCCGAGCATGCCAACTGCAACATATATGCTACAGTATATTTTTTCAAATCGATTTTCTCATCCATATCAAAATGAAGTTTTTTTAGGCTAATAGCTCTTCTAAACATTGACAAAAATGCTTTTATTTCAGATTTTTGATTATTATCATATGCTCTAGCCACATATCCTTTAATATTATAAAAAATCTCTTTATCATATTTTATACTATCAATAGAATCAAAATCAAAAAAATCAAATCTCTTCTTCATCTCATACATATCAACATATGACATATTGTATATACTCTTTTGTGACTCAGTTTTATTATTATTTATTCTAAGCCTATATTTATTCAAAACCCTTTGTACTAATGGTAATTTAGAATATATTTCCTCTAAAGAATCTGAAAAGAAAGTCAAATCATCAACATATCTAATGTACGATACATCATCACCTATAACATTATTAATCTCATAATCTACGCATAACATAAGCAATTCCGCAGAAATTGTCGAAGAAAATACTCCTGTCACAATTCCCTTTGTTTGATTATTATTTATCTTCATATTGTAATAATCCAAAAAATCAAAATATGCATTACATGAAATATTACCCTTATATGGTTCAGCATCTTTAATTTTGCTAAGATAATGTGTATATACATTTGGATAAAATGACTCTATATCCACTTTAACCGAATGTAATTTAGCGCCTTGTTTTTTTTAGTATCTTACATTGTTCTCTTCGTATACAAGTTGTCCTGTGGTTTTATTATTCTTTACAGCAAATATTCCACTCTCAATAATTTCCTCGCTCCCATCATACAATTTATAAATATGAAACAGCTCATTAAATAATATATAGGAATTTGAATTACAAACATATTTATCAAATTCCGGTTCATTATACAATTTACTGAACAATTCATCATAAACAGCAATTGTATTGTAAACAAATGTACATAATATTTCAAATTAGGGATTTGCATTTCTCTCAACGCACCATTCTTCTTAAACTCAAAAAAGGTTATAGGTTCTATCCCGTCATTAAATATATATGATGGTGCCTGCGTATTTTTATATTCAGTTATTATTCCATCCGCTTTATAAAAATCATCGTACATATCATTATCAATATTTTTAACAATCCCCTTTATCTTTTCTTTCATATTTGCTATATCTATAATTGGTGGTAAATCCTCATACCAATATCCCACTATTAATAAATCAATATTTCTTTGCTGTATATCATCATTATTATCTATCATTTGGTTCCTCCTAAGTAAATATTACATTTCCTAAGACATCCGTTTTCACAAAAGGGTATTTCAACTTCTCCACAAACATATTATGTCCAACCAATCCCTTGATCTGCTCCCTGTCATCCAAGCAGCTTGTGCCACTTCTTCTGCTGTGGCATTGCCTAAATCAGTCTCTCCATCATACTCAAATCCTTCTTCAATCGATTATATTTCCAATTTTTACTTTGTCTTATTATCAATACTCTGTATGATAAATCTTTCTTAGTAGTTTTTATTAATCTCTTACAACACAAGATCAATGTAGACACCTTATGTATCTCAAAGGCAAAAAGTGACTCGAAAATAGTCTTCCTCACAGTAGCCTCTATCTTTTGCACCTTCAATCTACTTTTCTCATAAGTAAATAGTTTTTAATTAATGTATTAACATTATGAAACTATCTTTCAAACAAATCTTTTTATTACATCCATTTTTTCAACAGGAAGCTTATCTATTTCTCTACTAAATATAATTTCTTCTTGATTAATCACCTCTACATATGGTTCCAACCACTCAATGTCCTCAAACGAAAATCCATATCTAAGCATCCAAATTTCTTTTTCATTTTCTGTTCTATACTTAACAAGCTGAGCCATTCTCTTTGCTCTAATATCACCAGTTTTTTCATAGTATTCGTTAAATGCAGCATAAAATATGTCACTGAGTTTAAATCCTATAATCTTATCCAAATAATCATATGTATCAAACACTATTCTATCATAATCTACATCTATTGCCTTAATTTCATTATTTCCGAACATACTAAATACTTGAAGGTTTTTATTAGGAATTTCAGCATATCCGGATATAAATGAAGCATATAAATGTTGCAATTTAAAACTTGCAATATGTCTTTCAAATTCATTTCCCTCTTCAATTTCTTTTTGTAATTGCTCTCTCTCTTTCTTTTTACTTGCGTAAGAATATCGGTAAAAACATATGTCCTTAAATGATTTACAATGTATTTGCCAAAGTAATATTTTTATTGCCGTATTAAAAACCTGCTTTTCACCATCACACAAACTTCTTCCCAAATAATATTCATATAATTGTTTGAAATAATCGTACAAAACCAATTTGCATTCTTGATCTTCATTAATAGTTGTGAGGCTTACAAGTTCATTTGTTTCAAACATTGTATTCAAAATATTATTTATGATATTTTCAGAACTCTCATCTTTTAATTTAATTAACTGTTTTTCGGTAATATTATACTCATCAGATATCGTTCCATTTATTATCGACTCCTTAAATTCCTTTAAATCATCATCAACTTCTGATTCAAGCATCGAAACATCCTCCAAAACATCTGATGAATTAATAATCTCTCTCAATTGAGACATATTATTTACTTTTACAACAATGCTCCCAAAATCAAATTTTTTTTCTGTTGTTGAGCGTCCTGCTCTGCCTATCAAATTTTTTAAAGATAATGGCTTGCTAGCTTCAAATGTATTAAGATAAACAACATCAAACGGCATATTAATGCCTTGTTCCAATGTCGAAGTTGCAAAACAAATCCTACAATATCCTTTATTGGTAAATTGTTCTAGTAATAGCCTTGCTTGCAACGGCAACGAACCATGATGAATAACAATTCCATGTTTCATCAAATCCAACATCTGCGAATATCTCTCTTTTCCCATGCTATCATTTGCACCAATATACTTTTTGATTTGTTTTATATATTTTTTCGCACTCTTGTCATTAATTTCCGGACACATATTTATATATTTTTCAAATTTTGAAAATACTTTTTTGTTATATATGCTCGCCTTTGTTGTATATATCAGAACACTTCCACCATTATTTATTGCAACTTCTACCGGATCAAACTCACATATCACTTTCTGTCGTCCCATAACTTCTTTGCTTATTCCAAAATGATAGTACTTTCCCCCATCCACAGCATAAAACATCTGCCCTACGTTCCGATATTTATAACATTTGGCATCGGAAGTATTTAAATTAAAATGGTTTTTATTGATTTGTGCCTCAGGATTCTCAACAAAAGGGTGTGCAAATACAAATTTTGCATCTGGAAATGCCTTCTGGGCACGCCTAACAATACTATCAAAAAAAATTCCTCTAGAAGTTTCTTCATTACTTATTTGAGCCTCATCAAACAAAAAAATATCGATCACAAATTGTTCTTTCTGCCTAAACAACTCTTTACATCGTTCTGGCGTAACAATGAATATATTTCTTTTAGCTCTTTTAATATTGATTTTATCAATAAAAGTGAGAATATTAACACTCTTATCCTTAATATTTTCACATAATGTATTATAGTACTCGTTTATCAACGCTCTTGACGGAACAACAATAACAATATCGTTATTTGCACTGCTGATTAAATGTCTAAATACATATGACTTTCCTGTACTTGTTGGCGCCGAAAAACTAAAACATTTATTATTTTCAATCTCATTTACAATATTTGCCTGAACAGGAGTATATTTATTATTATAAGTCTCCTCTATATGCTTTTCATACATACCAAAAACCACTTCTGGGAAACTATCTGTTTTTATTAATTTATAATATACACCCATATATTTTAAAATTTTGTTTTTCCATTCTTCAAATTCCTGAGGTTGATAAATTGATAAATAACATAAGATCTCCATGGTAGTATTGTTAGCTGGTCCATTTGTATATATGTCATGTACAACATACTGCACTATTTGTGATATATTGTCTCCAATTTTAATTCTTCTAATTATATCCTTCATATATTCACCGCCAAAAAAATCACTTCTTTATTGTTAGAAATATTGCTGTAATATTTGTTAGAAATTATTCCTTTTATTATTCTTTCTGATGATGTTCTCTTAGACGCAAATGCAATAGCATACGCTTTATCCCCTTGATCTGCCAATTCTAAAGATTTTTCTTCAAAAAATTTGTCTATATCATTTAAATCCGATAAATCCTGCCCCTCTCTAATAAATCTATCTACCTGTTCCATACCAACACCATACGCATTTTGTCGCGAATTATATTTTGCCTCTCCGAAAATAATTATTTTTTCCTTATTCGCAGAGTAGAAATCAAATCCTGGATTGCCTGAAACCTGTTCTTTAAAGAGCTCAGCCAATGGAATATCTAAATAATTCAATTCGGTCACCAGAGCTTCTCTTGCCAACTCTGACACAACATATTCTCCTGAATCTTCTGTTATTTTATCATCATCCTCCTTCAATATTTTATTTGCCAAATATTTTGCAGTATCTTCAGCACGCTTTTGGAAGCTATTACGTATATACAGTTTATCAAATCTAGAAATCCATGACAGATCAGAAAGTGATGTTATGATATCGCGTAACGTGACAGCTAAGTTTTCTGGTTCTATTCTTATATATGTAATGTTATCATGTTTTTCAGTATCTATCTTTTTACATTCTATAACCTTCAAATTTGCAATCTCCTAATCCTTCATCTCAACACTATGTATTATCTATCAATTTTATCTAAAGTCGATGTTAGAACCACATGTCTTCTCTGCTACAAATACAAATCCCTAACCAGTTCCATAACTTTCTCTGTCAGCATCTCCAAACACATTCCTTCAGCCATAGAACCAATATCCTCTTTGTTTTCAAAGCACTTTTTCAGAATCACCTTAACCACTTTTTCGTCTTGCAGTTCCTGTTCTGGCAAGTCTTTTATTATCTTCTCTATTTCAATAGCAGCATCTGCTATCTGATCACAGCGAACATAAGAGTCCCCTATATCTTCTGCTACCATGCCGCCATAAGTTTCTTTTTCATATGGATCAAATCCATAAAATGCTTTACTGGCAACCGGGCAAATGGCATCATAAATGATTTTGGCTCCGAGTTCTCTTTTTATCTGTTTTGGATATATCAGTTTTCCTCGTTCTGCCTTCATCTCCAATTTCTTTTCTGCAATTTTACTGGCATTTGTAATTCTTGTAAGATATGCCAGCATTCGTTTTGCAAAATTTTGGCTCTCTACTTCCTGTATTCCAACTACCGGAATATATTTCCCAATCTCTCTTTCATCAATTGTTTTGTTTTCAAGATAAATATCATACATCTCTGATGCACATAACTTAACAACCGCAATATTTTCCAATTTCTTATCTCCAATTTGATGTAGCATGTCCATCTGTACCCAGCCAAAATCCCTATCTGCTGTTTCACCTGGGCAAAAAAACATATTTTGAACATATCGGTATCCCTGTTTTACGATAAAATCATCAAACACAAGCTGGTACAAATACTGCTTTGTCACATCTCCTACTCCGGGTTGTCCCGAAATCTTTGCTTTATTATCTTTGACTTGATAATCTATACAGTAATATTTAGCATCATATATGCCAAAACAATAATCCTTCTGTTCATCGTCGACAGGATATATGCATACCAAATCCGGCTTTAATGTTTCCACCTTCGGATCTTTCACCATCGTGTATTCACTTTTTCTCCATCTCGGAGCTTTTATTACATCTCTTAATGTAGTTTCTTTTGTCTCTGTCTTATTAGTCTTTTCTTTATATAACGGCAAGTCTACGATTGCTGTATCAAGCACACTTCCGAAGTTTTCAGCACACACTTTTTCCCATACCAGATTGAAACTGTTTGTGCCATATAGACTATAACTTATATCATCCTTGTCTGTCTTATCATTTGCAATGTATGTATAAATAGTCTTCAAAAGATTTTGCTTTCTAGTAACATACTGTGATTGTATTTCCGATTGCAATCTATACAAAATATAATTATCATCTCCGAAATCTGATAGTTCTTCTTGTGTAAGATTCACTTCCGATAAATCAAATAACTGTAATAATCCAACATTTTTCAATTCATTGCTACAGGTTGTAAGCACACATTCATGCAATCTTCTGAAATAATCAAGATCATTATCCACAGTATTTTTTGTCTGCAATTCTACATAATATGGTTTATTATTTTGTATAATAGCAAAGGTTTCGTTTATAGTCTTGTCCCATAAAATCTCACCTTCTCCATTTGTCTCAATTATTTCTTTTTGATTTGTGTAAAGTCCATCAGCATAGTATTCTTCAAGTAAATGCAACGCAACCGCTAATCTATTAAATATTCTGCTATCATCCTCACCATTGAATAAATAAATTAGCTGCTCCGACGAATTGTATTTTTTGATTACCTTTAACACCTGCTTTAATTCGTCAAATGGTTTATCTTTGGTTTCAATATATTTTGGATAGCATTTGAATACATGCCCTTCAAGCATAACAACACCAACATAATCAAACACATACTCAATGTCACTGGAATTATCCACAACATCCGTCAAAACAATATCTTCATTTGATAAATCATCAAATTCTGGTTTTGTTCTTTTTACAGCTTTAACAACTCCATACTTTTTAAGAATACCAACAAGGCGTCTGGTTTCCTCTAAGTCAGCATTTTCCTTTTCATATAGAATGTCTGCTATATTTTGTAATGTATAGTGTTTTCTTTCCTTGAAGAAACCTTTCGCCATGCTATAAAACCTCTTTTCCTAAATGTTATCTGTGTCTTTAATACCCAAATGTCCTATATCTACAATTCCAAAAATATGTTCACCATCTTCCTCGAACGCTTTGCATATTTCCGAAAATATCATTTTTCCTTTCTTCTGAGCATAATCAATAAATATTTTCTCTGCCCGCATTTTCATGACATCCTCAAACAAATACATAATTACCTTGCTTTCAAATGCTTTCATGTAAGATATTTCTTTTTTACATATCTCTGCCAAGATGTTATTATCTTCATCAGAACGAGATTCTTTATCTATTGCTAATATTCTGTCCTTTTCGTCTTTATTAGCTTTTATATCATCCAATACATTTTTTGAAATAAAGAATGGTCCTAACAATTTATCCTCATTCACTTTGCAATTATCAATGAGAATACTGTTAATTCTCGTTCTCAAATCATTCCAGTTTACATAATAACCTTGTTCCGTATTCGCACACATAGGAATTACATACTTTTCTATTTTAGCAACCTGCTCTGGTTCATTGACGCTTATGTACTCAAATTCCCATCTTCGTTTAAATGCAGTGTCCATTGGAAATACTCCCTGATCAGCACTATTCATGGTTGCCCATATATACATATTTTCTGGAATTTTCATTTCAAGGTACATCTTTTTTTCTTCATCAGATAACTCATTTATATCTTGATCTTTCAGGCAGTCCAATTTTTCCAATAAATGCTTCTTTATATCTTCACTTGTGGCTATCGGATATTCACTTACTCCATTTTTTCTATCGAGCAATTGAAAAACATCCCCAAATACCGCTGCAACATTTGCCCTGTTAATTTCTTCTATCAACAATAAAAATTTTTTTTCAGGATTATTCAATGCATTTACATATGTTCGCATAAAAGGTCCCGGAATATATTCATACTTTATGTCTGTAGGATTTTCACCCTGAATAGGTTTATATGTTCCCACAAACTGAGCATATGAATAATTAGGATGAAAAGTCACTCGTTCCATATTTTCACCAAATAGTTTGCTATCTTCTTCCAATTTATGACTTTTCCCTGTTCCTGGTGCACCAAAAATAATTCTGTTTAGAGGTCTCTCTATATAATCCGAATTATGTTGACAATATAGTTCAGACCTGAAATTTTCAATATTATCTTTTTCATACCCATGAATCCTTCTATATTCATTCAAATAAAAGTATATAAACTCTGGTCGAAATCCAACCATTTTTCTTTCTTTGTCTATGCATATTCCATTTATTTTTGCTTTATATAAAATATCATTTACAAAAGTTCCTCTTATACTTGGATTCGTTTCATAATTTATATGTGAATCAATCGGGTATCCAACTATTATGGCATCATTTATAGAATCCGGTTCTTCATAAACATAAAATCCTAATATTAGTGTTATGTTATCCTGATATTTTCTTGGATCCTCTTTACTCAACTGTATCTTTTTCTCATATGGACTTCTTTTTTCATTTCTTATTCTTGCTGTAAATAAATCCAATATGTATTCTTTATTTTCCGGACTAATTAATTTTGCCACTCTATGAGTACTCTGTTTACTCTCTTCATAATAATTCCACCCAAATTGGCTAAACATATCGTTAACTAGATCATCTAATCTATTACTTAAGGCCGCCTGTCCCTTAACAATTTGTCCGTCATGATTAATTTCATATCTAACTGCTTCATCACTCATCGAAGTATTCCTCCTTTATCCGTTTTGCAACAATTTCAGCCATCTTGGAAGGTACAGCATTTCCTATTTGTCTCCATTGTTCTTTAAAGTCTCCAAACAGTATATATTCATCAGGAATTGTTTGAATGCGCTTTGCTTCCTCAATTCTCAAAAATCTATTTCGCCAATGGAAAGGACCTTGATTGTTTGAAAAACTTGCCTGCAATGTCCACGAAGGTCTATCTGGACTTAATTTTAAAAGAAATGTCCAATATCTTGATTTCCATTTGAATTTAGGTTCTTTACATCCTCTTTTTTCTGTATAATACAAATAGTTGTCTCCCGGTGGAATATTCACAAACAACTCATAATCCTTAGACCCTGGTCTTTGAAGTTTTTCTTCTTCTGTTATATTATCAAATTCACCAATAGCATCTCTACATGTTATCCAAGGTAATGTACCATCAACTTTTGCATTTTCTGAATGCGTTTCTAACGGAAAAGTAAACTTATCCCCAAAGTCCATCCTTACACCAACACATATAAATCTTTTCCTTGTTTGCGGTATTCCATAGTTTGCACAATTAACTACTTTATAACTGATGTTATATCCTAATTCTTTACTTTTTTCTTTTAAAAATTCAAAAGCTTCCGTATGTGTTTTAAAAGTAAATCCATCAACATTTTCAAAGAAAAACGTTTTAGGTCTAATTTCTTCTATTGCATGAAAATACTCTGGTACTGCAAACCCCGCTTTTTCATCATCAAATCCATCAGCCTTTCCAACTAAATAGTGGCGCGTCTGACTGTATGGAGGACAAGGTGGTCCCCCTATAACACAATCAATCTCTCCATATTTTTTTCTTATCTCACCAAAATTAATTTTTCTTACATCATCGCACACTACTTCATCAGCCATTTTATTTTCTTTTAATGTTTGACATGCAATAGTCCATACATCAGATGCAAAAACTGTATGAAACCCTGCATTTCTAAATCCTATATCAAGACCTCCTGCACCTGAAAAAAGACTAACAACTTTAGGTTTATCCATTATATCCACCTACATAATTCCTCTATTATTTTTTTTGCCAATAATGGCGGTACTGCATTTCCAATTTGCTTTCTCGCAGAACGTTCACTTCCATAGAACACATAATCATCTGGAAAAGTCTGAATAGCAGCACATTCTCTAACTGACAGTCGTCTATTGTTCCAATGAAATGGTCCCTCCCAATGTCCAGGACTTGCAATAATTGTCCACGATGGCTGCAAAGGATGCAATTTTAATAATGAACTCCAATATCTTTTCCCTGCTACAAATACAGGCTCAGGATACCCCGCCTTTTCCGACAAAGCTATATAATTTTTTCCTGGTGGTATACAAGTCAATTCATGTTCCCATTTTCCTTCTGTGCCAACCTGTTCATTTTCATAATATACTGTATCATCAAATTTTCCTATCCAATCAATCACTCTTTCATATGGTAATAATTTTACATTCTTTTTTCGAGTTTTCTCATCACCGTGTGTCTGCTCTAGTTCCGCATTTATCTTCTTTTTAGTTGCAATAAAAAAAACTCTCTTTCTCTTTTGTGGAATTCCATGGTCTGCTGCATTAATTTTGAGCATAGAGTAATTATATCCCAATTTCTCCATATTATTTACAATCATGTCCACCGCTGGTCTATTAGAAGGATGTAAAATACTCTCTACATTTTCTAACACGAATCCATCAGGCATAATTTCTGAAATCAATCTAAAATATGGTCCTATCATATTTCTAGGATCATCGTTTGCTTTTCTATTTTCATTTTTTACCCAATATCCAGCTTTTGAAAACGGTTGACACGGAGGTCCCCCAACCAATAATAATTTACTTGGATTATTTTTCTTGATTATATCAATATAATCTTTTCCTTGTACATTTGCTATATCTTCACAAAAATGCTCAGTATGTGAAAAAAAAGAATTCTTTCTCAAAGAATTAACACTGTCCTCATAGAAATCCAAACTAGACAGTACTTTCACACCAGCTAGCTGCGTTCCTATATCCAGTCCCCCACATCCCGAAAAAAAACTAATTGCCTGAATATCTGAATTTTTAAATAAATCCATTTTATCGTTACAAGTATATCCCTTATGTATATATGGAATTAAAACATTTCCTTCCTTGTCTACCTCAAATTCTTCTAAAAACGCTTCGAGTTGATGCTTAGTTATATTTTTTAAATTTTCTTTTTTTAAAGTATATATCATTTTTTCGCCAGTCATTATGCTTTTCTCCATATTCCACGTTTAGTATTTTTTATTTTGCCTTCTTCTTTTAATTCTGTTCGTATCCACCTCATTCGATAGTTATACTCAGTCCCAACCCCACTTTCATCTTCTTTCAAAAGATAGTCATCTGAAAGTTTAAGTACCTTGGATACCTGTTCATTTATATATTTTGTAGTACACTCACAATTTGCCTTATCTAACACTTTTAAGGTTGCCTCTTTCAATTCATTTTTTGTCGGAGCATAAACAATATTCTCTTTCATAAAATCCTCCATACTATAATGCACTCTTTCCACTTTTAACCCATTCATCTACCTCTGAAAATTTAAATTTCCAAAGTCGTCCTACTTTATGGGCCGGTATATCCGTTTTTTTAATCCAGCTTCTAATCGTATCCTTTGTTACACCTAAGTATTCTGCCGTCTCTTCTAAGCTAGACCATTTTTCATTTATTTCTGACATATTTTTCCTCCGCTTTTCTCGAATTAAGCATATCTACCCTAATTTATCTCATTATAATACATCCTCCTTTGTTTCTCAACATAATTTTATCGTTTTAAATATGATTTAGTAGCATTTAATAGATATTACTTTTCATATTTCTACTCATAACACTCTCAAAATTTTACACAAATTCAAGGGCATCGCAACCTCCGCCACGACGCCCCTCATCCTATCTTCCACCTTTTTTATTATCCTGCTTCTTCTCTCGCATCCCCTCCTCATATATCTTCTCATACAATTCATACTTCTCCTGCTGCCCCAGATGCACACCTTTTCTATCCAGCACAACACCAAATACCTTAATTCCGGTATAATAATCCACATCTGTCAAATCAAACACCTCTGATAAAGCATACACCGGATACCTGATTAATTGATCTGGATTGACACCCCACATATCCATTCTCTGCAGGATTTGCTCCACCTTCCGGCTAATCAGATGCTCAGCTTCCCCTCTCGCACTATAATCTGCCAAAAGCTTCGCTTCCTCATAGATTTCATCAAAGCCTGCATTCATGCCAACTGATTCAAAATATGACTTGACCACATCAAATGCGTTTTCTATATCATTCATATCACAGCCATAGCAACGTACCTTCTCCGCCACACTGAGTCGCATATAATCATCCTTGTCAAATGGCAGCTCATCCTTTTTATCCGTATCAGATGTCGCTGTATCCAATTCTCCAAAAGGTGCATCTTCCCTAGTCTCCACAATGTCTGCAGGCTCATTTACTGCTCCTTCTAACAGTTCAGTTCCGCTTGCGTCCAGGCATTCTGCCATAACATTCTCGGAAACAGCTTCAGCTACATCTTCTCCCTTGCAGTTTTCTTCCATATCCATTTCTGCAACAGGCACCGCAATCATTTCCACTTCCTGCACCCGATACGGATTCTCCGGCACTTCCACCTTATACATCTCTGTGATATCATCCAGTTCATCAACCGGTATGCGAAGTTCTAATTCTGCCTCTTTGAGACTTCCATCCCGTTCAAGACATCTGACTACCGCTTTTAGCTTATCCCGGATATCCTTCTTTTGAAGTTTTATCTGTTCCAACTTTTTCCGATAATCATCCTCAGATGCTTCAAAAGCAGATATATCCTCCTCTGTCCACCACATCCTGCACATTGATAAATCTTTTGTTCTCCATAAACTGCTACCTCCTCTTTCGTTTTTATTATTCGGTTCATTTTTGAACTGTTGCGTTGTGTATTATATTGGCAGTTCATTTCTGTACTGTCAATATCATTTATTAAAAAAACATTTCATTTTTGCACTGTTAGTGTTATACTGTATATAGTTTGAAAAGAAGGAGCTTTTGTAATGGGCGATAAATTTACTAGCCGAGTAGGCGTTTTAATCAGAAACTTCCGAATCGCAGCCGAACTTACCCAGAAGGAATTAGCTGAGCGATGCGGACTTAATGAGTCCACAATCCGAAACTACGAATTAGGAAACCGTTATCCCGATGAAGCAACTTTGCTTAATATTGCAAATCATCTTAATGTCAGCTTCTTTGCATTGTCAGATCCGGATGTGGCAAATATCTTCAGTGCACTCCATGTGTTATTTGATATGGAATGGGCATACGGACTGCGACCTACCATAAAGGATGGCGAAGTAGTATTAAAGTTCGAAGAGCGGCTTCCTAGTGCCGGATATCGTCTGCAGGAAGATTTAGATTCATTCAAAAAGATGGTTGAGTATTGGGCAAGATTAAGAGACAAACTTGATGACGGAGAAATCACCGAAAGCGATTATTACAAGAAAGAAATCCGCTTCCCCGCAAATCCAATAGATAGTGATACATCTTACTCGGTATCTCTTGATTTAGCAGATGATGACCAGATGATGGTTCAGGAGATGATTGAAAATGAAGAAGTTGCAGAAGCATTAAAAGACTTGTTTCCGGATTTCTCTTATGTAAAGAGAAAGAGGAAACCGAAGAAAGAGTAAAAAGCCCGTTTTCGAAATATTATACAAAAACTTATAAATTCCAAAGAAAAGGAGATAAAATGTCCAAACTATTTTTATATGTTGCAGAAACATATCATACTAAGGATACCGATGCTGAAATCACAATAAAAGATGAAATAACGCAAGAAGAACTTGCAAAACTAAATGAAGCCTTTAAAGTATGTAATCTCTATCACAGTATTACACAAATCAAGGATATTGTAATAGAAAATGGTGAAAGTTATAAACGCTATATGAGCAAACAGAACTTACAAGAAATCAGTAAACACCATATTCCTCCAGAACGTGCTGTAACCCTTGCCAATAAAGCTGTCTTAAATTACGCTTCATCTATTAAAACATATATTGATATGGAAACTCGGATTTTAAGAAAAAAAGCATCTCAAACTGCATTAGATTCCTTTAATAATATATGCCATACCTTTTATGACAAACACATAGAATACCGATTTTGGTCTAATTTTAGAAATTATATAGTGCACTGCGAATTCCCATATACGATATTTCAAGGTTCTATTGAAACAGGATGTAAAATCATATGTACTAAAGAACACTTGCTTCAATTTGACAATTGGAAACACTCTAAAGAGGACATTATAAAAATGGACGAAACAGTAGATTTGCCTGCCCTTGTAGATAATATGAGCAGTCTTATATATGCTCTATATATTGATTTTTTCAGTTATTTTGCAACCGATATCATTAAAGGTATAGAAACATATGGCGACTTTTGCAGAAGATACGATGTCAAGAATCCTGTTATATTCAAGACAGAAAATAAGGATAAACTGATAGGAAATCATATGCAGCCCTTACCCATCAAAGAACTTAAGGCTTCATTTGATATTCTAAAAAGCAATCCTAACATCAGTATTAGTATAAAATAATTTCCAGAATTATTGTCATTCTATTGTCACAGCCAAAAACAAGAGCCAAGGAACGCTGTAAATTCAACGTTTCTTGGCTCTTGTGTATTATTCAAACTCAATCGTTCCAGGCGGTTTACTCGTCAGATCATACATTACGCGGTTTACACCCTTTACTTCATTTATGATTCTTGTCATAACCTTCTGCAGTACCTCGAATGGGATCTCGGAGCAATCCGCGGTCATGAAATCGCTGGTATTGACTGCACGGAGTGCAATTGCGTAATCATAGGTACGCTCGTCGCCCATAACACCGACACTACGCATATTGGTCAATGCTGCGAAATACTGTCCGAGGTTCTTGGCAAGTCCTGCCTTGGCAATCTCCTCGCGGTAGATGTAATCTGCATCCTGTACGATGCGAACCTTGTCTGCGGTTACTTCACCGATAATACGGATGCCAAGTCCCGGTCCTGGGAATGGCTGACGGTATACCAGATATTCCGGGATGCCAAGCTCTAATCCGGCTTTTCTTACTTCATCCTTGAAGAGCAGGCGGAGTGGCTCGATGATTTCCTTAAAATCAACATGATCCGGAAGACCACCTACATTGTGGTGACTCTTGATCACTGCGGACTTTCCAAGTCCGGACTCGATCACGTCTGGGTAAATCGTTCCCTGTACTAAGAAGTCAACCGCGCCGATCTTCTTTGCCTCTTCCTCGAATACGCGGATAAATTCTTCGCCGATAATCTTACGTTTTGCTTCTGGCTCGGTAACACCGGCTAATTTCTTATAATAACGCTCCTGTGCATTGACACGGATAAAGTTCAGCTCGTATGGGCCATCCGGGCCAAATACTGCCTCGACCTCATCGCCCTCGTTCTTACGAAGTAAGCCGTGATCAACGAATACACAGGTAAGCTGTTTTCCTACTGCTTTTGAGAGAAGAACGGCTGCTACGGAGGAATCGACACCACCGGACAGGGCACATAATACCTTTCCGTCTCCAACCTTCTCACGGATCTCACGGATTGTTGTCTCAACAAATGAATCCATCTTCCAGTCGCCGGAGCATCCACATACGTTATAAACGAAGTTTGACAGCATCTTCTGTCCTTCTTCAGTATGCATAACCTCTGGATGGAACTGTGTCGCATACATCTTGCGCTCCGGGCACTCCATCGCTGCAACTGGGCAAACTGGTGTCTTTGCAACAATCTTAAATCCCTCTGGTGCCTTTGAAATATAATCTGTGTGACTCATCCAGCAGATTGTCTGTGGCTTTACGCCCTGGAAGATAGCACTGCTGTTATCTACATCCACTTCGGTTCTGCCATACTCACTGACTGGCGCAGTTTCCACGGTACCTCCAAGCATATATGCCATCAACTGCGAGCCATAACAGATTCCGAGAATCGGAATTCCCAAATCAAATATTTCCTTCTGATAGCGTGGTGACTCCTCGCCATACACACTATTTGGACCACCCGTGAAAATGATTCCCTTTGGATTCATTTCCTTGATCTTGTCGAGCGACAAGGTGTACGGATGTACCTCTGCATACACATTACATTCACGGACACGACGTGCAATCAACTGGTTGTACTGACCACCAAAATCAAGCACGATAATCATTTCCTTATTCATGTGCGTCTCCCTTCTTCTCTTAATTTATTGTTATATTCTATAAGAAAATAAGCAAGAGTCCTATCTTTCGATAAAACCCCTGCTTATTATACTAATTATTTAGCATCTCTGCAATAACTTCCTGCGCTTTTTGTAACTGCGTATCATCTGCACGGTCAATATTGACGGCGGATGTCTGTCCATCTGGAAGTTCTACCTCATAATCTGGTGTAATGCCCTTCTTATGAATATCGTTTCCATTTGGTGTAAAATACTTTGCAACCGTAAGCTTCACAGCAGTTCCATCGGAAAGCGGTATGACTGACTGAACGATACCCTTACCAAATGTCGTTGTACCAACCAGCTTCGCCTTACCTGAATCCTGCATTGCTCCGGAGAAAATCTCAGATGCACTGGCACTGTTGCCATTTACAAGTACAACCAATGGAATATCTACGCTGTGCTTTCCCGTATCTTTGTACTCACCAAGCACATTTCCATCACGGTCCTTCGTGGATACGATGACACCGTCGTCCATGATATAATCGCACATATCAACAACGGCTGTCAGAAGTCCACCCGGATTATCACGCAAATCAATGATAGCTGCCTTGGCTCCATTTGCCTGCACCTCATCGATAGCATCTTCAAATTCCTGTGCTGTATTGTCGTTGAACTGTGTAACTGCGATATAACCAACCTGATCATCCAGCATCTCGCTTTCTACCGTGTAATTCTCCACAGTACGACGCTCTACATCAAACTCCAGATAATCGGATTCGCCCTGACGGTAAATCTTCAGATGTGCCTTCGTTCCTTCTTCGCCACGGATCATATCTACTACCACAGAAAGCTCCTGATCGGTAATCTCCGTGTCATCTACCTGAACTAAAATATCGCCTGCCTTCAGTCCAGCCTGCTCAGCCGGGCTGTTCTTGATCGGACGTACGATTTCGACACGCATATCGGAATTCATCGTCACAACTGCACCGATACCTACATATTCACCCGAAGTATCTTCCTGCAGCTCTGCATACTCTTCCTTTGTATAATAGACAGAGTACGGATCATCCAGACCATCCATGATTCCGTCATACAACGCTTCTTCCTGCTTATCACGGTCAACATCGAAATAATAATACTTGTCAATCAGGGAATTGATCTCATCGACCTTCTTTGCAACTGAACTGTCCTGCCACAGATCCGATGCAACTACTGGTTCTGACGTATCTGCCTGTGTTGCATCCGAATCCGTCTGTACATCAATGGATTCCCGTGTATTCTTCTTTGACTCTGTCTGATTTCCACAACCGATACATGCAACAGATAACGCGGTTGCCAACGCCAAAGCCCATAGTTTTTTCATGTTCTTTTTCACGTCTACTTTTACTCTCCTTTAACCTTGCGCTTTCATCTTATTGTAAATACGGCCATGGATCAACATAGCTGCCATTGATTCTTAATCCAAGATGACAATGTGGACCTGTCGAATTTCCGGTACTTCCAGCAAGCGCAATGACCTGTCCACGCGATACCGTCTGTCCCACGCTGACACACAAGCTTGAATTATGCATATATGTAGTTGACATAGACGAACTGTGTGCAACCGTTACATAATTACCCATCGAGCTTGAGTAAGACGCCGCAATTACCGTTCCAGCCTCGCATGCTACAATCGGTGTTCCTGTCGGACATCCAATATCCAATCCCTGATGATATCTCGAACCAATACCTCCAGGACTCTCTCTCGGTCCAAATCTGGAAGTAACCGTTCCTCCAGTTGATACTGGCCACTGCAGGCTTCCACCTGTATATGTGATATTTACATCTGTCGGTGCCGTTGTTGTGCTTCCTGCAGCTGCTGCCGCGGCCGCTGCGGCTGCCTGCTGCTGTCTATATGCTTCCTCTGCGGCTGCGATTGCCTGATTGGTTGCCTCGATATCCTGCTCCAGCTCTGCAATCGTTGCCTCGTAATCACCGATGGATGATTCGTAGTTTGCTACCTGTACCTGCTTACCCTCGATCATAACCTCGACAGCAGCCTTGTTGTCTTCCACTTCCAGTTTGATATCCTCAACATCCTTCAGATCTTTTTCCAGACCGGCCTTTGTATCTGCGATTGTCTGTCGTGTCTCTACCAGATCATCAAACATATTCTTATCGTAAGAATAAATCTGATCTGCATATTCTGCCTGATTTACGATATCCGAGATATCGGAGGTTGAGAAAAGTACATCCAGATACGATGGATTACCATTTTCGTATGAGTATTTGATTCGCTCTTTCATCGCCTCATACTGTTCCTGCTCTTTCTCCTGTGCAGCCGTAAGCTCAGTCTGCTTCGTCTCAATATCGGCTTCGAGCTGGGTCTGCTGTGCCTCCAGATCCGTAATTTCATTTGTATATTCCGTTACCTGCGCATCCAGTTCTGCAATCGCATCCAGAATTGAATTCTGTTCTTTCTCCAACTGGGCAAGAACGGCTTCTGCTTCTTCCTTCTTACTTTCCTTCTGATCCTTCTGATCTTTCAGGTCCGAAATACTCGTCGCATTTACCGTCATACTCATGCTTCCAGCCACAGCAAATGCAATGATTGCTCTCACAAGCTTTTTACACTTCATATGCTTCCCTCCTAAACTTTCAAATGTTTCCGTGTTGTCAATAAACTACCAATCAAACCAAGTCCGATACCAATACCCGCAGATAATGGAATCAGAACTGCAAATATCTCCTTTGCCGGTACAAATGCAAATAAGCTCTGTACAACGGAGAACCGGCCAATGATGTACTGAACCACTGTATCATACATATAGTAGATCAAGATCAATGGAATCAATGATCCCACAAGTCCGATCACAACACCCTCTACAATGAATGGCGCACGTACGAAGAAGTTTGTCGCACCAATCAGCTTCATAATACCAATTTCTTCCTTACGCACAGTAATACCGATTGTAATCGTATTACTGATCAGGAAGATCGATACGAGCAACAGGATCACAATAATTCCGATGGATGCATAGCTGACAACGCTGTTCAGTGCTGCCACACCGTCTGCAGTTACCTCGGAGCTAAGTACCTTACGTACACCGGTCAATCCCTTTAAGTACTGTACAAATTCTGCCTGATTTGACAGATCCTTCAATGTGATCTTATATGATGCACTGTTCTTCAATGGGTTGTCCCCCTGGAATGCATCAATCGCTGCCTGCGGATCATCAAACTTCTCTTCTGCATACTGCTTCCATGCCTCATCTGCGGAAATGAAATCCAGCGTATTGACCTCATCACGCAGTCGAATCTGCTGACCGATCATCGTGATATTCTCATCTGTTACACCTTCATCAAAGAATACAGAGATCGTAACTGTATTCTCCAGATCCGTCATTGCTGTACGGAAATTCACGATCACACAATAAAATAAACCAAATAAGAACAGACAGGAAACAATTGTTCCGATTGATGCCAATGAGAACAAAAGGTTTCGTTTAATATTTTTAATACCCTGTCTGATACTATACATGAATGAACTAATCCTCATCGATATACCCACCTTTTTGCTCATCGCTGATTATTTCGCCATGCTTCAACGTGATTACACGTTTCTTCATCATATTGACGATCTCTTTGTTATGCGTTACAACGACAACCGTTGTTCCCTTCTTGTTGACATCCTCCAGAAGGCGCATAATTTCCCATGAATTTTTCGGGTCCAAGTTACCAGTCGGCTCATCCGCAAGCAGGATCTCTGGCTTATTTACCAGTGCTCTCGCAAGTGCAACTCTCTGCTGCTCACCACCGGACAACTGCTTTGGAAATGACTTATATTTATCCGCAAGTCCAACCAATGTCAACATCGCTGGTACCTGCCGGCGAATGTAGCGGCTTGGCGTCTCAATGACACGCTGCGCAAATGCAACATTCTCATATACCGTACGATCCTTGAGCAACCGGAAGTTCTGGAATACAACACCGATCTTACGACGGATCTTCGGAATATTTTTTCTCTTTAATTTACTGTAATCTGTGTCTGCAACCTTGATCTTTCCAGAGGTTGGATCTAACTCCTTTAACAACAGCTTAATCAGCGTCGTCTTACCAGATCCGGAAGAACCTACGATAAACACAAACTCGCCTTTTTCTATCTTCAAACTTACATCGTTCAAGGCATACGTCTTACTCGCCGGATACCTCATCTTCACGTGACTCAGTTCTAACATCTTATTATCTCCTTTTGAGCGTATCTTTTAATACTCTAACGATTCCATGTACTTCATATATTTCACAACCATAAGGGCAATCTTGAAGGTAATGGCATCCTCGAATACCCGGAGGTCAAGTCCGGTACTCTTCTGAAGCTTATCCAGACGGTAAACCAAAGTATTACGGTGAATGTAAAGCTGACGGGATGTCTCAGATACATTCAGGCTGTTCTCGAAGAACTTGTTGATTGTTGTCAATGTCTCCTCGTCGAACTCGTCTGGTGATTTACCATCAAAAATCTCCTTGATAAACATCTTGCAAAGTGGAAGTGGCAACTGATAGATCAATCGACCGATTCCAAGATTGCTGTATGCGATAATCTTTCTGTCGCTGTAAAAGATCTTCCCTACGTCCAGTGCAAGCTTTGCTTCCTTATAAGAACGGGACACTTCTTTGATTTCGTTGACGATTGTACCGTATGCAACATTGACCGATGACATGGCTTCTGTATTCAGCATATCCACAATTACTTTTGCCGTCTTGCGCATGTCCTCGTAAGTCTCACTCGGCTTTATTTCCTTGACAAGAATAATATTCTTCTCGTCAACTGCCGTAATGAAATCCTTTGTCTTGCTGGAGAACAAGGTTCTGACTGTCTCCAATGCATTGGTATCCTTCTCCGTCTTTGTCTCGATAATAAACACGATACGTTTTACATCTGTCTCAATGTGCAGCTTCTTCGCACGGTTGTAAATATCCACCAAAAGCAGGTTGTCAAGCAACAGGTTCTTGATAAAGTTGTCCTTATCAAAACGCTCCTTATATGCCACCAGAAGATTCTGAATCTGGAAAGTTGCCATCTTTCCGATCATATAGACATCCTCGGCATCCCCTTTTGCCAGTATGACATATTCCAGTTCATTCTCATCATACACCTTAAAAAACTGGAAGCCACGAATCACCTGACTGTCCGCTGCTGATTCAGAGAATTTCACAACCTCATCCTCGTACTCTTCCATTCCGCGCATAGTTGTCGCAAGTATCTTACCTTCGGTATCCATCACACAGAGTTCTACACGTGTAATTGACTTAATTCCAGTAACCGTATCCTGCAGTATCTGATTCGAAATCATTCGTCCACCCCTATTCTTTGTTGTGAATTTTTAAAAATTCTGTAACAAAATTGTAACATTTATATATTCTTCTGTCAATGTCAAATACTTTCCAATTATTCGACATTGCCTATACTCATACAAAGTACATTCTACACGAAAAATGCAAAAAAAAAAAGAGGAAACGCATAATTTTTATGCATTTCCTCTGAAAAATCACACTTTGTTCAAATTTTAGAACCAAGCACCTGACTAGTTGATGATGATCTCCTCTGTCTCCTTATCGAAGATGTGGATCTTGCTCAGGTCAAATGCGAACTGAACTGTATCACCAGGTCTTGCTGTTGTACGTGCATTTACTCTTGCTGTGATATCGAACTGATCGATTGTGAAGTACAGATATACTTCAGCACCAAGCATTTCGTAAATATTGATTCTTGCATCGATAACACTCTCAGGTGAAGACTCGATGAAGAGCTGCTCATCATGAATATCCTCTGGACGGATACCAAGAACAACTTCCTTATCAAGGAAATCACCGCTGATAAGCTTCTGAGCCTTAGCATCAGGAACCTTGATTGAGTGAGAACCGAACATAAGTAATACGTCTGCTCCAGACTTAACAACCTTACAATCGATGAAGTTCATAGGTGGCATACCCATGAATCCAGCTACGAACAGGTTGCATGGCTTGTCATACAGATTCTGAGGTGTATCAACCTGCTGGATGATACCATCCTTCATAACTACGATTCTTGTACCAAGAGTCATAGCCTCTGTCTGGTCATGTGTTACGTAAATGATAGTTGTCTGCAGTCTCTGGTGAAGCTTAGAGATCTCAACACGCATCTGAACACGAAGCTTAGCATCCAAGTTTGAAAGAGGCTCGTCCATAAGGAATACCTTAGGCTCACGAACGATTGCACGTCCCATAGCCACACGCTGTCTCTGACCACCTGACAAAGCCTTTGGCTTTCTGTCAAGCAGATGCTCGATATCAAGAATCTTAGCAGCCTCATGTACCTGCTTATCAATCTTCTCCTTTGGTACCTTTCTAAGCTTCAGACCGAATGCCATGTTATCATAAACTGACATATGTGGGTACAAAGCGTAGTTCTGGAATACCATCGCAATATCTCTGTCCTTAGGCTCTACATCGTTGACCATCTTGTCACCGATCCAAAGCTCACCGGAACTGATATCCTCAAGACCTGCGATCATACGAAGTGTTGTTGACTTACCACATCCTGAAGGTCCAACGAAGATGATGAACTCTTTATCTTCAATATCCAAGTTGAAGTCCTTTACAGCGTTGAAGCCATTTGGATAAATTTTATAAACATTCTTAAGTTGTAAACTAGCCATTTTGATTTTTCCTCCTTAGATTTTAGCTATAATCATCTGACTCATGATGTTTGTATGATACACCAAATGACCCGAAGTTGCCATATTACTATTCAACAAATAAGGCTGAAAAATATTGTGTAATTTGTATATGAAAAATTTTTTCATGATTTTTTTGTGGATTTTTCACAAACTTTACCGAATTCTGACTAGCTATATTTTGTGAAACCTTCACCATAAGCCTCCCGAATATCCCCCACAAAACAGATTGCCCGGTCATCCAGCTCATAAATTTTCCGCTTGACATTTACCATTTCTTTTGAACTAAGTGCACAGAGCAGCATCTGCTTCGGGCAGCCGGTATATCCACCCTGTGCCGGAACCCGCGTAACGCCCCGTCCCAGTTGTCCGGTAATGTATTCCGCAAGTGCTTTTTCTTCATTCGAAATAATATACATAAGTTTTGCATGGTTTGGTCCCTCCAGCACCAGATCAGAGACCTTTGTCATGACAAACAGGACAATCAGTGCATAAATTCCATTGCGAAGCCCAAACACGCCGATTCCGAACAGAATAATGATGCCATCCACGATTGCCATCAGCTTTGGAACGGATACATGCGGAATACGCCGATTGATGATCTGTGCTGTCATATCCGCACCGCCCGAGGACGCATTTTGCAGGAAGATCAAACCAAGTCCGCCACCCATGATCACGCCGCCACACAGCCCATCTACCAGTACATCACCTGTCAGAAGCGGCAGTGGACGGATCAATCCGAGAAACACAGACAGACACACCGTCGCATAGACTGTCCGGTAAAATATCAGCTTCCCAAGTACCTTATATCCTATGATAAACAACGGAATATTGACCGCCGCATTAACCAGCCACAGTGGGATATGAAACAAATGCTCCAGTAAGATTGCCAGTCCGGTCACACCTCCAGTTACCAGTTCCAGCGGATTAAAATAGACAACGACCGAGAAAGCCATCAAAAATGCCCCCACAGTCATCAGACCATACCTCTTTGCAATCATCACACAAACCTCCATACGAAAAAAGACTCCATACTAACCTCTAGTATGGAGTCCGCCATTGATTTTTATTCGCTTTTAATGATTGCTGTCAGATGCACCGATAATGATCACGACATCGTAACCGTCTGTGGATTCTGTCACATTGCTTGTCACAGTTCCAACTTCATAGCTGGCATTTGCAAAATACTGTACCAGTTCTTTGCCCACGCCATCTTCTCTTGCTACAATCTTTGTATCAGCGAGTGCTTCTGTGTAATCCGATGCATTTGTGTTTGCATATCCATTTGCATTTAATGTATCACACCAGCGTCCTGCAAGTCCAGCAATATCGGTACTGTTCAGCACCAGGATCTTCCTATCCGTTGCACTGACTGTCTCAGCCTCCTGTGCAGCTTCGGTTGTCTCAGCCTCTGTGGATGGTGTGATCTGAAGATCATCCACCTGAGAATCCGTCAATGCATTCTCATCGAGGGTTGTCGCAGGCGTATCCTTCGCTGTGTTCCCCTTTAATGCCTGCATTACAAAAAATGCGCCAAATGCCACAATGGCAAGTCCTAATATAATAACGGCTGCGCGAAGCAACATTGAAAAGAACAATCCTGCTGCCGTCTGCTGTTTTTTTCCACTCATAATTTTCTCCTATCTACGTCATACGTTGTTTCCATCTTTTTCTATTCGTATCTACCGTCACTCATTCTAGTCTTTTTTTCAATACATTTTTCAAGTATAGCAAATGTTGTTGTTTTTTTCAACCATTTATAGCATAATCGTAGTATAGATTTTTTGTGAAAAAGTTGCATCCTGCTATAGATATTTCAAGAATAACAAGGAGGTCCCAATCCCATGAAAACAGCTCTTATTACCGGTGCTTCCCGCGGAATCGGCGAAGCCACCGCCTATCAGTTAGCAAAAGAATACGACTGCGTTGCCATTATGAGCCGGAATACCGACGGAAAATTAAATGCCGTCGCGAATCAGATTCACACCACTACCAATTGCGAATGCATTCCATTTACCGGAGATGTGTCTGACTTTGCATTTGTCGAAGATTGCGTCCGGTCACTTGCCACATCCGGCCATCCGGTCGATACACTCGTCAACAACGCAGGCATCTCGCTCGTCGGGCTTTTTCAGGACATGACACCGGAGGAATTCGATTGCATCCTGCGCATCAATGTGACATCCGTCTACAACACCTGTCATGCTGTCATTCCGGATATGGTACGGAATCAGCGGGGACGTATCCTGAACATCTCCTCGGTCTGGGGGCTGGTCGGTGCCTCCTGTGAAGTCGCTTATTCGGCAACGAAGGGTGCCATCAACAGCCTGACGATGGCGCTTGCAAAGGAGCTTGCCCCAAGCCATATCGCGGTCAATGCCATTGCTTTCGGTGCGGTGGACACGACCATGAACGGTCATCTGTCTGTCGAAGAGAAGAAGGCACTCTGCGAGGAAATCCCGACAGAAAAAATGGCGGCTCCCGAAGAAGCCGCCGCCTGTATCTCTCATATTTTGGCAATGCCGGATTATATGACCGGCGAAATATTGAAATTCGATGGTGGCTGGATCTAGCCACCATTTTCCTTTTCCGAATTCTTTTCTGAATTCGTTATGAATCCTTCTTACGCAGGTTTTTGATTGCTGTTGTAAGCTTGATTGGATTTCCGTAACGCAATGTCGAACTCCGGAAGATCTTACCGCCGATCACACCCATAATGGCAACCGAAATATACAGAATTACCGCAGATACGATGATCTCCCATGTCTGTACATGTCCCATCGCCACACGTGCAAACATGGCGCTGTAAGAGCTAAACGGCAGGAAGGAACAGACTTTCATCGGTACGCCATCCACCTTGTCAAGCTGAAGCAGCACAACAAAATATACGATCATGATAATCATCTGTGCCGATCCGGCAGACTTGTTCAAGTCCTCAATCTTCGATACCAGAGCACCAAGCGCACCGTATAGGAACGCATAAAATAGGAATCCACCAATTCCAAATATGGCAAATACAACCAATACATTGGCTGGGATATCCAGGAACATGCCAAGGTCAATGCCCCAGAAATCTTTATTGTACTGGTACGAACCAAGCAGACAGACAGCAATGATTCCGACCTGAAATACCGTTGCCACGGCACCTGCAAATACCTTGCCGAACAACAGCGCCGTTGAATCGGTACTGGTAACCAGAATCTCGATGGAACGGTTGCTCTTCTCATTTGTAACAGAGGACGCAATACTCATGCCATACATGATGATGAGCATAAATATCAGGATTACCAGCACATAGCAGTACCAGAAATTCTGTGTGCTATCCTTGCCAAGCACATACTCGTCATGGGTAATCTCCTTATAGGATGCCTCCATGAATTCATTCAGATCCAGATCATGCTTCTCACAGTAATCCAGTTTGACAAGCATCCCCAGATAGCTGTCAAAGACGGCCGCATCGGAATTATCCATGCTCTTGTTATATACATAATAATCGTAGTCTGACAGCGAATGAACCGCAAATCCGGCGGCTGCTTCTTCCTCTTCAACCGCTTTTTTCAAAGCATCCTCACTGTCAAAGCTGACCAGATTTATTCCTGTTTCCATAGACCCCCATACCGAGCCATCCACGTCAATGATCAAAATTCCATCCGGATCGTAGACCCCATATGTATGCTCTGCATCCGCCTCTGCGGAAGAATCCTCCTTTGAAGCGCTGTCTTGAACGGTAGAATCCTTCTTATCTCCCGTAATTGCATCCTTGACACGCGGAACAAACATGATGCCCGCTGCCAAAACAGCAATCAGGATTGTAGATATCACGTATGACTTGCTCTTAAAATAGTTGTCCAGCTCAAACTTTAATATCGTGAAAAACTGTTTCATGTTATACCGCCTCCTTTGCTGCTTCCGCATCCGGTTCTTCATCCCCGACACAAGAGATAAAGATATCATTCAAGGATGGCTCATAGGCTCCAAACTGGTGAATTTCAACACCTGTTTGTTTACAAATATCAAGGATCTGCCACATATCAGCCTGGGTTTTCAGTTCAAGCACCACGTACTTTTTAGTCACACGCTCAACAGCTGCATAAGAAGACAGCTTCTCCCTGCAGATATCAGCCAGCTCCTGCGGGCTGTAATTATCTGCCGATATCGTCTTTCTGCCACGTCCGTACGTATCCTTGATATCATCAAGATGTCCGGCTAATACGACGTCGCCATGATTGATGATCGCGATATCCTCGCAGAATTCCTCCACATAGCTCATCTGATGGCTGGAGAAAATAACGATGCGGCCTTCACGGATCAATTCCCGGATGACGTCCTTTAACACCTGTGCATTGACCGGATCTAACCCGGAAAACGGCTCGTCTAATATGACTAACTGTGGCTCACCGACCAGAGTTGCCGCAAGCTGTACCTTCTGCTGGTTTCCTTTTGATAATGTCTCTAAATTCCGGTCAATATATTCGGATACATGAAGACGCTCCAGCCATTTCACAGTGCTCTCATTCGCCTGTTTCTTATTCATGCCCCGGAGCATAGCCAGATACACCATCTGGTCACGTACTTTCTTCTTCGGATAAAGTCCCCGTTCCTCCGGCAGATATCCAACCTGGCTTGCCGTCGGACGAAATATTTCTCCATCAAGCATAATCTCGCCGGAATTCGCATGGAATACATCCATGATAATCCGGATCGTCGTCGTCTTGCCTGCGCCATTTCGACCAAGCAGTCCGAGTGCCCGTCCGCTCTCCACCGCGAAGCTGACCCCATGCAGGATTTCTTTTTCCCCGAAGCTTTTTCTTATATCTTTTAATTCGAGCTTCATAACCTCTTCCTTCTTTCCTGTCTACCGATTTTGTTATTCCCGCTTACCGCGTATTATACAAATCCAAAAATCTGTATAAAAATAACATGTCCCCAATATAGCAGAATTAATTGTCGTTTACAACTATCTGTCCCTGCATTTCATCTGTCCGCCAGATAAAATGCAGATCTATCGAAGACATGTTATGATCCGTCACCATGTATCTGCATGATGACCCGCATGCACATCCGTGCATATTTTTTATATGATTATCAACTGTTATGGCAGTGCATACTTCTGTTCATATGCGCGGTACTGTTCGTCGTACCACTTCGCATCCTGCTCTTTCACTTCTTTGCGGTGCTCATGTGCATCGAGTTCATCATCCTCCACCTGGATTACGCAGGTAGCAATATTCGAGCAGTGATCGGAGATACGCTCGTAAGTATCCGAGATATCTGACAGACTAAGTCCAAGCTCAATCGTACATTTGCCTTTGCGGAGACGCTTGACATGACGTTTCTTGAGTTCTTTGTTCATATCGTCCATCAATTCTTCCAAAGGCTGTACAAGCGCTGCCTTATAACGGTCATTTTGCTCAAATGCATCGACTGTCATTGTCAGGATATCTTTCAATGCCTTGCTGTAGACAGCAAGCTCATCCATCGCCTTCTTCGAGAAAATCAGTTCTTTCTTATGCATCTGTTCCACTGCCAACAGTATATTCACCGCCAGATCCGAGATACGCTCAATATCTCCCAGCGAATGAAGCATCAGTGACAGGCGGTGTCCATCTTCCTTCGAAAGATCTTTCGTGGAGAGCCGGAGCAGATATGTGCCAAGCTGATCCTCGTATTTGTCGACGGTATCTTCTTCCTTGCGGATCCGTTCCGCTATTTCCTCGTCGTATGCGGTAAGCAATCCGACTGCACGTCCAACAGATTTCATGGAGAGCTCTGCCATCTCAGAAGCTACCTTCCGACACTGCATGATTGCGAAACCAGGTCTCTCTAAGAATACAGGATCCAAAAGCTGCAGTACCTTGTCATGCTTGCTAAGCTCATCCTCTTCCTCGTCGTCATCCTTGATGGTCTTGACAGCAAGAAACTCCAGAAATCCGGAAAGCGGAAGCAGCACAATCGTTGCGGCAATATTAAAGATCGAATGGATCGTTGCAATTCCTACCTCATTTGCCGCCTGCGGCAGGAATGCATAATGTACAAATGCATTGGAGATATAAAATACTAACATGAATACAACCGTTCCGATTACATTAAAGTAAAAATGAACCGCTGCCGCGCGTTTTGCATCCTTACTTGCTCCCACACTTGAGATCATCGCAGTCGTACAGCTGCCGATATTCTGTCCCATAATGATAGGGAGAGCAAGTGCATAGGAGACAGCGCCCGTGGAACAAAGTGCCTGCAAAATACCTACGGACACAGAGGAAGACTGCATGATTGTCGTCAATACAAAACCTGCAATAACTCCGAGAAGCGGATTCTCAAACTTCGTCAGAATGTGTGTGAACTGCGGAACATCCTTAAGCGGTTCCACTGCCGAACTCATTGCGGTCATACCATACATCAGAATCGCAAAACCAAGTAAGATCGTTCCGATGTTATGTTTCTTCTCACTCTTGCAAAATACAACTAAAATCGCTCCAATCACAGCCAGAATCGGCGTAAAAGAGGTCGGCTTCAGCATCTGAAGGAAGAAGCTTCCTCCGTCAATACCGGACAGTGACAGCAGCCACGAGGTTGCCGTTGTACCGATATTCGCGCCCATGATAATACCGACTGCCTGATTGAGCTTCATGATACCGGAGTTAACAAAACCAACGACCATAACCGTCGTCGCTCCGGATGACTGGATGACTGCCGTTACACCTGCGCCAAGCAACACAGCAGACCACTTATTGGAGGTAAGGCGTTCGAGAACCTTTTCCAGCTTACCACCTGACATCTTCGCTAATGCGTCTCCCATTATATGCATACCGTACAGAAACAATGCGAGACCACCAACCATGGATAGAACGTCAAAAATATCCATCTTTTTCTCCTATTCTCTTTATTGACATTTTATAAGCCGGTCTGCTGGATTTTACCCAAAATTCACCTAATTTTTACAGTTTCCGGTCTTTAACAATAATACAACCTTGAAGAGGTCTCCGTCAATCATTATTTCCACTTTGCCGTTCTGTAATTCCATCAGGCTCTGCGCAATGGATAGTCCGAGTCCATTGCCCTCTGTATTTCTTGAACGGTCGCCACGGACAAACCGTTCCTTTAATTCATCGCCAGAGATGTTGAGTGGTTCCTTCGAAATGTTCTTGAAGGTCACTGTGATCTCTCCCGGTTCTGCCTCGTCAATATCGATGTATACCCGGCTGTTTGGCTGGGCGTACTTGATGATATTTCCGATCAGATTGTCGAACACGCGCCACAGATGTCTGCCATCTGCCATGACATGGCAGTCTGCCTGCGCACCATATTTCTTCGTCAGATAATTCGTCACTACCGGCTGCAGCTTACATGCCGCAAGCCGCTCTTCGAATTCTCCGAGCGCCTGTTCTAAAAGCATTTCCACGTCGGTCGGTTCCATATGCACTTCTAGATTACCCGTAGACGCCTTGCTCGCTTCGATCAGATCCTCGATCAGCTTCTTGAGCCTTGCAGACTGTCGCTGCAGCACCCCTAGATATTCTGCTTCCTTGTCACTTAAATCGCCCTCCTTGGAGAGGATATCCACGTAATTGATAATAGACGTAAGCGGTGTCTTGATATCATGGGAAACGTTCGTGATAAGCTCCGTCTTCATCCGCTCGCTCTTCATCCGCTCTGCCACTGCCACGCGCACACTGTCCTGAATACAATTTAATGTCTCGCCATGTGCCGCAAATTCCGGCAGCATATGTGTCGTGTCGATCTTATAATCGGTCTCACCGTCTGCAATCTTCTTCGCGCCATCCTTCAGCCGATACATCTGCACGATCACGCGGATTACGAATACTGCAAGCAAAGCCGCACATACCAGATCCAGCACGATTGCCAGTCCGGCAGAACCACTCGCAGCCACGAGAATAAACCGGAGCAGTGCGATTCCTGCCAATCCGCCAATCCATTTCCAATAGAGGTTAAAATGTCTTCCAAGGAAACGGAATAAATCCCGAAGCTTGCCAAACACCCATTTCACAAGCCGCACAAGCAGTTTACAAAGCCGCCAGATCAATGTGTTTGCAAACATTGCCCAGCCGGAAGCCTTCAGTCTGGTTGATGTCGTCATCAGTAGCGGTGGAATCAGAAACGCCACAACCGCCGTACAGATGGATGCTAGGAAGATTTCATCCCGTGTGGAATAGCTATACCACGTAAGCAAATTAATTCCACAAGCAACAAGTCCGACCGCGATTGCAATGAATAAATCATATGGTATCCGGTCAAATACATTGCAGGTGATTGTCTCCTGCCCTTTCCGGTGTCCGGACGCTGCAATCAGAAATCCGCCCATAAAAAGAATCATAATCAGCGAAATCGCAAGCACATAAGGTGCCATATTCACAATTGGCTTGCAATACCGCAGCACGATCGACTCTGCATAGATATCACGTGCAGTCAGGTCGGATCTGACATAGGCATACAGCGTGTAAGAAACCGGTGTATACATATCAATGCCCTGCGTCAGGCTGCCGTCATAATCCAGCGTCAGGCTCTCATTGTATATCTGCACATCACCGGCTTTCTTCGTCGCACGTGCAACTGCCTTCTGATAAGCGGAATTGTTCGAGAGATAATAAATAAAATTTGTGTTGTCAAGCTGAATATACGGATCCGCATTGCCTTCGTCATCTACGGCACTGTCAACCACGGTCATATCCGCAAAGGAAATATTGCTCCAATCCCAGTACACGTCACGGATTGACATAGGAACTTCCCCGGATGTTGCAAATACAGTTTCGTCCGCTTCATAGCTGCTGTAATCCTCATCATATTCGTCCGGTACATAATTGTTCTTCCAGAAATCAATGATATCCTCCAGAGAAAGCTTACAGGTGATCGTCGTCTGTCCGGTATAGGTCATTATCCGCCTGGATCTTACGTCATGATACTGATACTCTTCTGCCTTATAATTCGACAAGGTTGGATACTTCTTTGCATCATCCGGTACGACCTCGAAGTAGAAATTGCTGTTTTTCTCATTGAAATAATCCTTATAATACCGTATCGTATGATTCTCCTGCGTATCATCCTGACTTTCCACATATGCCTTGTAGTATTCGTCCACCTGATACGAGGAATTATCCACGAGATTTCCCATATAGCCATCGTAAATCGCCTCCGCCTGCATCTGGCTGGAACCGCCGTAGGAAATCGCCGCAACTACCACACAGCTGGAAACCGCTGCCATAAAAAGCGATACAGAAAGCAGGATTGCAGCAACCACCTTTGCCACTGCACTTTTCTTTAATTTGTCCATTTTATCATTCCTTCCCAAACATATACCCTTGTCCCCAGACTACCTTGATGTAGCGCGGTTCCGAAGGGTCTGCCTCGATTTTCTCACGCAAGTGGCGAATATGTACCGCAACGGTGCCCTCCTGTCCGAACGGTGCATCCTCCCAGACAGCCCGGTAGATATCCTTCGGTGCATAGACCGTATTCGGATGTTCCATCAGGAATTTCAGGATTGCATACTCTGTTTTGGTGAGGTTTACCATATCTCCGTCAATCGTAACCTTCTTCGCCCTGTCATCCAGACAGACGCCGCCGATGGTAAGCGTATCCGCTTCCGGTTCCTTCGGAACATTTCCGCCAAGCATCATGTAACGGCGCAGCTGTGCCTTTACTCTTGCGATCATAACAACCGGGTTAAATGGTTTGGTAATATAGTCGTCGGCGCCAACCGACAAACCAAGGATCTTATCTGTATCTTCACTTTTCGCTGTGAGCAGAATGACCGGAACATTGGACATCTTGCGAATCTTGTTCATCGCTGTGATACCATCCATCACCGGCATCATGATGTCCATCAGTACAAGCTGTACATCCCCGGTTTTCAGCTTCTCACATGCCTCCTGTCCGTTGTACGCTTTCGTCACCTGGTACCCTTCTGCAGACAGGTAAATACCAAGTGCCTCCACGATATCCTTCTCATCATCACAGACTAAAATGTTATACATATTGTTCTCCTCTTCCTTATCGGTAATCTCCGACCATACAGGTATCCCTGTTGTTATGATACCTGTATTATCGCAAAATGAATTTTAAGATACTAGATTTCATATATTTAAGATTTTATTAAGAACATTTCATTTCTTTTCGATCCTGCAACACAGGAAATGCATCCCGGATCTTTGTCACATCGTTTTGTATATCATACACAAGTAGTTTTTCTTCCTTGCAGGAATCATCTGCAAGCCGGATTTCCCTCATCGGCACAAGCAGGCTGCCATCCGGAGCATACACCCCCGAATCCCCGGAATAATACTGTCCGTCCATATCACCGCAACAGTTCACCCCTGCCACATAGCACTGATTCTCGATGGCTCGTGCCGCAAGTAATGTCTTCCAATGCGACGTACGTGCCTCCGGCCAGTTTGCGGGCACGATAAAAAACTCAGTCTCCGGCACCATCACCCGGAACTGTTCCGGGAAGCGGAGATCATAGCAGATGGCAAGTCCTGCCTGAAATTCTCCGAGCCATCCGGTGCAAAGCTTCTCTCCGCCCCGGAAATGTGCATGTTCTTCCCCATAGGAAAACGGATGGATCTTGGCATAGTCCATTGCAATTTTACCGTCCGGCGTCACGATCGAATAATGATTCTCACAGAGTGGTTCTGTCTTTTTTACCCAGCCGATGCCGATTGTCTTGTGGTGCCGCCTTGCAAGCGACGATACCTGTTCAATCGTCCAGCCGGTTGTTGGTTGGTTCGTCATGTCCGGAGTGCGATCCATTTGCGCACGCGACTGTATCTCAGCATCCGGTTGACAAATTTCTGCCGTCACATCGGTATGCATCGAGAATCCCGTCAGGCTCATCTCCGGGAACAATACGATCTCCGCGTCCGCGGCTATCACAAATTCCTCTGCCCGGACGAGATTCGCCTGTTTGTCTTCCCATAGGATATTCGTTTGTGCCAGTGCAATCCGCATACGCTCTCTACCTCCACAATTTTACCACTGTCCCATCACTTTATGCATAAATGCGCCCACCTCTTCCCAGGCGCGCTTTGACTCCGGTATCACTGTGCCGCTCATCTGAAACACATGAAACATTCCTTCATATACTGTGAATCGTACCGGAACGCCTTGTTCTTTTGCCTTCTTCGCAACCGATGCCGCATCATCATACAGCATCTCGTGTGTCCCGACCTGAATCAGCATCGGCGGAAATCCGGTAAAGTTTCCGTACATGGGTGAAATCAAAGGGTTCTTCGCATCATTTTCCCCGATATAAGGGCTGTGCAACAGCATCTCTCCACCGCCATCTGCACCAAAGACCGGATCGATCTCCCGGTTCTTCGTGTACGATTCTCCCGTGATCGCCAGATCCGTCCACGGCGACATCGCAACTAATCCCGCCGGCATCGGCTCGCCATTTGTGCGCAGTTCCATACAGAGTGCCATCGCCAGACCGCCGCCCGCCGAATCGCCGACTACGATGATTCGATCGGATTCATAGCCTTTATCGCGCAGCCATTTATATGCGGCAACCGCATCTTCTAATGCCGCCGGAAATGGGTACTCCGGTGCCAGCCGGTAATCCACAGAAAGCACTGCCGCTCCACTGCTGATCTCGGCGTAAAGCCCTGCCATCTTCCGGTACTGTCCCTGCAACCCGGACATGTAACCACCACCATGAAGCTGTAGGATCACGTATGGATTCTCCGAGCCGTTCCATGTCAGATATTCCATCTTGAACAGTCCCATGTCGATATGTTCTACGGAAAGGTGCTCCGGGTATTCAAATTCTGTGTTCTGAATAGATTTTTCCTTTTTTCTCTGCCATGCCTGCTTTAAAACCGGGTTCTGGTTGACCATGGCTACGATATCACGCATCAGTTCTGCGCGGTGACTTGTCTTGTCGTTCTCCTTCATACATACCTCTCTTTTGATAATGATACTACACACGGAAGCGGCGGTTTAGTTCGAGCGTAGTGCTTCGCCCGCCAATCACGAAAATTCCGAAGAGCTGGACGAGTACGGTAAATACTGCAACCAGTGTCAGAAGCTTCCATGTGACAACTTCCAGGCTGACTAACAGCAGCTCAACGGCTGCGATCAGTGTCAGTTCGAGCTGCGGCATAATATAACTTCGCCAGTCGCGGCGTCGCACCATCATGAATACGAAGATTGTAATATTCGTCGCAATCACGACAACCGGAATTCCGATATTGACGGACCAGCCTGCATAGCCAAGAGAAAAATCGACTGCAAGCACAAGTGCCGCACTGATTACTCCCTGAAATATGATTTTCTGCTGTTCATCTGCAAGTGGCTGTGCGGTAAACGTAAATGTAAAGTACAGATACGCTATTCCTGCAAGACTTACCAGTGACCAGCGAACACCATGATAGGTCATATAATTTACGATGCCAAGCACGACCACACCGACAACCACGCAGAACGTCACGATGCGGATTGCGAGACGCATCCGCTGCTGCTTCGGGAGCATGTCCGGATAGACCGGCTGCACATGCTCTGTCTCCGACAGCGCGCCCTTGCAAAGTGGGCAGATCAGGCTGTCATCCTTCACTTTTATATTACAGCGATTACATTTACTCATAATACACTCCATTCGTCTCTACCGAGACATCAATTCCATCTTCTGCAAGCTTGCGGAAGAATACCTTCTGCACATCGACTTCCCGCACTGCCGAGCTGAATGTGAACACCAGTGTATCCTTATATGACACAACCGCAGCCTTCAAATTCTGGTTCTTCGACATAGACAAAGTCGCATACAATGACTCCACATAAGTGTCGTACGGACTTGCAAGCTTCACTAACCCAAGGTTCGTCACACAGCCGGAGTTCGCCTTCGCAGACATCTGATAGATGATCTTCATTGCGATATTCTTGATAAAGAGCGGTGTTGCACGCAGTGCCTTGTTCTTCTCATTTGACACATTGTACGCCATGATCTCTTCGAGATGTTCCTTCGTGATCTGGTTTTTCAGGCTCTCTGCCACCTGGGCAAGCACCTCTTCAAATGTATAATCCTCCCGCTCTGCCCGGAACATTGCCGACACGACCGCGAAGAAATTCTTCGTTGTCGCAGACCCATAATATGGCCGCAGATTTACCGGCACGCATACCGCAAGCGGACGCCGGTGCGGGATACTGTGCATATAGCCCTTATATACCGACCATGCAAATACACCGAGCAGATACTGATTGACAGTCACGCCATACTGCTTCGCCACGCGCTTGACATCCGGCAGATGCAGATAGCCGTGCATGATTCCGAAATATTCCCGCGGGAACATTTCCCCACGGATCACAAGTGCCTTCTCCGTCTTATAGCTCTTCTTCGCCGGACGCTTATAATGCTTCAGATAGCTGTCCTCCCGGTCGACAGTCGTCTCTTCATGCAATTCCATCCGGTCGCCCTTGCCGATCTCCGGATGCACCAGACGCAGATACTGGTACACGAGTTCTTTTAAGAACATCAGCGCACCATTGCCATCGGTCAATGCATGAAAGACTTCTAAGCTGATTCTTCGTTCATAATATAACACCCGGAACAGATACTCCCGGTTTAACAGCGGATTGATATACTGGCAAGGTCCCATGTCCTCCTGCATCACACGCGGCGCCGGGTTCGGATTATCCTCGAAATAATACCAGAATACACCAGTCTTCATACGCACATGCATGACGTCAAAATACGGAAGCACCATGTCGAGCGCCTGCTGCAATTTCTCCGGCTGGATCTCCTCGGTCAGTGTTGCCGCGATCCGGTAGACATTGCTTGATTTGCGGCTGGCAATCACCGGGAAGAGATTCGCGGTATTATCCAGCTTGTCAAATCGCGCTTCACGGATTCGTTTTGGCTGTCTCTTTACAGATTTCATCTTCGAATCCGTCGGTTTCACTTCCGGCTTTGTGTCCGATTTTTTCTGCGTATTCTGCGCTGTTTTTTTATTTGTCGTTTTCTGTCTTTTCTTACTCATTTTATTCAGTCCCAACTTCATCATGTACCTGCATGCGTCATTTTGTATCCATATCCTGCATAAATCTATACAATTTCATACATTCCCGCTCGCAGAACTTACACTAAGAAAAAAGCGGGCTGACATATCGTCAACCCGCATATCTCCAAGCTACTGATCGGATTCGAACCGACGACCTATTCATTACGAGTGAATCGCTCTACCAACTGAGCCACAGTAGCATGACAACCATCTTTCTATTCGCATAGAAATCCCAGCTGCATGTGATACTCTACCACACTAACTCAGATTTGTCAAAGCATAAGTTGACTTTGTATCCTTTATTTTTGACACCAACTGTTTATCATCCGTCAGAATCAAAATCTGCTCGGATGGAATCTCCTCTATACTCGCAAAAAATCCCTGCATCTGCGTATTGTTCATCTGCGGCAAGCCGTCGATCACAACTGGCATATGCTCTTTGCATAACCGTGTTGCAATTCCTACCCTCACTGCCATCCGCACCAATGGGAAATCCGTCGCATCAATCTGTGTAATATCCGTAAATGCGCCATTTTTCTTAATCACCAGTCGAAGCTTTTCATCAATCTTCGCGTCCTCATACAATCCACCTGTCACGCGCTGCATAATATCCGTCATGTGATCATTGATAATATAATTCCACTCTTCTACATAGCTTCTGGAAAGCTCCTGAATCGTATTGATAGCAAGCGTCGTCGCATAAATCTCTCGTTCAATTGCCTGTTTTCTGCCTTCGCACACACGGATTTCATCCTCCAGCTGTGCTTTCTGCTTCTTTCGCTCCAGAATCTCTGCCTCCGTTGCCCGCAGATCTTCCTTGAGATCCATATATTTCCGCGCGAAACTCATGTCGATCTCGACATCCTCATACGCCTCATTTTTACGTTCCAGTTCATAGACAATCTTCTTGAATTCTTCCTCCGAAGGTGCCTGATTTTCTCCATCCAGCGCGCCTTTTCTGTGCAAGCCGTCCACGATCGTCATAACTACAAACAATGCTGTACACACAACAAAGAGCTGCCGCACACCATCATCAAATGGAAGGATATATACAAGTGCGGCAATTACACCAATGACTAGCAATCCCGTCAAGGCAATCATCCACCAACGATCTGTCAGCTTCTTCGGTGCCTTATAATCCTTCAGCAAATCGGCATCCAGAAACACACTGTTTTCCTGCAAGGAATCCAGATGCTCGTTTAACTCATCGTCTTCCTCATACTTCGTGCCTTTTTCTGTATCAATTAACCGTCTGGCTTCGCGTTTCCGCTTCGCCGTCTCGATTGCAAACTCCTCATCATTGTCCGCAATCTTCTTACGGACTTCCTTCAGCGCTTCTTCGTCACCATCGTATTGTTTCAGTTCTTCTTTCAGCTCTGCAATCTGCTGCTCCGCCTCCGTCACATCCAGTGCATTTTTCTGGTCGCGCAGGATTGCCAGCGCCCGTCTTTTATCCAGATTGGAAGAACCGGTGGTTGCCAGATTGGTAACAAATGTATTGAGTTCTTCTGCTTCATTTTCTGTATCTTTTTGCTGACGAATATAGAGTGCATCACTATATGTCTTTTTGTCTACACCTGTCAGCGACTCATACAAGCTGTTCTTGTGCTTGAGCTTGCCAACACGACCATTCTTCACATTTAAGACCTGCGTCGTCATATTGTGCTTGCGGAAGCTGCGCTCCACCAGATACTCGTCTCCATCCTTTATCACATATGCCTTTCCAGAAAAGCCGTGTCCATCCATCGGCTTATGATGCGCCAGATCATCGTCCTCCGTCTCTGGAAATGTACCGATACCGTACAGCGTTGCATATTCAAAATCCGCGACCGTACTCTTGCCCGCATTTCGCGTGCCATACACAACATTCACACCCGGCTTCAAATTAATATCGCGGTTATGAAATTTTCCAAAATCTTTTAATAATAATTTACTGAAATACATCGTTATTTCTCTCCTGCTCCAAGCAGGGCTTCCATACAATAATGCAATGCCTTATCCCGAATCGCCTTATCGCCGCCTTTTTTATCGTCTGTCAGTTCGTCTATCAGTCTGCCAAGCAGATTGTCATGATTCGACACGTGCAGCTCGTCCATGTCGTAGTCGCATTCTGTCTTATCGATCACTTCGTTGATGCAATAGCGGCGTGTCAGTTCGCTTAAGTTGATCTCCATATTCTGAGCGGCACGTCCACGCAGCAAAATCCGGTAAATGTTATCCGCCCCCAGCTCCTGCATCTTTCCTTCTACAAGATTGCAGATATCTCCATTTGTATAGGTCGAATTGATATCCATCGCCATATTCACATATTTTCTGCATGCAAATGGCACAAATGTGATCGTCGTCTCACCTGAAGTTGACACCTCGCCTAAAATATAGCCGTGCTTTCCAGTCTCTGTATAAGAAAGTGGCTCCAGTGTTCCGGCAAATGCCATATGATTTTTCAATATATGTGCCGGCTTGTGCATATGTCCAAGTGCCACATACTGGAACCCCAGCTTCGCGACATGTTCTTTCGAAAATGGCATATGTTCCATGTCTCCGCCATGTCCAAGCAGAATATTGTATGCATCCGGCTTACCCGGTCGCATGCGTTCCAGAATCCGTCCAGTGTACGTCGCATGTCCATAGCTGTATCCGCTGACACAGACATTCAGATCCTCAAAATACACGCTTGCCGCCTGATCCCGTGGCATCACGATCGTATTACTCTCAAATGTATATGTCTCCCATGCGGAACCCGGATCAATATAGTCCTGATCGCCAGCAATAATTACCGTCTTTGTATTTGGAATCTTCCGAAGCTGGAAATCCAGTTCCTTCAAATCCTGTTCCGTCGGCCTTGTGTAAAACAGATTTCCCGCAATCAAAAGCAATTCAATTTTCTGTTCTTCGCATACCTCAATCACACGGTGAAAGGTACTATAAATCTCCTTTGCCCGCACATCACTCCAGATTCTTCCGCGGTCTGGCTGCGCACCCAGATTGACGTCTGCTATATGTATGAATTTCATAGTGTTACCTTGCCTCCATGCAGGCTCTCATGTTCCTGCACCAGTTCCTGATATAAATCCAACACATTCCAGTGAATGTTATGTTCTGTCACAACTGCCCGATAATCGATCTGCGGCATGCCATCTTCTTTACATGCCGCAAGAAAACGATTCAACAACCCATCCGAAAACTCTGAAAATAATATCATCGGATCAGGCAGATCTTTTCCTTCGTACCAATCCCCGTTCTGTTCAAATCCCGGCAATCCGGCATGACAGCCGATTGGCTGTAAAAAGCGCTTGCGCGCAATCTTCTTGCAGGAATATCCAAGACGCATGCCAAGTGCTTCTAATTGTCTGTGCTGTTCCGCTGGAACACTGTATAAAAGTATCGTTGGCATCGCATCCGCCTCCATTCCCACATTACATACTTCTGATTATTTTATCGCATCGGTACATTGAAATCAAGCTTTTCCAGAAATTCACGAGAGTTTCACAAAAGAAAGGACTGTCCACCCTTTTCGCGAACAGCCCTTCTTAATTCGATCCATCACCCATGGATTTTCCTTTATTCATTTAACTCATGAATGTTCTTTGAAAGTTTCCGCAACGAGTCCACAATCTGGGAACTTGCCTGGCTCATACCATCTGCCAGCTTCTGCACTTCCGATGCAACTACTGTAAAACCACGCCCGGCTTCCCCTGCACGTGCCGCTTCTATCGCGGCATTTAAAGCAAGAATTCTCTGACGGCCGCTGAATTCCTCGATTTTCTGTGTCTTCTCACTTGCATCATCAATGTATTCCACGCACTCCTGGATCCCCGTCTGCAGTTTATCCAGCAAACGCTTATTCACTGCAGAAGTATAAGATGCGCGCACAAACATATTAATCACATCGCCAAGCAGCGTCGCTGCTGCCTCGATTTCTTCCCTTGTCTTAACATTCACCTTGTGCAATGCCCGAACATAGGCCTCTGCATCGATACCAAGCTCTCCCGCAGTCTTCCGGAATGCATCATCATCCGGATGCTCCGGCAGCACCTGTCCGCCAATTACACTTCCCAGCACCGTTCCATCGTCCAGGGTAATCGGTATTCCAAAATCCACGAGTCCTGCATGGCAGGAATACACGCCCTTTCCTTCCCGGTCACACTTCTCGCAGCGTCTGCGTCCTTCTGCACTTCCACGAGTCAGATCAATACAAAACTCTGTAAAGTTGTAGCACTCACTGATGTACTTTCCATCTGCCCCAACAGCCACCGTTGCAAGTCCGGTACTCATCGCCCAGTTCTTCATGATGTCCTCAAACTTCTTCATGTCACAAAAATCTTCGATACGAATCATATACTTCCACCCCATCTCTCATGGCTTCGCCATTTCGTAATATTATACAAATTAGTATATCATTTTTGGTGGTTTTTTACAATCTTAATCAATGTTCCATATGTGCATATTTTTCTTTCGTCGCAAGTCCACCCCGGATATGACGCTCGGACTTGTTGACATCTAACACCTTCCTTGCCTCGTGTGCAAGACGCAGGTTGATCTGCTCTAAGCGTTCCGTGACGTCTTTATGTACGGTTGACTTCGAAATACCGAACTTCCGCGCAGCCTGTCTGACCGTTGCCCCCTCCTCAATGATGTATTCACCAATTTCAAGTGCCCGTTCTTCAATGTAATCTCTCAACTATACAAACCTCTGTTTGACTGTTTGTACAGTGTATGAAGATGGTTACGGTAATATGATACCGATTGCGGTTACATTATTTTGTTGTAATGTTCTATCATCTTGTCATATCCGAAAACAATATCAAAATATTTATATGGTGTCCGGCGAAACTGATTATCAAGAAAAAACAGTTGGTAGCAACTATCATATTATGTTATAATTTAATATAAGCAAGGAACAAATGACTACATATTGTATATATGATGGTTTGTCGCTACTAGATGTAATAGGTTGAACACCCCTCCAAAAATAGTGTATCGTTCAACATAATGATTTAGTATCAGGAAAGGAGCGATAACTTATGTCTAATTATAAGGATTATAAAGATGCCTATATGGTGTGTTTACGTGCATTGTTTGGCGATGTCTTGACACTAGACGAAGAAACGTTTGTGTTATTAGATGCCAGTTTTGCATTGGTGGAAAATGATGGCGATTATATTTGTTCAAAAGGTTTTGAACGTTGGCTGCAGGTGCAGTTACCATATATTTATGGTGCTTTCTTATCCAGAGAAGATTTTACAAAGAATGTATATGATGTAATGTATCATTTTGTAGCAACTGGGAAAGAATCGGCTTTAGAAAAATTAAAGGCAAAGCCTGTTAATGAAAAGATGGCTGACCGTGTTTATACAGTAACATTTCAGAATTTTAGTCAGAATGTATATATGCAATGGCTTGATTTGATTCAAACATGTATTACGTATTTGAATGGTTTGTCTGAATGGATTGATGAACAGGCATCAAATATGAGCGCGTCACATAGATATATGCTTACATTTATTTTGTTCAATTTTCCTGTTTTTGTACAGTTATTAATGCGTGATGAGAATTTTTTACAGGCATTTGAAATTGGTACAGAATATATGGCTGATAGATACCAATATGTTCATTATGAATTGCATGGTGATATGTTTGAACTGGCTGATGACGAAAAATGTTAAATGGATGAAAAGTTACATGTTATTACACAGAATCTTTAACCTCTATTCGAATAACTACTACTTTTTCATTACAACAGTTTCTCAATCTTCTTTATTAACGCCGCCAAATTGATCGTTAACCTGCCATCATACAGACTGACCGGGATATCCGCATCAATTCCATAAATCACAGGGAAGATTTCCTTGTTGAACTCATACACCATAATGCGCTTCTGGTATGGGTCCACAATCCAGTATTCCTTCACACCGGCATCCATGTATTTGGAAAGCTTCTTTCCATAGTCGCGAAGCCGGGTGGATTTTGAGATTACCTCCAGCACAAAGTCCGGCGCACCATATATGCAACGCACCTTCATCCGGTCAATGTCGCACAAAATGACGACGTCCGGCTGCAGCATCGTCTTATCATCACAGTCAAGCTGTACATCCACCGGCGAGATAAACGGCATGCACGGTCCATCATGCTCCAGAATAAAATTTGATATCTGCCTGTGAACTTCCCCTGCAATCAACTGGTGAATCGTCGAAGGTGCCGCCATATCATAGATACAACCGTCAATCAACTCTACCCGGCGATCCTCCGGCAGCGCATAATAATCATCCAGCGTATACTGTCCCTGAACCTTTGCCGCGTATGCTGTTCCGGAATCCTCTACCATATCCGCATACAGGTAATCACGGTCGCCATTTTCAAAGATACGTGCCAATGCCTCAAGCGTATCATAGCGCGGCGATTTCGTCTCACCCGTAAAAATCTTCTGCACGGTTCCAAGCGGAACTCCCGACATCTGCGACATCATGTTATACGTGTACCCATGTTCCCGCTTCTTTTCTTTCATTTCTTCGATTGTCATATGCATCACTCCTTTGAAAAATTCTTTCATTACCGATACCTTTATATTTAGTATAATACTCTTCTATTTATAAATCAACCGTTTTTTACCCGTTTTATATCCAAGTATTTGATTTTTTTATTCTATATTACATCCGTTAAGTATCCGTTTTTATTCAGTTAAGAACTCGTTTCTACTAAAAATGCAACTTATAATTGACATTTTTTCTCGGATAGTGATAGTTTAATAATGAATAAATGGACATACTACAGAAAAATGGTGAAAAATATGAATGAGAACATAAAATCTGCCAATCCACTTGGCACACAGAAAGAATCCAAATTACTTGTCAAATTCGCAATTCCATGCATCATTTCGATGCTGGTAACTGCCCTTTATAACATTGTCGACCAGATCTTCATCGGGCAGGGGATTGGAATCAACGGAAATGCAGCGACAAATATTACATTTCCACTGTCTACGACATGTACGGCGATTTCCCTGTTGCTCGGAATCGGAAGTGCGACCAATGTCTCCCTGAAGCTTGGGGCAAAAGAGGACGAAGAAGCTGCCAATTACGCAGGATGTGGTATCTGCTTAATGACGATCTTCGGACTTATCTTATTCGCACTTACCTCCATCCTGCTTACACCAATGCTGAAATTCTTCGGAGCAACAGTGGAAGTTCTTCCCTTTGCACAGGAATATACGCGTATCGTTGCGATCGGATTTCCATTTCTGATTGCCAACACCGGTATGAGTAAACTGATTCTCGCCGACGGAAGCCCACGTTATTCGATGATTTCCATGCTGATCGGTGCCATCGTAAATACAATTCTTGATCCAATCTTCATTTTTACATTGGATATGGGAATGCGCGGTGCCGCACTCGCAACGATTCTTGGACAGATTGTATCCTTCTGCATCAGTTTGCGATATATGTTTCATTTCAAGACTATCCGGTTACGCAGACGGTGTTTCCGCATCCGTGGAACTTATTTTGCAAACATCATGCACCTTGGTGCAAGCGCATGCTTCAACCAGATTGCTATGACCATCGTACAGATCGTGATGAACAACGTCCTGTCACATTACGGTGCATCATCCGTCTATGGAAGTAATATTCCACTTGCCTGTGCCGGTATTATCACAAAGGTCAACATGATCTTCATGTCGTTCGTCATCGGTATCTCACAGGGCATCCAGCCGGTCATCGGATTTAATTACGGTGCAAAGAAATACAACCGTGTGAAGAAAACATATCTTCTGGCACTTGCTACCGCAACCTTCCTGTCGCTGATTGCATTTGCATGTTTCCAGCTTTTCCCAAGACAGATCATCCGTGTCTTCGGAGAAGGAAGTGAGCTGTACTATCAGTTCTCCGAACGGTATTTCCGGATTTATATGTTCTTCACCTTAATCAACGGCATCCAGCCTGTAACTGCGAATTTCTTCAATTCCATCGGCAAATCGCAGCTTGGTATTTTCATGTCACTGACGAGACAGATTCTCTTCCTGCTGCCGCTCATCGTGATCTTCCCGATCTTCATGGGAATCGACGGTGTCATGTATGCTGGCCCGATTGCAGATGTCGCAGCCGCTGTAGTCTGTGGTGTATTTACGATCAAGGAATTGCGCGAGCTGTCGCGGCTGAATTCACAACAAACTGTATAAATTACCAAAGCCGTGCATGGGTATTTCTACAACCCATGCACGGCTTGTTTTTTATTTTGTAATCCGATCGATCTTCTCGCGTTCTTCCTGTGTAAATGTCATATTTGCGAGCATGCCGATGTTGTCTAAGATCTGGGATGGTCTGGATGCACCAATCAACACACTTGTAATGTCGTTATCACGCAGAATCCATGCAAGTGCCATCTCTGCCAATGTCTGACCACGGTTTTCTGCAATCACGTTGAGTGCACGAACCTTTGCAATCGTCTCCTCATTGATAGCAGTCTCCTTCAGGAATCTGCCATCGGTACGGATACGGCTATCCTCCGGGATACCATTTAAGTAACGATTTGTAAGTAAACCCTGTGCCAATGGACAGAATGTGATGATACCGATGCCGTTTGCGGCTGCGTAATCTTTTAATCCATCCTCTTCCATCTCACGGTCAAACATATTGTACCGTCTCTGGTTGATAATAAATGGCGTTTTCATCTCCTTGAAAAGCTTTGCAATCTCGATTGTCTGCTCTTTATTGTAGTTGGAGATTCCGACATACAACGCTTTTCCGCTTCGTACAATGCCATCCAAAGCGCAGGCAGTCTCTTCCAGCGGGGTATTCGGATCCGGTCTGTGGTGATAGAAGATATCCACATAGTCAAGTCCCATCCGCTTCAGGCTCTGATCGAGGCTTGCTACCAGATATTTCTTGCTGCCCCAGTCGCCGTAAGGGCCCGGCCACATCGTATATCCGGCCTTCGTAGAGATGATCATCTCGTCCCGATATGGACGCAGACTCTTATCTAAGATCTTGCCAAAATTCTCCTCAGCAGCGCCATCATATGGGCCATAATTATTCGCCAGATCGAAATGTGTGATACCGTTATCAAAGGCTGTCTCGCACATATCCATCATCGTATCAAAATTTCCGTTCGAACCAAAGTTGTGCCAAAGCCCAAGCGATACCGCAGGAAGCTTCAAGCCACTTGCGCCACAGTAATTGTACTTCATATTGTCATATCTTGTTTCTTTTGCAATATACATGTTGTACCCTCCTCGTATACCCAACTAATTTTTTGCGAAGCAGAAAGTCCCATGTATATGATATATTCCGACACTAGCTTCGTGTTATATGAATATGTTTGAAGCTTAGAGATTCTTAATGTTCTGTAAGTTATCAGCAATGTTTGAACACGATGTTCAAACAAGCCGCCACTGAGCCACGGATGGCGAATTGGCGGCGTTTGCGTACGTTTTCGATGTTTTCAACAGAACATTTAGCATCTCTTAGCTTCAATATATCACATATTACACGAAGCCAGTGTCAGAATATATCTATAAAAACCTCGTCTGCTTCGCAATTATTATAAACAAAAGGAAAATCGAAAAGAATATAATTTCTTACGATTTTCCTTTAAAATTTTACCCTGAACGAATTCTTGGAGTATTCTTACAGCCTCAACTTTTACTTCTTCAAATATTTCTTGAGATACTGCCCCGTATAACTCTTCTTGCACTTGGCAATCTCTTCCGGCGTTCCGGTTGCAACAACTGTTCCTCCGCCTTCGCCGCCTTCCGGTCCGATATCAATGATATAATCGGCGGTTTTAATGACATCTAAGTTGTGCTCAATAACTACAACCGTATTTCCACCCTCACACAACCGACGCAGAATATCGACCAGACGATGTACATCCGCAAAATGAAGTCCCGTTGTCGGCTCATCTAAGACATAGATCGTCCTGCCTGTGCTGCGGCGTGAAAGCTCTGTCGCAAGCTTGATTCGCTGTGCTTCTCCACCGGATAATGTCGTCGATGGCTGACCAAGCTTGATATAGCCAAGTCCAACCTCCTGTAAGGTCGAAATCTTGCGCAGGACAGATGGCACATGCGCGAAGAACTCGCACGCTTCATCGACTGTCATATCAAGTACATCGTAGATACTCTTGCCTTTGTATTTCACTTCCAATGTCTCCCGGTTGTACCGCTTTCCATGGCAGACCTCACATGGTACATATACATCTGCTAAGAAATGCATCTCAATCTTGATGATACCATCACCACGGCACGCCTCACATCGGCCACCGGCAACGTTGAATGAGAATCGTCCTTTTGTGTAACCCATTGCCTTTGCATCCTTTGTATTCGCAAACAAGTCACGGATCAGATCAAAGACACCCGTATAAGTCGCCGGGTTCGAACGTGGGCTTCTGCCGATTGGAGACTGGTCAATGTTGATAATCTTGTCCAACTGGTCAAGTCCTGTGATATCGTCATGCTTGCCCGGTTTTACCTTCGCGCGGTTCAGCGTTCTAGCAAGATGCTTATATAAGATCTCATTGACAAGCGAACTTTTTCCAGAGCCTGATACACCTGTCACGCAGGTCATCACGCCAAGTGGGAACTTCACATCAATATTCTTCAAATTGTTCTGTCTGGCGCCAAGTACCTCGATATATCCGGTTGGCGTTCTCCGCTCTTCCGGTACCGGAATCTTGATTCTGCCGCTTAAGTAGGCACCCGTGATAGACTCCGGACACTGCATGATCTCCTCTGCGGTTCCCTGAGCCACGACTTCACCGCCGTTCGCACCTGCGCCCGGTCCGATATCAATGACGTGATCTGCCGCAAGCATCGTATCCTCGTCATGCTCTACCACAAGCAATGTATTTCCCAGATCCCGCAAACGCTTCAGTGCCGCAATCAGCTTATCGTTGTCTCGCTGATGCAGTCCGATACTTGGCTCATCCAGAATATACGCAACCCCAACCAGACCGGAACCGATCTGGGTTGCCAGACGGATACGCTGCGCTTCTCCACCGGACAAGGTTCCTGTCGCACGCGATAATGTCAGGTAATCCAGACCAACATTGATCATGAATCCAAGTCTCGCCTGAATCTCTTTTAACACCTGTGCGCCGATCATCTTCTGCCGGTCGGTAAGCTCTAATTTCGAGATAAAATCATGCAAGGCTACCACAGACAGATCTGTGACATCCGCAATGTTCTTTCCACCGATCGTAACTGCCAGCGACTCCGGCTTCAATCTCTTACCATGACACACCTCACATGGTGTCACAGTCATATAGGTCTCATAGTCCTGCTTGACCGATTCTGCAGTCGTCTCTCTGTACCGGCGCTGCAGATTCCGAAGCAGTCCTTCGTAATTTGCATAGAATGCATCTTTTCCGTTATACGCACTCTTATAGTGTACATAGATTTTCTCGCCTTCAGTTCCGTATAGGATCACATGCTTTGCCTCTTCCGGCAGATCCTTAAACGGCACATCCAGAGAGAATTTGTATTCTTCTGCGAGTGCTTCGAGGCATGCATGTGCATAACTCTTCTTATCACCACTCGACTGCCAGCCCGGTACGGCGATTGCACCCTCATTCAGAGTCAGACTGTCATCCGGAATAATCAGGTCAATATCAAATTCTGTCTTGAATCCAAGTCCCGTACAGCAAGGACATGCGCCAAATGGGTTGTTGAACGAGAAGCTTCGCGGCTCGATCTCCTCGATGCTGATGCCACAATCCGGGCAGGAAAAGCTATCCGAAAATAACATCGTTTCTCCGCCGATCACATCAACCTTCACCAAGCCTTCTGCCAGCTTCAGGACAGTCTCAATGGAATCCGTCAGACGGCTTTCAATGCCTTCTTTGACTGCGAGTCGGTCCACAACAATATCGATATTATGCTTCTTGTTCTTATCAAGCTTGATCTCTTCCGACAGATCATACATACTGTCATCCACGATCACGCGCACATAACCGCTTTTCTTTGCCTGCTGCAGCAGCTTGACATGCTCGCCCTTCCGTCCACGCACAACAGGCGCAAGCAACTGGAATTTCGTACCCGCAGGCAGCTCCATAATCTCATCGACCATCTGATCGACGGTCTGTCTGGCAATCTCTTTGCCACACTTCGGGCAATGCGGGATTCCTATACGCGCGTACAGCAGACGCAGATAATCGTAGATCTCCGTCACCGTTCCAACCGTGGAACGCGGGTTCCGGTTCGTTGATTTCTGATCGATGGAAATGGACGGAGAAAGTCCCTCAATCGAGTCAATATCCGGCTTGTCCGCAAGTCCTAAGAACTGCCGTGCATAGGACGACAGAGACTCCATGTATTTCCGCTGCCCTTCCGCATAGATCGTATCAAAAGCAAGAGAGGACTTACCGGAACCGGAAAGTCCTGTCAATACTACAAACTGATCACGCGGAATCTTAATGTCAATGTTCTTTAAATTATGCTCTCTTGCACCTTTGATGGTGATATACTTATGTTCACTCATGACGTCTGTTTCCGCTTACTCCTTTGTCTAGCTAAATTTCTTAATCTTATCCATATACTTGTCTGTATATTTCTTCACGTTATCTTTCACCATGTCCTCTAAATCTGACATATTGATCTTCTCCTTCTTGTCAAGGACAAAAAGTGCACACACTGCACCTGCAAGGAATATTGTGATTGTTCCAAGCATGCACATCTTCTTTCTTCTCTTCTTTTTCTTCATCTGCTGTACAAATTTTTCTTCCTCTTCGAGGCAGATTGCATCCTCCTCATCTAAGATTTCTGCAACCTCTTCCATCGCAATTCCTTTTCTTCTTGAGATCTCCTCAATCAATTCATCTCTTTCCATCGCAAGCTCCTCCTTATTCATTTTATTTAAGACTTAGTATAACTAAAATAATTGTAAACTAATCATCATAATCCCGCAAGGCAATCTTTAATTCTTTCAACTCATCACGAAGCACGGCTGCCTCCTCGAAGTTAAGCTCCATCGCCGCCTTGTTCATCTTCTTCGTCAGACGTGCAATCTCGGCGTTCAATTCCTTCTTCGTCATGGATTCCGGATCTTTCTCGCGTTCCTTCTTCGCTGTCACGCTCTCACCCGTATCCAGACTGATCAGATCGCGGATATCCTTCTTGATACTCTGCGGTGTAATGCCATGTTCCTTGTTGTAGGCGTCCTGAATCTTCCGCCTGCGGTTCGTCTCGTCGATTGCATGCCGCATCGAATCCGTGATTGTATCGGCATACATGATCACATGTCCATCCACGTTACGCGCAGCACGTCCAATCGTCTGCACGAGTGATGTTTCTGATCGTAAAAATCCTTCCTTGTCCGCATCCAGAATCGCAACCAGTGTGATTTCCGGGATATCAAGTCCCTCACGGAGCAGGTTGATTCCGACCAATACATCGAATACACCCATTCGAAGATCACGTACGATCTCCAGACGTTCCAGCGTATCAATATCGGAATGCAAATATTTGACCTTGATATCAAGCTGCTTCATATAGTCGGTCAGATCCTCTGCCATACGCTTCGTCAGTGTCGTAACTAATATCTTATTCCCCTTTGCAACTTCTTTGTTGACTTCCGATACAAGGTCATCCACCTGTCCTTCGATCGGACGTACCTCTACCTCTGGATCCAACAGTCCGGTCGGACGGATAATCTGCTCGACGCGGTTCTCCTCGTGTTCCTTCTCATAATCGGACGGTGTCGCAGATACATATAAGATCTTATCGATCTTAGACTCAAACTCCTGAAAATTCAGCGGACGGTTATCCAGCGCTGACGGCAGACGGAATCCATAATCAACCAATGTCGTCTTTCTGGAACGGTCACCCGCATACATGCCTCGTACCTGTGGCAATGTGATATGCGACTCATCCACGATAATCAGATAATCGCCATCGAAGAAATTGAGCAGTGTGTTCGGTGTGGCACCCGGTTTCATACCCGCCAGTATCCGGGAATAATTCTCGATGCCCGAACAAAATCCTGTCTCCTGCAGCATCTCCATATCGAACTCTGTCCGCTCACGGATACGCTGTGCTTCCAGCAGCTTGTCATTCTCCTTGAAATATGCCACCTGCTGCTTTAGTTCCTCTTCTATCTCCACGATCGCATGCTTCATCTTCTCCGGTGCAACAACATAGTGCGATGCCGGGAAGATACAGGCAAAGGAAAGTGCACGCTTGATCTCACCGGTCAATGGATCAAACTCCACGATCCGGTCAATCTCGTCGCCGAAAAACTCAATCCGGATACCATCCTCAAACGTCGATACCGGAAGGATATCTACGATATCGCCCTTCACACGGAAAGTTCCTCGCGTGAAATCCATCTCATTCCGTGTGTACTGAATATCAATCAACTGCCGGATCAGTTCATCCCGGTCCTTCTCCATACCCGGGCGGAGCGAGAGCATCATGTTCTTATATTCTTCCGGATCACCCAAACCATAGATGCAGGATACGGAAGATACGACGACTACATCCTTCCGTTCGATCAGGGCTGATGTCGCGCTGTGCCGCATCTTATCGATCTCATCATTGATGGCAGAATCCTTCGCAATATACGTGTCCGTCGACGGCACATATGCCTCCGGCTGGTAATAATCGTAATACGATACAAAATACTCCACCGCATTGTGCGGGAAGAACGCCTTAAACTCACTGTAAAGCTGTGCCGCCAATGTCTTGTTGTGCGATATGATGATCGTCGGTTTATTTAATTGGGCGATGACATTCGCCATCGTAAATGTCTTTCCGGAACCTGTGACACCGAGCAGTGTCTGGCATTTCTTTCCTTCCTGAAAGCCCTTTACCAGTCCTTCGATCGCCTCCGGCTGATCGCCGGTCGGTGCATATTCCGATACTAATTCAAAATGATCCATGCTATTCTCCAGTTTCTAATCAATCAAATCTGCTATACGGTTCATTTTACCACATCTTTTTTTATTTGTATAGAACAAACGTTCTTTTCTTGATGAAATGCAACCCACAAAAATAACGGGAATGCCCTGCACTCCCGTTATCCTCTGCGTTTTCCATTCTTTTTATTCGTTACACTTCGTAATCCATGCACATACGCACATCTGTATATGGACGCACATACGTATTTGCAACTTCTACATGCGCCGGATGCTTCTGGTAGCCCTTCAGCATTTCCTCGTTTTCCAGCGTTGTGTCAAGCATAACCTCTGCATTCGAAGATGCAAGCGGATTTGTTCTTACATGCACCTCAAGAAGTCCAGGCACCTTACCTGCCAAGCCTTCCAGATGCTCCTTCATATTTGCAAGGATCTCTGCCTTCTTGTCCGCGTCTGTCTCTTTCAATGTCCACAAAATAATATGTTTAACCATAATTGCCTCCTTGATCGTATCGCTTATCTGTATAAGAAATAGCACAGGATGTCCCGGCTGTCAACCAATTTTATCGTTCTGCTCATATGCTTTGCGCATCTCCCGGATTCCCTCGATCATTTTCACAAGATAATTCATTTCCTCTATGGAGAAATCACGTGTCATCGTCTCAATCCGCATCTGACTGCTGGCGACATCATCTTCCTCCAGAATATAATCTGCATTTACATGCAGATATTTACACATATTCCGAAATATCTCACACGAGAAACCTTTTCTTCCGCTCTCAATCTCATACAGGAATTTGGAGGAAATGTTGATCTGCTCCGCCATATGCTCTCTGGTTATCTTCTGCCGTTCCCGTTCACTCTGAAATTTTGCTCCTATGCGCTCATAAAAAGCACGATCCTGCATGTTTTTACACCTCGTTTTCCACTGTGTCTATATATATTGGCAAACTACTCAGGACTTCTTCCCCCGCTTTCGTTCCTGAAGCATCATATATATCAAAATACCTAAAATCAAAACGACAAGCGTCAGGCATCCCCATGCAAGATATAGTTTTAACGACATTAGCACCACTTTATGCATACCCTCGCTTTTCGCAACAATCTGTTTTTATTCTCACATATTGGGTTTTTGCATAAAACTAGCTAAAGTTCCTTTTGATGCAACTATGGGTATAAAAAATCCCTGTTCCGTTTTCGAAACAGGGACTCAAATTATATATCATTTTTAATTTATACAGAAGGCTCTGTATATTTCAGTACAACCGCTGAAATCGGTCCAACTGTAATTTTCAACTTGTTATTTGCAACGACATATTCTGTCTCATCCATCTGATAGCCACTCTCCGTCGTCGTGATACAGGCTTTCATCACCGCACCATCCTGTACACCAAGTCTGCGCACATGCAGGTTCAGCTCATGTGGTTCGTAATCGTTGTTCAAAATCACAACCACTGCCTCGCCCGGCAGGAACCGTCCATAGCTGACTACCTTATATTCACCATGCAGGAACATCACAGATCCCTTCATCAGCGCCGCACTGTCTTTGTGTACCTTGATGATATCACGGTGGAACTGAATCAGCTCCTGATCCTCTCTGCCCCACGGATATCCACGCCGGTTATCCGGATCGGTCCAGCCGCAAAGTCCGGCTTCATCACCATAATAGATTGTCGGTGCACCCGGCCACGTCATCTGGAATACAACTGCCTCACGGAATACACCCTTGTTGATGTTCTCACCAGCGGCTTCCGGTCCCATCGTATGGATTCGTCCAACACGGCGATTTGTACGTGTCAGGAATCGTGAATGATCATGATTGGACAGCTCATTCATCGCGATTTCCAGAGAGTTCTGATTAAACCGCGACATATGGTGGCGCAACGCACCAGTAAATGCATCTGGATTTCCAAGCAGGTCACCGCGGAACTCATCACTGTGCTTCTCCACACCGGTCAAAAACCATGTAATCGGCTCCATAAATGCATCGTAGTTCATAACGGTATCCCACTGATCGCCCAAAAGCCATGCCTTTGGGTCACCATAATGCTCCGCAAGGATCAGTGCATCTGGATTTGCTTTCTTCACTCTTGTCCGGAAATCACGCCAGAAACGATGGTTAAACTCTTCAGTATAACCAAGGTCGGCAGCCACGTCCAGACGCCAGCCATCCACGTTGTACGGCGGAGAAACCCATTTTTCACCGATACGCATAATATATTCATATAATTTCTCAGATTCTTCGTAATTTAATTTCGGAAGAGTATCATGTCCCCACCAGCCATTGTATGTGCCGTTGTATGGCCACTGCCAAGGGTCCTGGAACTTGAAGAAACTTCTGTACGGGCTCTGATAATCCACATAAGCGCCCTTCTCATAGCCCTCCTGATTCTCGTAAATACATTCTCGATCCAGCCATTTGTTAAAAGAACCACAATGGTTAAATACACCGTCCAAGATTACACGCATGCCGCGCTTATGAATCTCCTCCACAAGCTGTGCGAACAACTCGTTGCTGGCCTCCAGATTCGCCTTATCTGTCACACGCATAATATACTTGCTGGCTTCCTTATTGACCTTGCAGCCCTCCGGCAGACATTCTCCGCCATCCTTGACGATCTTTCCAAAATGAGGATCTACATAATCGTAATCCTGAATATCATATTTATGATTGGATGGAGAAACAAAAATCGGATTCAGATAAATGACATCCACGCCAAGTCCCTGCAGATAATCAAGCTTATCCATAACACCCTGCAGATCACCACCATAGAAGCTGCGGACATCCATATTGTCCGGATACTTAAACCAGTCCTTGACCTTGCGCGTGCCTTCCCCGATATAGCAGTACTCGTTGTCCTCGACATCATTGGACGGATCTCCATTGTAGAAACGATCCACGAAAATCTGATAGAACACAGCACCTCTCGCCCATTTCGGAACCGAGAATCCCGGCGCAATCTGGAAATTATAATCTGGATTCAAATCCTTCTGTGTGCCAAGCTTGTTATAATAGCAGATAACATTCCCGGCAAGCACCATATAATAATAGTCTATGTCATCCGTTACCTCAGAAATGGTATATGCATAATAATCAAATAACTCGTCACTGCTTTCCACCTGCATGTTACAACGCTCCCCATTGTAAACCAGATAGACAGCATCTACATTGTTTCTTCCTGTACGGAACCGCAATGTCACCGAATCTCCAATCTTTAACTCTGCCGGATGCCGGTAGCTATCCGTTCCGTCCGCAAACAATGCACCGAAATTCAATGCAGTCTTTGTATTATATACATACTGTAATACTTTGAGAGCCTGTCTCTGATTCTCCACCATCAAGAGTATCCTCCCTAATTCTTTTTTGACGACTATCTATTATTTTAATACAGGACAGGAATTTACACAATAAAAAATTAAAAATAGAAAGGGAAAAGGACAGCCAACGATCGGCTGTCCTTTTCGGAGAAGGTATTTTGTTACTTTGGGGTGTAGCAAAAAACTATATAATGTATTGGGGGGTTACAAGTATTATTATACATATAAACCCTAAAAAGTCTGCCCAAACATTTAATTTTTTTCAGATTTTTTTTGTGCATATTCTCTTGAATCATGTCGCAAAAATTCGTTTTTTGTCGTCTTTTTGTGCATCTTGCACAATTCCATAGTTTCTATCACTACATTTTTCACAATCGATTACAGATTCAATCCGGTTGTATCCAGTCCATCCGGATAAGTTTCTGTTGGACTGACTTCAAAAAGTGCTTCAAATTCTGCACGGTTGATACGTTCTTTCTCCAGCAAAGCAGCTGCACAACGATGCAATACGTCAATATGACTCTCGATGATAAGCTTTGCTTCCTGATAACACTCATCCATGATCCGGCGCACTTCCTTATCGATCATCGCGGCGACCTTCTCGCTGTAATTTCTTGCATGCCCGAGATCTCTGCCGAGAAATACTTCTTCCTCACTGTTTACCTCGTAGTTAATCAGCCCAACCTTCTCAGACATACCATACTTGACAACCATCGCCTGTGCGGTCTGGGTTGCCTGCTTGATGTCTGCAGAAGCACCGGTTGTGATATCGCCGAAGATCAGTTCCTCTGCGATTCGTCCACCAAAGCTGACCATGATATCCTGCAGCATATGCTTCTTCGTCATAAACACATTATCATTCTCCGGCAATGGCATCGTATATCCGCCAGCACCACGTCCATTTGGAATAATGGATACAAGATGCACCGGTCCAACCTCGCTCAGTAAATGGAACAAGATCGCATGTCCACTCTCGTGGTAAGCGGTAATCTTCCGCTCCTTCTCCGGTACAAGACGGCTCTTCTTTTCACCGCCAATTCCAATCTTGACAAAACACTTGTCAACATCTTCCTTCTTGATAAACTGCCGATTCTGTTTAGCTGCACAGATAGCTGCCTCATTCATCAGGTTCTCCAGATCCGCACCAGCAAAGCCTGCAGTTGTTCTTGCGATCTCATGCAGATCGACATCATCAGACAACGGCTTGTTTCTGACATGGACACGAAGGATCTCCTCACGTCCCTTAACATCCGGTCTGCCGACCATAACCTTACGGTCAAAACGTCCCGGTCTTAAAATAGCCGGATCAAGAATATCCACACGGTTTGTCGCCGCAAGCACAATGATACCTTCGTTCGTACCGAAACCATCCATCTCAACAAGCATCTGGTTCAATGTCTGCTCACGCTCATCATGACCGCCACCAAGACCAGAGCCACGCTTTCTGGCAACCGCATCAATCTCATCGATAAACACGATACATGGTGCATTCTTCTTTGCATCCTCAAACAGATCACGCACACGGCTCGCACCAACACCGACGAACATCTCGACGAAATCCGAACCGGAAATCGAGAAGAACGGAACACCAGCTTCTCCGGCAACTGCCTTTGCAAGCAGTGTCTTACCTGTTCCCGGAGGTCCCTCTAACAGAACGCCCTTCGGAATACGTGCACCCAGCGTGTTATATTTCTTTGGATTCCGCAGGAAATCTACGATCTCCGCCATATCCTCTTTTTCTTCTTCCAGACCAGCGACATCCTTGAATGTATACTTCTGATCGTTCTCGTTTGACATATGTGCCCGGCTCTTGCCAAAGTTCATCATCTTGCCGCCACCGGCACCACCACCGCCACCGGCACCAGACATATTTGCCATGAATATCATAACAACGACCAGCAATACCACAATAAGCACGACTGTCGGCAACCATGTCCAGACGTTGCTCTGACCACTGACATCATGCAGCTCCAGGCGGATATTTCCGTTTCCTTTGCTCATGATAATCTGCTGTACCTTATTGACATCCGACACATAGAATTCTTTTTCTTCGTTTGTCTGACGATACGTGATGTATACCGTTCCTGTCGGTATCTCCTTATTCTGATAGATCTCAACGGAGCCTATCAAATCCTCGGATACTTCTGCCTGAAAATCGACGATCGTATAACCGGAATCTGTCTTTGAGTTTTTGTTCATGTACCAAATAATGCCACAGAACATCGCAAAGAACAGAATCAGGTAGATTCCGAGTCCTTTTTTTAATCCCTTCATGCTATGCTCCCTTCTGGATAAATTTATGTATTACTCAGAAATCACACCAATATATGGAAGATTTCTGTATTTCTGTGCACAATCAAGACCATATCCTACAACGAAGCGGTCTGGAATCACAAATCCGGTGATGTCCGGCTCCAACTCTACAACACGGCGATCCGGCTTATCCAGTAATGTGACTACCTTAAAGCTTGCCGGTTTGCGCTCCTTCAATATATTGATGAGATAAGAAAGTGTACGACCGGAATCCATAATATCCTCAATCAGTACCACGTCTCTTCCCTCGATACTCTCATCGAGATCCTTGATCATCTTTACAACACCGGAAGACTTGGTATCATTTCCATAGCTGGAAACAGACATGAAATCCATCGTCACTGGTACAGTCAGACGCTTTGCAAGCTCACACATGAAGAACACGCTTCCCTTTAAAACACCGATAATATGAATCGTCTTTCCCTCATATTCCTTGCTTAACTGCTGTGCGATTTCTGCAATTCTTGCCTCCACAGTTGCCTCATCAATCATAACATCAATCTTTTGTTCCATTCTGATCTCCTTTGCTTCCATACTGTATTTTCATAATTTTGTTTGTCTGCTCATCCACATGATACGCTGGCGAAAACCGCAGTCCAACTACCCATACGATTTCCTGTCCGCATGCAAGCACCGGCCATCCTGCCCGTTTGGTCCTGTCGATCTTCGCATCGATAAATACACGCGACAGTTTCTTCGTATTTCCAGCTGTATCAATCACGATATAATCTCCGTCTTCCGGTGTCCGGACACACAGAGTACCTTTTATTTTAGCATAGTCAATGAATTTCGTATAGTTTTTTTTCGGAATTGGCTCCGTAAAAGTAAAATCCTCAATGGATACGGAAAGTGTTCCCTGATTCGGGATTTCATAATCACCTGCCTGCGCAATCGCAAACCGGTAGTCCGTCATTGTCTGCACCTTATCCGAAAGGATCAGCTCCCCATAATTTCTTCTCGCATGGATACCATATGGAAGCTGTACACTGCTTCCAGAATCCTGATAGATCAGTGCCACAACCGCCTGTATATGCCGCCGCGTAATATCCTTCTTGCGCTGTGCAACCTGTCCGATTGCTTCCCATACAATATGCTCCTGCAGCACCGGTCCTACTTTATACAGTTCTGCAATCGAAAGTGTCACCGTTCTGCCAAAGGCATCCTCATCCTCTGTTGTATCGCATTGTTCCATCGCCTGCGTATGAATATAGTCATAGCTTTGTGCCGCATCCTGCGCCAGCTGGCAGATATGCTCCACCGCCCGGTCATTCAATTCCTTCATCACAGGCAATATACTGTGCCGGATCTTGTTTCGTGCATAGGCAAGCTCAACATTTGTCGAATCCAGACAAAAATCCTGTCCGCATTCTTCCAGATACGCTTCGATTTCTGCACGCGACACACCGAGCAGCGGGCGGATGATATTCCCCCTGCTCGCCGCGATCCCGGCAAGCCCGTTCAATCCACTGCCCCGAAGCATATGGAACAGCACCGTCTCCGCGACATCATCCTGGTTGTGCGCGACGGCGATCTTATCGAATTTCAGTTGCATAACCAGTTCTTCCATACACTGATAACGATACTCCCGTCCCGCTTCCTCAACAGTCATATTTAACTGCTTCGCATACGCCGGAATATCTTTCCGATATTCCTGATACAGGAATCCAAGCTTTGCACACAAGTCTTTGGTAAATGCGGCATCATGATCTGCCTCCGCGCCCCGGATGCCATGATGCACATGCACCACAACGATGCCCTGCGAAGGGATATGCAACACTGGCATAAGCGCCTTTAACACGCGTAGCAGGCACACGGAATCCGCACCACCCGACACACCGACTACCAGTCGATTTCCCGGTTCGATCAATCCGTGTGTCTGTATATAATTGTAGACTTTTTGCTCAAAATAATTCATACATACTCCGTCATTTGTCAGTTTTTACCATCCTTATATTAGCACAAACGATACCTTTCGTATAGCGATTCACAGATTTTTCATGACCTTGCACACAATAATCGTTGCATCATCCTTCAATCGTTTTCCACAGACGCTTCGGATATCCTGGATGACCGCCTCCACCACAGTCTCTGGCTCCTCATCCTTTAACGCTTCCAGCAGTGTATGCATATAGTCGTCTTTATTTTCAAACAAAATACTGTCCAGCACGCCATCACTCACCATGACAATCAGATCGCCGGCATAATATTTCTTACTGCTGCACTCGCATCCAGCATCCTCCATCACCCCAACCGGAAGCGATGTCGATTTGATACACTCCATCCAGTTTCCCCGGCACACATAAGTCGTTGCGGCGCCGTATTTTACCAGATGTCCAACTCCTGTGTACAGATCCAGCAACAACATATCCAGTGTTGTAAAATGCTCCCCCTTATTCTTCTCTGCCAGATACGCATTCACAAGCCGCACTGCCATCTCCTGTTCAAATCCGGTCATGACAAGTTCCTCGACCGCAGAGAGCAGCGCTTCACTGTCTTTCGCCGCCTGCACACCGTTTCCCATGCCATCAGCAATCATCAAAAGCGCCTGTCCATTCTTCAGATTCCCAATATAAAAATTGTCTCCCGATATCACATCTTCCTGACAGGAAAGTCGACGGGCGGCAGTCTGAATGCGGAACGCAGGCTTCTGATTTAATATAACAAGGTCATAGCTCCGTCCAACCATCTGGCGGCTGTCCTCCCCGATTTCAAACGGGATTCCCGTCTCCTTGCTTGCAATCTTGCGCACCGCCTCTGCACCGACCAGTCTGCCACGTCCCACGCGGGCATCCGCATAGAGCTGGTATCTGCCATTCTGCGCCTTTAAGAGCGTCAGCGATTTCACATGTACGCCCATCCTGCCCAATTCCGACACGATCGCCGTCTCCGCATCCTTACGCATCGCAACAGGGCTGTCCAACTGCTTTGTAAAATCCTCCAGCATCGTTCCGATCTGTGAAAACCCAATCCGCTGCCCCTCCGTCCCTGCAAACGTATAATCAATCCGTTTCAACGCATCCGAGAAACTCCTCACGCGTGAAAGCGTAAGCTTGCCCCATTCTGCCCCGGAAAATGTCCCTGCATCCCCTTGGGCACGTACCTGCACAAACAGGCGTCCTGGTAAAAAAAACAGCACAAACACCGCAGTCGCAATCGCCTTGATGCCAGCCTCAGAGAGCATCTGCGGAAACGCAAAATATCCAAGCAGGCAATCGCTCGCTACAAAAATCAGAATGCTTCCGTATCGTCCCATATGCAGAAATTCGGTCAATCCATTTACCAGCACGGCAAGAAATACCCACGCGGCAAGCATCTGCATATCATCTGTCCGGAGGGCATAGATGGCACCAGAGATTGCCGCCCAGGAAACGCCAGCCGAAAATCCAAACCGATACGATACATAGAAAATTGTAAACAGGCACACGCTCGCAAGCACTTCGACGACTCCGCCAAACTGAACCGGCATCCCGGCAAGTACGGTTGTTGCAAGAATCAGCACCGCAAGCATCGTCTGGGTGTCTGTTAAAAAAAGGAGCTTATCCCCACTCAGATTCCGATAAGAAAAGCAATACGCTAACATAAAAGAAAAAACGAGCGCACCTTCTGCGCACGCCAGAGGGATTCCGATTGCCCCTGGCAGCCAGAACGCCGCACCGATCTGGAGAACGATCGTCTCCAGTCCGACAAGGACAGACAACAGAAACGAACGCGGATACAATAGTTGCAACTTTCTGACGCGTACAAGCACAGCTGCCATCACCCAGATCAGTGGATAGATCATCTGTCCCTGTTTCTCAAAACCACCCTGCTCAAAAAATGCGCCGAGCAATCCGAGCAGCAACATCCATGGACTTCTCCCGCAGGCGCTGCCCGCACCAATGATTGCCGTCCCAAATGGTGCTGTGCCAAGCAGACTGCAATGTCCCACACAATATGCAATCAGAATATCTGCAATACCAGAAAAAAGCTTCGCCACTTTCATTTTCTCAATCCCCTCTACCCGATGGTTTCCGTCTGTTTCAAATTTGCCATACAAGTTTATACAATTCTTCCGACTGTGTATGTCTAACAGTGACAGCTGGGAGATAAAATTTATAGACATTTTTACGCAAAAAAGCTTCCGGCAATCTACCGGAAGCTTTCTGTCTTCTTATCTCTGATTCATTTATTCTGCCGGACGGATAACCAGCTCATCTGGTTTCACTAACCCGAGCTTGTCCTTTGCCACGTCCTCTATATATTCATTCGTCTGCATATATTTTTCCTGTGCATCGAGGTTCGCCTGCTCCTGCTTTGCCTCTTCGACCTTCAACTCCATCGTTTTCTCGGTCTCTGCCAGCTGCTTACTCTTCGTGTGCAGACTTGTCGCACGCACAATCGAAGTCACACATATAAATATAACCGCCGCAACAACCAGAAATGTGATCACCGGCGACTGACGATATCGAACTGATTTTTTTGTACTGCTTTTTGCCATTTCCATACCCACTTTTCATACCTAAAGATATTTACATTTTACCCTTATTATCGCTATTTTTCAACAATTTCTTGTGCTTTTTCGCGGATTTTTTTACCTTGTACAAGATGTTGTTTACAGATTTTAACAAGGTACAACTTATAGTGTAATGGAACAATACAACGCCAAACAAAATGCCAACCGCCATATACCAGTGCAGCACACCATCCCCATATACGTGGATGCACTCCAACGTCACATAGGTCCAGATCAGCCAGAAGCAGACATCTTCCATTGCTATTAAAATTGAATTATGAGATACCACGCGTCGAAATACACGCAAAAGATCATACGACAGTGTGAGGGCGATTCCCACGGCAACACTCATGATAAACATGGCACCCTGTCGTATCAATACATCTGTCAATTATCGAAACAGCCGTTTGGCGATCGCCGCGGCTTTCTTCTTTCCCTTTTTGTCCGAATAAAGCATCCCCTGTATCGTTCCGGTCAACTGGAGTTCACCCTTCTCCATATCCAGCTTCTCTGCGTGCAGATTCTGCCCCTTGATGGCAAGATGATCTGCTGTTGTTTCTACCTCAACAAGCTCCGGTTCCATCGATATCACCTTTTCCAGTCCGGTGAGGCTCATATGTGCGCGTTGTGTAATATGTATCATATGACTTTCCATGTATGCTCCTGCACACTTGTTATAGCATAAATATATGCAGGCACTCTGCGATTTATGAGCCTTCTACCTTCCATCAGAGATATTCAAACATCTCTTTTGCATCTTCCTTTTTCGTAGAATCCGCGATCATTGTCACCTTAACCTTCACGGATTTATTACCAAACGATATCTCGATCACATCGCCAAGCTTCACATCATAGGATGCTTTCACGACTTTATCATTGACCATGACTCTGCCTGCATCGCATGCATCATTTGCTACGGTACGACGCTTGATCAGACGCGATACTTTTAAATATTTGTCCAAACGCATAGCACGTTCCTCCTTACTTTCCTCTCATATGAAAAAGCTGCCGCAGCATGCGACAGCTTTTCACTCTTTATCGAAAAATCTTTTCGGATAAGAATCAGATTAGTTTAAAGAATCCTTTAAAGCCTTACCAGCCTTGAACTTAGGAGACTTAGAAGCAGCGATCTTCATTGTCTCGCCTGTTCTTGGGTTACGTCCCTCACGAGCAGGTCTCTCAGCTACTTCAAATGTACCAAATCCAACTAACTGGATCTTCTCACCATTCTTTAACTCTTCTGCTACTGTCTCTGTGAAAGCCTTAAGTGCCTTCTCAGCTTCTGTCTTCTTAAGTCCAGCCTTCTCAGCCATCTTTGCAACTAATTCATTCTTGTTCATCGAAATTTCCTCCTATAATAAAACGATGTTTCCTGACCACATCCCCCGCGGTCGAATCTTGTTTTTATCAGCTTTGCCAACAAAGCCCTACGCATATTTATACCTTGTTGCCCTTTGTTTGTCAAGGAAAAAAGCCAAGTTTTTGGCACTTTTTGGGAATTTCGATGTCAATTTTACCCTTCCATCTGTTTCCCAAGGAATTTCGCTGCAATCGCCGCCGCTTTCACCTCAGATTCGCCGATTTGCCTGCTTCCTTCCCGGCTGAGCAAAATTACCGCGCCAATAGCATCGCCCTCGCAGATGATCGTCTGCACGATCTCTCCATCATACTCATTATCTCCGTGCCCGAGAATCCGGATAAACTTCTTTTCACCTTTCCGCGCCAGAATCGCTTCCCGGTCATTGATCGCATCCTCCAGTTCCCGGTGCAGGGATTTGCCGAGCAGATCCTTCTTGGAGATTCCCGCGACCGCGATGATCTGATCCCGGTCACAGACGCACACGCCACAACCGAGACTTGCTGCGATCGCATCAACATACTCCTGCGCAAATGCAGAAAGCTCTCCGATTGGTGAATATTTTTTCAGGACGATTTCACCATCCTTGTCGGTAAATATTTCCAATGGATCGCCTTCCCGAATCCGTAACACGCGCCGGATCTCCTTGGGAACGACAATTCTGCCAAGCTCATCGATCCGTCTGACAATTCCTGTTGCTTTCATTTGATTATTTCCTCCTGTTCTCCTGACATACTTCCATTTTTGTACTGTATGGGTAGTATGTGGAAAATCGAAAGAAATATTCGATTCTTATTTGAACAAATTAATAAACTTTTTTATAATACCTTGATTAACATTTTCCGAAGTTTTGCCATAGATTCCTCTTTATTTTACTGCAGTTTACGGATTGCATTCACAGTAATGTCATACTGCTCCTTTACTTTTTCAAACATCACATCTGTACCATCTAACTCTTTTGCACGAAGCTTCTCCGTCAGCGCTGAACTTACCTCATACAGCTTGTCAAATCCGAGATTGACACAGACACCTTTGAGCGTGTGTGCTGCACGAAATGCACTGTCCACATCCTTCTCCTTAAGTGCTGCCTCCAATGTCTCATAGGACTTGTCGTTCAAAAATCTGATTGCAAACCGCTGCACCATCTGCTCGCTGCCGAGACGGCTCAATACCTCATCGAAATTTGATCCCATCTCCTCATAGCATGCTCTTACTTCCATTCCTGTACTCCTTTCATGTCACTAAATGCTGTCTCTGGATTTAACCCGTATTTCTCTATAATCTTCCTTGTTGTTCCATCTTCCTGCATCTCATTCAATGCCTGTGCCAATTTCCCAATCACTTCGTTATCGCTTCCCTTTATAAACGCGATTCCAAGTTCTGAATTATACAAACTCTCGTCCAGAATCCGGTAAGCATCCGGATCGGTCTCTACAAATGTACGAAGCGCACTTTCATGCCCGGCAATCGCATCCACATATCCTTTTCTGAGACTCGCGTAAATCTCATCCATAGAAGAAAAGCTGAACAGATCCCCCACCTGTGGTGTCGCCGGATTATCCTGATTTAAAAATTCCCGTTCTGGTTTACTCGTCGCCTGTACTGCTACACGCGTTCCTTCAAGATCGGATAGTTGAAAAATATCACTGTCCGCATGCACCACAACAACCTGCCGACTGTTCAGATACGGTCCAACCCATGTATACTCTTCTTCCCGACCAGTCATCGTGAAGCTACCCCACAGACAATCCACGCTTCCTTCCTCCAGATATTCGTCCTTGTCCTCCCACACGATCTGTGTAAAGACCGGCTCGTATCCGATGCGGCGGCATGCCTCCTGCGCAAGCTCGACATCCACGCCTGCAAATTCACCATCCTCGTTGATATAATTAAACGGTTCATAGCTGTCACTGCCAATCACCAACTGCGGCAGTTTTGACGACTGCTGTGTGCCTTCTGTCGCGGTTGATCCACAGCCCGCAAGCAGTACACACCCCGTCATACATGCAGCTATAATCTGACGAAGTTTCTTCATTCTCATTGGTTCTCCCCCTCTTTTTTCTCCCTACAATATTTTCTTATCATCGCGAACATCTTCTGCTCATCGAGTGGCTTTGACAAATGTTCACTCATCCCCGCTTCTTTGCTCTGCTGGATATCGTCCGCAAATGCATTTGCTGTCATCGCTATGATCGGAATCGTCGCTGCATCTGGTCGATGCATCGCACGGATCTGCTGCGTTCCCTGAAAATCCTGCATTGTATTATCTTTACTATTATCCCCTTTTTCTGTCTCTGGCGCAAGTAAAAATCGAAACTCGATTGTAAAGGTCGTCCCCACGCCCTCTTCACTTGTAAAAGAAATCGTTCCACCAGCTCTTTCGCGATGGAAAGTCACACCGGCTGCGGCTGCCTGCGTCTCAACAAGCTCTCCCATCGTCTCTCCGCCATGCAGATGAACTCCAACATTCTCTGGAATCTTCAATCCCTCCCATGTATTTGTCTGTGGGAACAGAATGATATCCGTTGAATAAATCGTGCTGATTGCCTGTATGATCTGATATTATTTTTCTATGTATTCGGTGTTTTTTCGTGCATATCGATAATGAATCATATGAAAAAATGATACAAACAGCAAATACAACAAAACCGCGTACGCCATTGTCGTTGTACGATATGTAAACATTTCGCCCGACGTATAAAATACATACAAATGATTGTCCTTGTAGCTCCGACGCATGACATACCATGTCTGTCCGTCCGACTTTATCTTCTGCATCGTATTATCCGTCCCAGCCCTGTTTTTCCGCTGTCTCTACGACTGTTCCTGAAATGGATTTATTTTTCTTTGTTTCATCATTGCTATTTATGATAGAAGCGCCATCAGTGATAATGATGGTCGCCTCCATCGTAAAGTTATTTCCTGATAATAACGTATCTAACGATAATTCGTTATCTACTTCCTTATAGCCGGTGACATCCTCATAACAAAGCACCAATCCCGGCTGATCTTTCCGCGCCACAACCGCATACGCATAGGTTTTCCCATCCATCTCCGCATGCGAGAGCACCGATTTATTTTTTTATGTAAGAATTTCCCGAACTTCCGTGGTTGACAAATAATCCTTCCACATGGAATACTGGTTCGTGTCCGACTCTCCGACCGCATTCAGGTTCTTATCTTACATGTTGCATTACAGTATAAACATCAAATCTCCATAAGAAGGCATTGGCCACATCTCCTTATCGACGATCATCTCCAATGCGTCGACTGGAGTACGAAGTTCTGTCATGGCTGGCATGATCACATCCAGACAATATCTTGCACGTTCCGGACCTTCTTCCTTCTTCTCGATCTCAGCTGTTACCTCTGCCAGATGATTAAGTGCCTCGTAGCTTTCTGCAAGCAGGGCTGATGTCTTCTCCAGAAGCTTCTCCTGTACGCTTACATTGTAAGTCTTGCCAGCTGCACGTACCTGGTTGACAGATTCTGCAAGTACGGTTGTGTATTTGACAACCGCTGGAATGATCTGCTTCGTTGCCATATCGATCATCGTTCTTGCCTCAATGTTGATTGCCTTCGCATAAATCTCATACTGGATCTCCGCTCTTGCCTCAAGCTCTGCCTTTGTAAATACCTTGAAATGCTCAAACATATCAATGGCTGCATCCGTCGTAAGCGCCGGGATTGCATCGACCATTGTCGGAAGGTTTGGAAGTCCTCTGCGCTTTGCTTCCTCCTGCCACTCCTTGGAATATCCATTTCCGCTGAAGATGATACGCTTATGCTTTTCTGTATATTCTACAATCAGCGCGTTTAACTCTTTGTCGAAATCCTCTGCCTTCTCCAGTCTGTCGCAGGCCTCTTCAAATGCCTCCGCTGCGATCGTGTTTAAAACGACGTTGCAGTTTGACAGAGAATCCTGGGAACCAAGCATACGGAACTCGAACTTATTTCCTGTAAAAGCAAACGGTGATGTACGGTTACGGTCAGTTGCGTCCTTGCGGAAATCTGGAAGCGTTGTAACACCCGTTGCAAACTTCTCACCCTTGATACTATGGGTTGCCTCTCCATTCTTCAGAATCTGGTCAAGCACATCCTCGAGCTGGTCGCCAAGGAATACGGAGATGACCGCTGGTGGTGCTTCATTGCCACCCAGTCTCTGATCGTTTCCGACATCGGCTGCAGATACACGAAGCAGATCTGCATGCTCATCAACCGCCTTTAAGATACATGCAAGTACAAGAAGGAACATTTTATTCTCATGTGGATTCTTGCCTGGATCAAGCAGATTAACTCCATCGTCAGAAGTGAGTGACCAGTTGTTGTGCTTACCGGAACCGTTTACCCCTGCAAACGGCTTCTCGTGAAGCAGGCAGCGCATACCATGACGACTTGCAACCTTCTTCAAAATACGCATCATGATCTGGTTGTGATCCTGTGCGATATTGACCGGTGCATAGATCGGAGCCAGCTCGTGCTGTGCCGGAGCAACCTCGTTGTGCTGTGTCTTCGCAGCGACGCCAAGCTTCCAGCACTCCTCATTGACTTCCTTCATATATGCACTGACACGCTGACGGATCGTACCAAGATAATGGTCATCCATCTCCTGTCCCTTTGGTGGCATCGCACCAAACAATGTACGTCCAGTGTAGATCAGGTCCTTACGCTTTAACCATTTTTCTTTATCAACAAGGAAATATTCCTGTTCGGCACCAACGGATGGTGTCACACGTTTTGCAGTTGTATTTCCAAATAATCTTAAGATACGGAGTGCCTGCTTATTAACTGCCTCCATCGAACGAAGCAATGGTGTCTTCTGATCGAGTGCCTCGCCAGTGTACGAACAGAATGCGGTTGGAATACAAAGGATCCCGCCTGCAGAGTCATGACGTACAAACGCTGGAGATGTACAATCCCATGTCGTATAACCTCTTGCCTCAAATGTCGCACGAAGTCCGCCGGATGGGAATGAAGATGCATCTGGCTCTCCCTGGATCAGCTCCTTACCGGAGAACGATAACAATACCTTTCCATTTTCCTTCGGTGCTGTGATAAATGCATCATGCTTTTCAGCAGTCACACCGGTCATCGGCTGGAACCAGTGACTGAAATGTGTTGCCCCTTTCTCGATCGCCCACTCCTTCATCTCGTGGGCTACCACATCCGCGATCTCCAATGACAATTCCTTGCCCTCTTCAATCGTCTCCTTGAGTTCTTTGTAAACCTTCTTCGGAAGTCGTTCTTCCATGACCGCGTCGTTAAATACGTCACAGCCAAACAGCTCTGTTACGTTTACATTTTCTTCCATGTTGTCTTCTAAACCTGTCCTTTCACGTTTCCTTAATTAATTTTGAAAGTTCTCCCCTTGTATTATTATTTTTTTTATAGTATATTTTATGAAGTTTGCTTTGTCAAACAATATAATAGGTAATATGCCGCTATTTTGAATCATCTGGCGGCATTTTTATTCAGGAGGAAAAATATATATGCAGCGAGAATCTTTCAAATCCCGCCTTGGTTTTCTGCTTGTATCGGCAGGATGCGCCATCGGTATTGGAAATGTGTGGCGTTTTCCATATGTTGCAGGGGAAAACGGAGGCGGTCTTTTTGTGCTCTTTTACCTGATTTTTCTGGTAATCATGGGACTACCTGTTTTGACAATGGAATTCGCGGTCGGGCGTGCAAGCCGCAAGAGTGCGGTACTCGGTTACAAAGCGCTTGAAAAGCCCGGCAGCAAATGGCATATCCACGGCTGGTTCGCCATGGCCGGATGCTATCTGCTGATGATGTATTACACAACCGTATCCGGCTGGATGCTTTCATATTTTTATAAGTTTGCAACCGGCGCATTTCATTCCGGTATGGACACAGACGCAACTTCTTCGGTGTTCACCGATCTGCTCGGTGATCCGCTTCAGATGACGCTCTGGATGGTAATTACCGTAGTCGCGGGATTTCTCATCTGCAGCCGTGGCTTGCAGAACGGATTGGAACGGATCAGTAAGTTCATGATGCTGGCATTGCTTGCACTGATCGTGATCTTAGTTGTACATAGTCTGACATTATCCGGTGCAAAGGAAGGCCTGAAGTTCTACCTTGTACCAAATGCAAAAACCGTATCCGAGGTCGGTCTTCGAAATGTGATCTCTGCGGCTATGAACCAGTCGTTCTTCACTCTGAGTCTGGGTGTTGCGGCGATGGAGATCTTCGGAAGCTATATGAGCAAGGACAATACGCTCGCCGGGGAGGGCGTCCGTATCTGTGCACTTGATACATTTGTCGCAATCATGGCAGGACTGATCATCTTCCCGGCATGTTTCAGCTATGGCGTGGAAGTCGGTGCCGGTCCGAGTCTGATCTTCGTCACACTGCCAAACGTATTCGTGAATATGGCAGGCGGCAGGATCTGGGGAACGTTGTTCTTCCTGTTTATGACATTTGCCAGCTTCTCGACGGTTATCGCTGTGTTCGAGAACATCATTTCCTTCTGTATGGATATGTTCCACATCAGCCGGAACAAAGCATCGCTTATCAACTGCATTATCATCCTGATCGCGAGCATGCCTTGTGTCCTTGGCTACAACGTATGGAGCAATGTGCGTCTGATCGGCGGTCGTGACGTACTCGACACGGAAGACTTCTTAGTCAGCAACCTGCTGTTGCCGCTTGGTTCACTCGTCTATCTGTTGTTCTGTGTTACCAAATGGGGATTTGGATTTGATAACTACATCGAAGAGGCAAATACCGGAAAAGGGCTTAAAATCAGCCGGAAATTAAAGCCGTATTTCCAGTTTATACTGCCGGTTTTGATTCTGATCATTCTGATCCAGGGATTGCTGTAACCGGATCCGGGGAGATCGTTATACTACATTTTAGATAAAGTGAAAAGGATTTTACTGATATGGAAAAGCTCAAATATATAAAGCCGAAACTTTTTAGCACTATGAAAACATATACAAAGGAACAGTTTGTGAAGGATATCGTCGCAGGTATCATCGTGGCGATCATCGCATTGCCTTTGTCGATCGCACTTGCCATCGCCTCCGGTGTCAATCCGGAGCAGGGCTTATACACCGCAATCATCGCAGGATTCTTCATCTCCCTGCTCGGTGGCAGCCGCGTGCAGATCGGCGGTCCTACCGCAGCATTCGTTGTTATCATCTACGGCATCATCGCCCAATATGGCATGCCCGGACTTACAATCGCTACTTTTTTGTCCGGCATCATCATGATCATCATGGGACTGTGCCATTTCGGCAATCTGATCAAATTTATCCCGAAAACGATCACGGTCGGCTTTACATTTGGTATCGCCATCGGCATCTTCGCCGGACAGCTCAAGGACTTCTTTGGTCTGTCCATGGGGGCTGTGCCATCCGAATTTGTTGATAAATGTGCTGCCTATGCGAAAGCATTCCACACGATTGACTGGATGACGTTCGGTATCGGTATGCTCGCGCTGCTGATCCAGATCTTCTGGTCGAAGGTATCTGCGAAGATTCCGGGCAGCCTGATTGCAATTCTCGTAACCACACTGATTGTCCAGCTCGGCAAGCTTCCGGTAGCTACGATCGGGGATCTGTACACGATTAAGGCAGGTTTCCCGAAATTCGCCGCCCCGCAGCTTTCGTTCGCACTGGTGAAAGAGCTGATCTCACCGGCATTTACAATCGCAATCTTAGCGTCCATCGAATCGCTGCTTTCCTGTGTCGTATCCGATGGTATGATTGGTGGACATCACCGTTCGAATGCAGAGTTAGTCGGTCAGGGTGTCGGTAACATCATGTCGTCTCTCTTCGGCGGTATCCCGGCAACCGGAGCGATCGCCAGAACCGCAGCCAATGTCAAAAACGGCGGACGTACCCCGATTGCCGGTATCGTCCATGCAATCACCCTGCTGTTGATCCTGCTGTTCCTGATGCCATATGCATCTATGATTCCGATGACCTGTCTTGCCGCAATCCTGATCATGGTTGCCTACAACATGAGCGGCTTCAAGACATTTGGCCACATGATCAAAACCGCACCGAAAAGCGATATTCTCGTCCTGATCACCACTCTGCTTCTGACGGTATTCTTCGATCTGGTTGTGGCTATCGAGATTGGTATGGTCATGGCAGCATTCCTGTTCATGAAGCGAATGTCTGATGTCGGCGAAGTGAAACCATGGATCTACAAGGAAGATCTGGACAAAAATGAGATTTCCGAGCACACTGACCTGAAGAATGTACCACGCAACACAATGGTATATGAAATTCTCGGTCCGATGTTTTTTGCGGAGACAAATGACTACCTTGCATTTACACACGAAAAACACAAGAATGTTCTGATTCTTCGTATGCGCGATGTCCCGGCTATGGACATCACCGGGCTGGAATCGCTGGAAGAGGCATACAAGACATGCCAGAAGAAGGGCATCCACTTACTGCTCTCCCACGTGAACGAACAGCCACGTCATGTAATGGAGAAGGCCGGCTTCGTAGAAAAACTCGGCGAAGAGAACTTCTGTGAGAACATCGATGTTGCATTAGCAAAAGCGGCAACGTTTGATAATTAAACATTCTGCTTACCATAACAAAAAGCCCCGATTGCGTCTGTGGATATATTTCCAATCACACCGGACTGCAGCAGGGGCTTTTGTATTATATAATTGCTTTGGTCTTCTCCATCACATCCTGCAGGATTTTCAGATTCTGCAACGTATCCTCAGTCTCCAGTGAATGGTTGGCATTCTCGTAGACATGCATCGGAACGCCCTGCGCTTCACTCATCCGGATCACCGCAGGCACATCGCTCCACGGATCAGCCGTTCCGATAAATGCAGCCGCATGCTTCGGTGCGAAGGTGTAGGTTGCCTCAAGCGGCGTGTATAAGATATGTCGAAGATCTGCTGCCATTCCTGCTTCTTCAAGCTTCTGTGCATAGGCAGATGCGATAATCGTGCCAACGCTCTTCGATACAAACAACACTTCTGCATACGCTGTAAAATCAACCTCGGCAAGCTGTTCTTCCGCCTGCGCATACAATGCATGGAAAGCTGCCTCCATCTTCTCTTTGTTCCCGCGGATATTCCCTGCCTGATAATCGTATTTCAACGCAATCTGTTCATAGCCTGCCTCGCCAGCCAGCTTCCGACTGTAATATAGGAGCGGCTTGTCCGCATGATACCCGATTCCCGGAAAAAATATTGCTAATTTCTTCATATATTTGTTCCTCGTTTTTCATTTTGATTTGGTATTAGAACTTCCCATCCGCATCCGGTTTTGGACCACTATCCGTGTTCATATAGGAATTATCATCATATAAGGTCTTCCAGCTTGTCTTATATATATTTAAACCATCACCCAAGTCTTCATTTACCGTCGGTTTTATATATATTTCTGGCGCAGAATCAACAAGATTCTGCACTGCCGAAAAACCTGTTTCAACTGTGTTATCAAACATGCTTAATGCCTTTTCATCATGAATAAAAATTATTTGATATGCACTTCTGCCTTCCCCATCTGCACTATATGTAATCTTTGCAATATCAAAGTTACAGGTTCCGCCTGCAATTCTCCATCTGATATTATAAACATATTTACACTCCAAAGCCTGTTCATTTTCAAAGTTTATCTTTTCTGCATTTTCATATATGATTCCATCATTATAAAGAACCGCGCTCTGACCATTGTCTCCATACCCATAATTGCAGGTGAAAATCTTTACAACGTTTCCGTCACGCATCGTAAATACATCCCCAATATCCATTCCTCCAATCACCGCGTTCCACTGACCAATTATTAACTCATCCGTTCCATCCCCATCGAAATCATCAATCACATAAAACGCATCTTTATTTTTACTCTTATCTGTAAAATTCTCGCTGGCTTCATAGGTTGTTCCCTGTTCAATGCACTGTTTTAAGTCCGCTAACACCGCTTCATAGGAAGTATACTTCGTAATAATTTCGTTTTCTGAAGCATCTCCCATTGTCGACACAGCCGTCTTTTCGGTAGTCGACTGATTTTCTGTCACAACGTGATGCACACCAACGCCGATTGCTGCTACCATTGCAGTCCCAACGATACCGATTGCAATTTTTCCACCAATTGTACCAAAGATTGCTGCCACACCTCCACTCGTACCAGAAGCTCCGACACTTCCAGCCGCTGCACCCGTTGCTTCTCCCGCGGGCACACCAGCTCCAACTGAGAACGCACCATTTGACACAGCTCCGGTTGCAGTTCCTTCTGCATCCATTCCGCTTACTGCTATCCCACTTCCTACTATCTGTCCAAATATGTCGGCCAACCATCCTGCAATGCTAATCGTATCAATCCCAAGTGTATATGCAAGGAAATTCTGATATGCAATCCACATCCATGGCACTTCTGCCAAACGATATCTTCTGATATTGGAATTTCCATTTTCCGAATCATCCACAGGCGCCAGTGCGATTGTCTGCAAAATAGCTGTCCGTGTCTGACTCAGTGTATATCTGATATCCGAATCTTTACATCCTGTCTTCACTGCAATCTCTGGCACACTAACACCAAAATAATAATAGTCCTGAAAAACGACACGATCCATCGGTGACAACGTAGTTACAATTTCCTGCACTCTTGTAACAAAAGAAGTATCCAAAACTGCATCTTCCGTTATAGTTAACGCCTCATCTTCCACCGCATAATCATAAAATTTCCCGTCTACCGCCTGTTCATAAGTATTCTCAACAGAATCATTATGAATCTCTGTCCATCCATTTTCCTTCAGATATCCCAGTGCCTCCTCATTTGCAAGCTCTGCAGCCCATTGGTAAAATCCGTTGGTCTGTTCCAAGCTTGTCACATTCTGGTAGATTTTATCGTATACCTGTGGCACCAACGATGTCGCTACATTTGAATCATGGACAACTGTATGAAGCATCGTGTAGACCGTGTTTACTGTCTCATTATAAAAGCTTTCATACCCTCCAAAATCTCCATTTTTAAATTTGTTAAGTTGCTCTGTAATGATTGGATTCATTTACTCCCTCTGATTGTTCACTTAAATGTTTTTTTATTTAGAATTTCCCATCCGCATCCGGGATTGATGGATCATCGTTCAAAATTGTTTCGTCCTCAAACATTGGTTTCCACGATAGTTTCTTATATGAATGTGCTTCTTCCTGCCCTGCCCATGTTGATTCATCAATTTCCGTATACTGTAGACTTTGATAATCATCGTCTAATTGCTGAAGGAATGTATCATATGTAACCTCTATCGGTCCACTGAAATAATCTGGTTGAGCACCATAACCTAATTCATAATATCTAATTACGCCATCTCTTCCACGCAATTCTAATAAACATGTACAAGAATAATCATCCTCCAACGACGAATCATAATATACCAAATCATAATTTTGATCATCGGAGGCATGTACCGACATAACATTTCCTTCACTATAATAGCAATTCCCATATCTGGCTTCTGGATGATATTCCCAATTACAGATATCTCGGATTTCTACCATCCTCTTCTCCGAATTCCAACAACCAAACAAAAGCTCATCTTCTCCATCCTCGTCAATATCTTCCAGTGCATAAAAACTGTTTTCCTTACTGTACGTTGTAATTGTGTAATAATCTGAATACTCACTTTTCCCGGTTGTAGCATAATCTTCCATCCCCGTTCTCGCCTGTTCCAGCATTACTTCTAATTGTGACTTTACCTGCTGCTCATCTTCGTTCTCCGGCATTGTCTCCTCTTCCGTTTGTTCTGTCTCAACTTCAGGTGCCGGTCCATCCTCCCACATAAGCGCACCATTGCCATCCTCTTCTTCTATCGCTACAATGTGCTTTTCCGGTTCGGACGATGCATGATGGATTCCCAGCCCGATTCCTACAACCGCTGCCACTCCGACGACTCCAACTGCCACTTTTCCGCCAACCGTACCAAGGAATTTTGCAATCCCATGCGCGGATGCTTTTGCTGCTGCACCTGTAGCTCCGCCTGCCTGTCCGGTTACCGCTGCACCTGCAGCACTCCCGGCCTGTCCTGCCGCGGTTCCTGCAATACCACCTGCCTGTCCGATTAGCGCAGATGTTCCTGCCACGCCACCAGCCTGTCCGACCATCGCGATTGCACCAGCCGCACTTCCTGTGATTCCAACATGCGCGATGCCCGTCACCTTTCCAATATAATTCTGAAACAAAATATACAACCAAGGTGTATCCCTCAAGCTGAATTTATGCGAATTCTCCTGCTGTACCGCATATGCTGGTGCCTGCACAAGCTCAGTGATTGCAGAAAGCATGGCTGTCCGTGTCTGTCCAAGTGTATGCTTTACCACCCGCGTTGTACATCCCGTTTTTTCTACGATCGCAGGTACGCTCTCGCCAAAATAATAATACGACTGGAATACGACCTTTTCCATCGGTGATAACGCCTCGATCACAGCCTGCACATGCTCTGTAAATACGCGATCCTCAGATAAATCCTCCGTAATCGCAAGGGCTTCATCCTCCGCTGCATAATCATAGAACGGCATATCCAAACTGCTATCTGCCGATTCCATAGTCTGTGCATTTACAGAATCCGTGTCTGGCTGCATGTCAGAACTTCCTATCGATACAGCATTTCCCTTTAAGTACTCCAAAGCTTCCTCATTTGCAAGCTTTGCGCTCCACGCATAAAATGCCTCTGTCTGTGGAAGCGTCTGCACATTCGCATAGATTTTCTCATATACCTTCGGCATCAGCTCTGCCGCAGTGTTCTCATCCGGAATAATCGTATGCAGCATCGTATAGACCGTCTGCGATGTCGCATAATAAAAGCTCTCATATCCGCTGAAATCTCCGGACTGAAATTTCTCAATTTGTTCTGTAATAATTGGTTCCATCTGTACTCCCTTTACTTCCCATCACCTTCAACGGTCCGATCACATAGGTAAGTGCACCCATATAGATCACCATCCCATGTTCACATTCTACCACACTTCCAGGCTCCGGGTTTGCTAATTTCGTCCGGGTATCTCCATCCACGATCAGGAACTTGCTGCAGCCACGCGAATCCATCGCCCGCCACGGTGCATCATAGTACCGCGTCCGGAAGAACGCCCACACCGTCGCCGGACTTACGACCGCATCCTCGCCGCCACCAAAGACGAACACATCCCCCGGCGAAACCATCACCGGCTTGACACGCCCATGCAGACCGGAAGATAGCTTCTTCCGATTGCGGATCGTACCGTTCTTCGGGTTTTCGTCCATATAAAACCAGATACCGTCCATATTCTGGAACCGCCCATGTCTGCGGCTGATCGTCGTTGCATGCATCGGGATATCCGGTGTATGCTCCTTCGACATCCGTCCAACCTCCCAGACAACCTGATTGTCCAGCAAATAGATATTCAATTGTCCATTTTCAATTACGATTAAATTATTTTCCATCCTACCATATATCCGTATCGAGATCCGGAAGCTCCGAGAGAAATGCGTCGATCTCCGGCAGGTCAAGCTCCAGCAGCACCTTACGCGCATAGCGGCATAACTCATCCGGATCGAATTCCTCCGATTCCGTATCAAGCATATTGTTCAACTCAGCATCATCCAGAATAAACAGGATCACACTTTCGAACAGGTTCTTCGCACACAAAGGTTCCATATGTGCCAGCGTGAGCATCTCGTCGATCTGCTCATGATCCATGCTCAGATGCAGTCCCAGCGAGATGATCTTGTTCCGCGTCGGATACCATTTGTTCTGTCGTATCGCGGACACACACTGCCGCAGCGATGAAGACCAGCCCTGTCCCTCTGCCAGATTCGCCACACTCGACGAATACCGCTGGTAATTGATCGTCACATACATTTTCACATAGGCATAGAACTTCTGATATGCTGAGGAAAAGGTTGCGATATTGTCATAGATAAACTGCGTCAGGGCATCTGCATCCTCTACCTGTGACAGCCGTTCTGCAAACTGTGCCGTATTGATATCCGGGATTTCCATATCCGCATCCGCCGTCATGTTCTCCTTAATCTGCGACAATATGTAATCATAGGCGGTCAGTCCATACGCTTCCTCGCACTTCTCCGACTCGCGATTATCTACGCAGTCCATATCAAACCTGTGATTTAACACGTAGATACAGACACAGTCTTCCAAGCTTTTCGAATAAAGCTCCGGGTACTGCCCGTATCGACGCAGAAGCTGGTTCATCTTCTCCAGATCATACTCCGCCGCCATGCCGATTCGAAGAAATGTCTCGCGGTTCTTCGGTATCGCTCCCTTGCACCATTTGTCGACCGACACCCGGCTCACGCGGCACCGCTTCGCAAATGCAGACTTCGTAAGTCCGCTCTCCGCAAGGATTTCCTGCATCTTCTGCATCCACAGCTCCTGCTGTGACTGCAGCAGTGGAAAAATCCGCGCTTTCAGTTCTTCGAGATCCTCACATCTTCCGATCTCTTCTCTTATAAATCTTGTCTCTAAATCATTTTCTTCCATACATCATCCTGTGAGATGCCTGCCACAGGCATCCGTTTACTCCATCGACTGTTCCTTGTACGCCTTACGAATCGGAATAATTGGCAACGCCATAAATACGAAAATCGAAATAAAAAATGCAACCAGACCGGTCACGATATCATACGGAAACGGCAGAATGATCCAGCCCCATTTTGCAATCTTTCCCGCCATTTTCACTGCGGTTTTGATTCCGCCGAAGAAGTATGAGATCAATCCGATCATCACACCATATCCACACATCGTCATACTCCATCTGCTCTGTGTGGCGAGGTTGATCACGAACCCCAATACTGTCATACAAGTTGCTCCAAGTGCAATATACTGCGCAATTTCCAATCTTTTCATTTTTACCTCTCCTTTGTTCGTTTGTTTTTCAGCTCTTGCTGATGTCCTTATATTACACGAACAAAGGAAAGGTGTTTTCAGGCAAAGTTTACACCTGCCTATGCATTTCTTCCAAGTTCAAATGCTTTATGGTTTAAAGCACGAAACTTCTCCGCAACGATTGCATCGATTGCTTCTTCCCATGCATGCTCCGGAATCTCCGGGAAATATTTCGAAAGTCTTCCCATGAGTGCGATATTTACCGCCTTGGCAGAACCTGCCTCCTCGGCGATAGCGAGGAAATCCTTCGCATCGACATTCGCACCGGCTGCCTCCATCTTGGAGACAAGCTCCTGCGGATACTCCGCAGCACCTGTGATAACCGGCATCGGCTCTACCTCCTGTGTATTCACGATGATCTGTCCACCCTTCTTCAGGTAGGAAATCCATCTTGCCGCTTCGAGCTTCTCAAATGCGACAATCGCATCTGCCTCGCCCTTGTCAATGACCGGTGAATACACCTTCTCACCATATCTTACATATGTGACAACGCTTCCGCCACGCTGGCTCATACCATGCACCTCGGAAACCTTCACATCAAAATTCTGTGAGAGCAGCACATGTCCTAATATCTTGCTGGCAAGCAACGTACCCTGTCCGCCGACACCGACGATCATAATATTCTTTGTTTCCATCTTACCTGCCCTCCTTTGCTGCCGGACACAATGCGCCGAATTTACACATCTGTGTACATACTTCACAACCGATACACAACGTTGTATCGATCACTGCCTTCTTATCCCGCACGGAAATCGCAGGACATCCGATCTTCATACACATCTTACAGCCGACACATTTATCGGTATCCACCTTGATTGGCGGCTTATGTACCGTACCCTTGATCATAACACACGGACGGCGGCTGATAATGATACTTGGCTCCTCTGCGGCAAGCTCTTCCTTCACGACACGCTCCACCTCTGCGAGATCGTACGGATCAACAACTGTGACACGGTTGAATCCAAGTGCTGCACAGAGCGCTTCGAGATTCACCTTACCGGCCGGTTCACCACGCAGATTCTTACCGGTTGTCGGATTCTGCTGATGTCCGGTCATACCTGTGATTGAATTATCCAGGATAATCACGGTCGAATTGCTCATATTGTAAGCGATATCTGTAATACCGGTAATACCGGAATGAATGAAGGTCGAATCTCCGATTACACCGACACTCATCTTCTCGCCCTGTTCACCCATCGCTTTATTAAAGCCATGCAGACCGGAGCAAGACGCACCCATGCAGACATTTAAGTCCATCGCATTCAACGGTGCCACGGCGCCCAATGTATAACATCCGATATCACCATAGACCATACACTTTAATTTCGAAAGGATGTAGAAGATTCCACGGTGTGGACAGCCCGCACACATAACTGGTGGACGTCCCGGAATCTCATCGGCAAGTGCCAGCTCTTCCGGTGCATCTCCGCCAAGTGCCGTACGCACCAGATTCTGTGAGAATTCGCCACAGATCGGGAATGTCTCTTTGCCGACAACTTCCAGACCGAGCTTTCTACAGTGATTCTCAATAAATGGATCTAACTCTTCCAAGACTACAACCTTATCCACATGCTCTGCAAAGTCTAAAATCAGCTTCTCTGGAAGCGGCCAGATCATACCAAGCTTCAGATAGCTTGCATTATCGCCATACACTTCCTTTGCGTACTGATACGATGTGGAGCTTGTGATAAATCCGATGGATGTATCTCCCATCTCCACGCGGTTCAGATCACAATTCTCAGCAAATGCGATCAGATCCTTTGTCCGCTGCTCCACGCGCACATGCGCATCGCGGGAATTCTTCGTCATCATAACCTTTGTCGGATCCTTCTTGTAAGGAACCTGCTCTGGAACGATCCGCTCCTCCGTATTTACAACACTCTGTGAATGTGCTACACGCGTGCACATCTTAAGGAATACAGGTGTATTGAACTTCTCAGATAATTCGTACGCACGCTTTGCAAATACGCGCGCTTCCTCTGAATCTGCCGGCTCCAACATCGGCACCTTTGCAGCTTCAGCATAGTGTCTGGAATCCTGCTCATTCTGGGAAGAATGCATACCCGGATCATCTGCCACGCAGACAACCAGACCTGCATTTAATCCCTGATAAGAGATCGTGAACAATGGGTCTGCTGCCACATTCAATCCAACATGCTTCATTGCCGTTGCGCTTCTGACTCCACCCAGACTCGCGCCATGTGCCACTTCCATAGCCACCTTCTCATTCGGTGCCCACTCACAATAGATCTCATCGTATAAAGCGGCTTCCTCTGTGATCTCTGTACTCGGTGTACCCGGATAACTGGAAATCACTTTGCATCCGGCTTCGTACAGACCGCGTGCAAGTGCCTTATTCCCTAACATCAATTCTTTCATTTATAATTTACTCCTTTTGTTCTTTATGCCTCATTTTCCTTCTCTACCAGCTTGTCTGCGCCGTACATCTCACGCAGTTTCGGCTTCTCGATCTTTCCGGTCGCATTACGCGGAATCTCATGGAAAATAATCTGCTTTGGTCTCTTATATCTTGGAAGCTCCAGACAGAAGTTCTCGATTTCTTCCTCTGTGCAGGTCATGCCATCCTTGATCTCGATGATCGCAGCGGTCTTCTCGCCCAACCGGCGGTCTGGAAGTCCAATAACTGCCACGTCCTTGATCTTGTCATGCTTGCGCAGGAAATCCTCGATCTGTACCGGATAAATATTCTCGCCTCCACTGACGATGACATCCTTTTTCCGGTCAACAAGGAAATAAAATCCATCCTCATCCTGTCTTGCCATATCTCCGGTGAACAACCAGCCGTCCTTGATTGTCTCCGCGGTTGCTTCCTCATTTCTATAATAACAGGTCATCACGCCCGGTCCCTTGACACAGAGCTCTCCGACTTCGCCCTGTGGGACTGTCACACCGTTCTCGTCCACGATCTTACATTCCCAACGGTAACCCGGCACACCGATCGCACCGACCTTATGGATATTCTCCACACCCAGATGCACGCAGCCCGGTCCGGTTGACTCGGAAAGTCCATAGTTCGTATCGTACTGGTGATGTGGGAAATATTCTTTCCAGCGCTTGATCAGCGATGGCGGTACCGGCTGTGCACCGATATGCATAAGCCGCCACTGCGAAAGCTCATAATCCTCTAACTTCAGGTCCCCGCGGTCTAACGCGTCCAGAATATCCTGTGCCCACGGAACGAGCAGCCAGACGATCGTACAATGCTCACTCGACACAGCGGAGAGAATCGTCTCCGGTTTTGTGCCCTTTAAGAGCACAGCCTTGCTGCCTGCCACCAGACTTCCCATCCAGTGGAACTTCGCACCGGTATGGTACAGTGGCGGGATACACAGGAACGTATCATCCCGGCTCGTGCCGTGATGCTTCTGCTCCATCTGTGCGGCCTGTGTTAAGCTCTGGTGTTTATGTAAAATTGCCTTCGGGAATCCTGTCGTTCCGGATGAAAAATAAATCGCTCCAAAATCATCGTCTGTGATCTCCACATTTGGTGCATGGCTCGAACAATCTGCTACGAGCTGATGATAGCTCTCTGCGAATTCCGGACAGTTATCCCCGACATAGATCAACAGTCTTCCCTTGGAAAGCCGCTCTGCATTTGTCTCGATTCGTCCGATGAACGCCGGGCCAAACACGATCATATCAACCTCTGCGAGCTCTGCACAATATAAAATCTCTTCTGCATCATACCGGAAATTAAACGGCACGGCGATGGCTCCTGTCTTCAGAACGCCGAAATAAATCGGCAGCCATTCCAGACAGTTATACATCAGGATTGCGACCTTATCGCCCTTCTTGATGCCTCGCCCGATCAGCATGTTGGCAAACCGGTTTGCCTTCTCATCGAAGACACTCCATGTAATCTCTCTTCGATACGGCTCAAATCTCGATGGCTGTATCAGCTCGAACTCCTTCCACGAAGTTCTTCTCGTATCCGGCTCATCCGGATTCAACTCCACCAGTGCAACCTCATCCGGGTACAATCTGGCATTTCTCTCTAGGTACTCTGTAACTGGCATTTTCTTTTGCGACTCCTTAATTTTATATATATTCGCGCACGGCTTCCATCAGTTTCCTTGCACTGACAGGTTTTTGAAGCCTTGCTTTCATTCCATATTCTTCTCCATGAAACTCATCGTCTGCATATAACCGGGAAGACAACGCAATCACCGGGACAGTCCTTCCATCCTCGCGAAGCTGTCGTATCCCCATTGTTGTTGCATAACCATCCATAAACGGCAATCCCATATCCATCAATATCAGATCATAGTAATGCGCCGGTGACCGTTCAAACATGCAGATTGCATCCTCTCCATTGATCGCACGGTCAACAACAAGTCCACGTTCTGTCAAAATCTGCTCCTCAATCGAAGCGGTAATATCATTATCATCTACAACCAGCACATGCTGTCCGGAAAACATCGTTTTCCTCTCGCGCGCAGATTCCCAATCGCTCCAGTCAAAATACTGAATCTCTTCTGCGGCATCCTTGGACTCTGTTCCATATCGCAGTTTCATTCCAACTGTGATCTTCGTCCCATGACCAGTCTTTGTCTCAACCTCAATCTCTCCATCCAGCAGACGAACCAAATTCTGCACGATCATCAACCCCAAGCCAGAGCCTTCCACACGCTCAATCCGGTCTGAATGCTCTCTTGCAAATGGCTCGAACATAATCTTCCGAAACTCCTCAGACATACCGACTCCATTGTCCTGCACATAAAATTCAAAGTATCCGGTCGTTTCGTCCATCGGTTTCTCTTTGATCCCACAAAATATCTCGCCCTGATATGGCGTATAATCAATTGCATTTTGCAATAAATTCAACAATATCTGCTGCATCTTCTCCACATCGCCAATCACATTGCGATGGTAAAGCTGTGCCATGTCCAGATGCATTGTGTGCCGCCGAAGCCGCATGGATGGCTTGACAATATCAAGCGTATTTCTCCACAGATTTTCTACAGATGTCTGCTGCATCTGCAACAGCGTCGTACCCTGCTGTATCGCGTCTGTATTGATCATCTGACGCACCATACGGAAGATTGCCTTTGCTGAAAGGGAAATCTCCTCGATACACGCGGTCACACGTTCCGGATTCGTGACAAATGTCCGCGCAACGGATGCATTTCCGACGATCATGTTGATCGGCATCTGCAATTCCTCGTTCAGCCGCTTGAGATACATATTTTTGATGGCATATGCCTGCTCACTTTGCAGATATGCATCCCGAATCGCCTGCCGCTGTTTTAACTCTGAAGACTTCTTGCTGTCAATATTCATGTGGAACCAGTTCAAAATCTTCGGTTCCTCTTCCTTCCATTCAACTACCCTGAACACATCTCTGCGCCATACATTTTCTCCCGTGCATACAATATACTCGCATTCCGCGGTATCGCTCTGCTTCAGAAGCTTGCGCAGATTATCCCGCACACCGAAATTATAACGATATTCCTGATATTCTGGTGCAACCAGCTCCTGCATCTCGAAATTCTGCTGGCTGTAACTACAATTCCGTGGTACCGGAATCCCCTGCTTCTGCAAATTATCGTGCAGGATTTCAAATGTATCCGCTTCCAGATCAATCTCCTCAATCAACAACCATTCATCGCACATAGATGCGATGGCACGATTCAATTTGTCCTTTGACGATTCCTTAAAATCCCCGTTTTTATCCATTTCAAAATCCCCCATGTTCTCCTTTTTTTCTTATGTTTTCCTGTTCTTTATTGATAAAATACTGCCCAGAAATATGTACCATCCTGCGCTCGCGCTACGCTGACGCCAAGATACGCACAATTATCCAAATCCACGGTTCCCTGATTTTCCTCGTTCATCTGTGCAATATAAGTATCCAATGCCTGTTTTACCGTCGCGACATCTTCCTTTAAAGAAAATGTATATGTCACCCATCCGGTATTCGGTATCTTATATGTGGCAATCGCCTGATTGCCAATCTCCGTTAACGCGGCATTTAATTCATCCATGCTGGTATATACCAACGCCGCGCTTTTTGCCGCTGTCTCTTTAGCAGCAACTGTAAATTCATCCCTCTGTGTCAGAGTATTCCCCTTTGATTCGTGCTGCTTCGCACATAAATCATAAAACTCCTGCGCATATGCAGTACAATCCACTTCCTCCACCGGACTCGCATCTATCTCCGTCTGTAAGATCTGCTGTGTCGTTGCTTCGGAAGCAGCCGTTGTCTCATCCCCATTTCGCGTCCTCTGAAAATATATAAAAGTTCCAATCCCCAACAACAGAACAATACCACAGACCATACCAATCTGCTTTTTTCTATGTGCCTGCTTTTTCCGGTCTGCCTGCATATCCGCCAACATCTGAGATATTCCACTGTGCGTCATCATGGATACGCTTCCTGTTTGCTCCATCGACGTCTCGTACAATGCCTGATACAACTGTTCCGCATTTGCATACCTCTGTGCCGGATCAATTGCAAGTCCCTGCATCAAAACAGCTTCTTCCTGCGGTGCGATCACAAGTCCCATCGCAGATGGCGGCACAAGTCTGTCCTGCTTTGCCCGCTCGACGGCATGCGGCACCTTCACCCCGGTCATGCAAGTATACATCGTCGCACAAAGCGCATATACATCGGAATACGGTCCAATCTGCGCTCCCGGTGTCACCTGTTCGATTGGCGAATATCCACCCTTTTGCACGCGGAGATAATTATAATTTCCATACATTCGCGCAGCGCCAAAATCAATCAGCTTCACCTTTCGGTCATGTGTGATCATGATATTGTCCGGGCTGATATCCCGGTGGATCACACCTCGTTTATGTACACCCGCCAACGCACGGATAACCGGACGCATGATTGCCAGAGTCTCGGACACAGATAACCTGCCTCCCCGGCCTTTCACATATGCATCCAGCGACTGTCCTTCCACAAAATCCATGACAAGGTAAGCTGTGTTGTTCTCTTCAATAAACGTGTAGACATTTACCACACCAGGCTGCTCTCCCAAGGCAGCCAGCACACGACCTTCCTCAATATACTGCTGTTTCATCTTCTCGAAATTCTCACGTTTTTCACCTGCCTCGGTGTAAACATTCGGATCTCCGGGATTCCGGTAGCAGTACCCGCGCATATAGAATTCTTTGATTGCAACCTTCCGCTGCAGCTTCACATCATACCCAAGATACGTGATTCCAAATCCGCCATCTCCAAGCACCCGCTCAATGTAATATTTATTCTGTTCCAGATACGTCCCCGAAGGTAACTGATGTGCTTCCATGTGCGCTCCTGTTTTTGTCGATGATCGGTTTTATTTTATCACAACAGTCCTTAGAATTCTATCCCTTTTCTGGCAGAAATTCCCTGTTCATACGGATGCTTTTCCTTTTTCATTTCCGTGACATAATCTGCAAGTGCCAGAAGCTTGTCCGATGGATTCCGTCCGGACAGAACGAATTCGATCTGCGCCTGATTGCTCTCCAGCACTTCCATCAATGTACTCTCATCAAGTAACCCATACTTTACAGCGTGCAAAACCTCATCCAAAACAACAACCGCCTCAACCGTATTTTCCTTCCGCACGTCGTCATGCTGGTTTTTCTGTTTTGCAATCCACATTTCAACCTGCGACAGCATATCTGCAAAATATGCACGCGTCTTTGCAAGCTCTTCCTCACACATCCGGCTCACAAATCCATACATCTGCGGGGCATGCAATGTCTCGACACCAAGCCTCTGCAGCATTGCAATCTCTCCGGACGTATCATCCTTCAAAAACTGTACAAACAGTACAGGAAGTCCGCTCCCCACCGCGCGCACAGCCAGTCCCACAGCCGCCGTTGTCTTTCCTTTTCCATCTCCATGATAGATCTGAATCATTTCCGTCTCCTTTATAATCTATTACTGCTTTCTGTATTTCGAGTTTATTTCCGCTTACACAGGAATTACTTTATCCCTGCTTGATTAGTCCCAGAATTTCGTAGATTTTCTCCATATCAAGACTTTCCCGCAGAACCTGTGCCAGCTTGTCAAACTGCTGTTCCCGGTATTCCTGCAAGGTCAAATGTTCACTTTCTCCCCGTGTTTTCCTTTTGCGCGCATACAACAGTTCAATAAATGCCTCACGGAATGCAATTTCATCGAAGATGCCGTGAATATAACTGCCTGCCACAGTTCCTGCCGTGTAGCCGAGTACGGTTCCTGCTGAATCGCTGACGAAAGGATAAATGGGGGTTGTAGTTTTGCCAGCAACTTCCGTCCGCCCCATGTGTATCTCATAACCGGCAATTTTCTTATTGCTGAGTGACACAAAATTCCCTTCCAGCATTCCAATCCGGTATGCGCGGTTCTCCAGTTGTTTTTCCTCTTCAAACACAGTTGTAACCGGCAGCAATCCCATACCTCGCACACTACCAAGTGCACTCTCCGTCTGCAATGGGTCCATGAGTGATTCGCCAAGCATCTGATACCCGCCACAGATTCCGAACACGATGGTGCCCTTCTTCGCCAGACGCGTAATCTTTGCTTCCAGTCCGCTTTCCCGCAGCCAGAGCAGATCCTGAATCGTATTTTTGGTACCCGGAAGTAAGATTACATCCGGTTCTCCTAGTTCTGACGGCTTTGTCACATAGCGTACTGACACATCCCGCTCCATGCTGAGCGCCTGCATATCTGTGAAATTCGAGATGCGCGGGAACCGGATCACAGCCACATCAATTTCTGCCTGTATATGCGTCTCTTCCAAACTTGATGCAAGAGAATCTTCATCCTCGATATCCACATCTGCATACGGCACCACGCCGAGCACCGGCTTACCTGCCCGTTCTTCTAACATTGTAATACCCGGATCTAAGATCTTCTTATCTCCCCGGAACTTGTTCACGATCAATCCCTTGATCCGGTCCTGTTCCTCCGGTTCCAAGAGCATCACCGTACCGATTAGCTGCGCAAATACACCCCCGCGGTCGATGTCACCAACCAGAAGCACTGGTGCATCCGCGATTTTCGCCATCCCCATATTCACGATATCATCCTGCTTCAGATTGATCTCCGCCGGACTTCCCGCGCCCTCGATCACAATGATGTCGTGATCTGCAGCAAGCTGCTCGTAGCTTTCCCTGATCACCGGAATATATTCTTTTTTCTTTGCAAAATAATCCATGGCGCGCATGTTTCCTACGACCTGTCCCTGCACGATCACCTGCGAACCCATATCGGTCGTCGGCTTAAGCAGGATCGGGTTCATCCGCACAGATGGTTCCACACCGGCCGCCATCGCCTGTACAACCTGTGCACGTCCCATCTCCAGCCCCTCACTTGTCACATAGGAGTTTAATGCCATGTTCTGGGATTTGAATGGGGCAACCTTGTAACCATCCTGTTTAAATATGCGGCAAAGTCCTGCCGCAATAAGAGATTTGCCCGCGTTGGACATGGTGCCCTGAATCATGATTGATTTTGCCATTTTGTGTCTCCTTGTCATTTAAAACTCATTTGTTCCAACGAACACTTCATATATTCTTTGATATCGATATCCTTTTTTCGAAACCGTGGAATCTGGTACAATCACATGTAAATCTACTAGCTGATCTATTATCCTTGACACAACATTCACAGATACCCCAGACAGATCCTGTATTTCTTTTTTATTAAACACAATCTGCTTCATAATCACAGGCATAATTCTATATATCGAATTTCCTTTTATCTGCTTAATTGTCTCCATATCTTCTTTGTAAATCACTTTAATTCGTTCCAGTTTGTTAGTATATGAATTGCACTGATCAATCACACACTGTAAAAAGAATTTAATATATCCTGCTACATTGCCTCTTCTACATTCCATAAGATATCTCTGATAAGATGGCTTATATAATTCGAGAATCTCTGACATGTACAAAATCGGAGTACTTTCATCCATCATTGCCATTTGTACCGGAATCAATGCCCTGCCCAGTCTTCCATTTCCATCCTTATATGCATGAATCGTCTCAAACTGCATATGGGATAAAGCAACATTTACCAACAAAGGATCTGTAAACGCATCATTCATATAATCGTATAAATTTATAAGCAATCCATAAACTTCTTCTGGAACTGGCGGAATAAATGTTGCTCCCTCAATCGTACATCCTCTTGGTCCGATCCAATTCTGTGTCGTTCGGATTTTTCCGGGCGTTCTTTGCGATCCTCTCACACTATCTAATATAATTTTATGCATTTCATTTACAAGTTCATAATTTATTTGCTTTTTCGTCTGCAAATATGTTTGCGCATATTCGATTGTTTTCTTGAGATTTTGTATTTCCTGATTATCATCTGTTTTTTCCATATATTTCAGATAAAACATTTCATCCTGAGATATCTGTGTTCCCTCAATCTGTGTCGATTTATAACTTTCATTTAATATTACGGAATCCAGGAAATAGCTGGCATCAAATTCCAACGTATTTAACAATGATTTGTATTCCCCATATTTTACATTTGCTTCTGAAATCAGTTTTAACATATCTTTATCTATTTTATAGTCCAAAGGCATACTTTTTGCTTTATATGGTTCCATATATTCACACCCCTTTTTCATTTATAGTAATATAATACCACTCAGGGTCAAAAAAATCACTGTTTTTTGAAAAAACAGTGATTTTTTGATTTTATAATTTCTTTTTTCACTACTTTATATAAATCTAAGTTTATTTTACCACATTTTTCACACGGGCCAATCTGCGGATGAATTCCTGATTCTCACTGTGGGAACGGATTCCAATACGGAAATATGTATCATCGAGTCCCTCAAAATCACCGCACGCACGAATCAAAACACCCACTTCAAGCATCCGCTCTTTCAAGTCCGGTTCATCGCGGAATAACAGGAAATTCCCATATCCATCATACACTTCCGCCACCAGCTCACGTAGCCTCGGCACAAGATACGCGCGTTCCGCCTGCAGATTCTCGCGTGTCTTCGCCAGATACTCTGTATCCGATAATGCCGCGATGCCTGCCAGCTGTGCGGGAATCGATGTATTCCACGGCTGAAGCTTCGCACGAATCCTCGACTGCAACTCTGTATCCCCGCAAGCCAGATACCCAAGTCGAAGTCCTGCCATACAGTAAATCTTCGTGAATGCACGGAGTACTAACAACCGCGGATGTTTCGCCAGATAAGGCAGCATACTATACGAAGCTTCCTCCTCTAAAAATGGCAGGAAACATTCATCCACACAGACATACGCCTGCATTGCTTCCGCCTTCGCAAGCACTCGCAGGATCTGTTCCCGCGTAAACAATGTTCCGGTTGGATTATTCGGATTGCATAGGAATACGAGACGGATCGAATCATCCAGTTTTGCAAGCAGACGTTGAATTACGGTTTCAGAATCAAACTGCAGCCTATCCTGTCCGCTCATATCATCAACGTCCCCATCCGCATCCTCGCATCCTGCATAGCACATCTCACCACCGCCGGCAGCAACCGCTTCCGCATACCCGGTAAATGTCGGTGCAATTGCAAGTGCCTTCCCGGGAATCGTCTGTCCCAGTGCATACAGAAGCTCCGCTGCGCCGTTCCCGGGAATGATCCGGTCTGCCGGTATATTTTGTGCTTTTGCTATCGCACGGCATAGCTGCTCCGCCCTATAGTCCGGATATCTGCCGGTCAGCACGATTCCCTCATGCGCCGCCTGAATACTTGCAAGCGGCATGCCAAGCGGATTGACGTTAATAGAAAAATCATATTCAATTGGATTTCGGTAGACATCTCCACCGTGCGTATAGTTATATTCCATGTTTTATTCCTCGCGTCCAAAATCAATCAAAACCCACCGGTGCACCACAGAAATTTCCATAATTCACAAGCGGGTTTTTCTTATCTCATATTTTTATTCCTCAACCTCTTCATCCGGTTCATCTTCTATATACTCCCTGTATATACGACGATAGATGAAAGCTGTAAGATATCCATACAGCCCAAAGCCAAACAACAGCATAAACACCTTTGCTGCATTCAGAAAATACACGGCCGCCGTCACCACCGCCAGACATACCATCATCAAAACGGTAAACGGAAAATTCTTAAGCGCAGTCAGGAATCCGTTCTTCAGATTTGCCTTGACTGTATTCTCAAACAACGCCTGCTGCACATACGCATATAGCAAAACCAGAAGATACACAAACATCATGGCTACCGCTCCAATCAGCATCACCGCCGACATCCCTGTTTTATGAGAGAACCAGAAATAAATATCAAACCCAAGCAACGCTCCTATTGCGGTCATGATCAGATGTATTCCGGTCGCCTGCTTGAAATTCTGCCGAAACGCCTTCCAATACTGCCGAATGATATACCCCTCTTTATTTTCCGACATCTTAAGCGATGTAGATATCAGAGCAGTCACAGCAGCACCGATTGTAAAAACCGGAATACAGGTTATCACAAATATCAGATTCAATATAAAAATATCTGCAATTCTGGACGTAAATCGAAAGAACAGATTATCCATATCAAATGTATTTCTCATAAAATTCTCCTAATCCAATTATTTTATCACGTCTTTTTTGCGGTATTTTTTTACCTCGTACAGCTTCTCGTCGGCCACCGTCATCGCACATTGCAGACCTTCCATATCATACGACGCAAGCGTACAGCTTCCAATTGAAACAGATACCTTATATGGTTTTTCGCATTGATTGTTAAACGCATCAAACTCCCGGTATATCATTTCCGCAAACGCATCTGCATCCTCAATGCCGGAGAGCAGGCAGCAATACTCATCGCCACCAATACGTCCGACAATTCCATTATCTCCAACCGAAGCAACCATGGTGTCTGCAATCGTCCGGAGTGCAAAGTCGCCATCGTCATGTCCATACCGGTCATTGATGATTTTCAGGCTGTTCATATCTGCATACAGCACCGTCGCCGGCTTCCCTGCTTCCCTGCATTCCCTGAGCAGTTCTTTTGATGCCTCAAAGAATCCACGCCGGTTGTTGATTCCGGTCAAAGGATCATGCTTAGACAATGTATCAAGCATCAGATTATTCTTCTGCAGAATCGCCATACTCTCTTCGAGCCGTTCCATGATTTCCTCATTTGTCTTAAGCAGATAAATCATTTTTACCGCAGCGGAAACCTGATTGCCGAGGAATTCGCCGTTCACAAGAACACCTTCCGTCAGATCACACAGGAATACACCATAGAGCACTTCATTGGAATACAGTGGGAGAAGCACATATGTCCCCGCTTCCTCTACACCAAGTTTTTCCATATCATACATCCGGGAGGCTGCCACCTTCTGATTCACCGTAGACACATTACTGACCTTCTCTTTGAGGTCCTTCGTCTTCAGATACAGTTGTTCCGGAATCTCGAAAGGCTCACCGATCAGATGGATGATTGGCTCTTTATAAAGATATATAAATGCATTCTCGATGTCCAGCCAATCCAGCGTTCCAAGTATTTCGCCATAGCTTTTATCATTGCCCCGGTCAAAGCTCAGCACTTTCTGGATAAATGTCTTCATCTTGAACTGTGTCTTGTTTTTTTCTTCCCACTGTTCCGCAAGCATGTGATTCATGGAGATATAACCATCAATCACACTCCGGTCCTGGTTAGACACACCATCCTTCCTACAGAAGGAATCCCGCTTGATAAATTCCGTCGGAAATACCTTGCTTTCCACCTGCTTGCCATCGACAAGCTGCACAATCAGCCGGACCGCCTCTGCGCCAAGTTTCCCCGCATCCGCCCGGACCGTTGAGAGCGTGGGATAAATCTGCGTTGTCCACTCCATATCATCGTATCCCATAACAGAGATATCCCGCCCCGGCAGGATTCCCCTTTTTTTCAGCTCCTCATAAAATCCTGATGCACAGGAATCATTCACACAGAACACTCCCTGCATATCCGGATTCCGGTCAAGCAGCGTTCGAAATGCCTCCTGGGATTCCGAAGTCAGATTGCCCTCCACATACAAATCCGGATTATAGGCAATCCCATGCTTTTCTAAAACATCCCGATAAGTTTTCTTCCGCTCCATTGCATCATAATTCGAGTCTGGTCCTCCAATCATACCGATTCTTGTATACCCAAGTTCATCAATCATATACTCGAGCCCTTCCCGGATTCCCGCACCGTTATCATAACGCACACAGACCTGTCCTTCTTCTGCTGCTGCCACAATCACACATGGCATATTGATATAGTTTTCCATGAATTCCCGGATTCTTTCTTGGCTTGCAAAGCATCCAATACAGCTTGAAGCAACAATAATACCATCCAGATTTTCCTTCGTTGCATAGGAAAAAAGTGTCTGATACTGATACTCATAGTATATTTCGGATGTCTCATCATATTCCCGGTCAAGAAACTTACCTGGGATTACAACTATATTAATATCCAGTTTTTTTGCCTGTTCCATCACTCCATGGCAAAGAAGCTTCGTGAAATCATCTGTAATTCCACCTACAAGAACACCGATTGTCTTTCTCTTCATAAATGCAATATCCCCTTTATTTTCTCCATAAAAGCAACATATCACGTGCGAACCGTAGATGCAATCAATTTCATATCTCCCTCAAATACAGGTGTATCATATCCATATGGCAATATAAAATGATCGCCCTTTTTTATCTTATTTCCATCCACGGAGCCCCGGCCTTCCACAACCGACAGGATCAGAAATGGCATAGAATCTAACTGCAGCTTCGCAGTTCCTCTGACATCGAATTCATACACTGTATAATACTTACAATGTATCAGCTTGCAGAGTTCATTTGCCTTATCTGCCTTAACCCGGATGATGCTATCCTCTACCGGCTTGGCAGGTACCGTTATCACATCGATACTCTGTTTTACATGCAGATCCCGTGGTTTGCCATTACTTAAACGGTCATAATCATAAACCCGGTATGTAATGTCACTGTTTTGCTGTGTCTCAAGAAGCGTAATGCCTCCTTTGATTGCATGCACGGTTCCCGGATCGATCTGGATAAAATCACCTTTTTTAACCGGAATCTCCCGGATAAACTGCTTCCATTTTTTGTTTTCTATCATATCACATAATTCTTCTTTTGTCTTGGCATTATGTCCAATTACAAGCGAGGAATTTTCCTTGCAGTCCAAAATATACCAGCATTCCATCTTGCCAAAGGAACCATGTTCATGCTCCGCTGCATATATATCGTCCGGATGCACCTGGATACTCAGATCGTCTTTCGCATCAATGATCTTGATAAGCAGAGGGAAACGCACACCATCAATATTTCCAAATAATTCTCTGTGATCGTTCCAGAGCCCCGCAAGTGTCTGTCCCGCATAAGTCCCGTTTTTAATTGTACAATTACCATTTTCATGTGCAGCGACGCCCCAGCATTCGCCAATATCGTCTCCTTCTACATCATAGCCATATTCCTCACGGAGCTTTGTACCCCCCCAGATATTGTGTGTGAACACCGGATTCAAAAAAAGTATTTCCTGTTTCATGTTACTCATTACCTCCATTTTTATCTTTTTTATTCTTTAAATTTTTAACTAAGACAACCCCTGCCTGATTGTTTCATCATGCCGGGGTTGTCGTACACGTGATTCACTTGCATCTCACGTATTCTTTCTTATTTTTAGAGGGCTCCCCAGAATCGCAGAGGCTGCTACGATCCGGGGAAAATGTGAAAAAATTTAATATGTTTTTGCATATGAGCGGTTGGGAGGCTCATTACGCTATATATAACGAACTATCTTCTACCGATCTCAGTATCGGACGTTGTTATAACACTGTGATTCTTGATGTAATCTACGATTTCATCAAGCTTTGTAAATGCAAGACCGACATAACTGTCAGCTGCACCATAATAGATTGCGATTTTTCCGGATTCGCTGTCATGAATCGTTGCACATGGGAAGCAGACATTTGGTACAAACCCACGCTCCTCATACCACTCCTCCGGTGTAAGAAGGAAGTTCTCGCAACGATACTTCACAATGGACGGATTATCAATATCCAGAATTGCGCCGCCAATTGAATATACATAGCCATTACAGGTTCCTGCAACTCCATGGTAGAACAACAGCCATCCTTCGGATGTCTCGATCGGAGCAGCACCGCCGCCGATCTTGAGTGATTCCCACCACTCGCTGCTCTTGCCCATCACATGTCTGTGTTTACCCCAGTAAACCATATCCGGGCTTTCACTGACGAAGATATCGCCGAATGGTGTATGTCCGCTATCGCTCGGACGTGACAGCATAACGAAATTACCATTGATCTTTCTTGGGAACAAAACCGCATTCCGGTTGAACGGAAGGAATGGATTCTCAATCCGGACAAATGTCTTCAGATCCTTTGACTTCGCAATTCCGATTGCTGCGCCATAGAAATCCTGACACCAGATTGCATAATATGTGTCTTCCACCTTAACCAGTCTTGGATCATATGCATATACCGGCATAAATGGTTCCCCGTTTTCGTCTACGAATTTGATCTTCTCCTCACTGAAATCCCAGTGGATTGCATCCTCACTCTCACCAAGGTAAATGTAAGGAATTCCATTGACCTGTTCTCCACGGAACACACCTACGAATTTCCCTTCAAAAGGAACAACCGCACTGTTAAAGATTCTTGCAACGCCCTTAACCGGATTTCTTCCGATGATCGGGTTCTCTGTATATCTCCAGATTGGAGCATCATGATTGTCATCTGCCGGTCTGTCCTGCCATGGGACATTTGGTACCGGCGCACTTATCATCTTCACGTCTGACATAAGCACCTCTTTCTTCCGGTCATAACCGGATCCTTATTCTCTATTTTTCTACGCTCTTCAGATATTCTAAATTCTTCTTAATCAAGTCACATCTCTGTGCCACACATTCGACGCTTCTGCCCGGATCTTCCGGTGTATTAAACACAAAATCAAGCAGCTTATCCACAGTTGTAGTTGCTACATGCATTCTTGTGTCGCTGGATGCATAGTAGATAAATACTTCATTCTTCTCATTCACGATCGCGCCGTTGGTGAATACAACATTGGAAACATCACCCACGCGCTCGATTCCTCTTGGTCCGATCAGCATACCGGATGGCTCTGCGATTACCTTGGACGGATCCTTCAGATCTGTTGCAAATGCATACAATACATACCGGAGTCCGGCTGCCGTATTCCGCACACCATGCGCAATATGAAGCCAGCCTTTATCTGTCTTGATCGGAGGTGCGCCCGCACCGTTTTTCGCCTCTGTAATCGTGTGATACTTACGAAGGCTTGTCATCTTCTCCTCATCAATCACTGCATGCTCGATATCCTCGCAAAGGCCGAAACCAATTCCGCCGCCGCTTCCTGTCTCGATGAAATCATCCATCGGGCGTGTATAAAATGCGTATTTTCCATCCACAAATTCCGGATGCAGTACAACGTTTCTCTGCTGTGGGGAACGCAGTGTCTTCAGATTGTCAAGACGCTCCCAATGCTTCAGATCCTTTGTACGCACGATGCCAGCTGCAGCAACCGCTGCCGAAAGATCATTCACTGTCGTATCCTTGCTCTCGGAACAGAACACTCCGTAGATCCATCCGTCCTCATGCTGTGTCAGGCGCATGTCGTATACGTTTGTCTCCTCCGGGCACACATCGTCGAGAAGAATCGGATAATCCCAAAACCGGAAGCCATCCACACCGTTGTCACTTTCCGCAACACCGAAGAAGGATTTTCTGTCATTACCTTCAATCCGGGCTACCAGATAATATTTGCCATTTAAATAGATGGCACCGGAATTCATAACTGCATTGATGCCGAGGCGTTCCATAAAATACGGATTCGTCTCCGGATTCAGGTCATAGCGCCATGTAAGCGGAATCATCTCCCGTGTGAGCACCGGATATTCGTACCGATCATAGATTCCATTGTAAAAATCTGATTTTTTATTTTTTCTAGAGAGAAGCTTGTTCAGCCGGTCAAGCTCCACATAATATTTTTCATTCATCATTCCGATAATCTCCTGATAATTTCTAAGCACATTCTTCCATTGTGATATGGGCATTTCCAAGGCTCTACAATCGGTCTTCCCACACGTGGAGTTCCATCTGCATGCAGATCCCAGAACCATTCGGATCCCGGTCGCTTGTCAATAAAATATTTTTTGATATATTCCCATATTTTTTCAGCCGCCTGACGGAATTTTTCATCGCCGGTCTTCTGATAAGCATTGACAAATCCAACGATTGCCTCTGCCTGCACCCACCATACACGCACGGTATACGGCACGCCCTTCTCACACTCTGTGAGCACGGAATGTCCGTCAAATGCGATTTCATAGATCTGCTCTGCCAGAACATCGGTAATTTTTGTAATCTTCTCTGTATAGCTTTTCTCTTCCAGCACTTCTGTTGCCCGGTCGAGCAGCCACGAAGTCTCAATATCATGTCCATATGAATACAGATCGATCAGTGAACGGTACTCCTTATCAAAGAATACTTCCTGTCTTTTGAGTGCCGGATTATAAACCTTTCCGGCAAATGTATCCAACAGCCATTCCAACCGTTCTTTCACTTCCGCATCCTTTGAAACCTTATACAGTTCTGTATACGCTTCTAACGCGTGAAGCAGAGTGTTCATCGTCCGCTCAGCAAGCACGCCGTTTTCAGAGAGCTTCTCATTCGACTCCGGCTTGAAATCCCGCGTAAATGCTTCGAGATATCCGCCTTTATCGGTGCATTTATCCTCAATCAGATGGAACAGCTGCAACGCCAGTTCCAACGCTTCCGCATCCCCGGACGCCTCATAATAGGCAGACAACGCATAGATACTAAACGCCTGATTATAAGTATGCTTGGTCGTATCCTTCGGGGTTCCATCGTAGTTCATGGACCAGTAGATTCCGCCGTACTCCCGGTCGATACAGAACCGCTTCATGAATTCATATCCATGCTTCGCCTCATCCAAGAGCTTCGGATCTTTCAATGTCATATAGGCACTTGCGAAGAACCATGTAATCCGGCTATTTAAGATACAGCCCTTCTCTGCCTTCTTATCGAGATTCAGGTCATAATCCAGATAGCCATAAAATCCGCCATATTCATCATCCCGCATTTTTTCCCAGAACGGGATGATGGCTTGTGTTAATTCTTTTTGAATCTCATTTCTCATAATCATTACCCCTTTACTGCACCCTGTGTAATACCACTGTAGATCTGATTCTGACAGCAGATGAACACGATCAATGCCGGTATAATGGAGATGATAACGCCTGCACAAATCAGGTTATACTGGCTTCCCATCGGGCCTACGAACTTATACAGCGAAATTGCCATCGTCTTGATGTTCGGGCTGATGAGATACAGGTTTGCTGCATAGTACTCGTTGTAAATAACTACACCTTTTAAGATACATGCTGTAACAATTGCCGGTTTCAGTAGCGGAAGAATGATCTTCCAATAAATCGTCCAGTAAGAAGCACCATCCACGATTGCTGACTCATCGAGTGAAGTGGAGATATTCTCCATGAACTGGATGAAGATGTAGATGGAAATAACATCTGTACCACAGCTCATGATGATGTATCCATACAGGTGGTCGATGAACTTCAATGTTCCCATGATGTTATATACCGTTACCTGCATAGCAACTGCCGGAAGCAGGGATGCTACAAGGAACAATGTACGGATCAATCCATTTCCAGGGAACTTGAACCGGTTTAAAACATACGCAAGCTGTGTTCCGATCACAACCGATACAAGAAGTACACAGACTACAACAATCACAGAATTTATAAATGCGCGTCCCATGTTTGCTTCCTGGAAGGCTTTCACGAAGTTCCCAAAATTCAGGAAACTCTTTGGCAGCTTCATAACAGAAGTCGCCTTATACTCCGCGGTTGTCTTGAATGCCGTTGTCACGCATGAGATCAGAGGTACGACCGCACAGAGAGAGGCAAAAATAAGTACAATATACTTCAAAACGACTTTCACATAAAAGCCTGCCGATTTTTTCTCTTTGACCGGTGTCAGACTTCGCACTTTTCCTCCTGCCATGTCATCTTCCTCCTTTCACAGAAGCAGCTGCCTGCTTACGGTTGTTGATTTTCTTGTTTTCTTTCCATTCTTTCTTACGACGTTTCTCGGCACGCTGAACCTCATATTCCTCACTTGTACTCCGGAACACTCTCGCAAAGAACAGTTTCTGTAATGCCGCACAGATCAGAATGATTACCAGCAGTACAACTGCCATTGCGGATGCAAGTCCGACCTTCTGACTGGTATGTGCGATCTTGTTCATGATGATAAAGTATGTACCGGTTCCATTCGCGCCTGTCGTAATAACGAACGGCTGCTCAAATGCACTGAGGGAACCAGTGATTGCCAATATGACATTCAATGTTACGATTGTCTTGATACTCGGCAGTATAATGTATCTGAACTGCTGAAATTTATTTGCACCATCCAGCTCAGCTGCCTCATAAAGCTCCGGGTCTACCGACATGATTGCTCCAAGGAACAATACCATCATCTGTCCTAAGTATCTCCAGATAGAGGTTGACACAAGGGACCAGTTATTTATCTTCTGATCCATGAGCCAGTATGGAAGATTGTCTAAGTTAAATCCACACCATTGAAGAATTGAGTCAAATACAAATCCTCTGGTGAAGAAGAATTTAAAGATAAAACCTACGGCAATACCACTAATCAAGTACGGGAAAAAGATCAATCCCTTGAACAAATTTCCGCCTTTTACCCTCGTACTGAGGAGTGTCGCCAGGAACAATGCAAGCACAAGCTGCAGCAGTGCTCCAACAATGTAATACAAGCTGAGCTTTAACGCTCCAAAGCAATCTTTTCTTGTAAATACGTCAATATAATTTTGAAGTCCCACAAATTCTCTTTTATCCACAGGCGTCGTATATTTCATTTTATAGAAGCTGAATTTCACCATCTCGCCAAATGGGATGTAAGTGAAAACCAGCAGCAAAAGCAATGGGATTACTGCGAAAACTGTACATATGATGACTTTCTGTCCCTTTCTGCTCGACGCCCATTTACCAAAGCCGGATTTATTTTTTTTAGTCATTTTCATTCCACCGCCTTATTCATACATAATCAGCCGGAGCGGGGATATCCGCCCCGGCCTGTAATCAAATCTTTCGTCGTTACTTACTCTTCTGTAGCCTCAATTCCACATGCATCCTGTGCATCTGTCCACTTCTGGTTCCATTCGTTCATGATATCGTCGAAGGACATATCACCATTCTTTGCATGCTCGATAATTGCCTGAATCTTGTCGTTACCGCCATTGCTTACATTCAACTCTGACTCAGAGTTCAATTGGTTGAGGTAATCCTCCTCACCATCAAGGGCTGCTTCGTCTGCAACAAAGTCAACACCATCGAAGGAGATCTTAGAGTCTGCGCCAGGAACAAGTGCAAGAGAGTCCTCGTTGTAAGCATATCCGGACTTTTCTGTCATCCACTTAACAAATACAAGTGCTGCCTGCTTCTCATCATCAGAAGCGTTTACATTGATACCATAGCAGTAATCTGCGCCGGATGATGCATACTGCTTACCATTTACAGAGATTGGGAACGGAATGTAGCCGATATCATCTGCGTTTGGTCCACCTGCTTCCATCTGCGGATATGACCACGAGCCAAGTACCATACATCCGATCTCGCCGTTGTTGATCATGCCCTTGCATGACTCCCAGTCAGTTGTTGAGTAATCCTCTTCTGTCAGACCCTGCGCAACTGCATCGTAAAGGATCTTGTATACTGCATATGCATGTGTGTCATCACCGTAATCCTTGAACGGATCCTTTGTATGAGCCAGCTTTTGGTTCTTGTACTTTGAATCACCAGTTGCTGTGATGGAAATATAATCATCCCATGCACCCATTGTCCAGCCTGCTGCATAATTTGTATAAAGCGGGATGCAGTCTGGATTGGTATCCTTGATTGCCTTCAATGCTGCAAGGAACTCTTCCGGTGTCTTAGGTACTTCTGTTACACCTGCATCTGCAAATACTTTCTTGTTGTATACGATACCCTGTGTTGTTGCTGTAAGAGGCACGCCGTATACCTGTCCCTGATAGAGCCATCTGTTCGAGTAATTTACTATCTTGCTCATCGTGTCATAATCACCATAAGACATGAAGTATGTAGAAAGATCAGCCATATCCACAGCCGGGATACACATAACCGTCTCATAAGTTCCTGATTGAAGATGTGTCAGTGCATCGTCAGCATAGTTTGTATCTGTAACGATATCAACCTTGATGTTTGGATATTCCTTGTTGAAGTCTTCGAGATACTGCTTCCAGTTCTTTCCATTGTAATCGTCGGAATCAAGATCTGTTCGGTTATTGTAGAACTTAATCTCTGCGGAAAGATCAGTGAAGTCTGTACCGAGTTCAATATCCGCATAAGATTTAATTCCATCTGACGATGTAGTTGTTGCATCCGCATCACTCTGTGATGCCTCTGTTGTAACATTGTTTTTCTCCGTGGCTGTTGTAGTATCCTTTTTACCACCTTCTGAGCCACAGCCTGCAAGAGACGCTGCCATAAGGCCAGCCAGTGCAAAGCTTGCAAATCGCTTAAGTTTCATAGTTTTTCCTCCTTAAATATGTGTTTTATTTTTAACTATATATTAAGTATACATTAATTTATTTTTTAGTCATCACTCTTTCTTGTTATTAATCACTATTTCTTGTATTTTTCGTTAATTTTACCATTGTTTTTTGTTTTTTTCAATATCTAATAAGCATTTTGTCTATATTTTTTCTGTCGGTTTTATTTTTACACTATTTTTTAGCTAATTAATTATCGTTTTTTCGTTTTTTTACTTGTTTAGTTTGTGCAATGATAGTATTATGTACAAAAGGAGGTGAGATCAATGTTAACAAAAGAGTTATTTTCCCTTGCATGTCTGTCAGGATATAATATACAAAAAGATTTTGATAACATGAAATCACTACATAGCTTTTATAATTACGAGGATTCGATGGCATCCGACGGATTCATCCACCTCCTGGCCCAGGGCAATCTGTTTTTTTCATGCCCTTGCAAATACGCTCTCACCTTTTTACCATGTTTCCATCTCTTCTATATATATGAAGGAACGCTTACAGTCACTTCCGATGGCGTTTCGTCCAGATGCGAAGCAAACTCTGTATCACTTTTCCCTTGCGGTGCAGAAACCATCTATAAAACGGATGGAAAATGTCACTTTTTTGAGGCCGCTGTTATCGGTCTGCCGCTTGCTCTTTACAGCAGTGTTCTGTGCGAACCTATCCTATATAAAAAGGAAACCGCCGGAGCATCCATCCTCTGGGCTCACATCTCCTTCATCGAAAAACTACAGAATATTTCTTCCGTAACCGATGTCATGAAGATATCAAAATGGCTGACCGACATATTGACAGAGCTTTGCGTATTCTGCGAGAACTCCGTCAAGAAAAAAGATAACGTACCGGCATACCTGCTTGCAATCAAGGCACAGATGGACCAGAATTACGCAGAACCTCTCTCGCTCGATGAATTGGAACACACCTACAAGATTAGTCGTTACCGGATATGCAGGGAGTTTTCTCACCATTATGGGCAGTCCCCCATGCATTATCTGAATTCCCGTCGGATTCTGATTGCGAAGAAGCTGCTGCTCACGACCGATCTTACAATCCGGGAAGTAGGTTCAAAGGTCGGTATTGATAACACCAATCATTTTATTAATCTATTCAAAAAAGACACCGGCACAACGCCGCTGTCTTTCAAGCAGGCTGCACCGGTGTCTGTCTCCGATTTGCATTATAGCTAGACCGGATGCATCTATATCGCATCCGGTTTTTTTCTTTTCATTCGTATATTATCTTCTTGGTTTTGCTACGCTGTCTTTGATAACGAGGCTTCCATCTACAATAAATAATCCTTCTGTATATTTTTCGTTGGAAATCCGCTTGATCATTTTATGCAGTGTCCGTTCTGCCATCTCCTGTATATTTACATCATACGTTGTAACCTCAATATCGCAGGTTCCCGGATACAGATAATTGTCAAAGCCTACCACAGATACGTCCTCCGGAACCCGGTATCCGTTTGCCGCAAGAATCTTAATAAGAACAGCCGCAACCAGATCACAGTTACATACAAACGCTGTCGGCATCTCCTCCGGAAGCTTGAACCCGTTTTCCATATCGAACCTTCCTGTCGCTTCATCCCGGTCCGGAATAATCCACTCCGGGCGAAATGGATACTTATGCTCGATCAACGATTTGGAATATCCCAGATACCGGTCTGTAATACTGTTCGTAGATCCAACCGTTCCCACAAAAGCAATATCCCGATGCCCCATTTCAAACAGGTAATTCGTGAGCATATAGCTTCCATAAAAGCTGTTTGAGATTACCGTATCCAATGTTTTGGTAACATCATAATAATCAATGTATGTAATCGGAACGCGGGAGGTTTTCTCCAGCTTCTCCAGATATTCTTTTCCCATGGATCCTACAACAATAATTCCATCCACCTTATCATCTTCGAGAAGCATCGGCATTTCTGCATTCAGAACACTGTCTCTTGTGACGAATTCCAGCATCGTGAAACATCCGCGTGTCGCTGCCTTCTTGTTCAGAACCTGATATAACTGCCAGTAAAACGTTGGATATTTGTCGAGATAAATCTCCTGGATCAGTACACCTATGTTATATTTTTTCTTCGCAGCGCGCTTCTTAATCTCTGACGGCGACTGATATCCCATCTCATCTGCAAGCTGTTTAATCTGTGCTCTCAGCTCTTCGCTGACACCTTTCTGATCCGACAGCGCCTTGGATACTGTGACCGTGCTTACACCGACAATCGTTGCAATATCTTCTAATCTCACTAATTTTGCCATAACCAGTCTTTTCCATTCCCTTTTCGTAATAATAAATAAATCTTTATTTATTCTATTTTTTACTTAAACTTTTGTCAAGCACAAAGTGATAAAGTTCGCTCTGGTAGTCCCCGCGCAGATCCCCCACGAGAATTCCCGCATGCATGAGAAGATCCCCTCCATAGATCCGGTCTGTTCCTTCCAGCCTGTAATCTCCATCTTCCTTTAATCCCGCAAGCTTCACCTTACGGCTATGCACATTCGGGATACCCATAACCTGTACATAAGTAACCAGCGCCTCGCACTTGTCTTTCGATACAACCATATAACAGTCATAGCTTTGATTTTCCCGGTATGAAGCAATCCGGTAATAATCGCCTTCCCGCACAAGTGTATTATATCTGTGATATAACGCAATCTGCTCCGGAATCATCGCACGGTCTTCTTCGCTAATTTTTGTGATATCAAGCTCATAGCCAAACGTTCCGGCAAGTGCAACATGTCCTCTTGTCATAAACGGAGTTACCCTGCCAACCGTATGGTTCGGGCAATCCGATACATGTGCGCCAATCGTCGAAAGCGGATAAAGCAGTGCCGTTCCCTCCTGTATCGACAGCCGTTCTACAGCATCCGTGTCATCGGAACACCAGATCTGCGGACTGTAATATAGCATACCCGGATCAAACCTCGCGCCTCCTCCGGAACAGTTTTCCAACAAAAGCTCCGGGAACTCAGTCACAAGTCTTTCCTGCAGTTCATATAATCCGAGAACATACCGGTGCATCAGTTCGCCCTGTCTCTCACCGGTAAAGCATGTACTTCCAACATCAGTCAACTGCCGGTTCATATCCCATTTCATATATGTGATATTGGCAGATGTGAGGATTCTCCTTATACAACCATATACATAATCCCGGACATCCTCTCTGGACAGATCCAGCACATACTGATTTCTGGATAACGTGGCCGTCCGCTCCGGAACTGCCAGCGCCCAATCCGGGTGTTTTCTATAGAGTTCTGAATCCGGTGATATCATTTCCGGTTCCATCCAGATTCCAAACTTCAAACCAAGCTTGTTCACCTCATCCACAAGGTTTTTCAGTCCACCCTTTATCTTATCCTCATTGACAACCCAGTCTCCAAGGCTCGTTGCATCGTCGTTCCGATGTCCGAACCATCCGTCATCCATGACGAGCATCTCCACGCCATGCGCCGCTGCACTTCTCGCAATCGCAAGCAGCTTATCTGTATCAAAATCAAAATAGGTAGCTTCCCAGTTATTGATCAGCACCGGACGTTTCTGATGCAGATACCGGTTGCGGATCATGTGATTCCGATAGAAATCGTGATAATTTCTCGTCATCTGTCCGAGGCCTTTCGCGCTGTAAGTAAGCACCACCTCCGGCGCTGTAAATGTTTCTCCCGGTGCAAGGTTCCAGGCAAATCCTTCTGCATGGATTCCCATAACCGCGCGGATTGAATCAAACTGTGACTTCTCAATCTGCGCAATGAAATTGCCGGAATACACAAAATTCATGCCATATACGCTTCCATGCTCCTGATCCGCATCCCTGCTCATCCATGCAATAAATGGATGTTCCTGATGGGAGGATTCACCCCGCAGAGAGCTGACACCCTGCCTGCCATATGCAATCGGACGCCGTTCCATCTGTCGCTCTCTCGCCCAGGAACCATGTAGCGTCAACATCTCAAACTCCTCATCATCCATATCGATACAGGCAGAATATACCTTTGTCAGGCGAACCGGCTGTACTCCGATATTTTCCACAATCACACTTCTTGTTATAACATCTTCCTGTTCAAATACCGTATAAAAAAGCTTCACGCAGAGTCCATCTCCGGATTCCTCCAGATTGAGAATCAACGTCTGTACATCCTCATTCCCGGCAAAAGAGGAAGGAAGTCCGGCAAGTGCCGGTTTTCCGTCTACGATTTCATACCGTTTATACCGCAGATCTACGGTTGTACTTCCATTTACCGTCTTCACGGCAAGGCAGCTTTCCCGGTAATCTCCAATTCCATTTCCGGAATATTCGGTCGGAAATATATCAAGAAACGAGCATCGTTCCCGGTTATTCTTTGATGGTACAAACGGTGTTTCCTCCGTGCGAAGAAGCTGGCTGCACTTCTGTGAGCGGATCCGCGGGCCATAATAGATATGTCCCACATAATCTTCATCCGCAATACCGATCCGGTAGCTTGTATGGTCGGTGTCTAGCTCAAACACCCTCTCTGTCTCGTTGTATCGTATACTCATACTTCGTATTCTCCTTATTTCTGCATATACTCCAAAAATCGTAAAGCAAGCGCCATATGCTTCGCATTTTCTCCAAATCCAACCGCAACATCGCCCGTATACCAGCCGGTTTTCTGAACCCAGGGATTATCCTGGATTTTAATACCAACCGGAATTTTCTCGCCTGTCTCCAAAACAGTTGAGTATACAAAAGAATCCTTATATTTCTCTTTCATTTCCTCGCTCAATACCGTATCCAGATTCTGCATATACCCAAACTCACCAAGACTTAGCACCAGTTCTGTATCTGCGAAGAAAACATCCACGGAATTCGTCATGAATTTGTTCTGTATCAGTTCCAGACTCTGCCGACTCATCGCATCATTTGGATCCGAGGATGCGCCAAGTCCTGTATTAATGCTGACGCACTCTTTCTTCGGATCGTATCCGTTCTCCAAAAGGAAATCTTCATAATATGTTTTCTCATCAGCATCCGAAGTCTGTTCCCCTGTATTCACCGCCACAATATTCAACACAGATGTTTCTGCCGTGAAATATTTCACAGCCAAAAACACAAGGATTCCTATAACGGCAAGCGCAAGCAACACCTTTGGCGCATAATATTCCATCACATATGCGCGCTTCTGCCGTTTTGTCATCAAACGGAATTTTTCCTTCTCCGTCATGTGCTCATTCACATCCAGAACATTCTCCGGTGCAGCATGTTCCTCTTTTTCATTTTTTTCTTCAATCATCTGCCCTGCCACCGTTTTTACCGGATGCTTCGGCAAATCCTTCTGCTGTTTCTGCTCTGACATAAAAACTCCTCTATAATTTCTTTCATCCCGTCATTTAGCTATAAACTACAAGCATGTCTGCTACAATCAGTATAGCATTTTTTAGTTGTTTGTTAAATAGTTTTTAATATTTTTTAGTTTATCAGTATAGCAGCATTTCCACAGCATTTGCTCGTATTTATAAAAGGGATCTTTGCCGGATAGGCAAGATCCCTCGTGTTTTATCAGATAAGCCCCTGTACACACGCTTTCATCTCATCGATTTTCTCCATCGCCTGTTCAAGACCGCTTTCATTTACACCAAAATAAAATTTGATTTTTGGCTCGTTTCCGGAAGGGCGAACCGCAAACCATGCATTATTTTCAAGCTCATAATAAATAACATTTGATTTCGGAAGCCCCATCGGTTCTTCCGTTCCGTCTAACGGCTTACGGATTCCGCTCTCATAATCACGCACACCGGTCACCTTGATTCCCGCAAATGCAGTAAGCGGATGCTCCCGGAAACTATTCATCATCGCTTTGATCTTTGCAGCACCATCCACGCCTTTTAATGTAACTCCATATGCTCCCTCAAAATAATAGCCATATTTCTGGTATACTTCTTCCATCGCATCACAGATTGTCTTTCCCTGCAATTTATAAAACGCAGCTATCTCACACAGAATTACAACCGCCGCGCACGCATCTTTATCGCGTGTGTAATCGCCGACCAGACAGCCGAAGCTTTCCTCCATGCCAAAGATAAACTTATATGTGTGATTCTTCTCGAACAACAGCATCTGTTCCCCAATATATTTAAATCCTGTCAGAGTCTCAATGTATTTCAGATTATAGTGCTCCGCAATTGCCTTCGTAAGGTTCGTACTTACAACTGTATTGCAGATCGCCCCATTCTCCGGGAGTCTGCCGACAGCCTTCTGTTCGCGGCAGACATATTCCGCAATCAAAGCTCCGGTCATATTCGCATTGAAACGGACATACGGATACGCCTCATCCGAAGCAAATGTAGTATTCTTCCACACCCCGGTGCTGTCTTTTACATAGATTCCCAGCCGGTCTGCGTCCGGATCCGTCGCCATGATCACATCCGCATCTACTTCCTTTGCAAGTGCAATTCCCATTGCAAACGCAGAAGGCTCCTCCGGATTCGGCGACTTCACCGTTGTGAAATCTCCATCCGGAACCGTCTGTTCCTTCACCACATACACATGTTTGAACCCAAGACGTCTCAGCACCTGGCGTACCGGAATATTCCCGGTTCCATGGAGCGGCGTGTACACGATTTTGATTTCATCCGCCACCTTCGGGATGATCTCGCCATGAATTGTCTGCCGGATCAGCGCCTGGTAATAATCTTCATCCACGCTCGCCGGAACCTTGCAATATAAACCGTCTGCAACTGCCATATCCTTATCCATAGACTTTACATCTTCATAGCGCTCCACCTCTGCCACATGACGCAGAATATCCTGATCCTGCGGAGATACGATCTGGCTGCCATCTTCCCAATACACCTTATACCCATTATATTCCGGTGGGTTATGGCTGGCTGTCACGACAATTCCTGCAATACAGCCAAGCTCTCTGACCGCAAACGACAATTCCGGTGTTGGTCTGAGCGAATCAAAGACATATGTCTTGATTCCATTCGCATTTAAGCAAAGGGCAGATGCCTCTGTAAATTCTGCTGACATATTTCTGCAGTCATGCGCAATTACGACACCCCGTTTTGCTGCCTCCGGTCCTACTTCCAATATATAGTCCGCCAGTCCCTGTGTTGCCTTTGTTACCGTATAGATATTCATCCGGTTTGTACCAGCTCCCATAATTCCACGCATACCGCCGGTCCCGAATTTCAGGTTCTTATAGAATCTATCCTGAATCTCTTTGTCGTCTCCTTCAATTGCCCGAAGTTCTTCCTTTGTCTTCTCATCAAAGCAGTCGGATTCCAGCCAGAATTTGTATTCGTCCATATAACTCATGTTTCATTTACCTCCGCAATTATATATTTTATGATTTATGCAAATAGTTTCTTCACTTCACTCATAAGCGCTTCAAGCTGTGATGCAGCATCCGCCTGCGAGAATCCTTTCACGCCAAAATAGAATTTGATCTTCGGTTCGGTTCCGGATGGTCTTACCAGGAACCATGCACCCGCCGACAGTTCGTAATAAAGCATATTGGATTTCGGAAGGTCTGCTTCCTGTTCACCGCCTGCAGCAACATCAATCTCCGCACCGCGCTTATAATCGTAGATTTTCTCTACCTCATATGCGCCAACCGTTTTCACCGGATGTTCGCGCAGATTCTGAATCATAGATTGGATTTTCTCTTCGCCTTCCCGCCCATCGAATTTCATCGTCTGTACTTTCTCTTTATAATATCCATACTCCTGCCACAGCTCCAGCATTCTGTCCCATAACGTCATTCCGCGGTTTTTATAATATGCCGCCGCCTCACACAGAAGCATCAACGTCCCGACAGAATCTTTATCTCTGGCATATGTACCAGGCAGACAACCAAATGTATCCTCCAATCCAAACACATAATTATGTTCTCCCATCTTCTCGTACGCCCGCATCTTTGCCGCAATATTCTTGAATCCGATCAGATTGTTGCAATCGCAGAAGGTATCGTATTTAGCGCAGATTTTTTTGATCATATCTGTGATCACAACCGTCGTTACAATTGCCGGATTCTTCGGCATTGTTTTGTTCTTTGTTCTCTGCATCAGAACATAATCACATAGAATCGCACCAAACATATTTCCGGTAAATTCCCGGTATACGCCCTTCCGGCTGTCATAGCCATACATACCAAGCCGGTCAGCATCCGGATCTGTAACCAGAATCAGTTCACTGCCAGTCTTCTTTGCAAGCGCAAGGCTTAACGCATACGCCTCTTCCCCCTCCGGGTTCGGAGATTTGACCGTTGGGAAATTTCCATCCTGTACTGCCTGTTCTTTGACAACATGCACATTCTCAAATCCAAGCTCACGAAGCACTCTTGTTACCGGTTTTAATCCGGTTCCATGAAGCGGGGAATATACGATCTTCAGATCTTTTGCCTTTTCAATTTCATCTGGATTCATGACAAGCTTATGCAGTTCACCGATATAGGCATCGTCGAGTTCTTTTCCAATCATATACAACAGACCTTCGTTTTGTGCCTGTTCTTTCTCCATCGTCTTTACCTGCGATAATTCCTCAATCTGATTCACCTGCGCGATAATCTCCTTATCCTGTGGCGATACGATCTGGGCACCATCATCCCAATACACTTTATATCCGTTATATTCCTTCGGATTGTGGCTTGCGGTAATATTCACGCCGATATTGCAGTGCAGATACCGGACAGCAAACGACAATTCCGGCGTCGGACGCAATGTATCAAAAAGATATACCTTCACTCCATTGGCACACAGACAGAGCGCGGTCTCGAGCGCATACTGCGACGCATGATTCCGGTTATCATAGGCAATCACCGCTGACGGCTCTTTGATCTGCAGCCGCGACAGGTAATTTGCAATTCCCTGTGTCGCCATACGCACCGTATAGATATTCATCCGGTTTGTTCCCACACTCATCACGCCACGCAGACCACCGGTTCCAAATTCCAGATTCCGGTAAAACCGGTCTTCGATCTCTGCATCATCACCCGCAATCTCCCGTAATTCCTGTTTTGCCGTTTCATCCAATTGATCACTTTCCAGCCATTTTTCATATCGTATTCTTGCATTCATCCCAATTACCCCCTGACTTATCCATAATATTAGTTCGTTTTTAGCTATTTTTAGCTAATTAAATATTACGTGAACAAATATTTAATTTCAATATACATTCTTGTTTTTTATAACACTTTATTGCGATGCACCACAAAAAAACCACCTGATATATAACCATACATCAGGTGGTTGACTTTCTTAACTCGTCTATGTTTTATGATTCTGCCAGAGCATTCAATCTCTCTGTCAGGGCATTCTGGAACGATTCCAGCTTTTCGTCCGCATCCTGCAGGCTGTTTCCTTTGATTCCATAATACAGCTTGATCTTCGGTTCTGTTCCCGACGGCCGCACGCATGCCCAGGCATCGCCTTCAAGCTCATAATAAAGAACATTGGATCGTGGAAGTCCAGATTCTGTTGCTTCACCTGTTGCATGATCAATAATCACATTTTTCTCGTAGTCCCGTGTTCTTACAACCTTCCGCCCATCAATCTCCTTAAGCGGATTACGTCTCAGCTCTGACATAATCTTCCGGATCTTGTCGGCACCGGTCACGCCCTTCAATGTAATCGTATAAAGGCCTTCCTTGTAATATCCATACTTCTCATACAGATCAAGCATATAATCCCAGAGCGTAATTCCACGACTCTTACAATACGCAGCCACTTCACACAGGCACATAACAGCAACCGGCGCATCCTTGTCTCTGGCGTAGGTTCCGACCAGGCAACCATAGCTTTCCTCCATACCTACTACAAAATTATAGGAGTGATTCTGTTCGAAAAACTTAATCTGTTCTCCGATATACTTGAATCCGGTCAGTACTTCCATCAGCTTTACATTGTATTCTTTCGTCAGTGGATCTGCCATATCGGTAGTAACGATTGTCTTTACCATCGCCGGATTTTTTGGCATCCGTCCGCATTTTTCACGTTCCCGGAACTGATACTCTGCAATTACGATTCCGGACATATTTCCGGTAAACGGCATATATTCTCCTGTCTTTGTATCAAGCGCATAGACGCCCAGACGGTCTGCATCCGGATCTGTTGCAAGTACAATGTCCGCACGTTTTTCTTCCGCAAGCTTCAACGCAAGCTCAAACGCCTTCGGATCCTCCGGATTCGGATATTCCAACGTTGTAAATTCCGGATCCGGAAATTCCTGTTCAGGAACTATATATACGTGTTTGAAACCAAGCTCCGACAATACACGTTTCACCGGCACAAGTCCTGTACCATGGAACGGTGTATATACGATCCGGATGTCCTCTGACTGCTCTTTGATAATTTCCGGATGAATAATCTGTTTTTTCAGTTCCTTCATATACGCGTCATCAATCTGTGCACCGATCATTGTCAGAAATCCCTGCGCAAGCGCTTCCCCTTTTTCCATTGTCTTCACCGTATGGAAATCCGTAACTGCCTTTACCTCTGCAATAATCTCCTGATCTCTCGGGGCTGTGATCTGGGCTCCATCTTCCCAGTATACTTTGTATCCGTTATATTCCGGCGGATTATGGCTTGCCGTAATGACAATACCCGCGCTACAGCCAAGCTTACGCACAGCATAGGAAAGCTCCGGCGTTGGGCGGAGTGCATCAAACAGATATGCTTTGATTCCATTTGCGCACAGACAAAGCGCTGCCTCTGCCGCAAATTCCGGAGAATATTTTCTGGAATCATATGCGATTGCGACTCCCTGCTCTTCAGCCCCCTGTTTCTTAATATAATTCGCCAGACCCTGCGTTGCCTTGCGCACTGTATAGAAATTCATACGGTTTGTACCTGCCCCGATCACGCCTCGAAGTCCGCCCGTTCCAAATGCAAGATCACGGTAAAAGCGATCTTCGATTTCCGCCTCATCATCCGCAATCGATGCAAGCTCCTTTTTCACATCTGCATCAAAATAATCATCTGTCATCCAGAATTCATACGCTTCTCTATAGCCCATTTTTTATCCTCCATGTCTTCCTTTATCATTTGTGTAAAAATCCAAACGGTGTATTACTGTTCAGAAAATGCATCATCAAATATGCACCGCGCAAGGATACCTGTTCTTCTGCCAGAATTCTCCGTACTTCATCTTTATCCGCCAGAATAACCTGTATATCCTCTGTGCATTCCTTACTCGCTAGATTCGGCATTCCCGTCACTGTTCCGAAAACAGCGCTGCTCATCTCATCTGTGAATCCCGGTCCCATGTAAAAAGGTCTCCGATAAAGCGGATCACCATCTTCATACACGGTAAGCACCAGCCCCGTTTCTTCATGCATCTCTCTTATCGCGGCTTCTGCCGGGGATTCTTCTCCATCCACAAGTCCTGCCGGAAGTTCATATATATACGCATCAATCGGATATCTATACTGCCGGATCAACACAAGCTTTGGATTTTCGTCCAGTTTCACCCCATATATTACAATTCCTTCCGGTTTCATATCATGCGTTTCCATCTTGATACAATCCCGCTTATTCCGTGAAGCAAAGTAATAATGAAAGGCTTTCCCATCCGTATCAACCGCATCTATATGATACAGGTTCAGAAACGGATTGTCTGTAAGTTGTTGTATACCTCTGTTTTTTTCTCTCATTGCTGTTTATCCTTTTTCATTCTTTTCATTTACATATTTGTATGCCGTGAAGTATCATTCCATCCTTTAATGTCAAGACTCTCGATATATGCCGCAAGTTCTTCCGCCATCTCACACGCTTCCGGGATGCGGAGATGCCCGTATGTACCGTCTCCATTTCTTCTATATAAAAAATGTAAGATCTTGTCATCCTGCATATTTTTCACCACTTCGTTAATTGCCTGATCCCAGGATGCGTCATGGCACAGAATCGTCGTTGCACATATAATGTATGCATCCGGATAGGTCTTTCGAAGCTTTTCAAGAAACTTCTTATAATGTTCCCTCCATTGCTCCGCCTGCACACCCGCATAATCATTCTTCATGAAATCATACGGATGGCTGTCATTTTGTCCAATCGCCACAACCACAACTTGCGGCATGTACCTTGTAAAATCCCAGGTTGAAGTCCGTCCTAATACAGGATTGTAGCATATCTTATCCCACACCTGTTCCATACCAATCTGGTTCGGTTCCCGGAACCATCCGATTCCATCCATCAGGGCAATTCCTCCCTGTGCAACATCGTGAACCTGCGCATGTAGCTTTCTTGCCGTAATCCACGCATAAGAATACCAGCTATTGGAATACGCGCCATTATGTACCGGATCTGACACTCCGATATAATCAATCGCTTCTGACACTTCACCGGCAGATACAGAATCACCATATACTTCTATGCGTCTTCCCGTGACAGGTTCGAGTGGAAGCAGCGCTTCCCCATCTCCGATTTCGTAATCCAATATCGTCAGCTCATGACATGCATCCTGTCTCTTGAAGAAACATACCCGATGCTCATTCGTCTCATTCTCCGGAACCGCTATGGTAAACTCCGTCTCACCTTCTCTGTTCAACAGATAGCTTTGCTGGGACTGATCTATAATGCACCCAAGATAGTTATCCCAGTAATTATTCTTATTGCTCACATGAAGCTTCAATGTTCTCCCTGTAAACTTAAATTCTGCCGAAGTACATGGGTATACCCATACCGGTGCTTCTTCCTTACTCCAGTCAATTCGTCCCATATACCGAATCTCCGGATGATTGGGTTTTATCTTCATAAAATGTTCTCCTGTATCTCTCTTTTTTGTTCATATATTTTTTAGTCTGTTTTTTAGTTAAAATTATATATCCGTTTAGCTAATTTGTAAAGTATTAAACTATGTAATCATCAACAAAAAATACGTATAAAATATGTGCAAAAAAGCCATAGGTGTATCGCTACCTATGGCTACAGTCCGCACTTTTTTATAAAACAGATTATTGCTTCACCTATCTTTGATTCTTACTATTCGGTTTATCAGGTAACGTCATTCTGATAACTCCATCTTACTTATTATCTTGCTTATTATCTTATGCAGCTTTTTTCTTTTTCTCTCTTCTTACAAAGAGGAACGTACACAAGCCTGCAAAAACAATCGTCACGACTACAAGTACCGGAATCACCGGAATCGGAGAGACGCTTGCATGAATGAGCTTCAGTCCCTGATACAGTGTGTATACACCGAAGATGGAAAAGATTACAAATGCAAGTATACTAAGCAATCCGTCCGGCGTCTTGCTCTTCAGCAGATATCCGATCAGCATACCTAGCATATCCGCAGCGAACAGTCCGAACGAGCAGCCAATCCACACAACCAGCGTTGCACGCATGCCTTCATTTGCGCCAAATGTGATTGCGGTAAGCTGTGTCTTATCACCAAGCTCTGCCACGAAAAATGTACAAAATACCGCAAGCGGCGCAAACTTGATCTTCGTCTTACCGCCTTCCTCCTCTTCTTCGTCGTCACCGGCAATCGTAGATGCGGCGAAATAAAGAAATGCGAGTGCTGCAATCATCTTGATTACCCATTCCGGCACAAACTCGCTGACAAGTCCGCCTGCCAGAACCGCAAGTCCGTTCAGCACAAGAATCGCAACACCGGTACCGAGTATAATGTCCCTTAATTTGTATTTCGAAGTAAGCGCGATCAGCATAAGCTGGGTTTTATCGCCCATCTCTGCTATAAACTCCGTGAAAAACACTTTGAAGAATAATATCATTTGTCCGAGCGCCCCTTTATCTTACTATGATGTAAACCGCATATGCCGCGTAAAGCGCAACCATGCACAGTCCTTCCGCTCTTCCGATTTTCTTCTTTGTTCCGGCAAAAATCCATGCACATATGGTAAATACGATCAGTACGCACAGGTCAATAATATTTTCTGTAATAATGCTGATTGGACTGATCGCCGATGCTATACCAAGCACCATCAATATATTAAATATATTGGAACCGATTGCATTTCCAAGTGCCATATCCACTTCATTCTTTCTGGCTGCTACGATGGATGTAACAAGCTCCGGAAGCGATGTTCCGATTGAAACGATCGTAAGCCCGATCAGTGTCTGGCTCATACCGAGATCGCTTGCGATTCTGGATGCGGCATCAACCGTCACATCTCCGCCGACAGCAATTGCGATTGCGCCGCCAATGATAAACAGGATGCTCACAGGAACAGACACAAGCTTGATCTCCTCGTCCGATCCACCTTCGATCTCGACCTTCTTACCTTCCTTACTTGCCTTCATCGCAGTCCGGACCATGTAGATAATGTAACATGCAAAAAGCACTATGAATATCACACCATCCAGATGTCCGAGCGTCATGCCGGTCTTGTCGCCAAGTCCGACAATTCCAAGAAGCATCAGAAGTCCGGCACATATAAGAGATAATGGGATATCTCTTCGGATTGTTTCCCTTGCAACATTGACCGTTGCCAATATCGCACACACGCCAATGACGACCATCAGATTAAAAATATTGGAACCGACAACATTGCTGACTGCAAGCTCATTGTTGCCTGCAAGGGAAGCAGACACACTGACTGCGGTTTCCGGAAGGGATGTCCCCATCGCAACGATGGTAAGTCCGATAATGATCGACGGCACATGCAGCCGCTTCGCCACGCTGGAACTTCCCTCCACAAAGAAGTCCGCGCCCTTGATAAGCAGTACAAAGCCTATCACAAGGAATACAAGCACAAGGGCAAATGGGGCATTGTTAATGATTTTTTCCATGGTTTCCTCCTTTTCTCGTTCAAAGCTTCCGTCAGCTGAAATCCCGCTATCATAAGTATGGATAGCTGAAAAAAGACTCATGTATATCAAACAGCTGCCTGTGTAGATTATTGCACAGACGGTTGATCAATATACATGAGTCTCATTATTTAAGATTTGCCAGATTATACTCTCAACTTATAATCAGAATGTTGACAAACCACACTTTCGCGCTAACTACTCCCTCATGGACTGTTCAATTATCTGATAAATTTTATCAAATATAGCAACGTGTGTCAACAGGGGAATCCGGAAGAAATGCTTCTCATAACCGAAAATCACTGCGTAAACATCACCTCAAAAACCGTTCCTCCTGACGGGTTTGATCGGACAGTAATGCTTCCGTCATGTACTCTCACGATTTCATGAACGAGTGCAAGTCCGAGTCCGACGCCGCCAAGTGCGCGGCTTCTGGATTTATCTACACGAAAGAACGGCTCAAAGACACGCTCCCAAAGTTCCTCTGGGATTCCGTTCCCCGTATCGGCTACCGACAGGCAAACGCACTTTTCCTTCCGGGATGCACTTACTGTGACCTGACCGCCAGGATGATTATATTTGATAGCATTCTCAACAAGATTATATACCAGCCTGTAGATGAGAATATCACTTCCGACTATCGTTATAGCCTCACAGTTCCCGGTCAGTTCTACATTCTTTTCCTTGGCAAGCGGTTCTAAGTCTGCCAATACCTCATCCACAAGTGCATCGACCATAATTGTCTCATCCCGGCCAACGGTCTGAAGCTCACTCATATCGAGAAGCGTCTTCACCATCTTGCTGAGTCTGTCGTTTTGTTCCGTAACCATCTTGATCGTCTGTACGGTGTCGGCATCGCTGCCCGGATGCTGCCCGGAATTATAGGAATCCAGCTGCACCTGCATTAAAGCTAACGGCGTTCTCAGCTCATGTGCCGCATTCGCGGTAAATTGTCTCTGTATCTCAAATGCATCCGAGAGACGTCCGAGCATCTTGTTGTAGGAGACGCTCAGCTGGTTCAGTTCTTTCACCTTATTTTCTTCGAGTCTTGAATCAGCCAGATTCTGCGCCTGCACCTCTTCGATTTTATCCGAAAACTCACGAATCGGTCGGAGCGCATGTCCACTTATAAAATAAGTCGCCACTCCGCCAAGCAGCGCCAGCACCGCCGAGATTATCAGACTGTTTTTCCTGTAGTCGGTCTTGTTATTATATACCTGGACGGAAAAATCATTTGCAAACGCATCCCAATTATCCTCCGGAATACTGATATATATTTCATCCGCATCATCCGCATTTTCATCTCCTCTGGCATCAACTGTCTCCTTCAGGGAGTCAATATAATACACACCGTTTTTATAGACAAACATAGTCAGGCAGCCGCATATAACCGCGATATATATGGTAATTATACAGGTCAGTCTCCACTGCAGTGACATCTTTTTCATTGATCGGACTCCTCTCGTAGTTTATATCCCTCGCCCACCTTGTTCAGGATCGGATCATATCCAAGCACTGCCTTGAGCTTTCTCCGAATCGAAGACATATGTACCCGGATGGCTCCGCTGAAACTGTCCACAGATGCATCCCAGACATGCTCCATCAGCTCCTCCTGGCTTACCGGTCTGCCCAGGTTGAGCAGCAGATATTCCAATATTCCATTTTCTTTTCTTGTCAGCGGAACGATCTGCCCTTTGGCGTATGCTTCGCGCCGGATCGTGTCGAACTTTATCCCGCCGCATTCCAGGCACACATCCTTCTGCACAAATTTCCTTCTTGTCAGGCTTCTGATACGTGCCTCAAGCTCCTGCAGATGAAACGGTTTTTCCATATAGTCATTTGCCCCCGCATCCAGCCCTTCAACCTTATCCGCGATCTGTCCTCTGGCGGATAATATAAGCACCTTCGTCTCCTCGTTGCTCTGTCTTAGTTCGCGCAGAATCTCCATCCCATCCATACCAGGCAGGTTCATATCCAGCACGATCAGATCATAATTCTCTGCTAGGATGCATTCAAGCGCCGTTTCCCCATCATAACAGGTATCCACCTCATACCCGGCATCATACAGGCTTTTCGCAACTGTATCGCATAGTTGTTTCTCATCTTCCACTATTAATAATCTCAAAATCTTTCTCCTGTTTCTTAACAATAATTTTACAACTACTATTGTATAATACCGAAGTCAACCGGTCAACAAATATAACAAACGAAAGGAGCAATCATATCTTGAAGCGCAGAAAAATATCCCAAATTGTTTTGCTCATCACAGGTATCGCCATGATCAGCTATGGTGCAGTCAGAGGAGAAGCTGCTACCGTGCTGGGCAAAGCTATAAAATTATGTCTGGAGTGTGTCGGAATTGGATAAGAAAAAGAAAACACTATCACAAAAAACTGCCCGGATACGCGGATGGATACAGGCAGCCGCCACGCTGCTTACCAATATCCATATCCCCAATCTGTTTAAGGGCAAAATATACCAGGGCAAAGCAAAAACCGTCTGTGTGCCGGGATTAAACTGCTATTCCTGTCCCGCTGCAACAGGTGCCTGCCCGATTGGTGCCTTTCAGGCAGTGGTCGGATCATCCAAATTCAAATTTACCTATTACATAACCGGTTTTTTTATTCTGCTCGGTGTGTTACTCGGAAGATTCATATGCGGGTTCCTGTGTCCGTTTGGATGGTTTCAGGATTTACTTCATAAAATCCCCGGGAAGAAATTCTCCACAGCCAGACTGAAACCGCTAAGATACCTCAAATATATCATCCTCGTTGTTTTTGTTATACTTCTGCCGATGCTTGTAACGAACTCCATCGGAATGGGCGACCCATTCTTCTGCAAATATATTTGTCCGCAAGGGGTCTTAGAAGGGGCTATCCCGCTGTCAATCGGAAACCCGGCTATACGATCTGCATTGGGAAATCTGTTTTCCTTTAAATGCCTGATCTTAATTACAGTTATTGTGCTGAGTATTTTGTTTTACAGACCCTTCTGTAAATGGATCTGTCCGCTTGGAGCAATCTACTCCCTGTTTAACAAGGTGAGCCTTCTAAGCATCCGGGTGGATGGGAGTAAATGTGTGAGCTGTAATCAATGTGCGAAGGCATGTAAAATGGATGTTGACGTGTGCAAGACACCAAACCATCCGGAATGCATCCGGTGCGGTGCCTGCATAAAGGCTTGTCCGAAAGACGCAATCCATTACCAGTTTCTAAGCGGTGCCTGTCAGCAAAAGGAGGACTGCGGGAAGCCGCAATCAACCGATAACAATTAAATTTTTAATATAATTCAAAGGAGCAATAATCATGAAAACGAAAAATACTTTTATTCCTATTGTAACACTCTGTGTAGCATTATTCCTTACGGCATGCACCGGAAAGGACGCTGCAACCACGAAAAAACCACAGGATTCCCAGACTGAAGCAAGTACAGAAGCCACAGGGGATTCCAGCACAACACTGGATGATTTATACCAGCAGGAAAACCAGATCTTCGCCGATCATGAGGATGTATGGAACAAAGCATTCGGCATGATGAAGAAAAGCGCTGCCGATTCAAGCGAAAATTATGCAGATTTTCTGGCTGGCACCGTTAAATCAAATAAGAATGCTTTTACAGAAGACGAATTGAACACACTTACGACCGATATTGAGACTATACGGAAGATTGAAGAACAAATCGCCGAAATCAAGAAAAAAGACACAACCTCCAAGAGTGCTGACGCAAAAGACAACTCCGGATCCACATCTCCATTTCGCAATTTCTCCGGTCAGGATTATAACGGCAATACGGTTGATGAAAGCCTGTTTTCCAGAAATGCTGTCACAGTTATCAATTTCTGGTTTACCGGCTGCAAGCCTTGTGTTGCAGAGTTATCCAAGCTTAATGAATTAAACGATGCAATCAAGTCCATGGGCGGCGAAGTGATTGGCATCAACACAGAAACCTTCGACGGAAACAAAACTGCAATCAAAGAAGCTGCAGCAGTTCTTGAAAGCCAGGGTGCCAAATACCGCAATCTCTCCATCAACGCATCTTCCGATGCAGGAAAATACGCTTCCAATATTATGGCATTTCCTACAACCATACTGGTTGACAGAAACGGTAATATTGTCGGAGATCCGATGCTTGGAGGAATCGATAACCAGGACAACTATGATACTCTGATGAAGCAGATCAAATCTGTAATTGATGCAGATAGCACAAATAAATAATTGAATCAGGGACAGGCTGATAGACGATTGTTTTCCAGTCTGTCCCTGATTTACTTTATATCTCTTTGTTCTGTTTCCACATTAGAACAAAGTGGACAAGTCCACTTCAACTCCCCTAGCCCCTCATTCATGAGGGGA